>OBWJ01000037.1_pt1 | contig 157703 bp, 120 predicted proteins | sample 1495181 | NCBI WGS metagenome assembly OBWJ01 (sample SAMEA2580041, study PRJEB22360) | human gut metagenome
CTTTCTCTTCAGGATATCAAAGCTATATGCATAATCCCCACCTTTTTCCTACTGAGCCGCTTTGTGTGCAATTATCCGTTGTTTCATATACAACTAATACAGTTCAGAGATCGTAAAAGCTAAACAAAACACCCAAAATATCACTTTTTTACAAGTGTGCTGTAAGTTTTAGATTTCGCCCATAATAGGCATATCGTTTTGTCAATATACTTTTTGGGCAATTCCGCATCAGCCCGGCCGTTCATTTGGGAAGAAAGTTTCGGAGCGGTGCAAGGCTGCTGCACCATCCGTGCAGAGGCTTTGCACAACGCGTGCGACAGCCAAGCGCGGATGGTGCAACAGCCTTGCACCGCCCTTGTTGGATGCTTCCCGACTTTCGATAGTGGGGGAGGGGTGTCGCCGCGGAGGCTCTATTCCGTCCACAGCACTTGCACAAGGGTTTGGCCTACGGCCTTGAGCGTGTGCTTGTCGAGGTGGGTCATGTCGTCGATGACGGTGTGCCAAGTGGGCCCGAAACAGCTTTGGGCACAGTCGGGATAGTAGGGGATGATGTCGATGGTGGGGATGTGAGCATTTTGGTTCACGGGCACGTGGTCGTCGGTGATGAATCCGCCGTCGCTCTTGGGGAAGTAGCTGCCGTAGCCTGCCTGCCGGGCGGCGCGCCAGACTTTCTTCACGATGCCCTCGGCATACTGCATGGACATGCCTTCACGGTAAAACCGAGCCCCTTGTCCGCCCACCATGTCGAGCAGAATGCCGTAGCGGGCCTCGTAGCCTTGCGGCAGATTGCGGCTCCAGTATTGTGCACCGAGGGCCCAAGAGTCTCCCGTGGGGTCTTCTCCCCAATAGGGAGCACCCCAGTCTTCGGCATCGAAGCATACGAAGTCGATCCCTATTGTGGAGGCCGGCCTGCCATTGTCCGGCGATGAAGCGAGCAGGCGCGCTATCTCCAACATCACGGCCACGCCGCTCGCCCCGTCGTTGGCGGCCATCACGGGCTTGCGGTGGTTGGCCGAATCGGGGTCGTTGTCGGCCCACGGCCGGCTGTCCCAGTGGGCACAGAGCAAGATGCGCGTGGTGGCCTTGGGGTTGTAGGATGCCATGATGTTGGTGCTTTTGAGCACCGTGCCGTCGTAGCCTTTGAGGTTGGCCCGTTGGGTGGTGACCGTGCAGCCATACTCCTTGAACTTGCCGACAATCCATTCGCCGCAGCGGTCGTGGGCCGGGGAGTTCATCACCCGTGGGCCGAAGTTGCACTGGGCGGCACAGAAGGCGTAGGCCGAGTCGGCATTGAAGGCCGGTCCCACGGGCTTCACCTTTTCCGCTTCTTCCGCCTCCTGACTGTCGGGGGAGCCCATAGAGGGGAACAGCCCTCCTACATGGAGGGCCAACAACACTGCTGCAACGATCATGATACCTATTATTATAATCTTCTTCATTTGCTGTTCGGTTTTACATTCATTCTCTCCGGGCGTTTAGTTTGTCCCGTGGGGAGCTTTTGCTTTTCTCTTCGGGCGCGGGCGGTCAGGCTTTCCGATTGTTTTGCACTTGTGCCATCACCCGCAGCCAGTTGCCTCCCCAAATCTTCTCGATGTCGCGCTCGCTGTATTTGCGGCGCAACAGCCGGATGGTGAAGTTGATGAGTTCCGACGAGTCGGCCATACCTCTGACTCCCCCGTCACCGTCGAAGTCGGTACCGATGCCCACGTGGTCGATGCCCATGATGCGGATGGCGTGCTCCAGATGGTCGACGGCGTCGAGCACGGAAGCCTCACCGTCTTTGCGCAGGAAACCGCTGTAGAGCGTGGTGTGGGCCACACCGCCCTTGGCGGCAAGTGCCCGCAGCTGGTCGTCGGTGAGATTGCGGGGCACATCGCAGAGTGCCTTGCAGTTGCTGTGGCTGCACACGATGGGCACACGGCTGATGTCCAAGGCATCGTAGAAACTCTTTTCGCCTCCGTGGCTGAGGTCTACCATGATGCCGAGGTCGTTCATCTCGCGTATCACCTTCTCCCCGAAGCTGCTCACACCGTCGTGGGTGTTGCATCCGCGGGCAGAGTCGCAGATGTCGTTGTCGCCGTTGTGGCAGAGCGTGATGTACACCACGCCGCGCTGGGCGAAGTGTTTCAGGTTGGCAAGTTCGCGCTCGATGGCCAGCCCGTTCTCAATGCCGAGCATGATGCTTTTCCTGCCGTTGCGCTTGTCGTTGTATAAGTCGGCCGGCGTACGGGCGATGCTGAGATACCGGCTGTTCTTCTGGACGATGGATTCTATCTTGTCGAAGATGAGGTCGGCATACTGTGTGGGGTTTATCCGGGGCGTTTCCTCCCCCAGACCGGGGTAGCGTGCAAGCAATTCGGGGTTGTGGTCTCTGATACCTTTAAGGTCTATCTTCGACGAGAAGGTCTCTCCGATTTTCGGTTGGGGCAGATAGGCCACCATGGTGACGGCATCCTGCCGGCCTTCGGTCATCTTGTGGAGGTCTACGAGGATGCGCGGGTCGCGCCTGTCAAACTGCACTCCCTGCGGGAAGAACATGGGCGTGTCGCAATGGGTGTCGAGGGTGAGCACGCGCTTGTGCAACTCTTTGGCCACGTGGAAGTTTCCGGCGCAGTCGACAAGCCACTTGAAGAGTCGCCGGCCCTCTTCCTCCAGCCACTCGGGATGCCACTGCACGCCCATCACCGCTTTATGCTCCGTCGACTCGATGGCCTCCACCGTGCCGTCGGGGGCTGTGGCTGTGATGCGGAAGTGCGGCCCCGGTTGGGCCACGGCCTGATGATGGAAGCTGTTCACATGGATGGTCTCGCCCTCATAGATGCCGCTCAAGATGCTGCCATCGGCTATCCGCACGCTGTGGGTAGGCTCCGAGCGGTCGGCGTCCTGAGCGTGTTTGATGATGACGGTGCCCGGCGAGGCCGCCTCTTGAATGTCTTGCGCCACCTTGCCTCCCAGCGCAATGGCCAGTGTCTGGATGCCCCGGCAGATGCCGAGTGTCGGTATCTGCCGGTTGAAGGCCAATCGGGCGGTGAGCAGTTCGGCCAAGTCGCGCTCCCGGTTGATGCCGTGCAGGTGTGTGGAAGGCTCCTCGCCCATCCAGAGCGGGTTGTAGTCGGCCCCTCCCGTGAGGATGAGGCCGTCGAGCTGTTCGAGGGTGTTGACGATGACCTCCTTGTCGGCCACCGGCGGAATGATGACCGGTGTGCCTCCGGCTGCCACTATCTGCTTGTAATAGCGGTCGCGGAGTGTCGCGTCGAGGTCGCTGTGGTTGGCGGTGAGACCGATGAGGGGGCGGTGGTGGGCCTCGGGAAAGGTCGCATATACTTGGTCTACGTGCGACCGGAAGTCAAAATGGTTCATTTCAGTTCTGTTGCTACCGGTATTTCCCGCTTGATACTCTGTTCAAGCGAAATCAGTGTTTCGGTGCTCACTACGCCGGGTATGCCCTGCAGTTGGTTGTTGAGCAAGTCCATCAGCTGCTCGTTGTCGCGGGCATAGAGTTTCACGAGCATGGTGTAGGGACCTGTGGTGAAGTGGCATTCCACCACCTCGGGGATGTTGGCCAACCGCTCCACCACCTCTTTATACATACTGCCGCGTTCAAGGTTGAGCCCCACGTAGGTGCAGGTGGAATATCCGAGACTCTTGGGGTTGACATCGAAGCCGCTGCCGGTGATGATGCCGTTGGACATCAGGTGCTGCACACGCTGATGGATGGCGGCCCTTGACACGCCGCACTCTGCCGCTACATCTTTGAAGGGAATACGGGCGTTCTTGGAAAGGATGCTCAGTATCTTTTTGTCAAGGTTGTCTATTTTGTCCATGTCTTATTGAAAAGTTGTATGGTTGAGTATTGGTTGAATTAGCATTTTGATAGCAAAAGTAGTCAATTATATCGACTCGGACAACAAAATGCGCGAAAATCTTTTTGATTTTCGCGCATTCTGTTATCTTTTTAACATCTCTCCCGTTTTGCAGGAAAGGCGTCGGGAACATCATTTGCCTGAGATGCCAAGCAGTTCGATGGTGAACACGAGTGTGGCGTAGGGCGGTATCTTGCCCGAAGGCCGACTGCCGTAAGCGAGATCTTGCGGCACGTAGATTTCCCACTTGCTGCCTACGGGCATCATGGTGAGAGCCTCCGTCCAGCCTTTAATCACTTGGTCGGCGCGGAACTTGTCGCTCTTTGCGCCCTGATGGTTGGCCGTGGCATCGAACACGGTGCCGTCGGTGAGCCGTCCCTCATAGACGACTTCCACCTCGTCGGAGGCCTGCGGCTTGGCCCCTTTGCCCTCTTTGAGCACCTTATACTGCAAGCCGCTCGGCAGCACCTTCACTCCCGGCTTCTTGGCGTTGGCCTCCAGCCAGCGGTTGCCCGGCCCCATGAGCAGATCTTCTTGATAGGCTTTGGCTGTGGTTTCGGTGAAAATGCTGCGGTCTTTCTTCAAGGCGGCCTCAAATCCTTCGTTGAAGCGGTCGCTCTTCAGTTTGCCCACGCTGCCCAACATCTGCTCCATGCCGGGGAAGATGCGTTCAGTCACCATCTTGGCAATGTTGGTGCCGGCCATGTAGGCAGTGCCTTGCGGAGTTTGTCCCATCTTGAGGGCATCCTCAAACCCGCGTACAAAGTCGGCCATGTAGGCGGTGTCCACCTTGAAACTCTGTTGCAGATAGCCTATGAGACCCTCTGTGGCGTTGATGCCTGCGGCATAGCTCAGGGAGTCGTCGTGCGTCATGAGACCCTTCACGGCCTGTTCGGCCTTCTTGCTTTTCTTGTCTTTCTTCTGTGCCGAGGCTACAGAAAAAGAAGCACTCGCCAAGATGACGAGTGCCAAAGTCATGATTTTCTTCATGTGTTGTCTTATACTGGTTTCTTTCAGCTTCTCCCACTCTCCATGCGAAGGTGGGAGAGTGGCGTTTACTTGCCGGCCGAAATGAGTTCAATCTTGAAAATCAGTGCCGAGAAAGGCTTGATGTCGCCCTGCTCGCGGTCGCCGTAGGCCAGTTCCTGGGGGATGTAAACCTCCCACACGGAGCCTGCGGGCATGTGTACCAGTGCGTCGGTCCAGCCCTTGATCACTTGATTGGCGCGCAACTCAACGGGTTGGCCGCGCTTGTAGGAGCTGTCGAACACCTTGCCGTCGATGAGTCTGCCCTCATAGTTCACCTTCACATTGGAAGTGTCTGTGGGGATGGGGCCGTTGCCCTCTTTGATCACTTTATACTGAACGCCTGAAGGCAGTGTCTTCACACCCGGTTTCTTGGCGTTGGCAGCAAGCCACTTCACGCCTGCCTCCTTGTTGGCACCATACTGCTTCTCCATGTTCTTCGACTTGATGAGCTGCATTTTCTCCTGTGCCACGCGCTGTGCGTCTTCCACGGTCATGAGACCTTTCTTGCCCGTTGTACCGGTCACGAAACCTGCCATGAAGTTTTTCAGCGAGATGGTCTTGGTAGAGTCGTCACCGAACACTTCGTGGTTGATGCCCTTCACCATCTGGTTGGAGATTTGCTGGCCTATCTGTATGCCTGCATAGTAGGCGGCTTTCTTCTTGTCGTCGCCGGCGTTGGCACCGTCGTTCAGACCCTTGATGAAGTCGTCGATGTAAGCCGTGTCCACGCCCATGCGTTCCACCATGAATTCCTTGAGGCCCTGTGTCTGCGACAGACCCATGGCATAGCTCAGCGTGTCTACATCGGTCTTGAGATCGGCCTTCGGTGTTGAGTTGCCGCAACCCACGAAAGTGGCGGCGGAGATAGCCATTGCGGCTACGAAAAACAGTTTTTTCATTGCTATAAATTTATTTGTTTTTGGATTTCCATTTTATTTCCCTGAGTTGTTCTGCGTTTTTCCTTGCTTCGAACTTTGAGTTATAGGCCCCGCTCTCCCCGGTGGGGGAAAGGCGGGAAACGGCTGTGCTACTTCACCTTGACGAGTTCCACGTCGAAGATGAGTGTGGCGTAGGGCGGGATGTTCTGCCCTGCCCCCTGTGCGCCGTAGGCCAGATGGTAGGGGATGAAGAAGCGGTATTTGGCCCCCTCCTGCATGAGTTGCAGACCCTCGGTCCAGCCCTTGATCACCTGATTGAGACCAAACGTGGCCGTCTGTCCGCGCTTGTAGGAACTGTCGAACACCTGTCCGTTGATGAGCGTGCCCTCGTAGTGGCATTCCACTTGGTCGGTGGCCGACGGCTTGTTGCCGTTGCCCTCGCGCAGCACTTGGTATTGCAGCCCGGAGGGGAGCACCACCACGCCCTCCTTCTTGCCGTTCTCGGCAAGGAAGTTCTCGCCCTCGGCCTTGGCATTTTTGGCCTGTTCCTCGGATTTTCTCTGAAAGAAGTCCTGCACAATCATCTGTGCTTCCTGCTCGTCGAGCTGCAGCCGACCGGATATGGCGTCCTTGATGGCCTGCCCGAAGTCGTCGGTGTTTATATCTGTTGCGCCCATTTGCGCGAGCTGTCGGCCGATGCCGATGCCCAAAGCGTAGCTTACTTTGTCCATTGAATTGTTGTCTATTATAATAATGTATGTTTTAAAACAAATGCAAAGATAGCATTTTTATTAGTTGTAGCAACCTTTATAACGAAAAAAAACACTATTTTTGTGGAAAATGGGGGGCGTTTCGGGGAATTGAGAGTAGTTGGGGAGTGAAAGGGGGTCGAGGGAGTCGGGACAACGGCGTTGATCCTTCGAGGCTTTTATGAAGCGAAATGAACGGTTGCCCTTTTCCGCATGGCCTTTATTCAGCCTGTTCCCGCGCTTCCCATCCTCATCAAGGTGTGAACGGATAAAAACAAGGATTATGAAGAAAATCGTATTTTTGACGGGTGCCGGAATGTCGGTGGAGAGCGGTTTCAAGACCTTCCGCGGCAACGACGGGTTGTGGGAGAACTATCCTGTGGAGCAGGTGGCCACGCACGAGGGGTGGGAGGCTGACCCCACATTGGTGACTAATTTCTACAACATGTTGCGCAAGAAACTCTATGCCGCGTCACCCAACGAGGGGCACCGGCTTATCAGCGGGTTGGAGAAAGACTTCGAGGTGACGGTTGTCACGCAGAATGTGGACAACCTGCACGAGAAGGCCGGCAGTTCGCATGTGATTCATCTTCACGGCGAACTCGCGAAGGTGTGCTCCAGCCGCGACCCTTACGACAGCCGGTATGTCATCGAACTGCCCGAAGACCACTGCGAGGTGGAGCCCGGTACCAAGGCCGGCGACGGCTCGTTGCTGCGCCCGTTTATCGTCTTTTTCGGCGAGAGTGTGCCCATGATGGAACCTGCCATCGAAGCCACCCGGCAGGCCGACTTCTTTGTCATCATCGGCACGTCGCTCAATGTCTATCCCGCTGCCGGCCTTGTGCGCTATGTCAAGCCCGGTGTCCCCATCCGCCTCATCGATCCCAACCCCGTGGGTTCGGGCGGTTATCGCGACATTGTACACATAGCCAAGGGTGCGAGCGAGGGCATGAGGGAGCTGGTGAAAGAGTTGGCAGGGGAGTAGCGAGAAGCCTTTTCGCTTTCGGGCAATAGGGCCTGTGGCTGCCTGCTTCATGGCGGACGGGGGGTGCTTTGTCCGCTTTTTTCTTGTTGCATTTGGTTTTTCGTCATTTTCTTGCTATCTTTGCATGAGCAAGGGAAGCACGCAAGTGTTTCCCTTTTTTTGATTACCAATCCACCAACGGCCCCCCACCCCCCTGAAGGGGGCTTTTCCGGGCCAAGTGGCTTTGCTAAACGGGCTTTTCGAGGTTGTCGTTCGGCCCGAATGAGCTTCTGAGTGTGGCTCTTTTGCAAGGTTGTTTGGGCCGAGTGAGAAAATCGATGGGGCTAATAGGACTGATAAGACGAGTATAGCCGGCGTGGGAAATGGCTGTGGAAAAATCTCGTGTAAGGCTTTTTCGAAAGATTTAATAGTTTGTGCTATATATGGCCTTGGCCCCCAAGAGCCCTCAAAGAGACCCCCCAAGAGCCCTCTGAGAGACCCCCAACCCCCTAAAGGGGGCTTTGCCATCTATCTGTTCGCAGGAAGGTAAGCCCCCTTTAGGGGGTTGGGGGTCTTTTTAGACACCTGTCCTTTTAACGCTTTTTACACAATAAATATTGATTGTCTATTCAAAAAAGCACTACCTTTGTGCCATAGTAATAGTAATTGATAGAATAACCGAACCAGTGTTACGGTTGCATAAATATGAAAGCAATAAAGTTTTTTATCCTGCTCTTGGTGTTTGCGGTGAGCTCTTGTGCAATTTATCCTACGGTGTCGAGGTTTGCAAGGGAGCCCGTCAGACTTGGTATGACCAAATCGGAAGTCGTTGCTAAAATGGGTACTCCTTTCCGCACGGATACTTATATGGAAGGTGAGAAACATATAGATGTGTTATATTATAAGGAGAATCTTCGTGTAGGAGTTACCCCATACGATGTCACAACCACGCTGCTGTTTGAAGATGAAATCTTAAAGAGCATCAAACAAGATGACAAATTGCTACAAGAGAATAGTGTGAAAGTGGACGTTGACAAAAAGTAAGGGTTGGAAGAAAAAAGTCTTAATCCTTCGATTATAACTCATGGCATCCGAGCTATGACAAGTCTTAAAAACCGAAAATGTTCGGTTTTGGCTTGATATGGATCAAGAATACGGCTGCTTATCGCAGAAAATCTTATACAGATATATTTTGTTTAATGGGGATTTGTATATTTGCGTACATATCTATAACTAAAAATGATGCAATAATTATGTTTGGGAAAATGTACAGAATGCTCTCAATCACCCTTTTAGTGTTGACATTGTCGGCATGTGATAAGGATGAGGATTACATAGCAGAGCAAAATAGAGAGGTGGAAGTCTACTATAAGGTGACTTGTAATAATCCGATAGCACATGTATATGTATGGGCGGGTGGTACACAGCATGATCCGGAAATAATTATAGGAAGTTATGAGACGAGGTATATTACAAAAAAATATTTCGCAGGCTTTGAGATAGAATGCAAAGATGATCCTTATGCAACCGTGACTTGCGAGGTGTACGTAAATGGAAAACTCTTAGGTAAAGAATCCGAATATCGGAGAATAAAAACAAGTTATCGAATTAAAGGTAAAGGAAACTAAGATGTAAGGGCAGGGGATTGGTCTCCTGCCCTTTCTTGTTATTTCTCGTTTAGACATAGCTGCGTCCTCTTGACGTAAATCAAGAAACGGCTGTTCTTTGTCCGAATCCACGTCCGGGATTTGCCCGTTTGTGGGGCAATGCCTACCTTTGCGCCCTATCATCAAGTGAAAAGATAATCGGAACATGGATCAGGAGACTATCATCATGCTTGCGTGGGTGGCCGTGGCTACACTTTTGAGCGTTGTGGCCTTGGTGAATACCAAGATTGATTAAATCACTAAACAAACTTAAAAAACACGCTTTTAAACCATAATTTGTATAATAAAGCACTCGAAAAACATGGTTTTCGGATAATTCTGCGTAAATTTGTAGCCAAAAAATTGCCGATTGATGCCGTCTGGCGGTGGGTTGGTGTCGTTTTGTCCGCTTCCGCCATGCTTTCATCTTGTGCAGCTGAAAACTATAATTAGAGTGTAATGAAAAGAAAGTTAGCATCTTTCACCCTCATGCTTGCATCCCTCCTCGCGTTGTCTTCGTGCCTGAACGACGATGACAAGGAGACCACGTATTATCACGACACGGCGGTCACGGCTTTCACGCTGGGCACGCTCAAATACCACCGGGTGACGACATTGGCCAATGGGAAAACCGTGGCCAAAGACACTGTGCATGCCGGCAGTTCTTACGCCTTCAGCATTGATCAGGCCAAAGGGCTCATCTACAATCCCGACTCGCTGCCTTACGGAGTGAACGCCTCCAAGGTCACGGCCACTATCGTGGCCAAAAACGGGGGTGTGATAGCTGTCAAGAATGTGAACAACGACTCGCTGAAATATTATCGCAGCACCGACTCCATCGACTTCTCGCAGCCGCGGGAGATACGGGTGTTCAATACCGACTACTCGGCCTACCGCAGTTACACCGTCAAAGTGAACGTACACAGGCAGCGCGCCGACGAACTGGTGTGGCAAGACCACGGCGTGCAGGCCGCTTTCCAAGGACAGGCAGGGCTGAAGGCCGTGGCCTGCGGCGATCGCCTGTTTGTGTTCACGCCCTCCGGTATCTACCGCTCTGCCCTCACCGACGGCAAGAGTTGGACGGCTGCCACGCCCAATATCAGCCTTTCTGCCACGGCCTATCTCAATGTGGCAGCCAAAGGCGGTGTGCTCTATCTGTTTGACAACGGCACCCTCTATACCGGTACCGACGGCGACACGTGGACAGCTGTAAGCACGCCTGCCATCACCCGTCTGCTCGGGGCCACCACCACGCGCCTCTATGCCTACACGGCTACGGGCATGGCCGTGTCGGCCGACAACGGACTTACGTGGACAGCCGATGCGCTTGACACTGATGCCTCGCGCCTGCCGGCGGAAAACATCAGCTTCGTGACGATGCCATCGCTCACCAACGACAGCACCGACCGGGCCACGCTCGTGGGAAACAATGCCGCCGTGAGCACCAAGCATGGCGTGGTGTGGACGAAGTATGTGGAATATGGCCGCTACTCCGAGAACCAGCCGTGGAGCTACTTGGCCAGTACGGCTGCCGACACCCTGCAGGTTCCCTATCTGTCACAGATGGGGGTGGTGAACTATGCGGGAAGGCTCGAGGCCCTCGGCAGCGACAACCGCTTCCACCGTTCCATCGACGGCGGACTCACGTGGAAGACTGATACCACCACACTTGTGCCGGCCCGGTTGACCGGTGTGTTTGCACTGGCCAAAGACAGCGACAACTGGCTGTGGATAGTGGATGCCGCTACGGGCCGTGTGTGGAAAGGCCGTCACAACAGCCAAGGATGGCGCAAGGAACAGAACAATTTTACCGAGTAGACATCTTCAAAAGCCATTCCCATGCGCAAGATGCTTTTCCCGATACTGCTGACACTTCTGGCCGCCGCCCCTGCCGGGGCGCAGGACGACCCGGAGTATCGTATGGAGATTGGGGCGGCGGCCGGTGGGGTGAACTATGAGGGCGACTTCAACGGCAACCTCTTCGGCAACATGCAGCCTATGGGGGGCTTGTTGTGGCATTACAATTTCAATCCTTCATCGGCTTTGCGCGTTATGGGGGGCTACGGCAAACTCAAAGGCAATTCCGGCGATGTGGAGACCTATTATCCCGACTTGGGGGCGGGCAACGCCATGCAGCGCCGGCAGTATGCGTTCGACAACGGGTTGGTGGATGTGAGCGTCACCTACGAATACAACTTCTGGCCCTACGGCACCGGCCGCGACTATCGGGGAGCCAAGCGGCTTACGCCTTTCCTCTTCGGCGGTATCGGGGCTACCCATGTCTCCGGGGGCGGACAGACGGCCTTCACGGCCAATATTCCCATCGGCATCGGACTGAAATACAAGGTGGCCGAGCGGGTGAACGTGGGCGTGGAATGGACTATGCACTTCTCTTTGAGCGACAAACTCGATGGGGTGGCCGATCCCTACGGCATCGAGAGTAGCGGCCTGTTCAAGAACACCGACTGCTATTCGGCCCTGTTGGTGACACTCAGCTACAGTTTCAGTGCCAAATGCCGCACGTGCAATAAAGATTAACGGGCTTCTCCCGCTCCCGGCCGTCAGGGCGAAGGGCGGTGGCCGCAAGATAAAGACATGACAGAACTCGACAAGAACAATATTCCCGAACACATTGCCATCATCATGGACGGCAACGGCCGGTGGGCAACCGAGCGCGGTAAGCCCCGCAGCTACGGTCATCAGGCCGGTGTGGAGGCCGTGCGCCGCATCACGTCGGAGTGTACGCGGCTGGGCGTGAAATGGCTCACGCTCTACACTTTCTCCACCGAGAACTGGAGCCGGCCGGCCGATGAAGTGAGCGCACTCATGGGGCTTGTGCTCTCGTCGCTTGAAGATGAGATATTCATGAAGCACAATGTGCGCTTTCGGGTGATAGGAGATGTCGGGAGGCTGCCCCAAGACGTGTGGCAGAAGTTGCAGATGACGATGGAACACACGGCCCGCAACGATGCCATGACTATGGTGGTGGCATTGAGTTACTCGTCGCGGTGGGAGATTACCAAAGCTCTGCGCGAAATCGTGGGCGAGGCGTTGGGACAAGCCGGGGAAGGGCGTCTGTCAGCTGCCGGCATCGACGACTTCGTGACGGAAGAGTGCATCGGCCGCCATCTCGACACTTGCTTCATGCCCGATCCCGATCTGCTCATACGGACAGGCGGCGAACTGCGCATCTCCAACTATCTGCTCTGGCAGATTGCCTACTCCGAACTCTATTTCTGCGACACCTACTGGCCCGACTTCGGCGAGGAGGAGTTGCACGAGGCTATCGCCGACTATCAGTGCAGGCAGCGTCGATTCGGAAAAACCGAAGAGCAGGTGGAAAATGAACAAAAGTGACAGAAGAAATCCTATATCAGAAATATGTATATATATAATAAGGTGTTGGTGACCCTCCTCCTGATGCTCGGCATCGCTACGGGAGTGCAGGCACAGGACAAGATTATCAATCCCGATATCTCCTACGCAGGTACGGAGCGCGACGTGGTTGTAGGAGGCATCGCCGTGTCGGGAGTGGAAGGCTACGAAGACTATGTGCTCACGGGCATCTCGGGACTTGCCGTGGGGCAGCGCATCACGGTGCCCGGAAGCGACATCACCGATGCCGTGAAACGCTATTGGAAACATGGTCTTTTCTCGAAAGTGGCCATCGCGGCCGACTCGATAGTGGGCGACAAGATTTATCTGCACATCTATCTTGCCGTGCGGCCGCGTGTGTCGACCATCAATTACATCGGTCTGAAAAAGAGCGAGCGTGAAGACATGGACAACAAACTGGGGTTGCTGAAGGGGATGCAGGTGACGCCCAATGCGCTCGACCGTGCGAAGATCCTCGCCAAGAAGTATTTCGATGATAAGGGTTACAAGAATGCTGATATAGAAATTGTGCAGCGCGACGACGTGGCCAACAAGAATCAGGTGATTCTTGACATCATGGTCGACAAAAAAGAGAAAATCAAGGTACACAAGATCACTATCGACGGAAACGAGAAAATCAGTGACAAGAAACTCAAGGGCAACTTCTTCTCGAAGGGTGCCTTTGCCAAAATACATGAAGCCGGCAAGCTGGCCAACATCTTCAAGTCGAAGAAATATACGCCCGAACGGTGGAAGGATGACAAGAACAACCTCATCTCCAAGTACAACGAGTATGGCTATTTCGATGCATCCATCCTCAGTGACAGCGTGACCAACTACGACAGCAAGCATGTGGATGTCTATGTGAAGGTGCATGAAGGCAAGCAATACTTCCTGCGCAATATCACTTGGGTGGGCAACACGGTCTACACGACCGACCACCTCAATGCCATCCTCGGCATGAAGCGGGGTGACGTGTACAACATGAAGCTGATGAACAAGCGGTTGGTCACCGACGACGATGCCGCCGCCAATCTCTATTATAACAATGGCTACGTGTTCTCGCGCATCGAACCGGTGGAGGTGAACATTGACGGCGACTCCATCGATGTGGAGATGCGCGTCACCGAAGGGCCGCAGGCCTATCTCAGCCATGTGCGCATCAACGGCAACGACCGCCTCTATGAGAATGTCGTGCGCCGGGAACTGCACACCAAGCCCGGTGACCTGTTCTCCAGAGAGGCTCTCATGCGTACGGCCCGCGAACTCGGTTCGATGGGACACTTCGATGCAGAGCATGTGGCACCCGATGTGAAACCGAATCCTGAAGACGGGACGGTGGATGTGAACTGGAATCTGGTGCAGAAGTCCAACGACCAGATAGAGTTCTCCCTGGGTTGGGGACAGACCGGTGTCATCGGACGCGTGGGGCTGAAACTCAACAACTTCTCCATGCGCAACCTGTTCCGCAAGAACAGCGAGCGGCGTGGCGTGCTGCCCGTGGGCGACGGTGAGGTGCTGAGCCTCGGCGTGCAGGCCAACACTTACTATCAGTCTTACAACGTGAGCTATTCCACCAACTGGTTTGGCGGCAAGCGTCCGGTGCAGTTCAGTGTCGGAGCCTATTGGTCGAAATATTCGGATGTGTCAAGCAACTATTACAACACGGCACTGATGAACCGATATTATAACTACACTTACGGTTACGGCAGCAACTACTATAACAATTACGAGAGCTACGTCGACCCTGACAAATACATGAAGTTGCTTGGTCTGAGTCTCGGATGGGGTAAGCGTCTGCGCTGGCCCGACGACTATTTCACTCTTAGTTTGCAGTTGGCTTACCAGCGCTACACGATGAAAAACTGGGGCTACTTCCTGATGTCCAACGGTTCGGCCAACAACTTGAACCTCACGCTCTCGCTCAACCGCACCTCTACAGACAACCCGCTTTTTCCCCGTCGCGGTTCGGAGTTCTCCGCTTCTGTCACCGTTACACCGCCTTGGAGCTCGTGGGACAAGAAAGACTATGCCAACTTGGCCAACAACCAGTATTCGCCTACCTACAATGCAGAGCAGCAGGAGAAGTACAGGTGGGTGGAATACCACAAGTGGAAATTCAAGTCGAAGACTTATACGGCACTCTCCGGAGGTTCCAAGTGCTTTGTGTTGATGACCCGCGTGGAGCTCGGTTTGCTGGGCAGCTACAATAAATACAAGAAGTCGCCGTTTGAAACCTTCTATATGGGTGGTGATGGCATGAGCGGCTATTCGTCCAACTATGCCACCGAGACCATCGGTCTGCGTGGCTACGAGAACGGTGCGCTTACTCCCAGTGCCAGTTCACAAGGTTATGCCTACGACCGTTTCAGCCTTGAGCTTCGCTATCCATTCCTGCTTGGTAACACCACCATCTACGGTCTTGGATTCCTTGAGGCCGGTAACGCTTGGCAGGAAGCCAGCAAGTTCAATCCTTTCGACATGAAGCGCAGTGCCGGTCTGGGTGTGCGCATCTTCCTTCCGATGGTGGGCTTGATGGGTATCGACTGGGCTTATGGTTTCGATAAAGTGTTTGGCACGAAGGGTGGCAGCCAGTTCCACTTCATTCTCGGTCAGGAATTCTAATTTAAAAAGTAGAAAAGTAAAGAGGTAAAAGGGGAAAGAACTTGTTGCCTTTCTGCCGCAATGGAAAGAAGATATGAAACAGGCGAGGGGGAACCGGACCGATAGACCGGTTCTCCTGCCATATTTAAAATAATGGAGGAATCAATCATGGAGAATAAAAAGCAAAAGAATAGTCGAAAGGTATGGAAAGGGATTGCAGCTCTTTGCCTTTTTGCCCTGTTGCCATTGACAGCCGGTGCTCAGAAGTTTGCCCTTGTCGACATGGAGTATATTCTCAAGAATGTACCGGCCTACGAACGGGCCAACGAGCAGTTGAACCAAGTCAGCAAGAAATGGCAAGCCGAGGTGGAAGCCCTCAACACTGAGGCAAGCACCATGTACAAGAACTATCAGAACGAGGTGGTGTTCCTCTCGCAGGAGCAGAAGAAAGCCAAGCAGGAGACCATCATGCAGAAGGAGAAGGAAGCCAGTGACCTCAAGCGCAAGTATTTTGGCCCCGAAGGCGAACTCTATAAAAAGCGCACTGCACTCGTGAAGCCCATCCAAGACGAAATCTACAATGCCGTGAAGGATATATGCGATCTCCGCGGATACAGTCTTGTGCTCGACCGCGCTTCCGATACCGGTATTATTTTCGGCTCTCCGAAAATCGACATCAGCAACGAAGTGCTGCAAAAGTTGGGCTATGCCAATAATTGAGCGGATATTTGCACGGCTCGATAAATAGTAGTATATTTGCAGCCACGGACAAGAAGGAACATCCATAGAAAACAAGTATAATTAAAAGAATAAACTGAAATGAAAAAGCTAATTTTGATGTTGATGCTTTGCGCACCAATGGCCGTTATGGCACAGAAGTTTGGTAAGGTGAACACTCAGACCATCATGCAGGCCATGCCCGAAGTGGCCAAGGCCAACGGCGAGATGCAGGCATTGCAGAAGCAGTATGAGAACGAACTCAAATCCATGCAGGATGAGCTCACGCGCAAGAATGGGGAGTATGAGAAGAGTGCAAGCACGATGAATGCCACTGCCAAGCAGCAGAAGGAAACCGAACTGCAACAGATGTACCAGAAGATTCAGCAGACCTATCAGGACAACCAGCAGGCCATGCAGAAGAAGAGTGCCGAGCTCATGGAGCCCATCCGCACCAAGGTGCTCAATGCCATCACAGAGGTTGGCAAGGCCGGTGGCTACACCTACATCTTCGAAGACGGAGTGGCTATCTTTACCGGTGCAACCGTCAAGGATGTGACTGCTGACGTTCAGGCCAAGTTGAAGTAAACGGGGCCTGCGAACTATTGAAACAAACAAGAATCTGACATCAGAACATTATCCTGTCGAGGTTGTGCCAATATCTGAAGATGATGGCACAACCTTTTATTTCTTTATACATCCTGATGATATTACATGGTGAAGATATGAAAAAACTGTTTCTTTTCCTGATGCTGGCAGCTTTGCCTTTGCTGGCCGATGCACAGCAGTTGAAGTTTGGCTATTTCAGCTACGAGGCGGCCTTGAAGTCTGTGCCCGGCTACGCCATTGCCGAGCGCAGTATGGCCGACCTGCGGCAGAAATACGATGCCGAGATGAAGCGCGCCGAGGATGAATTCAACCGCAAGTATGAAGAATTTCTCGACGGGCAGCGTGATTTTGCCCCATCAATCTTGAAGAAAAGACAGGCCGAATTGCAGGAACTGATGGAGAAAAACGTGGCTTTCAAGGACGAGGCCAACCGCTTGCTCAAGCAGGCACGAGAAGAAGCCTATGCACCGTTGAAGGCCCGTTTGCAAGCCATCGTGAAGCGCATCGGGGAAGAGCAGGGCTTGGCTTTCGTGCTGAATACCGACAATAATGCCGTCCCCTTTGTGAGTGCGGCTGCAGGGGAGGACATCACGCCGCGCATCGCCCACTTGGCTGCCCAATAAGCAGTCATTTTCCTGCGGCATTTTCCTATGTGTCCCATCTTTAAACAAGCAGTTGACCATGGCTTTACCCTCCACTCCCGGCCCCATCGGCATCTTCGATTCCGGTTATGGCGGGCTGACGATTCTCCACGGAATACGCCAGTTGCTGCCCGAATACGACTATGTGTATTTGGGTGACAACGCCCGTGCCCCTTACGGCACGCGTTCGTTTGATGTGGTGTATCAGTTCACCCGTCAGGCTGTCATCAAACTGTTTGAGATGGGATGCCATCTTGTGATATTAGGTTGCAACACAGCCTCGGCCAAGGCCTTGCGCAGCATTCAGCACCGCGACATCCCCGAACTCGACCCCGACCGCCGTGTATTGGGAGTCATCCGCCCTACCGCAGAGGTCATCGGCGAACTCACCCGCAACAACCATGTGGGACTTTTCGCCACCGAAGGCACGGTGCGCAGCTGTAGTTACAATCTCGAGATAGGCAAGCTGTGGCCCGATATCAAGGTGACCGGTGTGGCCTGTCCGTTTTGGGTGCCGCTGGTGGAATACAACGAGGCCGACAGCCCCGGGGCCGACTACTTTGTGAAGAAACGTGTCGACGAACTCATGCGCAAGGATCCCGAGATCGACACCATCATCCTCGGCTGCACCCACTATCCGCTCCTCATGCCGAAGATATTGAAATATGTGCCCCCCGGCGTAAGAATCATTCCCCAAGGCGAGTATGTGGCCGACAGCCTGAAAGCTTATTTTGAGCGCCATCCGGCAATGGAACGGATGTGTACCCGCGGTGGAACGTGTGAATATTTCACCACCGAAAATCCCGATAGGTTCAAAGACTCGGCGAGGATGTTCCTCCATGAGGATGTCCACGTGAGCCATATAGACTTTGAATAAAAGAAAAACGATATGCAAGAAACAAGACAAAACAGAATAGCGCGACTGTTGCAGAAGGAGCTCAGTCTCATTTTCCAGTCGCAAACCCGCCAAATGCGGGGTATGATGGTCAGTGTGACCCGTGCCAAGGTGAGTCCGGATCTCAGTGTCTGCACCGCTTATTTGAGTGTGTTCCCGTCAGAGAAAGGTGCCGAAACATTGAAGAATATCACGGCCAATGAGAAGTCCGTGCGCTTTGAATTGGGACGCAGAGTGGGCAAACAGTTGCGCATCATTCCCGAACTGCGCTTCTTCCTCGACGATTCCCTCGACTATTTGGAGCATATTGATGAGTTGTTGAAGGGTAAGTAGACTTGAAGAAAAATAACCATACCGAAAGCATGGCCCACTCCCGGCAGCCAAGCACATCACTCCCCTCTCCCCTTGGAGAGAGGCCGGGGGGCGAGGCTTCTCTTATCACCAGACTCTTCTTCCCCTTCTACATCGCCCGCCGCTACCTCTTTTCCAAAAAGAGCACCCATGCCATCAACGTCATCAGTGCCATTTCCGTTATTGGTGTGGCTGTGGCAACAATGGCATTGGTCATTGTGCTGAGCGTGTTCAATGGCTTTCACGATCTTGTAGCGACCCTTTTTACGAGCTTCGACCCACAGATAGAGGTTGTGCCGGTAAAGGGAAAAACCGTACCGGCCGATGACCCCATACTCACCGAGATACGCAATCTGCCCGAAGTGGATGTCGCCACAGAGACCGTGGAAGACCAAGCTCTGGCCATCTATGGCGACAAGCAGGCGATGGTGAAGATAAAGGGAGTAGATGATAATTTTGCCGAGCTCTCGCACATCACGGACATTCTCTATGGCGACGGTACGTTCCAGCTCCGCGCCGCCAACCTGCAATACGGCACTCCCGGCATCCGTCTGGCCCAACAGTTGGGTACGGGTGCCCGGTGGCAGGGTTATATGCGCATTTATGCTCCCCGAAAGGATGGACAGCTCGACCTTTCCAACCCGACGGAAGGCTTTATGGTCGACTCCCTGCTCTCATCGGGGGTGGTGTTTTCCGTGAAACAGGCTAAATACGATAAGGATTATATCATCACGCCGATCGCTTTCGCCCGTAATTTGTTTGAGCAGCAGGGCATGCTTTCCGCTTTGGAGATCAGACTGAAGATGGATAGCGACCTTGATCGTGTGAAAGCCAAGATGCAGGCGATAGCAGGTGACAAATATAAGGTGCTCGACCGTTTCGAACAGCAGGAAGACACCTTTAAGATTATGACCATCGAGAAGTTGATGGCTTATATTTTCCTAACATTCATCCTTGTGGTGGCTTGTTTCAATATCATAGGTTCGCTCTCCATGCTCATCATCGACAAGAAAGACGATGTGACGACCCTACGCAATCTCGGGGCGAGCGACCGGCAAATCACACAGATATTCCTCTTTGAGGGCCGCATGATTTCAGCCATTGGTGCCGTTGTCGGCATTGCACTGGGCCTCTTGCTCTGTCTGCTTCAGCAGCAATTCGGTCTTGTGGCCCTCGGCGAGAGTCAGGGAGCCTTTATCATCGATGCCTATCCCGTCAGTGTGCATTATACCGATGTGTTTGTCATCTTTGTGACGGTGATAGTCGTTGGGTGGTTGGCCGTTTGGTATCCGGTGAGGGCATTGGTGGGGAAGCATGACTCCTGACAGAAGCCTTGTCGGGATAGTCGCTGTTTGGCGAGGATATCTTCGGGTAGAATGAATGTCAAACTATTTGTTCGTTTTTAGCCTCTCTGCTTGCGATATTCGCAACAGATTGTCCACTCGGGTGTAAATGCGCAAATTTGGCAGCTTGTCCAAAACGCTGACAACCAGCCGCTTGAATTTTGTTGACACCGATTTGAGTTTGAAAACAGGTCTGAAAAGACCCAAACGAGTTTGCAAAAGGGCCACAGTTGCACGCCAACTGTGGCCCTTTCACATCTCAAGTGTGGCCCTTTTGCAAATTTGGAGAGCCCGAACGAGAAAACCGGTGGGCTTTTCCGATGGTTTCAAGCCGGTTTCCCGTTCTGTTTGGAGAGTTTTGGTGGAAGTGTTTTTGTTAATATTATTAATCGTCATCCGACATCTTGCGGGGGGCTTTCCGCCAATTTAGTTGGTCTGTCATTGATACGTAGATTTATTTTCCCATCAAATAACCGTCCCTGAAATATCTTCTTTCTCTCTAAAAATAGCAGATATGGCAGAGCATGCAGCCATGCCAATGTCAGCAATCTCAAGCAATTAGGCATTTCACCCCTTTCTTCCCTCGGAGAAGGGCCGGGGACGAGGCTTTAAAATAAATGTCCTTTTATTTTGTATTTCGGCCGATTTCCCTTACCTTTGCAATATCGTATGACATTGCTCTGCGACAATCACCGAGGCTGCTTCCATAGTTCAATGGATAGAACGGAGGTTTCCTAAACCTTTGATCCGGGTTCGATTCCCGGTGGAAGTACCGCGGAAAGATGACCATGAAAGGAGAAGTTCCATACCATCTATTACCATTTTCTTTAAATTTATTCGCTATGCTTGGAGCCATCATTGGAGATATTGTTGGGTCGCGCTTCGAATTTTCAGCACCCCCAAAGCCCGATTTCAAGTTGTTTACCGACGATGCCGATTGCAGCTACACCGACGACACCATCTGTACGGTGGCCATAGCCGATGCCATCATGAACGGTCGTGGCTATCGGGAGGCTCTGCTCGACTGGTGCCGCCGCTATCCCAATCCGGTGGGTGGTTACGGTCTACGCTTTTCCGACTGGATAGCCTCCGACGATCCGCAGCCCTACGGCTCGTTTGGCAATGGTTCTGCCATGCGGGTAAGTCCCGTTGGGTGGTTGTTCCATGACTATCACGAAGTGCTGGCAGAGGCGCAGAAATCGGCCGCTCCCAGCCACAATCATCCAGAAGGCATCAAGGGTGCCCAGTGCATCGCCACACTCATCTACTGGCTTCGCACTTGCCGCATCACGAAAGATGAGGTGGAGGCGGCTGTAAGGCGCAATTTCGGCTACGAGATTCCCCCATTGCGCGACATTTATAAGATAGGCAGCGAGGGGCATTTCGACGGCACTTGTCAGGAGACTGTGCCGTGGGCCATCCGTTGTTTCTTGGAGAGCGAGAACTTTGAGGATGCCATTCGCATTGCCGTTATGGCCGATGGTGACACCGACACCAAGGCCGACATCACCGGGGCCATTGCCGAGGCTTTCTACGAAGTGCCTGAGACACTCGCAGAGCAGGCTTTCGAGTATCTTCCGCAGGATATGCTCGAAATCTTGATACAGTTTCAAGAGACGATGCAGGGAGAGGTGGAGGAGTAATAGAGAGGTGGTAGGTGATGGGTGGTAGGTGTTAATGGAGTGTTTGAAGTTCCCTAAGAGCCCCTCTACGAGACCTCCAAAAATCCCTAAGGGACCCCCAACCCCCTAAAGGGGGCTTTGCCATCCACCTGTTTGCAGGAAGGTAAGCCCCCTTTAGGGGGTTGGGGGTCTCTTAGGTGGATTGGGGCCTCTTGGGCGATAGAATGCCAATGGGATACATAAAAAGGGATGTTCCATCATGGAACATCCCTTTTTCGGTTTATAGCGTTTGTACTTTCGTATCCTTATACCTTTACGGGCGCAGCCTCAACTTCAAGACGATTCTCAATCTTCTTACCCATCACAAGGTAGGCGATGGGCGAAGCGATGAAGATGGACGACAGAGTGCCGAATATCACACCGAGGGTCATGGCGAATGCGAACGGCTGGATGCTCTTTCCACCGAGGAAGAGGATGCACAGCAACACAATCAGCGTAGACACGGAGGTGTTGATGGTGCGGGCCAAAGTCTGGTTGATGGAATCGTTGAAGAGTCCCTGAATGTCTTCCTTGGCACGCTTGGGGTGCAGCTTGAGATTCTCGCGGATGCGGTCGAATACCACCACCTTATCGTTGATGGAGTAACCGATCACCGTGAGCACGGCACCGATAAATGTCTGGTCTATCTCAAGGGAGAATGGCAGCAGACCTTGCAGCAGCGAGAACAGACCGATGACTGTCAGGGCATCGAGCATCAACGCCACCGTAGCACCGATAGAGAAAGCCTTGCTCCGGAACCGGATGAGGATGTAGACGAAGATGGCCAACAGGGCGATGGCTACGCTGATGAAGGCACCGCGGGTCACATCCTTGGCAACAGACGGTCCCACCTTGGAACTGCTGATGATGGAGCCGCCTTGGCGGATATCGGGGTTCTTGAAGTCTTCTACGCTCTTCTGGCTGACGAGCCCGGCCTTCTTCAATGCCGTGTAGAGCATGGTCTCTGCCTCATCGTCCACCGTGGGGCTGTTGCTCTCTATCTTGTAGTTGGTAGAGATACGGATGGTCTTGTTGTCAGTACCCAGCGAAATGGCACTGTTGGTGGCCTGTGGGAAAGCTGTGGTCAGAATATCGCGCACCTGTTCGGGCTGGGTGGGCTTCTCGAAGGCAACAACATAGTTGCGGCCACCCGTGAAGTCGATGCTCTGGGCAAGTCCGCGTACAAAGAAGCTGATGACGAAGACAGCCACGGCTACACATGCCAGTGTGAAGGTGTTCTTGTACATCGACATGAATTTGTAGTTGGTGCCCTGCATGAGATTCTTGGAGATGCCGGTCCAGAACTTGAGGTTGAGCCACTTGTCGTGCTTGAGTTTGAACTCGTAAACCAAGCGGGTGAGGTAAACGGCACTGAAGAACGAGCATACGATACCGATCATCCACGTGGTGGCGAAGCCTTGGATGGGGCCCGTACCGAAGATGTAAAGGATGATACCCGTGAGCAGGGAAGTGACGTTGGAGTCGAGGATGGCCGAGAACGCATTGCTGTAACCGGCATCGATGGCCTGTTTCATGCCCTTGCCGGAGCGCAGCTCCTCCTTGATGCGCTCATAGATGAGCACGTTGGCATCCACTGCCGTACCGAGTGAGAGCACCATACCCGCGATACCGCTCATCGTGAGGGCCGCTTGGAACGAGGTCAGAATGCCCAACGTGAAGAACACGTTGACTACCAGCGCACTGTTGGCTATCATGCCCGGTATGAAATTGTACATGGCAACCATGTAGAAAATCAGCAGCACGAAAGCGATGACGAAGGAGATGATACCCTGCTGGATAGACTGCGCACCGAGTGTAGGACCTACCACCTCTTCCTGCACGATGCGGGCAGGGGCCGGCATACGACCCGATTTCAAGGTGTTGGCCAGGTCTTTGGTGTCTTCGATGGTGAAGTTACCGCTTATCTGGGAGTTTCCACCGTCGATTTCACCGTTCACGCGGGGAGCGGAGTAGACCACGCCGTCAAGAACGATGGCGATGGCCTTGCCGATGTTAGCCTTTGTCATGTTGGCCCATTGGCGTGCGCCCTCGGTGTTCATGCTCATGCTCACCACCGGATTGTTGAACTGGTCAAACTCATCCTTGGCATTGGTTATCACATCGCCTTCGAGCGGAGCGCGCCCGTTGCTTGTCGTCACCTTCAAGGCATAGAGCTCGTACACGTTTTTCACCTTCAGTCCGTCAGCCGGTTTGGCACCCCACATCAGGCGAAGATCCTGCGGAAGTACCTGCTTGGCCACAGCTGAATAGATGATTTTGTTGATGGCAGCTGTGTCGCGCACGTTGGCATAGCCCACGAGGCTCAGGCTCTGACCGCCGGTAAGCTGCAAGCGGGCCAGCAACGGGTGCTGCTTGGTGGCCTCTGCCTGCTGTGCTGCCATGCCGGCAGCTTCGGCCTTGTCGGTCTCTTTCTTGTCTATCTTAAATTTGGGTTCGGCCTGCTTGGCGGCAGCCACCTGCTTCTGTGCGGCACTGTCGGCAGTGGCAGTGTCGGCTTCGGCATGACTGCCGTTGGCCACACGCTGGTCGAGTTGTTGCAGATAGGGGGCCACCTCCTCGGCATTATAGGTCTCCCAGAACTCGAGGTTGGCACTTCCCTGCAAGAGTTTGCGCATGCGCTCCGGTTCCTTGATGCCCGGCATTTCCACCATGATGCGGCCTTCCTGGCCTTCAAGCTTCTGGATGTTGGGCTGCACCACGCCAAACTTGTCGATACGTGTGCGCACCACATTGAACGAGTTGTCGATGGCGGCCTTCACCTCAGCGCGCAGTGCTTTCTCCACTTCCGAGTCGGAACTCTGTGGCGAAACCTTGCCCTGCAACTGCTGGGTGGCGAACACCTCAGCCAACTTGTGGCCCGGAGCATTCTTGTGATAGGCATTGACAAACAGCGTGATGAAATCACTGTTGGCAGTTTTTTCTTCTTCGGCTCTTGCCTCAGCCATCGACTTTGTGAAAGCCACGTCGGTCTTGTGATCGGCCAGTGTCTCGACAACATCGGGCACGGAAATCTCAAGGATAACGTTCATACCGCCTTTCAGGTCAAGTCCGAGACCGATCTGAGTCTCCAGGCACTTCTTGTAAGGATAAACGCCCAGATATTTCACAGAATCCTTGTAATCCTGCTGGGCAATAGGATCCTTTATCTTTGCCGCCTGGCTGTCGTAATAGCTCGTGGCAGCCGAGAAAGACAAATAGAAGATACTTGCGAGCGTCAGCAAGACGGCTACTACAATTACTAATCCTTTGTTTTGCATTTTAAGTTTATTATGTTATTTAATTATTGTTTTTCCTAATTTTATATATTATAGACGTGCAAAAATACTTATTTTTTCTCACTTTGAAAAATTTATAGCCGTTAAATATTTAAATTTTAGTGTTTTAGCTGTTTTTTCAATAGGCAGGCGATGGGATAATGGTCCGATTCTTTGATTTTGTCGTCCACCCGGCATTGGTAGGGTTTCCAGTCGTCGGAACAGAAGATGTTGTCGATGCGCACATACATACCGCTGCGGTGATAAGACCATCCCGGGCCGTTGCCGGCAGACACATAGCAGTCGGTGAGCAGGTTTTCCATGCGGTAGTGGGCGTAGGAAATGGGGCTCTCGTTGAAGTCACCGCAGAGGATGACGGGCATCCGTCCGATGTGCCGGGCCACGTAGGCTGCCACGGAATCGACCTGCGGAGCCCGTTTCCGCGAGGCTGCTGCGAGTTTGTCGATGAGGTGGGTAGACTCCTGCCGGGCCTCGTGCCGGCCAAGCTCTCCCTTCACAAGATTTTTGAATCCGGCCTTGTCGGTAGGGTTGAGGAGGTTCGACTCCAAGTGGTTGTTGACCACCAACACGTCTTCCCCGTTCACATCAAGCACGTAAGCCACGCTCAGATTGCCATACGACTGGTAGTGAATGCGCTCCACACGCTTGATGGGGAAGCGGCTGTAGAGCCGTAGCATGTCGCCGCTGGAATCTTTCAACTCTTCACTGTGATGGGAGTACAGACGGCCCATCACCGAGTCAAGTTCCGCCTTTATCACCTGCCCGTTCGCTTCCTGCAGGCAGATGATGTCGGCCTTGCTACGGGCCAGATAGCTGACGATGGGATTGGGGCCGTCGCCGGGCGAACCATCGGCACTGTATCCGAAGTTCTGCACATTGAACGATAGTACTTTCAGCGTGCTGTCGGGCACGGAACCGCTCATATTGACGGGGGAGTATTTCCTCACGGGCGAGTAGCAGACGAGAAACCCCACCAGTGGGATGATGACGCCGCGCGGCTTGAAGAGCACCCAAAAGACGATGAAGCCCAAATTGACGGCCAGCAGCACGGGAAACAGCAGGCCCGCATTGGCCAAGGCCGGATGGTCGGCCGGGTTGATGCGGTCGGAACAGCCTATGAGCAGCATCACGAGCAGGCTGGCCACGTTGGCTCCCCCCATCATTTTGAGGGTGAATGATTTCAGCTGTTTCAGCATGTCTTCCGGAAGTTTTATTTGCGGTTGCTTTGGTCGAAAAGCCGTTGCTTCTCCTCTTTGGTCAGGCTGTCGTAGCCGCTTTTCCTGATTTTGTCGAGAATGCGGTCCACCTCTTCCTGCTCGGCTTGTTTGCGGGCATTATAGTCCCAGTCGCTCCGCCGGCTGGAGGAAAACGACGATGTGTCATTGCCGTTTGCCTGTTGTCCCGTCCGTCTGCGGCCTGCAAAGATATTCTTGATTTTCTCAAACGAGTCTTGTCCCCGTGACCGTCCGTAGCCGGAAAGGCTTTGCTTGTTCCAATAGCGTATCATGAAGAAACCGAACACCATGCCCCCCAGATGGGCGATATGGGCCACGCCGTCGCCCGTGGTGGCTATGGCCGAGAACAGTTCGATGGTGGCATAGCCCATGACAAACCACTTGGCCTTGATGGGGATGGGCAACGGGAAGATGAAGATGCGCTCTTCGGGGAATATCATGCCGAAGGCCAGCAGGATGGCATAGATGGCTCCGGAAGCTCCCACGGTGGTCCAACTGTTGAGAGAGGCCCCGTTAGCGGCGGCCACGGCCCAGATGTCGGACAGGGAAAAACCGGGAATGCTGGAACCGGCCACCACGTAGAACTGTACAAATTGTGCCAACTCTTGAAACAGACCGGCTCCAACGCCACATGAAATGTAATAAAAAAGGAATTTCTTCGGTCCCCACACATTCTCGACTACGCAACCGAACATCCACAGGGCAAACATGTTGAAGAGGATATGCTCGAAACCACCGTGCATAAACATGTAGGTGAAGAGTTGGTAGATGTGGAAGTCGGGAGCCAGAAAGAAGTGCAGTCCGAGCGTGTCGTTGAGCAGATATTCGCCGTAGGCATCCTTCCCGTACAGCATCGTGGCCACGAAAGCCGCAATGTTGATGATGAGCAGGTTTTTGGTGATAGTGGGTATATTGCGCATACTTTTTCCTTTTGCTGATAATAACGGACACAAAAATACTAAAAATATCCGTGAAAAGGCATAAAGCAAGGCCATTTAGGGGCTTTTTTAGTAAAAATGTTCATTTTTCTTTAGTTTTTGTTTGTTTTATCAAAGGAGTTTCCTATATTTGTCCACAAATAACGATAGAGGAATACTATTAATCATTTAATAAACCAAAATTATGAACAAGTCAGAATTGATCGAGAAGATTGCTGCAACTGCCGAACTGAGCAAAGCAGACGCTAAGAAGGCCCTTGATGCCACAGTAAACGCTATTAAGGATGCCCTCGTGGCCGGTGACAAGATTCAGCTCGTAGGTTTCGGCACATTCGCTGTTTCCGAGCGCCCCGCCCGTGAAGGCATCAACCCCGCTACCAAGCAGAAGATTAAGATCGCTGCCAAGAAGGTTGCCAAGTTCAAGGCCGGTGCAGAGTTGAGCGATGCAGTCAACAAATAATGTAAAGATTATTAGATATAAAAGGCGTTCCTTTCGGAGCGCCTTTTTTGTTGGTTGAGTAGAGAGGACGGGCAAGTAAGTATCGTGTTGGTGCATGGCCCTTGCACCATCCGCGCACGGCCCATGCACAAGTGGTGCAAAGCCTCTGCACGGGGTGTGCAAGGGCTTCGCACGGAACTCATTGTAAACGGGGCGCACATTGGAGTAGGCCGGATGAGGCAACAAAAAAGGCAGGCGGAAGACGGAAACTGGCGTTCGGCGTTGTGCCGATTTACCGGATTCGTCTTTCGCCTGCCTCTATTGGCCGGGGATGGCCGGCAGGTGGTGTGCCTCCGTCGCCGGGTTGGCGACGGGGCTATGCAGGGTTTTCGCTTACTTAGGCTGCTTGCCGATGTAAGCCAGGATGCCGCCGTCCACGTAGAGCACATGGCCGTTGACGGCATCGGAGGCATGGGAGGCCAGGAACACGGCAGGCCCACCGAGTTCGGAGGGGTCGAGCCAGCGGCCTGCGGGAGTCTTGGCGCAGATGAAGCTGTCGAAGGGATGGCGGCTGCCGTCGGGCTGGCGCTCACGCAGCGGAGCGGTCTGCGGGGTGGCGATGTAGCCCGGGCCAATGCCGTTGCACTGGATGTTGTACTCGCCATACTCGGAGCAGATGTTGCGGGTGAGCATCTTCAGTCCGCCCTTGGCGGCGGCGTAGGCCGACACGGTCTCCCGGCCCAGTTCGCTCATCATCGAACAGATATTGATGATCTTGCCCTCCTTGCGCTCCATCATCTCGGGAATGACGGCACTGGAGACGATGAACGGGCCCACGAGATCGATGTCGATGACCTGTTGGAACTCGGCGCGTTTCATCTCGTGCATGGGGATGCGCTTGATGATGCCGGCGTTGTTGACGAGGATGTCAATCTGTCCCACCTCGGCGTGGATGGTTTTCACGAGCTCGGCCACTTGGTCTTCTTTCGTCACGTCGCACACATAGCCGTGCACGTTGGCGATGCCGGCTTCCTTATAGGCAGCCAAGCCGCGGTCAACGAGTTCCTGATTGATGTCGTTGAAGATGATGTTTTTGATGCCTGCGGCGGCAAAAGCCGAGGCGATGTTGAATCCGATGCCGTAGGAAGCACCTGTGATCCAGGCGTTTTTGCCTTCGAGTGAGAAATCTTTTAAACTTGTCATTGTCATTAATTATTTAAGGGTTTGTATGATAGTTTGTAGTCATAGAAACATACGTGCGGGCCGCCCGGTTTACGTAATGGCCGGCGGCGGATCATTCAGCGCAGTTCCGTGATTTCGGAAAAGTCTTGGTCGGCATAGTCGAGATTTTCTCCTGCCATGCCCCAGATGAACGTGTAGTTGTGCGTGGCAGCCGCACTATGGATGCTCCATTCGGGCGAGAGCACGGCCTGATGGTCCTTCATCCAGAGGTGGCGCGTCTCTTGGGGCTCGCCCATGAGGTGGCAGACGGCCTGACCGTCGGGCACCTCGAAATAGAAATAGGCCTCCATGCGCCGGCTATGCACGTGGGCGGGCATGGTGTTCCACACGCTTCCCGGGGCCAGCTCGGTCATTCCCATCTGCAACTGGCAGGTGGGGAGCACCTGATTGACGAGCATCTTGTTGATGGTGCGCTCATTGGAGGTTTCCAACGAGCCCATATTGACGCTCACGGCATCGGCTTTGGTCACCTTGCGGGTGGGATGGGACGTGTGGGCCGGGGCGCTGTTGAAATAGAACCGGGCCGGACGGTCAGGCTCCTGCGAGCCGAAAGACACGTCGCGGTCGCCGCTCCCGATGTAGAGGGCTTCCTTGTAGCCGAGTCGGAACACCTCATCGCCCGCCCTGACGAGGCCGTCGCCTTCTCCCACATTGAAGATGCCCACCTCCCTGCGGTGGGTGAAAGAGGGGGCTTTCAGCGGCGGGATGGCCTCCAGTTGCAGTTCTTCGTCCACGGGCATGGCCCCTCCGACGATCATTCGGTCGTACATGGAGTAGACGAGGTTGACTTCATCGGCTGCAAAAAGTCTATCGATGAGAAACTCCTTGCGCAGTCTTGCGGTGTCGTAAGCCTTTGCATCCTGCGGATTGGTGGCATAGCGAAGCTCGTAATTGGTTTTCATGAGGTTTTTGATTTGTCTGTTGCAAAGATACGAAATTTAATTGTATGTCAGCTCTTTAGGGGTCGTTTCTTTGCCGACGAATACTTAAATAAACAAAAAGGAGCATGAGCCGAAAGTGCAAAACCGCTACTCTGACAGTCGGAAAGTAATCGGCACTCGAAACCTTACACGCACGGGGTCGCCATGGTGCATGCCCGGTTTCCAGAGGGGCATGGTCCGGACAACGCGCAAGGCTTCGGCATCCAAATCGGGAGCGGCCGATCTTTCGACCTTCGCATCGGCGATGCTGCCGTCTTTTTCCACGACGAATGAGATTATCACACGACCTTCAAGTCCCTGTTTCTGCGCACTTTCGGGATAAGTGGTGTGGCTCCCGAGATATTCAAGCAGCTTGCGTAGGCCGCCGGGGAACTCGGGCATCTGTTCCACTATTTCAAAACATTCCTCCCGGTCTTCCGGCTCATCGTCCTCTTCAAGGCTTTTCATGTCGGTGATGAGATAGTCATTGCCCGCTTTCTCCACCTTCACGTAGTGCCGTCCGTAGTCGGCATCTGTCCCGTCGGAGGCCTCATACCACCCTGTCTGCTTCGTGGGCTTGAGTTGATAGTGGGGCTGCCAATGCTTGTTGGAGACGGCTGTGGAAAACAACTCGCACAGCAGATAGAGGACACCGTCCCCTCCATCCGTGCGCAGTGCTTTCGCCACATAGTGGTTGACCAGCCATTTGCGGTAGGCAGGGGCGTTCAGGTCGGGAGTGAGGTAGGTGGACATGTAGGAGCGGTAGAAGTCTTGGAGGAAGCTCTGCGCGTTGCGATGCACTTTGCCCATCCTCAAGACCTGCGGATAGAAAATGCTGTCGGTGGCCTTCTCGCCCTGCGACGCATCGGTGACAAATCCTATCTTGCGCTTTCCGTCACGGTCGGTCACCATCCTGACGGGAATCCGCATCCATTCCTTTTCATAGTCGGTATAGTAGCTCACCATATACCAGTCTCCCTTTAAGGCCCTCACGCGCAGTGTCTTCAGAAAACTTGTCGGTGTGTCTTGTGAACGAGTCATCGCGTCGTAGTCGCAATGTGTTCCTATCAGTTCGATATAATCAATCAGTGTTTGGGTGAGATGACGCTTGCGAAACGCCATCCAGTCTATCGTGTCGGGAATGGGGTCTTGGCCCGATACTTCATAAAACTCCCTGATGATCTTGATATCGGCCGCCGTGTCAATGGAGGCTTCGGTCTGCTGTGTAGCCTGATATTGTTTGTCGTACGACTTCGGTAGTGCTTTGTGTGAAGCCCGATACCATAGGTAAAGGTCTGTTCCGATGCCGACAACCAGCAGAAGCGAGGCTACTAAAATATAAAACGGTCTCTTTTTAGATGAGGTTTCCATGTGTGAAATGATAATTGGAAGTGGAGTTGGAACAATATAAGGAACGCATGATTAAATAAACCTAAAGGTCGGTAGTGGTGGGATAAAAAGAATCCGCAGGCCATCGATTGCTCGACGAACTGCGGAAACCATTGCTTGTTGGGTCACTCGGATTCGAACCGGGAATGACAGAACCAAAACCTGTAGTGTTACCATTACACCATGACCCAAACTAAAAACGTATGCAAAGATAGTGGATTTTTTGTCCACTACCAAATTTTCAAGCCATTTTCTTTACTTCATCGTGAGCAGGTAGTAATTCTTCTTGCCACGCTGCACGAGCAGATATTTGCCGTCGATGAGGTCATCGGCCGTTACCGGACGGTCGAAAGCTGCGAGCTTCTCCTTGTTCAGGCTCACGCCGCCGCCCTTGACGAGCTTGCGCATTTCGCCTTTGCTGGGGAAAATGTCCATGCCTTCGCTGCAAAACAAGTCCACGGCCGTTTGTCCGAGCAGGCTCTTGTCAAGATCGTAATGTGGCACGTCGGCAAACACGTCGTTGAGCGTGGCCTCGTCGAGTTGGGCCAGACTGTCTTTCGTAGCCTTTCCGAAAAGGATGTTACTGGCAGCGATGGCCATGTCGAGGTCTTCCCGGGAGTGAACCATCGTGGTCACTTCCTCGGCCAACCGCTTCTGCAACACGCGGCGACCGGGATCCTGCCGGTGCTCCTCGATGAGTGCTTCGATGACGTCACGCTCCAGACTGGTGAATATCTTGATGTATCTCTCGGCATCGTCATCGCTCACGTTGAGCCAGAATTGGTAGAAGGCGTAGGGTGTGGTGCGGTTGCGGTCGAGCCACACATTGCCGCTCTCGGTCTTCCCGAACTTCTTTCCGTCGGCCTTGGTGATGAGCGGACAGGTGAGGCAGAAGGCTTCGGCATCGGCCCCGAGCGTGCGGCGGATGAGTTCGGTGCCGGTGGTCATGTTGCCCCACTGGTCATTGCCGCCCAGTTGCAGGCGCACCCCGTAGTGTTGATATTGGTAGAGGAAGTCGTAGCCTTGGAGGAGCTGGTAGGTGAATTCGGTGAACGAAAGACCGTCGCTGGCTTCACCGTTGAGGCGTTTTTTCACAGAGTCCTTGGCCATCATATAGTTCACGGTGATGTGCTTGCCCACTTCGCGGGCGAAGTCGAGGAACGTGAAGTCCTTCATCCAGTCGTAGTTGTTCACCATCTCGGCCTTGTTGGGCTCGTCACTGTCGAAGTCGAGGAACTTGGCTGCCTGCTTTTTGATGGCTTCCTGGTTATGGTAGAGTGTCTCGGAATCTAAAAGGTTGCGCTCCTGGCTTTTGCCCGAGGGGTCACCGATCATGCCCGTGGCTCCACCTACCAGCAGATAGGGCTTGTGTCCGCAGCGCTGCAAGTGGCGCAGCATCATGATGCCGCAGAGGTGACCGATGTGCAGCGAGTCGGCCGTAGGGTCGGTGCCGAGATAGGCCGACACCAGATGCTCGTTGAGATATTCCTCGGTTCCGGGCATGATTTGCGCCAACATTCCGCGCCATTTTAATTCTTCAACAAAGTTTTTCATCATCGAATGAAATCGTTTTTTATTTATATGATAAGGTGTTGGGGCCTTGCCGGGCAAGAAACTTACGGCACGGGGTCGTACCCGCTGCCACCCCAGGGATTGCATCTGAGGACGCGCCACGCCGCCAACAGCAGCCCCTTCACCGGCCCGTGTTTGATGAGTGCCTGTCGGGCGTATTCGGAACAGGTGGGTGTGAAACGGCAGGAGGGAGGGGTAAGGGGAGAGATGGCCAGCTGATAGAACCGGATGGGCAGTATCAGGAGCCACACGATCGCCTTTCGGATCGCCTTAAACCGGTTCATGCCTTGTCCTCCTTAGGCTCGTCCGGAACTTCGATGGTCTGTTTGGCAGGCGCAATCGACTCCTCGACCGTTGCTGCGGACAGCCGCTCGGACAGCCGCTCGGAGAGCCGTTGCAAGAGCGACTGCACCTTTCTCTCTACCGTCGCGGTGTCGAACAATTCGTCACTTTGCCAGATAAAGGCCATGGCTGCTTGCCGGTCGGGATTGCTTTCGAGTCCCGGGAGCAGTAGCTGCTTGTTCTTTCTGAATGCTTCCCTCACCTGCCGCTTCACCCGGTTGCGCTTCACGGCGCGCTTGAAATGCCGCTTGGGTACACTCACCAGCATGAGTGCCGCAGGCGCATCTTCCTCGCGAGAAACAACGGTATAGACCATCCGCAATGGAAATGCCGACAGACTTCTGCCGGAACTGCCGTTGAAGAGGCGGTCTGTCAGCTTTTTGCTGCATATCCGCTCTGCCTTGGCCAGTGTGAACGATTGGGATGCAGGCATAGTGCGGGAGGGGTAAAGGAGGTGTCTATGTTGTTATTGGCGATGTGTCTTGAGATAATATTCCAGTGCGCCCGTCATGGAGGGGAACTCCTTGGAGGGTGCCTGAAGGTCGAGCCGCAGGCCTTCTTCCTCAATGGTCTTGGCCGTGGCCGGCCCGAAGGCGGCTATCTTGATGTCGCCCTGCTCGAAGTGGGGCACGTTTTTCTTGAGTGCTTTCACGCCCGTAGGACTGAAGAACACGAGCATGTCGTAGTCGAAATGGGCCCGCTCCTCGTCGGTGAAATCGTTGCTCACCGTGCGATACATCACGCATTCGGTGTGGCAGAGCCCTTTCTCGTCGAGCAGATTCTTCACGTCGTCGTTGTGGACACTGCTCATCGGCACGAGAAACTTATTGCCCCTGTGCTTTGTCATCAGCGGCACAAGATCGGTCATCTTGCCGGAAGTGCCGAAGAACACCTTGCGCTTGCGATACTGCACATACTTTTGGATGTAGAGTGCGATGGTCTCAATGACGCAGAAATACTTCATGTCTTCGGGAATGGTGACACGAAGCTCCTTGGCCAGTTTGAAGAAATTATCGATGGCATGACGGGAAGTGAAGACAACGGCCGTGTAGTCGAGCAGATTGATCTTTTGCTGGCGGAACTCCTTGGCGGTGATACCTTCCACCTTGAAGAATGGACGGAACACACATTCCACACCGTAGGTCTTCTCTATGTCATAATATGGAGATTTCTCGCTTGCCGGTTTGGGCTGGGAAACCAGGATCTTCTTTATCATCAGTGTCCTAAAAATTTATTTTCAAATAATTACCTATAGTCGTCAAAATGCCCTTTAAAGCAAATAAGGGGATGATTTCGAGGGCACAAAAGTACAAAATTATTTGCAGAAAAGCCCCCATTCTTTGGAAAAAGATGATATAGGACTTATAAAATGTAAGCAATTTGAACAAAACCAAGAGGCAAATGGTATAAACCACAGAGTTTTGCATGGACCATCCGAAGTAGGCCTGAAGCATGATCATGGGGAAGAGAGCCAACCCTTCGAGCGATACGAGGAAGAGGTAGGACTTCATCCATTGTTCGTTTTTTTTCTTGTCGAAGAACACCCATCCGGTGAGGGCATAGGCGATGGCCTTCACGAGGAAATAGGCGGCCAGTATGGCGGTGAATATCCCAATGATTTGGTATTGCTCGATGATGAACGTGTCGCTCACGAACGTGCGGATGTAGAAGAAGTAGCCGATGGCGAAGAACAGGCATGTCTGGAGCACAAAGAAGAGCTGGAAGCGCACCTCTCCTGAAGTCTCGATGATGGTTGTGGGGCCTAACTTCGACCGGAAGAAGAAGTTTTTGGCCTGTGTGGCGATGAACCGGCCCGAACGGGCGAAGGTGAGCATCGACAGCAGTACACAGCCTATGAGCAGACTTGTGATAAGGTTGTCGCCCGCCACGGTGTAGGGCACAGGGTCGCCCGCCACACCTTGCCGCCCGCCTTTGAGCTCGGGGTGGAAGAGGGAGTCGTTCGAAAAGAACGACTCCTTGTAGTATTGTGGCAGGCTCACGTCGCGCAGGCTCTTGCCTTTGGTGTGTCCGGGCAGGTGGAGCGTGTCGGGCATGGTGCTCCACGTGATTTTGCCGGGTTTGAAGTGTTGCTGTATGGCGGAGTCCTGCTGTTCGGGCGTGGCGTTGGCCGGCAACCGGCTTAACACCTCACGAGGCGTTGGCCGACCGCCGGAGTGCATTGTCTCGGCGGCCGACTGCACCTCGGCAGTGCCTATTGCGGAAGTATCTGCCTGCTGTGCGGTCATCGTTACAACCCGAATGCGGTCTTGATCTCAGTCACCTTGTCGAGCTTCTCCCATGTGAAGAGCTCCACATCGATTTCCTTTTTCTCGTGGTAGCGGCTCTCGAAGGTCTTCTTCACCACCTCGTTCCGGCGTCCCATGTGCCCGTAGGCTGCCGTTTCGAGATACATGGGCTGGCGCAACTTGAGTGTGCGCTCGATGGCTTTGGGGCGCAGGTCGAACATCGTCTTGATGCGCTCGGCTATTTCGCCGTCGGTCAGTTGCACGTGGCTGCGGCCGTAGGTGTTCACATACACGCTCACGGGCTGTGCCACACCGATGGCGTAGGCCAGTTGCACGAGCATTTCGTCGGCCACGCCTGCCGCCACCATATTCTTGGCGATGTAGCGGGCGGCGTAGGCTGCTGAGCGGTCCACCTTACTCGAGTCCTTGCCCGAGAAAGCTCCGCCGCCGTGGGCACCCTTGCCTCCGTAGGTGTCTACGATGATCTTGCGGCCCGTGAGTCCGGTGTCGCCGTGTGGTCCTCCGATGACAAACTTGCCTGTGGGGTTCACCATATATTTGATGTCGTCATTGAACAGTCCGAGTACCTTCTCGCCCAACTGCGCCTTCACGCGCGGGATGAGGATGTTCACCACATCTTCGCGTATCTTGGCCAGCATCGCCTCGTCGTCGTCAGTGCCGTCGGAGCGCTTGATGAAGTCATCGTGCTGGGTAGACACCACGATGGTGTCGATGCGGCGGGGCGTGTTGTCGTCACCATATTCAATGGTCACCTGACTCTTCGAGTCGGGGCGCAGGTAGGTCATCTGCCTGCCCTCCTTGCGAATGTCGGCCAGTGTGCGCACGATGAGGTGTGCCAAGTCGAGCGAGACAGGCATCAGGTTGTCGGTCTCGTTGCAGGCGTAGCCGAACATCATGCCCTGGTCTCCGGCTCCCTGATCGTTTTCATCAGCCCGGTCCACGCCGCGGTTGATGTCGTCGCTCTGCTCGTGGATGGCCGTCATGATGCCGCACGAGTTGCCGTCAAACTGATATTCGGCCTTGTTATAACCGATGTTGAGAATGGTTTTGCGGGCGATGGTCTGCAAGTCGATATATTCCTTGCTCTTCACTTCGCCCATGATGACCACCTGTCCGGTGGTGTTAAAGGTTTCGATGGCACAGCGTGCGTTTTCGTCGTAGGCCAGAAACTGGTCGAGCAGCGCGTCACTGATTTGATCGGCCACTTTGTCGGGATGTCCTTCTGAAACTGATTCAGATGAGAATAAATATGCCATAACTATCTAATGTTGAACAATAATGCAATTCGTTTGAATGCGCAAAGTTACGAATTTTATTCGTTATAGCTCCCCTTTTATACCTTTTTAAGATGGGCGATTATATAGTATGAACCATTAAATCTTTCGAAAAAACCTGACACGAGATTCTTTCACAGTCATTTGCCACGCCGGCTATATCCGCCTTGTCAGCCCTATTAGCCCCATTGATTTTCTCACTAAGCCCAAACTACATTGCAAAAGGGCCACGGTCAGAAGCTCATTCGGGCCGAGCGAGAAAGCGAAAAAGGCCATTTTGCAAAGCTATTCGGCCCGAAAAAACGCTCTTTAGGGGGTTGGAGGGGGCGTTGGTGGATTAGTAATCAAAAAAGGGAAACACCGAAGTGCTTCCCTTGCTCATGCAAAGATACTAAACTTTGTGGTTTTTTGCAAATGCATGTTGAAAGATACTGACAATATATTTGCCCGGCCGGCTGTCATGCCCCGCACGCAGCCAACCGGTAGAATGTGTCTTATATCACCACCACTTTCCTGCCCTGATGGATATAGATGCCACGGGTGGGCTTACGGGTCTTGATGCCCGAGAGCGTGTAGTAGTCCTCATCGGCTGCCGGAGTTGCCGGAGCCACCTCGTTGATGCCCGTGGTCTCCCCCTCTATGACGAAGCCGATAGCCTTAGCACCGGCTGTAGCCGAGACGGAAGTGGGCAACCGGAGATAGGCCTTGCCGGCGGGAAGGGAGCGTGTGCTTGCCACTTTGGCAAAAGCATACCGGCCATTGTCCTTGACGAACACATAGTTGGTGTTGTCGCCTTCGGTGGTGCTGATGGTCGTTGGAGCGGTCACGCCTTTCAGAAAGTTATGATAACCGGCTTCCATCTCCATCTTGCCCACCGTGTAGGTGGTGTTGGCCGTGCCTTTCAGGATAAGGCCCGTGCCGGCCGGCACGTAGTCTGCTTTGAGCAAAACGATGGTGAGGTTGCCCTTACTCTTTTTATATCCCGAGACGATGTAGGCTTTCAGCCCGTCCACATCTTTGAAGTTCAGATTTTCAGAACTGGCAAAAGAGGTGTATTCTCCGCTCAGTGTGATTTCCACGCCATCCGGTTTGACGGGTGGTTCTATCTTTTCGTAACCCGTTGTCCCATCGTATGAAAAGTAGCTCGTGCTTGTGACACCCATGATGTTGGCTGTCTGGTGGTTATTGTTATCATTGAAGATGATGTTGATGGGATTCTCGTTGAACGACTGATAATAGAAAGAGATGCCGTTGATGGTGGTCTGCGCAGTCATCAGCTTGCCCGGCCATTGGCCGTTCAGCTTGTTTTTGTCGTTGTCCCATGCGTAGAGATAGGGAGCGTTGTCGGCCTTCACATAGATGGTGATGCCTGTCGTGGGATCATCAGGTGTAGGAGGGGTGGGCTGGTTGCCGGGCGTGACGGTGGTCTCGCCGGTGGTCTCACCGTCAATGTAGAGCGAATTGCCGTTGAGCCGGATGCCCGGTTGGCCGGCTCCGGGATATTGCCGGGTGCCGGAAGCCTTGCCATCGGTCACCATGGCGTTGCCCGTGGCGTAGGTTTCGGGCACTTCAAAATACCACCACCCCGTCTTGCCGTTGATGCTGATGGCGGCATCGTAGGTCATGGCCTTGCCCGGCCATGAATTATTCACCTTATCCTTATAGAGGTAGCAGTTCACATTGGCCCAGTTGTAGGGGTTGTTGTAGTAGACATACACTTTGGCGTTGGGATCTGTCTTAGTGAAAGTCTCACTGCCCGTGGCCTCTGTTCCGTCTGTTCCGGTGGCTCCCCACTTCACGGTGATGGTCTTTCCGTAGTCCACACCGGCTCCGATGGTGAAAGTGGCATTGCCCGTGAAGTTCACCTTTTCGGCAGTGCCCACCTGATACCAGCCCGCGGTGGCATGGCGGAGCGTGGCTGTGAGGTCGAGGCTTTCGGCCTTGAACGGGCCTCCCTTTTGGCTCAAGACCACGGTCGGGGAGGGATTGGCCTCCTCGTAGAGCACGGCAATGCCCGATGCGTCGGTCGTGCCGCTGATGGTGGTCGCGGTGATGGTGAACGTGTTGCCCGACACGCGGTCGGTGTAAGTGCCCGGTGTGGCATAGCCTCCGCCGTTGGCCACGCTCACGCTGCCACCTCCTTGGAAATTCACGACGATGGCCCCGCCGTCCTTGCGCGAGATGGAAGCCACGCTGCCCGCGGCTGTGTAATAGTCCCCCTTGCCTGCCATGGCATTGTGGAACTTGTTCACCTCGGCCACCGACTTGCTCGTGTAGTGCGTGCTGCCCATCGCTCCGGCCTGCGCACCGAGCCCGTCGGTGCCCACAGGGCGCGAGAAGTAGAGGGCCGGAATGTTGTTGTGGGAAGCGGCCACGGCGTAGGCGCGGTCCACCACTTCCTGACTTACGCCGACACTATGGCCTTTATTGTTGCAATAGGTGTCGTGGCTCTCGCCCCAGTAGATGAGCTTGTCGGTGCTGTAAGTGAAAGAGTAGTTGCCTCCCCCATACGGTGTGGCCTGCCCGTTTTTGGCAGCTCCCAAAACGTTGTCGGTGCCGTAGCGGCTGTCGGTGACGCTCATATACTGCATGTATTCGGGCAGCAGTTTGCTGTCGTCGCCGCCCGTGTTCTCGAGTATTTCGCCGTAGTTGAACATGTCCTTGTCTATGATGGCCGGCCAGAAGCCGTCTCCCTCCGAGGGCAGCCCGATGTGCTTGGCCGCATCGAAGCGGCAACCGTCCACGCCGATGGCTTTCAGTGCCTGTATGTAGGCCTTGAACTTCTGCTGCACGCGCGGATCCTCGGTCTTGAGGTCTTTCATGCCAATTTCGCCGTGGGTCACCTGCCAGCGGTCTCCCCAGTTGATATTGCCTCCATGCGTGTGATAGAGGTCGGTATTTTGCCAGAAATTGGCCACCCATTTGAGGACGCCGTCGGTGTGGTTGGCCACCACATCCACAATCACCTTGATGCCCAGCTTGTGCGCTTCGGCACAAAGGGTGGCGAGGTCGGCCTTCGTTCCGAGCGTGTTGGGACCGATTTCGGTGTCGCGAGGCCGGTAGAGCGTGTTCCAACTGGTCGGGCCGTCGTAGTTGGTTTGGGCCGGAGAAGTCTGCACGGCGGTGAATCCTGCAGCGGCAATGTTCGGCAGATTGGCCGTGATGTCGGTGTACTTCCAGTCGAAGCAGTGCAATATCACACCCTCCTGAATGGTCTTGGGCAGCCCATAGCCGTTGCCGGCAAGGGCCGACTGCAAAGACACTAAGACCATGAAGAGCATCATGGCATAGTGTTTTGCCTGTTGTAGTGTCGTCTTGTTCATGTCATTGGTTAATAAAATAGGGTTTGTAAAATAGAATTTAAAGGGTAAGGGGTGCTTCCCGTGATGTTCCTCCTGTGGGTTAATCGTCCCAAACGCCGTAGCAATTTTCCTTGGCGGCCAATTCTTTTCCGGTGTCATCGCCTTCTACGGGGATCTCGGGGCCTAACTCCCCTTCTTCCATACCGACGAGACCGGAATCGGCCAAGATTTCTTCACCATCCATTCCCAACATCTTCACGTGGGGAGTGACATACATTTTCTTTTCTTCAAACATGTCTTTTTACTTTAAATTGGTTAATACTGAGGATTTTATTTGAAGATATATTTCTTCCCATTCCTGATGTAAACACCTTTGGCGGGCTTGTCCACACGCACTCCGGAGAGCGTGTAGTAATAGCCGTCATCCTTTGCCGAAGTGATTTCGTCGATACCGGTCGTGTTCTGTTCTTCCACGAAGTCGATATATTTGGCTCCTGCCGGAATAAGTGTTGCCGGGAGCCGGAGGTATGCCTTGCCCGCCGGGAGAGCACGGCTGTTTGCCACTTTGGCAAAAGTATAATGCCCATTGGCTTTGACAAACACATAATTGTGGCAGATGCCGTCTGTGGAGTAGATGGTCTGTGGGCTTGTACATCCCACGAGATAATTGCCATAGGTGTACTCGGCTGTGGCGTAAGGAATCCGGTAGGTAGTCCCGGCTGTCCCCTTCAAGATGAGGCCGGTGCCGGCCGTGGCATCCTCCGCCTTTGTCAGAACCATCTGCAGCGTGCCGTTTATTTTTCTATAACCCGACACTACAAAGGCTTTCAGACCTGAAATGCCGCCCAACTTCAAGTCTTTGTCGCAGCAATAAGTGGTGTAGTCGCCGGGCATGGTGATGCTTATGCAGTCGGTTGGCGTTTCCTCTGTGGGTTTGGCGGTCTTCTCACAACTTGTACCTCCGTCGTATATAAAGTAGGTGTCGGTTGTGATGCCGGTGATGTCGGCTGTCTTGGCAGAACCGTTGTTGAAGATCACATTGAGGCTCTCCACATCGGAGAACGAGTGGGTGTAGAACTGCTGTCCGGCGATGGTGACCGTCTGTGTCATCGTTTTGCCCGGCCAGCCGCCATTGAGTTCGGTAGTTTTGCCGCTTGCCACTGTCCAAGCATAGAGGTTAGGGGCCGTGTTGGCTTTCACATAGATGGTGATAGCCGCTTGGGGATCCACCTTCTTATAAGTGGCCGAGCCTGTGTGCTCCACTCCGTCGGCCCCCGTTGCTCCCCATGTCACGGTCACTTCGTCACCGAAAGCCATGTCGCTGCCGATGGTGAAAGTGCCCGGTGAGGAGATGCTCATCTTGCTGCCGGTGCCTATCCGATACCAGCCTCCGGTGGCGGTAGCGTTGAGCGAAGCCGTGATGGTAGCCGTCTCGGTCTTGAAAGTGCCACCGGCCGGTGAGAGAACCACGGCTGCTGCTTTCACGACATCATCGGCCGTGATATACCGGTCGGTGCCGGCCTCCTGCTTGCCGTCATAGGATGTCTGCGAGGCTTTGCTCACCGGCGTGCCGCCATAGAGGAACCGGCCGTCTTCACCAATCTTTCCCGGACCGTTGAGCACGTAGATGCGCATGTTGCCCTGGCCGGAGAAGCTGCCCGTGGAAAGTGTGCCGCCCGTCACGTGGATGGTGTTGCCCGTCACGACATCGGTGTAGGTGCCGTTGAGCACACCCGTGAATGTGGCCCCGGCGTTGAGGGCCACGAGGGCGTAGCTGTCCACTCCGCCACCCGTGTAGCGCCGCTTGAAGGCGTAACCGCCATTGGAGGAGCATCCCTCCCAGCTGTACTGACCTTTGCGCAGGGCCGGCACGGCCTTGCGGATGAGATTGAGACGGCGCAGGTGTTGGGCCAAATCTTGGTTGAGTGTGGCAGCAACATTGCCCGAAGCCGCGTATTCTCCGAAGTCGGAAGCGGTGACATCGCCCGTGAGATAGCCTCCGAAATAGGCACGCCCGGTCTCGCTAAGCGGTCCGTTGGGGCCGTTGTCTATCTTTTGTCCGGCCCGGAATTCCACCTCCGACCCGTAGTAAATGCAAGGAATACCGCGGAAAGTGAACATCAGACTGAGGTTTTCCGCCCACTGCGCCGTGCCGCCGTTGAAGCGTATCTGGTCACTGGGCTGCGGACCGTAGTCGTGGGAATCGACGTAGACCACGTTCCAAGTGGCATCGTTGTAGAGGTTGTCACCGCTCTTGGCGATGCCCACTGCGCTGCCGGCATTGCTGAAATTGTAGTGCATGGGAAAGTCTATCACGTTGAATCCCGAGGCACCGGAGTAGTCGGGCGCGTGGTAGTCGTTGCCGCGGAGAAAGGCATTGTCGGAGCTGAACTCATCTGTTTTGCCGGTGTTGTAGTCGGCATATTCGGCTTCGCAGGCCGCCATGTTGGTGTTGCTGAAGTGCAGTCCTTCCGACACGGGATATTCCTTGTCCGTCCATTCGCCCTCATCCTCGCTCCAAGCATACTTCGACGGACTTTCCCACGTGTAGAAGAAAGGTGACAGGGCGGCCTGGTCGCGATAGACGACACTGCCGAAGCGGGCGCACACCTCGCCGAACATATAGAACGGCGCGCCGTTCAGGCGTTTGGAGGCATACTGTTCGCCGAGTTTCTGAAAGGCGGGAATGAAAGCCCTGTTGAATGTCAGGCGGGCTATATGGCCGGAGGTGTCGATGCGGAAGCCGTCGACTCCCATCTTGATGAATTCGCCATAGCACTTCACCAGATAGTTGTAGATCTTTGGATTTTCCGTATTCAAGTCCACGCAGTCGCCCGCAATTTGTGCCCACCAGCGTGTTTCGTTGTCCCAGTTGAAGTTGCCGAAGTGGTGCCAATAGTTGTTCTTGTCATGGTTTTTGCCGTCGGTGTTCTTCATCATGGCCAACCGTCGTTGATACTGCGCACTCGGAGCCAGCGATGGATAGTCTGCCCCGAGAAGGCCGGTGTTGGGTGTCATGCACGCTTCGAGGCTCGCCTGATTGCGGATGTCGGGGTTGCGGGTAAATTCAGGGCAGAGATAACTCTCGCCAAAATTGCCTGTATGGTTGAGCACGATGTCGAGGATGATTTTGATGCCCTTGGCATGTGCTTTGTCGATGAGCGTCTGGAAGTTCACGTCCCGGCTCTCATAGCGGCTGTCCACCTTCGAGAAATCCATGGCGTGATAGCCGTGATAGTCGTAGCCCGAAGCGTTCTGCACCACGGGGGTAATCCAAATGGCCGTGAAGCCGAGGGCCTTGATGTAGTCGAGTTTGTCGATGATGCCTTTGAAATCTCCACGCCAGCAGGGATCGCCGGTCTTGATTTGTTCCTGCTGATTGTCCCAACACAGCACATTGTTACTCGGATCGCCGTCGTAGAAACGGGTGGTCATCATGAAGTAGATGGTCTCATCGCGGAAGTCGGTGCGCCCTCCGGTGAAATTGTCGGTATAGCCGTCGGCCTCGATTGAGATGATGCCGCTCAACAGGAGGACTGCCAACCATAGAAGTTTCTGTTTCATTATGGTAATTGTTTATCGGTTTTAGGCAGGTGAAAAGTTTTTTTCATGGATGAAAATGAGGCTCCGAAACGTGCTCATGGACACCTTATGCCAGAATGTTATTAGGAATGGTATTTGCAAAAGTAAGCAGCAAAGAGTTAATAAATGCCCTAAAATGCAAACAAAAGAGCTTAAATTTTGCGTAAACGTTTGCATTCCGAAAAGACGAATCTTCCCCCGGTCTGCTCCCTTTTCAGCCTTGTTGAAATAACATGACGGCTCTCTTTGTGGGGCTACCTGAATGCTTTTTCGCCCCAACAAAGAGTATAAGGAATGGAATGACCTTAATTATATGGGGGGTGGACGGGAAGGTCAGATGCTTGGAAAAGAAAAGAAAATACGGCTCTTGGAAACAAGCGGAATGCGGATGTTTCCAAGAGCCGTATGTGATGATGTGGGAGCCGTTTACAGTTTGCCGCCGTAGCAAAGGTCGCCGGCATCGCCGAAGCCCGGCACGATGTATTTGTGCTCGTTCATGCCCGGGTCGATGGCTGCGCACCAAATGGTGGTCTTGTCTTCAGGGAAGGCATTCTTGATGTGTTCGATGCCCTCGGGAGTGGCTATCACGCTGCACACGTGGATGCGCTTCGGGGTGCCCTTGGTGAGGAATGCCTTGTAACCCAGCTCCATCGAACCGCCCGTGGCCAGCATCGGGTCGGCGATGATGAGGTTTTTGCCGTCGATGCTCGGTGTAGCGAGATACTCCACATGGATGCCCACCTTGTGGTGCTCGGCATCGGTATATTCGCGATAGGCCGAAACGAAAGCATTGCCGGCATGGTCGAAAATGTTGAGGAAGCCTTCGTGGAAAGGCAGTCCGGCGCGGAAGATGGTGGCCAACACAATCTTGTCGGTGGGCACGTTCACCTGCGCCACACCCAGCGGGGTGGTGACATCCACGGTCTCATAGTCGAGTGTCTTGGAAATTTCAAAGGCTTCAAACTCGCCGATGCGGGTGATGTTGTTGCGAAATAACAATCGGTTTTTCTGATACTCAACGTCTCTCATTTCGGCCATATACTGGCCGATGATTGAGTTCTGCTCACTCAAGTTGATGATTTTCATACTTTGCTTCAGTTTTGACTGCAAAGGTACAATTTTATTCTGAATTGTGATAATCAACGGTATAATTATGTTTGTTAGCCTCTTTCTTTTTGCGAAAACTGCACATAAGGGGTGTAAGTGTGCTATCTGCTGACTTTCAAGCCTTTATCTATGCCGATGGCGGGCGTCTGCCTGTCGTTTTTCGGCATCGTTTCCGCATGAAAAGCAGATGATGGATAAATTGCAAACTCTAAATGTCAAATAGCCGGACGGGGCTTGAAATTTTAAATTCTTTAACCTAAAAAGATGACATGATGCCCAATTTTGGGCCCTGAAAGTTGTCAGTTTTCTGCTTTTTCACTAACTTTGCGGTCGGTTTTTAAGGTAAAAACTCCTCCTGTAAGAGGCATGGGGCCACCGCCCTTGGCATCGGAGTTTATTCACAACTAAATACATTAAACACAATGGCAAAGTTTGACAAGTCAGTCTTAGAGAAGTACGGCATCACAGGTACGACCGAAGTTCTCTACAATCCTTCTTACGAAGTGTTGTTCAACGAGGAGACCAAGGAAGGTCTCGTAGGTTATGAAAAGGGCCAGGAAACAGAGCTTGGCGCCATCAACGTAATGACCGGCATCTACACCGGCCGTTCTCCTAAAGACAAGTTCATCGTCGACGACGAGAACTCCCACGACACCGTGTGGTGGACTTCCGACGAATACAAGAACGACAATCACCGCGCCACCAAGGAAGCTTGGGCTGCCGTGAAGGAAATTGCCAAGAAGGAACTTTCAAACAAGCGCCTGTTTGTGGTCGACGGTTTCTGCGGCACACACAAGGACACCCGCATGAAGGTGCGCTTCATCGTTGAAGTGGCCTGGCAGGCTCACTTTGTGACCAACATGTTCATCCGTCCCCAGAGCGAAGCCGACTTCGACCAGGAGCCCGACTTCATCGTTTACAACGCTTCCAAGGCTAAGGTTGAGAACTGGAAAGAACTGGGTCTGCACTCTGAGACAGCCGTTGTGTTCAACGTGACCAGCAAGGAGCAGGTGATCATCAACACTTGGTATGGCGGTGAAATGAAGAAGGGTATGTTCTCCATGATGAACTACTTCCTGCCGCTGAAGGGCATGGCTTCCATGCACTGCTCTGCCAACACCGACATGAACGGTGAAAACACCGCCATCTTCTTCGGTCTCTCCGGCACCGGTAAGACTACACTTTCTACCGACCCGAAGCGTAAGCTCATCGGTGACGACGAGCACGGATGGGACGATACGGGCGTGTTCAACTACGAAGGTGGCTGCTATGCCAAGGTGATCAACCTCGACAAGGAGGCCGAACCCGACATCTACGGTGCCATCACCCGCGATGCACTGCTCGAGAACGTGACCGTTGACAAGGACGGCAAGATTGATTTCGCCGACAAGAGCGTCACCGAGAACACTCGCGTGTCTTACCCCATCTACCACATCAAGAATATCCAGCGTCCCGCTTCTCAGGGTCCTGCCGCCAAGCAGGTTATCTTCCTGAGCGCCGATGCTTTCGGTGTGCTGCCTCCCGTGTCCATTCTGAACGCCGAGCAGACCAAGTACTACTTCCTCTCCGGCTTCACCGCCAAGTTGGCCGGCACCGAGCGTGGCATCACCGAGCCCACTCCCACATTCTCCGCTTGCTTCGGTCAGGCATTCTTGGAGCTTCACCCCACCAAGTATGCTGAGGAACTGGTGAAGAAGATGAAAAAGAGCGGTGCCAAGGCCTACCTCGTGAATACCGGTTGGAACGGCACAGGCAAGCGCATCTCTATCCGCGATACCCGTGGCATCATCGACGCTATCCTCAACCACTCCATTGATGCAGCTCCCACGAAGACCATTCCTTACTTCAACTTTGTGGTTCCCACGAAGCTCGAAGGTGTGGCTACCGAGATTCTCGATCCGCGCGACACTTACGCCAATGCCGCCCAGTGGGATGAGAAAGCCAAGGATCTGGCTGCCCGCTTCATCAAGAACTTTAAGAAGTATGAAGGCAACGAAGCCGGTAAGGCTCTCGTAGCAGCCGGTCCGCAGCTCTAAACTGTGTATGCAGCATCGGTCTTCCGGCTTCATGCCGGAGGCTTGATGCCAATATATTCCAATCCCGTTTCTTTGCAAGAAGAAACGGGATTTTTTCGTACTTCCATACAAATCATCCTGCCTACACACGTTGGCGACAAGTGCGTATGGGCTCTATCTTTGTTCGCTTTTTTCCTGTTGCGTTTGGTTTCTCATCATTTCCTTGTTATCTTTGCATGAGCAAGGGAAGCACGCGGGTGTTTCCCTTTTTTTGATTACCAATCCACCAGCGGTCCCCCAAGCCCCTAAAGAGGGCTTCGCCATCCTGATTTAGGAGGCCATTCGGCCCAAACGGTTGTGTAAAAGGGCCACAGTTGGAAGTTCGTTCGGGCTGAATGAGCTTTCAACTGTGGCCCTTTTGCAATGTCGTTCGAGCTTAGTAAGAAAATCGATGGGGCTAATCGGGCTGATAAGGCGGATGAAAACAGGCAAACGGGGGAATACAACAAAAAGGCGTGTAAGGCTTTTTCGAAATATTTAATAGAAATGACTATAGGCCTCCCCCAGCCCCTCCGAAGGAGGGGAGGGCCTCGCGGGACATAGGTAGCTTGAGCCCCCTAAGTTAGGGGGTTGGGGGTCTGAACAAGGGATATTGGTAGCTTAAGCCCCCTAAGTTAGGAGGTTGGGGAGGCTCTTAACACCTCGCCTAAATTTCCCAAATATCGTTGGTTTCGAGCAGTTCCATGAAGTTGTGGTATTTCTTCTGCTCGCTCACTTCCTCTATCTGGCTGTTCACACACTCGTCGTAGGTGGGGGCCTCCACGTCGCGTATCACACCCAAAGCCACGGGGAAGCCCCGTTCATTGTCCATCATGGCGAGCTTGAGCTGCAAGGTGTTGTCCTCACAATGGGCATCGTGGATGAGGATGTCGTCTAAAGTTACGCCGTTCTCTCCGATTTTCACCACTTTCAGTCCGAAGCCCTCCTGCATCAGTCCATACTCATTGTTTTCGCCAAACACCAGCGGTTGGCCCTGCCTCACGTAGATGGCGTTGCGCTTCCGGCCCTCCTTGGTGTAGACGGATTCGTAGGTGCCGTTGTTGAAAATGACGCAATGCTGCAATATTTCACACACGGCCGCCCCCTTGTGGCGGTAGGCCGCCTTGAGGATGTTCACCGTCTCGCCCCCGTCGCTGGCCACCGAACGGGCAAAGAATCGCCCGCGGGCACCGAAGCAGAGCTCTGCCGGACGGAACGGGTCTTCCACCGTGCCGTAGGGGCTCGACTTGGAGACGAAGCCGCGCGGCGAGGTCGGGGAGTACTGTCCTTTGGTGAGACCGTAGATGCGGTTGTTGAGCAATATCATGTTGAGGTCGATATTGCGGCGCATGGCATGGATGAAGTGGTTGCCACCGATGGCCAATCCGTCGCCATCGCCACTCACCTGCCACACCGTGAGTTTCGGGTTGACCACCTTGAGTCCCGTGGCCACAGCCGCGGCCCGTCCGTGAATGGTCTGCATGGCGTAGGTATTCACGTAGTAAGGCAGTCGGCTGGAACAGCCAATACCCGAAATCACAGCCGTCTCGTAGGGCGGCACACCCAGTTCGGCCATAGCCTTATGGAGATAGGAGAGGAAGAAATGGTCACCACAACCGGGACACCAGCGCGGCTGTCCCTTCTTATAATCTTGTGCTGTGTATTGTGTCATAACCGGAAGATTTAAAGTTTGATGATTCGTTCGTTGAAGGTCTTGCCTGCATTAGCCGCCTCGTCGGTCTTGATGACCCGCTCGAAGCCGCCTACGAGTTCGCTCACCATGAAAGGCTGCCCTTTCACCTGATTGTACTGATAGGGTGCAAAACCGTTGATGCGTATGCGCAGGAGCGCGGCCAACTGGCCCAGGTTTTGCTCCGCCACCACCGCCTTCTTGTAGCGCAGCAGCACTTCGGCTGTGTTGGCAGGCAGCGGATTGATGTATTGGAACTGTGCCAAAGCCACCTTATACCCCCTGCCACGGAGTTCTTCCATGGCCGAATAGAGATGCCCATAAGTGCTCCCGAAGCCCACGATGAGCAGTTCCGCGTCGTCGGCATCGCCCTCCACCTCAAGGTCGGGCACGGGAATCTTCGCCACTTTCTCGAAGCGCAGACGGTCCATCAGGTCGTGATTCTCCGGTTCGGTGGATATGGCCCCGGTCTCGCCGTCTTTCTCCAATCCGCCGAGGATGTGCTCATAGCCCTCCTGTCCGGGGATGGCCCAATAGCGCACCCGGCTTTCCTTGTCGCGCCGGTAGGGCGTGTAATTGAACTTCTGCGACTCGGGAGCGTAGTGGGGATGTATCTCCGGCAGTTCGTCCATCGTGGGCAAGCGCCATGCCCCCGACCCATTGGCGATGAAAGCGTCGGTGAGCAGCGTCACCGGCGTGAGATGTTCCAGTGCCATCTTGGCCGCCATGTAGGCCGACTCGAAGCAGTTGGTGGGGCTCGTGGCGGCTATCACGGGCATGGGACTCTCACCGTTGCGCCCGTAAAGCACTTGCAGGAGATCGGTCTGTTCGGCCTTGGTGGGCAGTCCGGTGGACGGACCGCCGCGCTGCACGTCGATGACCACCAGCGGCAATTCGTCGATCACGGCCAGATTGATGGTCTCCGACTTCAGGCAAATGCCCGGCCCGGAGGTCGATGTGGCGGCAAGAGCTCCTGCAAAAGAGGCCCCCACGGCACTGGCACAGGCCGAAATCTCATCCTCACACTGCACGGTGATCACACCGCACGACTTGTGTTTGGCCAGTTCGTGGAGGATATCTGTGGCCGGAGTGATGGGATAGGAACCCAGGAAAAGCTGCAAACCGGCTTTCTCGGCGGCCGCTATCAAGCCGTAGGCCGTGGCCTTGTTGCCGGTGATGTCCATATAGCGGCCCTTCGTCTTGTGCTTACTCTCGATGCGGTAGGTGGCCGGTACGGAGGCATGGGTGTTGCCGGCATAGTCGTAGCCGGCCTCCACCACCTTGATATTGTTGACCGCCAGATGGGGCTTCTTGGCAAACTTCTTCTCCAAGAAATTGGCGATGAGTTTGCGGTCGCGGTTGAATAGCCAGCAGACGATGCCCAGCGCAAACATGTTGCGGCACTTGAGTATCGACTTGTTGTCCATGCCCGAATCCTTGAGGCACTCTTTCACCATTGTGGTGATGGGACAGTCCACCACACAGTCGGGGTCGATGCCGAGCTCTCCGAGGTAGTCGTCGGTTGCAAACTCGGCTTTCCGTAGGTTGGAATGGTTGAAGTCGTCGGTGTCGATGATGATGGTGGCCTGCGGTTTGGCATACTTGAGCTGCGTCTTGAGCGCAGCCGGGTTCATTGCTACAAGCACATCGCATTGGTCGCCCGGCGTGAGCACCTTCTCACCTCCGATGTGTACCTGAAAGCCGCTTACCCCCGTGAGCGACCCTTGCGGTGCCCGGATGTCGGCCGGATAGTCAGGAAATGTGGAAATGCCATTGCCCACGGTTGCAGACACGGTGGTGAAGATGTTGCCCGCCAACTGCATACCGTCGCCCGAGTCGCCCGAGAAGCGCACGACTACCTGGTCCAATTCTTTTACTTCAATTTGTTCTGCCATAATGTTCCCTGTATTAGAGTGTTGTTTTCATGATGGCAAAGGTGGGAATTATTATTGAGAAAACAAAATATTTACACTTGTTTTTTCTGTAAATAATACAAAAACATGGAAGAGGATGAGTAGGCCTCCGAATCTCCCTTAGCTGCCGGAGGAATGGAAGGGGATTGACGGGGAGGAGGAATCGTCACCCAAACGCATGGGGCGGACAGGCTCGAAGCCCACCCACCCCATGAAAGAACCGATACTGCCGAGAGGGATACCGGCAGCATTGTGGTCAATATTTGAATGAGCTTCCGCCCAGAAACTCGCGCAGGAGGCTGGTCGGGGGAATGTCATCATTGGACACCGGCGAGAAGTAGCGGAGGAACTTGAGCAGGCGGTAGGCCTCGGCATGTTCCTCACAGTTCTCGGGCACCTGCTGCAACAGCGGTTCGGCTTGGGGCCGGATGACGGCAAACTCGAAGAGCATGGCCGTGTTGAACATCGCATCGGCATTCTCCTGATAGGGGAATATCCACTTGTTCTCGCCCGCCCTCACGCTGGGCCAGCGGCGGATGGTGTCGCGGGCGTTGACCCCGCGATACTTATAGTCGCGGATGATGCGGCGCAACAGCCGGTTGTCGGTGGTGGGAATGTAGTTGTGGGTGTCAAGAAGGATGGTCGTCAAGGCCGAGGCATAGACGCGGAACTTCTGCTGTTCGGGAATCAGGGCCGTCAGTTCGGGATTGAGCGCGTGTATGCCTTCCACCACGAGCACATTGTTTTCGTCCATCCTCAGTCGCTTTCCGCTGCGCTCGCTCATGCCCGTCTGGAAGTTGTATTTGGGCAACTCCACCTCCTCACCGCGGAAAAGGGCACTGAACTGTTCGTTGATGAGCGGCAGGTTGAGGGCGTAAATGCTCTCGTAGTCGAGTTCGCCCGACTCGTCTTTGGGCGTGTGATGCCGATCCACGAAATAGTCATCGAGTGAAATCTGCAACGGTTTGAGCCCGTTGGCCAGCAGTTGGATGGAGAGCCGCTTGCAAGTAGTGGTCTTCCCCGACGATGAAGGGCCGGCCAGCAACACCAGCTTCACACCCTTGCGGTTGGCTATCTCGTCGGCTATCTTCGCTATCTTTTTCTCCTGCAAGGCCTCCGACACGTTGATGAGGTCGGTGGCGTGGCCGCCGTGTACAGCTTCGTTGAAGTCTCCCACGGTGCGTATGCCCATGATGTCTTGCCAGCGGTGATGCTCCTTGAATATCTCAAACATCTTGTCCTGCCGGGTCATTTCGCCCAGCACACCGGGATTTTTGAGCGACGGGATGCGCAGCAGCATACCGTCGTAATATTTTTCCAAGCCGAAGAGATAGAGCTGCGAGGTGTTGGTGAGCAACGAACCGTAATAGTAGTCGAGGTAGTCGTCTATCTGATAGTAGGTGGTGTAGAGCGAGCCTATGCTCTCCAGAAGTTTCACTTTGCTGTCGGCCCCCTTCTCGCGGAACATGCGTATGGCCTCCTCCGTGGGCACTTCAAAGCGCCGGATGGGTATCCCGGCATCGATGATCTCCTGCATACGCCGGCGTATGTTGTCCACATCCTGAAGCCCCACGGCATGGCCGATGTCGAGATTCACGAAATAACCGTTGGAGACGGGTATGTCGATGACCACTTCCGAGTGACGGTAGATGTCGTGTACGGCTTTGGAAAGCACGAAGAAAAGCGTGCGTGTGTAGTTGCGTGAGGCCGAAGCCGTGTACATGTCCTGAAACTCCACGTCCTTGGAGTGGTAGAGCCGGTAGTGCATGCCCTCCACCTTATTATTGACTTTGGCACTGATGGGGCCGTAATCCATTTTCAGATTAAATTCGCGGAAAACGTCAGAAAGTGTGCTTCCGATAGCAATCTTTTGAGTTTTTTTATTATTTTTGCAACGTATTTGTATAACTTGTTTCATCTGTGTTGTGTCATTGAATTTAACATCGGTGTCAAAGTTAATAAGAAATATCGACCTAAGCCCACTATTTGAATTAAAATATGTCGATTTGGATTTTTTTTAAACTTATCGGTTCTCTGGCCCTTCTGATGTTCGGCATGAAGTCAATGAGCGACAGCCTGCAGAAGATGGCCGGTCCGCAACTGCGCCACGTGCTCGGCGCCATGACCACCAACCGCTTTACGGGCATCCTCACCGGTACGTTCATCACGGCCGCCGTGCAGTCGTCCACAGCCACCACAGTGATGACCGTGAGCTTTGTCAATGCCGGCCTCCTGACTCTGGCACAGGCCATCTCAGTCATCATGGGTGCCAACATCGGCACCACGCTCACCGCCTGGATCATGTCGGCGGGCTTTTCTTTCAACATCACCGACTTCGTGTGGCCGGCCTTTTTCATTGCCATCATCCTCATTTATTCAAAGAAGCGTAAGATTGCGGGCGACTTCATCTTCGGTGTGTCGTTCATGTTTCTCGGCTTGGGCACGCTCCGGCAGACCGGCATAGACATGGACTTGGCCCACACCCAGCCCGTGCTCGACTTCTTCGCTTCGTTCGACCCCAACAGTTTCCTCACCACCATCATATTCCTGCTCATCGGGTCGGTGCTCACGATGTGCGTGCAGAGCTCCGCCGCCATCATGGCCATCACGATGATACTCTGCTCCACGGGCGTGCTGCCCATCTATCAGGGCATCGCACTGGTGATGGGCGAGAACATCGGAACCACCGTGACCTCCAACATAGCGGCTATGACGGCCAACACACAGGCCCGCAGGGCAGCTTTCGCCCACATGTTCTTCAACCTCTTTGGTGTGCTTTGGGTGCTCATCGTCTTCCGGCCTTTCATCAACATGGTGTGCGGTTTCGTGGGCTATGACGAGACGATGGTAAAGACCGACAGCCACTTTGTGGAGAACGTGGCCAAGCTCTCGTTTGTGCTGGCGGCCTTCCACACGTGCTTCAACCTCACCAATACGGCCATCCTCGTGTGGTTTATCCCGCAGATAGAGAAAATCGTGTGTTATGTCATCAAACCCAAGAGGAAGGCCGATGAAGATGACTTCCGCCTGCGCTTCATCCAGACCGGTATCATGAAGACACCGGAAATCTCCGTCCTCGAGGCCCAAAAGGAAATACACTCCTTTGCCGAGCGCATACAGCGCATGTTCGGCATGGTGAGGGAGCTGCTGGGAGAGAAGAATCCCGACAAGTTTGTGAAGCTCTTCTCGCGCATCGAGAAATACGAGGGCATCTCCGACAACATGGAGATAGAGATAGCCAACTATCTCGACCAAGTGAGCGATGCCCACCTGAGCGACGAGACGAAGGCCAAGATACGCGCCATGCTGCGCGAGATAAGCGAGATAGAGAGTATCGGCGACTCCTGCTACAACATCGCCCGCACCATCAGCCGCAAGATAAACGGCAAGGAAGACTTCACCGCCAAGCAGTATGAGCATATCCATCAGATGTTCGAACTCACCGACAATTCCCTCTCGCAGATGAACATCATCCTCGTGGGGCACAAGAGCGACGTGGATGTCAACCACTCGTTCAACATCGAGAACGAAATCAACAACTACCGCAACCAGTTGAAGACGCAAAACATCAACGACGTGAACAATCACGAATACACCTACGCCATCGGCACGATGTACATGGACATCATACAGGAGTGCGAGAAGCTGGGCGACTATGTGGTCAACGTGGTGGAGGCCCGCATGGGCATCCGGCAGCACGAGGCGTAAATACATTATCTTTCAAAGCATGAAATAAAAATCCCTTTCAACACACATTGAAAGGGATTTTTTATATCTTTGTAGCATCATTACAATACATTACACCAATATTCCCTGATTTATGAGTGGAAACTATCTCGTGATTTTCCTGAAGATTCTCGGTTCGCTGGCCTTGCTCATCTATGGCATGAAAGTGATGAGCGAAGCGTTGCAGAAGATGGCCGGATCGCAGTTGCGCCACATTCTGGGCGCGATGACCACCAACCGTTTCACCGGCATGTTCACCGGCACGTTCATCACCTGTGCCGTGCAGTCGTCGTCGGCCACCACGGTGATGACGGTCAGCTTCGTCAATGCCGGTCTGCTCACGCTGGCCCAGGCCATCTCGGTCATCATGGGTGCCAATATCGGCACCACGCTCACGGCCTGGATCATGTCGCTCGGCTACAACGTAGACCTCACGATGGTTGTCTTCCCGGCCTTCTTCATCGGCATCATCCTCATCTACAGCAAGAGCCGGCGCTACGTCGGCGACTTCCTCTTCGGCATCGCCTTCCTCTTTTTCTCCCTCGTGTTGCTGAGCGATGCCGGCAAGGCCCTCGACCTTGAGCACAATCCCGATGCCATCCACTTCTTCGCCTCGTTCGACACAGGGAGCCACCTCACCATCATCATCTTCCTGCTCGTTGGCACGCTCATCACGTGCATCGTGCAGTCGTCGGCTGCCGTGATGGCCATCACCATCCTGCTCTGCTCCACGGGTGTGCTGCCCATCTATCTCGGCATCGCACTGGTGATGGGCGAGAACATCGGCACCACCGCCACGGCCAATCTGGCCGCACTCGGAGCCAACACCCAAGCGCGGAGGGCGGCACTGGCCCACTTGGTGTTCAATGTGTTCGGCGTGGTGTGGGTACTCATACTTTTCTATCCGTTCGTCGACTTTGTGTGTGGCCTTGTGGGCTACAATCCCACCGACACCGCCCTCTCCACTGCCAGGAAGGCCCATCTGCTGCCCATCGTGCTGGCAGCCTTCCACACCTGTTTCAACGTGACCAACACGGGCATACTCATCTGGTGCATCCCGCTCATTGAGAAAGTGGTGTGCGCACTCATCAAGCCCAAGCCCGTGAAGGAAGACGAAGACTTCCGTTTGCGCTTCATTCAGGCCGGTATCATGAAGACACCGGAACTCTCTGTGTTTGAGGCCCAAAAAGAGATGGCCTCCTTCGGTGAGCGCATACAGCGCATGTTCGGCATGGTGCAGGAACTTCTGGGGCTCGACAACGGAGACCAGTTTGACAAACTCTACGAGCGCATTGCCAAATATGAGGACATCTCCGACAACATGGAGATAGAGATAGCCAAATATCTCGACCAAGTGAGCAACGCCCATCTGAGCGATGACACCAAAGCCAAGATACGCGCCATGTTGCGCGAGATAAGCGAGATAGAGAGCATCGGCGACTCCTGCTTCAACATGGCGCGCACCATCAGCCGCCGGGTGAAGGGCACAGAAAACTTCACCTCCCGGCAGTATGAGAACATCCACCAGATGATGGAACTCACCAACACGGCCCTGACGGAGATGAACTACATGTTCACTCACGACAAGCAGACGCTCAATCCGGACCGCTCGTTCACCATCGAGAACGAAATCAACAACTACCGCAACCAACTGCGGAAACAGAACATTGATGCCATCGAGAATAACGAGTACACCTACAGCATCGGCACGATGTACATGGACATCATTCAAGAGTGTGAGAAGCTGGGCGACTATGTGGTCAACGTGGTGGAGGCCCGCATGAACACGCGCCAGAAGGATATGCAGGAAGCGTAGCGACGGGGACGGGCAGCCCGGCCGCCGGATGGGGTGAAGCCGGCCCGTGGAGGCGCAAGCCTCTCCTCACACTCGCCGCCCGGCACAGGTTTCTCCGCATTGGAAAGGCCTGTGCCGCGCTTTTCCGTGCCCCCGGCAAGTCGGATTATCTGTAAATATCTTTTGTTCCAAATTTGCATTTTCCCCATTTTTATCGTATCTTTGCATTGGCAAGGGAAGCGCGAGGGCGTTTCCCTTTTTTTGATTACCAATCCACCTACAGCCTCCCACCCCCCTAAAGGGTGCTTTTTCGGGCCGAAAGGCTTTGCAAAACGGCCTTCTTCGCCTTCTCGCTCGGCCCGAATGAGCTTCTGACTGTGGCCCTTTTGCAATGTCGTTTGGGCTTAGTGAGAAAATCGATGTGGCTAATTGGGCTGACAAGGCGGATATAGCCGGCGTGACAAATGGCTGCGGAAGAATCTCGTGTCAGGCTTTTTCGAAAGATTTAATAGTTCGTGCTATAGGGAGGCCTCCCCCGACCCCTCCGAAGGAGGGGAGTGCCTCGCGGGGCAAAGGCTGCTTAAGCCACCTAAGTTAGGGGGTTGGGGGGTTGAACAAGGGGCACTGTCGGGTTGTTAGAGTAGCACTTTATGCCTGCCCGATACAAAGCGTCTACAACACCGTTGCGGTCCGGCTTATTTTCTTGATGCGCTCCATGATGGACGGATCTTTACGGGACCTCGTGCATATTTCGTCAAGATTTCGAGTTTGGCCCATATAGGAGCTGCGCGCGCTTATGGTTTTCGGCGCACCCGTGAAAAGCGGACTATCTGCCGGCGCGTATCAAAAAAACAAGGGGCAATATCAAAATTAAGGGGTGGGATAAGCCGGTAATTCCGTAAATTTGTGCGCAAAACACTCACAGACTAAAAACCTGAAGCACAAATGAAACGAAAACTATTACTCACAGCCTTGCTGGCAGGCACTGTCGGCATGGGGAGTTATGCCCAGAGGGCGATGGACAAACTCGACCGCGGACTCGTGGCCGTGAACACGGGGAAAGGTATTTTTTGCAGTTGGCGTATCCTCGGGGAGGAATACTACGACGTGACCTACAACATCTATCGCGACGGTACCAAAATCAACAGCTCGCCACTGCGGGTGTCAAACTTCACCGACGCTGCAGGCACGGCCGGCAGCAGCTATGACGTGGAGGCCGTGGTGAGGGGCAAGGCAGAGAAAAAAAGCAAGGCGGTGAAGCCTTGGGCACACAACTACATGGAGATAGAACCGGAGAAAGTGTATGCCAACAAGGGTGGGGCAGACATCACGTCGCACTACGAGCCCAACGACGTGAGTGTGGCCGACCTTGATGGTGACGGAGAGGTGGAACTGCTGCTCAAGCGGCGCAATATCGCCGATGCCAACGCCCTTTACCCCATCACAAGCACCGACTTCGACATACTGGAAGCCTACAAGCTCAACGGCAAGCGGCTGTGGTGGATAGACTGCGGGCCCAACATGGTGAGCGGAACGAGTGTGGAGGTGAATATCGTGGCCTACGACTGGGACGGTGACGGTCGGGCCGAGGTGGTGTTGCGAGGGGCCGACGGTATGGTACTGCACATGGCCGACGGAACAACCCAAACCATCGGCAACCCGGCGGTGAACACCCGCAACACCATTTCGCACACGCCCAACATGACCTACACCAACTCGGGGGCCGAATATCTGCTCTATCTCAACGGCGAGACGGGCAAGCCCTACCAAGTGATGGACTATCCGCTCTCCCGCGGAAAGGCTACCGACTGGGGCGACGCCTATGGTCACCGCTCCAGCAAATACTTCTTCGGTGCTCCGTTCCTCGATGGCAGGAAACCCAGCATCTTTCTTGCGCGCGGTATCTACACCAAACACAAGATGGCGGCTTTCGACGTAGATCCGGCCACACATACGCTGACGACCCGATGGACATGGAACAGTCCGTCGTCGGGCATCTGGTTCGGACAGGGCTACCACAACTACGGCATCGCCGATGTAGACTGGGACGGTCGTGACGAGATCGTCTACGGCTCCATGGTGATCGATGACAACGGGCACGGACTCTCCTCCACGGGTCTCGGTCACGGAGACGCACAGCACTGCAGCGACTTCAACCCCTTCATACACGGGCAGGAAATCTATGCGTGCAACGAAGACTTGCCCAATAACAACTACCGGGATGCCACCACGAGCAAGATATACTACCGCTCGACGAGTCCCAATGATGACGGACGGGCCATGATGGCCAACTTCACCGACCGCTATCCCGGAGCGCAGGGCGTGTCGGCACACGACGACAACGTGATCAGTTCCGTGACCAACAAGCCGCTTGCCGACGGCACCAAGACCGGCATCGACCAGAGTTTCGCCATCTACTGGGACGGCGACTTGCTCCGGGAGACTTTCAACTACGAGGGGTTCAATGCCAAGGGCTACTACGAAACCGGAGCACCGCGTGTGGTGAAATATGGCAGTTGGACACCCATTGAGCGTTTCGAGGGCTGCCGCACCAACAACGGTACGAAGGGTTCGCCGGCCAGTCAGAGTGACATCATGGGCGACTGGCGCGAAGAACTCATCCTCCGCACCACCGACGGCAAACTGCGCATCTACACCACCACGGCTCCCACCGAATACCGCAACTACACGTTGTGGCACGACCACCAGTACCGCAATGCCATGGTATGGGAGATGTGCGGCTACAACCAGCCGCCGCACACGAGCTACTTCCTCGGTAAGGCCGAGGGCATCATGCAGGCTCCGCCTCCGCTCACCATGACGGGACGCACCGAGGTGGGCAATGGCGGCACCGTCAATGGGGCACTGGCCGACAAGCAGGTGCTCATGGCCGAGACGGCAGACATGACCGTGAGCGTGGAAGACGGGGCCGCACCTTACATCTTCTTCGACAATGCACCGACTTGGGTGCAGGGACACGACGACAACGACAACATCACAACGACCACCTACACGCACCGGCTGACGGGCGGAGCCTTTGCCGGAGCCATGCGCCTCGTGAAGCAGGGCGACGGCCGTCTGGTGCTGCCGAAAGTGACACAACGCTACACGGGCCCTACCGATGTGTGGGCCGGCACCCTCGACTTTGACGGCACGCTGAAAAACAGCCGGCTGTGGCTCAACCGTTTTGCCTCCCTTTGTTCGGACGGAGGCGTATTTAAGAAAGGCATCGAGATGGATTATGGAGCACGGCTCTGCCCGGGAAGTAAGGACAAGGCTGGCACCATCGCCACCGACTCGCTGATCATGAACTATGGGGCGCGCATGGTGATCGACCTCTTTAGCAACGGAATCTCCGACCACGTGAAGGCCAAGACGCTCAAACTGGGGAAAAAGGTGTGGGAAAACGGACCTGCCTATAACACCCCCGTATTGGAGATTGTGCCCCACTATGCCACCGGAACGGAGAAAATACCGGCCGGCAAGTATGCCATTGCGGAGATAGACCGGATAGAGGGTGACCCAGCCGACATCGTGATTGAGGGATTCGGCACGCAGAAAGGCGAACTCTCCTATGCCGACGGCAAACTGTGGCTCACGGTGAGTGACACGCGCAGTCCGGCGGCCGTGACGTGGAAAGGTGCTGTGAACGGCAACTGGGATCTCGCATCGACCGAGAATTTCACATCCACAACAACGGGCGAAGACAACATCTTCGTCTCTGGCGATGCCGTGACGTTTGACGACAGTGCCGTGAAGACAGAGATCAACCTTCCCGCCGACGTGTATCCGCGCAGCGTGAACTTTGAGAATGAGACAAAGCACTTCACGTTTAGCGGGGCGGCCATTGCCGGCAACACGGGCCTCAGCAAGAGCGGAGCGGGCAAGGTGAAACTCAACAACACCAACACCTTCATCGGTCAGGTGGACATCAACGGTGGAACGCTCGAAGTGTCGGCATTGGCCGATGCCGATGGTGTGGAACGGGGAGCACTGGGAGGTAAGGACAATGCCATCCGGCTCAACGGTGGCGGTACGCTGTCCATTGCCAAGACCACAGGCATGAGCCACCCTATTGTGGCAAAAAGTGGTGCCATCAACGTGGCAGCCGGAGCCACCGCTGCCATGCACAAGGCTTCCATCACGGGTGCAGGCGACCTCATCAAGACGGGGGCAGGACAGCTTTCTCTCTACAGTGGCAACAAAATCAAGCGCTTCTACATCAATGCCGGCAAGGTGTTTGACGAGGCCGATGCCCACGCCGTGGGCGACACCGTCATCTTCAACGGCACGACGGGCACACTGCTGTTCAGCAATAGCATCTACTCCTACAACTCGGACAACACGCATTTTGTGGTTCCGGCAGGAAAGAGGGGCAGCATCTACCTTGACGGGCGGTGTGTCTATACCGGCAAACTCACGGGTGAGGGCACACTGGATGTACATTCGCAGTTTGTCCGCAACACGCTGCAGGGCGACTGGAGTGCCTTTGCCGGTACGCTGAATGCCTACCAAGGCAGCAAGTCTTCATTCAACTTCTACCATGCCAAGGGCCTGCCCAATGCCGTGGTGAGCATCATGGCGGGTTGCACCTTCAAGAACACGGTGGAGGAAAAAAGTACGGCTGTCAGCAACATGAAGATAGGTGGCCTCAGCGGGTCAGGCGTGCTCGGCGGCACGGGCACCTACTTGGTGGGTATGAAAGATACTGCCACTCTGTTTAGCGGAACCATCGGCAACGGCATCAACCTCATCAAAACGGGCCCGGGGACGCTCACGCTGATGCAGCCGCAGACCGGGATGGGCACGCTGACGGTGGAAGGAGGCGAACTGGTGTTGCGTAACAACGGTACGACGACGATGACCGGAACAGCCGACATGACTGTGAGTGGAGGCCGATTGAGCGGCTACGGCTGTTGCGGCAACCCGAACGTGACGGTCATGGCCGGTGCAACGCTTGCTCCGGGCATCGCGGCCAAGCGCATCACCGACGGTACATTGGCCTTCAAGGGCAACCTTGACATGCAGCAAGGGTCGGTGGCTGAACTGAAGATCTACCGCAAAGAGAAATACGGCAGCATCAAGGTGGAGGGAACATTCGGGCTGAAAGGCACGGTCAAGGTGGTGCTCGATGAGGCCTACACACCGGCTTTCGGCGACGAGTTTACGCTCTGGACAGCCGGTGTGATGGCCGATGCCCCCACCGTGACGCTTCCCTCGCTGCCTGCCGGCATGGCTTGGGACAAGTCTGGACTCTCGGGAAGCAATGTCACTACGGGCGTGCTGAAAGTCGTGGCCGCCACTGCGGGCATCGAAAACCTCGCCGATGACGAGCCGGTGGACTGCACGCTCAACACCGTCGACGGCAAGGGCATCGCCCGATTCACCACCGCCAAGGGGCGTGTGGAGGCTTATATCTACGGCATGGGTCTGCCCGCAGGGCACTATCTCGTGGTGATGAGCCACGGAAAGGCACGCACAGCCAAGAAAATCCAAATCAGATAAGAACATGAAGAAAACCATTCTATCCCTCCTTTTCGTGGCCGCGGCGGCTCTCTCCGCCCCGGCCCGGAATCCCCAGAAAGGTACCTACGGCTACCTCTACTGCCACATGAGCGGTGCCGGAGAGTGGACGGCTTTCGCCATCAGCCGTGACGGCCTGCACTTCCAAGACCTTTGGGAGGGCGGCCCCGTCTTCGACAACGCCCGGCATGCCCGCATTGAGGGTGGTACACGCGATGCCTATATCTGCCGCACGCACGATGCCAAAGGCTATCTCATGGTGACCACGGACATGCTCGTGGCCAAGTCGCGCAAATGGAACAACTATGGCATCGACCTGCTGCGGAGCAAGAATCTGCTCGACTGGCAGTCGGTGACGTTCGATTTCCGCAAAGGGCCTTCCATCTTCTGCGACCCCGAGTCGCCCGATCCCTACAAAGACTATTCCACCATCAGCCGCGTGTGGGCCCCGCAGATATTCTGGGATGATGCCTACACATGGCCCGACGGTCGGAAAGGCGGCTACCTCATCTACTACTCCATGCTCAACCGCCCGGAAGAGGGCTACGACCGGATGTATTATTCGTATGCCGACCGGTCGTTCACCCGGCTCACCAAGCCCCGTCTGCTTTTCGACTGGGGGTATGCCACCATTGATGCTGACATCAACTACAACGATGCCGACGGACTCTACCACATGCTCATCAAGAAGGAAGGGGGGAGGCCCGGCATCTATGCCACCACGGCTCCGGCCCTGAAAGGCCCGTGGAAAGAGCCGTCGGAGCAGGATCACATCAATTTTGAAGGCAAAAAGCTGTGCGAGGGGGCCTCGGCCTTCCGGCCGATAGGCAGCGACGAGTGGCGGGCCCCCGCCTGAGCCGGGTCTCCGGGCCGAGAGGCACGGAGGGGTGGCGGGTGGCCTACATCCAATACTCCGACAAGCCGCGCCACTACCGCATCTGCAAGGCCGACAAGTGGCTGCGCAACTTCTCCGCGCCGGTCGACATACAGGGCGTGGCCGCTCCGCAACACGGGTCGTTCATGCGACTGGCGAAGAAAGAATACAAGAGACTGGAGAAACAGATAGGGAAGAAACGCTGAAACATGGAAGCCCCCGCCTGAACACATCCTTGAGGAAAGGTTCAGGCGGGGGCTTTTTCTTTTTCCGAAAAGGTGGAAAAGCGGAGGTTCTTCCACCTTATCTTACCACTACCTTGCGCGAATAGGTGCTGTTGACGGTCTTGATACTCAGGACATAAACCCCTGCGGGAAGCCGTTGGAGGTCGATGGTCTCCTCGTGTCCGGCAGAGACATTGCTCACCTGTTTCTCATACACCTGCACGCCGGCAGTGGTGTGGAGGGCGATGTCGGCATAAGTCTCGCTACTGTTGAAAAGCAACTGCCACACACGGCCTTGGGTGCGGAACGTGAGCGGTGTGCTCGTGTCTTTGATGCTGAAGAGTCCGGTGCCCGTATCGCGCAGTTTCAACACGGCCTTCAAGCCTTCATAGGCATCTATCTTGCCATATCCGGCGTGCCGGTCCCATTCGTTGCTCGTGGTAAACTGGTCTTTCTTGGAGGTGGTGCGGAACACCTCCATCAACTGTTCGTAAGAGAGTTGGGGATAGGCCTGCAACCACAGGGCGATGATACCGGTCACGGCAGGAGACGCCATCGAGGTGCCTTCCTCCATGCCATAGAAGTATTCTTCACCGCCATAGGTGAGCTTTTCGTCAGATACTTACCGTCATCATATTCATCGAAGCTGTCGTGCACATTGCCGTAGGCCGAACTGATCATGCTTCCCGGTGCCACAACGGCCGGCTTTGGAAGGCTGTTGTCCGCCTGTGGCCCATAGCAGGAGAAGGAAGAAATATCGTTCAACGCGCCGGAATCCTTGTTGGTAATTGTCTTGTTCTTATATGTCTTCCAACTGTCGGTCGTGTTGTATGACCCTACAGCCACCACTTTTTCTGATGAAGCGGCACCTTCGCCCACACAATAGAGATTGTCGCCTGTGGCAAATCGGGCATCCTTGATATTCTTCCACTCCGATGTTTGGGCATCCAGCCAACTGTCCAATCGGGCTCCCTTGGGCGCAACGACACGGATACCGATGTGCATGTCGCGGGAATTGAAAATCTCATCGCCGTTTTCTTCATACTCCAGAATCTTATCAAAGTTGAATCCGAGTGTCAGATTATACTTTCCATTGCTTTCCACAGCATCACCCCAAGCATGGACAAGCGTGTCAGTGGTGTTTTTGTCGCCATACCAGAAAGCCTCGTTTCGGTAGTCGAACATCTTCTTGCGAGAGTTGTAGGCAAAGACATCCACCTTGACATCCTTGTCTGTACCGCCCTTTATCCAAATATCGGCATAGGTGGTCTCAGCCAACTGCCCTTCATCAATGAGCGCATAGAGCGTGTCCTTGTCGGAAGCGAACTCGTGCGAGAGGTGAATCTTGCGCTCTGCCTCGTTGCCGATGGCTGCGGCGATGAAGCCTCCATTGGAGACATAGCCCGACAGCGTGTGGTCGTAGGCGGTAGAACCGTCGTGCGGACCGCTCTGTGAACCAAAGCTCATGTTGACCACCCAAGGCATATTCTTCTGCGTGGCATATTCCTTTACCCGCTTCACATCTTCCAGAATTTCCGAATCATCGAAGGTCGAAGGAAAGAACATGAGCGTTGCCTTCGGTGCCATGCCATAGTCTTGCACGCCGGTCCACCTCGAGCCACCTGCAATGCCGGCCACATGGGTGGCATGGTTGGTGTCTTCGCCATCGTTGACTGCTTGCAGGATGTCGTCACTCACTGTTGTCGGAGTCTTGTCTCCCTTCAGATGGTTCCAAAGATAGACTATGCGTGAAGAGCCGTCGGCCTTGCGGAAAGCAGGGTGGGTGTATTGGAATCCTTGGTCGATCACGCCGATGACCACCCCTGTACCGTCGTAGGGTGTGTCCAGTCCGGTGCCGCTTTGCGCCTTGTCCACTCCCGAGGCCACGCGGGAGGTGTGGTTGAACCGTTTGAAACGGCGCGGCGCATCAATCTTGACCACCTCTTCCAGACGGGTCACTTCCCACACCCTGTTCATCGGCACATGGGCCGTTACGAGCGTAGAAGAGATGGCGGTCGACTCAATGCCCATGCTCCGGAGCGTGGTGTGGAGACACTCACCGTCCGTGCACTGTATCATGGCATGCACCACTTGCTGTGTGGAGGTACTTTTCATCCTCGACGGCAACCTCATGGGCTGCTGCTGTTGGCGCATGAGTTGGTTCATGCGGCTGCCTATTTTTGCAGGTGCTTTGGGTACATACGAGTTCTGCGAATGGGCCGCAAGACTCGTCAAGAGGCAAAGTGATATTGCCACTAAAGTAGAAAATGCTTTCATGTCAATAAATGCAGTTAAGTTGTTAGTTTAAATAATAATGTTTAGGTTTTATCCAATTAGATTTAGAAAAAGCGGGCGTAAAGGTATGACTTTTTTACTTGTCGGCAAAATTTATGCAACTATTTTTTTGTCAGCTTGCCATTTTTCCGGAATTAAAGTACCCCAACCAATGTAAATGACCTTTACAAAGACACTTCCACAAAAATCCACCAAAGAGAATGCCGAAACGCTCTTAAAAGGACGAAAAAGTCTCCTCGTTTCCCCATTCGGGCTCTTCGAGCTTGCGAAAGGGCCACACCTAGAACACCAAATGGCCCAGGTTGCAATGCAACCGGGGCCATTTGGCAAGCCCGTTTGGGCCATTTCATACCCATTTTCGGGCACGGATTCGTGTCAATAAAATTCAACCTGTTGATTACCAGTACTTTTAAGACTCCTCCAAAAATCGCGTATTTGCAAACGACCATGCACTCGGTTGCAAATATCGCAAGCAGAGAGGCTGGAAACGGATAAATAGTTTGACAATCATTCTTTTCAGAGTTATCCCTTTTACTCCTATATTTATTTTCTTATGAGCGAAATGGCGAAGCCGCCGCCGGGAGCCTGACGGAGTTTCAGCACATCGCCACGCTTCACCATGCGCTTGGTGATGGTGTAAGCCTGCGGATTCTTCTCGTAGTCGGCATCAGCACCGTCAGCATAGACGGTGCATGCATATTTTTTGCCCCGGTCGAGGAAGTCGAGCTTCAGGGTGGTCAGATGGCCGTCCTCATCGCACTTGCCGCCCACAAACCAGTTGTCCGTGCCCTTGGCCTTGCGGGCCACAGTGATGTATTTGGCGGGCTCTGCCTCCAGATAGCGGGAGTCGTCCCAGTCTACAGCCACATCGCGGATGAATTGAAAAGCGTCGGCATACTTCTCGTAGTTTTCGGGCAGGTCGGCCGCCATTTGGAGCGGACTGTACATCGTGACATAAAGGGCGAGTTGTCCCACGAGCGTGGTGTGTACGAACGACTTGTTGTCGCACCACTTGCTGAGCCGTGTTTCGAGGATGCCCGGCGTGTAGTCCATCGGGCCGCCCTGCAACCGGGTGAAAGGCAAGATGACCGTGTGGTAGGGCGCACTGCCTCCGAAAGCCTCATATTCTGTGCCACGGGCACTCTCGTTGCCCACGAGGTTGGGATATGTGCGGCAGAGTCCGGTGGGCCGGCTGGCCTCATGGGCATTGACCATGAGGTGGTGCTTGGCCGCTTCGGTAAGGCAATAGAGATAGTGGTTGTTCACCGACTGGCTGTAATGGTATTCGCCTCGGGGGATGATGTCGCCCACGTAGCCACTCTTCACAGCGTTGTAGCCATACTTGTTCATCAGCGTGTAGGCTGCTTCGAGGTGCCGCTCATAGTTTTGGGTAGATGCACTCGTCTCGTGATGCATCATCAGCTTCACGCCCTTGGAGTGGGCATAGTCGTTGAGGGCCTTGAGGTCGAAGTCGGGATAGGGCGTCACGAAGTCGAACACATAGTCCTTGGAATGGCCAAACCAGTCTTCCCAACCGACGTTCCAGCCCTCCACGAGCACTTGGTCGAGCCCGTTCTTGGCCGCAAAGTCAATGTAGCGGCGCACATTGGCCGTGTTAGCCGAATGCCTGCCGTGAGGCCGGCACCTGCTGTAGTCGGTCTGCCCGAGGTGCACGGAGGGCAGGTCGTCGGTGTAGCTCCATGCCCGCCCGCCGGCGATCATCTCCCACCACACGCCGCAATACTTGATGGGCTTGATCCATGAGGTGTCTTCCAGCTTGCAAGGTTCGTTGAGATTGAGTATCAGGTTGCTTGAAAGCATGTCGCGGGCATCGTCGCTCACCATCACCGTGCGCCATGGCGTGGAGAACGGTGTCTGCACATAGCCTTTCATGCCCGTCGCATCGGGTGTGAGCCACGACTCAAACACCATGTTGCGGTCGTCGAGATTGAGGTGCATCGTGGGGAAGTTGACACAGGCCGCCTCGTGAATGTTGATGTAGAGCCCGTCGGCCGTTTTGAGTTGCAGAGAGGTCTGCACACCCGTCGGCGAGAAAGTGGTTTGCGAAGAGTTGGGGGTGACGGCAGCCGGCATCTTACTCCTGATTTCGCTCATCTTCGAGATGACGGTCTCATACTCCTGCGTGTCGTAGTCGCCGGGAATCCAGTAGGCCGTGTGATCGCCCGCCATGGTAAACTGCGTGTGCTCCTCCTTCACCACAAAGTAGTTGAGCGACTGCTGTTGGGGAAACTCGTAGCGCAGCCCCATGCCGTCGTCATAGACACGAAAACGGATAAGGATGTCGCGGTCGGTGGCCGGCTGGCGGAGCGTGACGGCCAGTTCGTTGTAGTGATTGCGGATGGTCGATGTCTCGCCCCACACGGGTTTCCAAGTCTCGTCAAACGTAGCGGTCTTGGTGTCTTTAATGGTGAAGCCCCCCATGAGGTCGGTCTCGTCCATTCCCTTCGAGGCGTGCTTGGTCTTGGCCAGTTCCAGTCCGAGACGCGAAGGCTTGACCACCGCCCGGTGCTTGTAGCTCATCTCGTAGGTGGGCACACCGTCGGCGAGAGAGAACTTCACGGCCACATTGCCGTTGGGCGACACCACCGTCTGGGCGGAGGCCGACAACGGCAACATGACCGTCATGATTTTAAAAAACAGTTTCTTCATGATCATTATCTCAATTTGAACAAATTAAAAAGGATCTCAGTAGTTGCAGGACAGATGCCGGCACGCTTCACGCTTTTTACCAAGCCGTGGCAGCAAACATGGTAAAGCTGCGTCGCGCCATGCACATCATGCCCTTTCACTCCACCACGACCATCGTCCAATACTTCAGTGAGGGCAACGTGAATACCACATAGTCGCCCTGATGCCTGAATGTGAGCTCTTGCGGGGCCCCGCCGAGGCTGTCGGGAGAAGCCACCCACACTTTCTTAGCTCCGGGAGCCTTGAGCCGGAGGGGCACGTTGACAAAGGGTTCGGGCTCGGGCTGGGTGCCGTCCATGTCGCGCCAGCTCAGGCTGTTGGCCCTTACGAAGTTGAGCAGACTCACCACCTGCTTGCCACCGACGGTCTTGGCATAGGTGGTCACACTGCCGAGTTTCGGGGGCCAGGCATTGACCGTCACACCGGCCTGCCCCGAAGCGAGGTCGGCCACAAGTTCCGTTCCGCCTTCGCGCAACAGATTCTGATAAGCTGTGAGGAAGTCGTAGTAGCTGACAAGGGCCGAGCGCAGTTGGTCTGTCATCTTCATTTGGTCGTTGGGGAAATACTCATGGCACAGCATGTGGTCGCCCAACTCCAAATGCGAAGCCCCGAGGGCAAACATCACGGCATCGGTGAGCAGCACGCCGGGCGTGTTGAAGCGGTCGCCCTTGTGGTTATAGTTCATATAGGCGGCATACACCTGCCCCATGGAGGGCGAACCGGCATAGGCCCGGTTGTTTTTCAAGATGGTGAGAAGGTCGCTGAACCGGTCTTCATGTCCCCAAAGTTCAGAATACATGAAGTCTACATCGCCGGTCTCCACGATGCTCTTGGAACCGAAGTTGCTCACGGCATTCATCACGAGCCGCTTCCCGGGATGGCGGGTTTTCATGGCCTTGATAAAGGAAGCAAAACCGTTGCCAAGGTTCACCTTGCCACCATAGTAGTCGTAGACATCGCCACGGTCGCCCACCTGATCGATGTGGAAACCGTCGAAATCCAATGCCTTGTAGACCTCATCGTTGCGCCCGGCGAGGTAGGCCTGCCAGTCGCGGTCGGCAGGATTGACAAGCCAGATGTCGCTCTTCCAGCTCGAAGCGAGCGAGAGCTTGTCCATGTTGGCATGGTTGTTGTCTTTGAAAAGATGCCACTTGTAGGACACACCGTCGGCAGCGGCATCCTTGAGCACACCGTAGCAGAGGTTGTAGAACATGGCTTTCATGCCGAGACCATGGCATTGGGTGATATAATCCTTCACCACACGGGTGTAAATATTGCGGTTGGCAATGTCCTTATACACATCGAACAGTCCGCCATCGTCACCTCCCAAGGGCCAATGGTGCTTGTACTGCCAGTCGTAGAACTGCAACCCGTTGATGTGGCAGCGGTTGAGCCAGGCCAGTTCGCCGGCTATCACGACCGGTGTCTTTGTGTCGTCGTAAGTGGCCACGAAGCCATAGCGGGGGAAGCGGGCCCAGTCGCTCGACACATCTACACCGATGGTGGCGTAGAGGGTCTCGGCATCGGAACCGTCGCGGGTGTAGAGGTCGACCATGTAGCCGGTGAAATCGGTGGCCGGGGCCGTCCATGTCCACGTGGCCGAAGACAGCGGCTCGTCGGCCACTATGTCGCTACCATGGCGATAGCGCACCCTCACGCCGGCGGGCAAATCCCCGGAGGCGGTGAAAGTGACGGTTTGCCCGGGGGCATAACATGCCTTGTCGGTGCCCACCTGCAGGGCGAGGCGGGCCGTGGTCTTGGTGAGCGGGGCCAGCACCTCGGTGGGAACGGTGGCGGGATCGTTATCGATGGTCTCATCATTGCCGCAGGCCGCAAGGAGCAGCGGAAGCGACAGAAGCATTGCATACATTTTCATTTCCTTTAGTTTTTGAGAATAGTTATGGTCTCTTCGAGTTGATTGAGGGTGATGGTGTAGGTTCCCGACGAAGTGATTTTCCACTTCTGGTCGATGTCACCCACATTGATTTCGCGGTATTGGGCCTTGAAAGCGTTGTCGCTCTTGTCCACAAAGAGCATGGATTCGGCCTTGCCCGTGGGTTCGGCATCGTTGCCTGCGGCACAGAGGAACCATGCCCCCATCCAGTCTGCCTGCCGGTCGCAGGTAAACTTCAGTTCGCCGGCGTTGAGTTGGCCCGTCCAAGTGAAAATGTAAGGACTGCCGGTGGAGGTCATGGGCGTGGCGTTGGCGATGTCCCAACCAGCCGGAGTGGCGTCGCCCACGAGGTAGACCATAGGATAGGGTGTGAACTCACGCATGTACATTTTCTCCTTGCCGCTGCGTATGTCGAGGCATATCTTGTAGGCCTTGCCGCATTCCTCATTCTTGAGATACCACTTGGTGTCGGTGCCGCCTTTGACAAAACGGGCATCGCTCGAACTGATGGGGGCATTAGCCTCCATAGCCATATACATGTTGTCCCAGGAGCCGGAAGCCGTGCCAAACTTGAAGTCGCCACCCTTGCCGGCTTCAAAGAAGCGGCCGTAACGGAAGATATAGGGGTCGAGGGCATCGCGCGTCATCTTCACAAAGCTCCAGCCGGTGGCGTTGCCCACGAAGAAGAGTTCGTCGTAGAGGGGCTTCACACCTTCGGTCTGCACCATCTCGATGGTGCCTGCGAGCAGATTCACGGTGATTTTGTAGGTGTGGGGCTCGGTGATGCTCCACTGCTCGTCGGGCTCGTCGAAGGTGGAGCGGAGAATGGGATTGCCGTCAGCACCTTTATTATAGGAGGGGACAAACTGCCCGAGCGTGGTGATAAACTTCAGTTGGCCGGCTTTCAGGTCGCCCTCCCACGTGAAGATGCCATTGTCGGTGCGAGTCATGGGCGTGGCATTGTCGGCACTCCAACCGTTGGGCGTAGCATCACCGATGAGATAGAGCGTCGGGGTGACAGCCTTGTAAGGGGTGGCCTTGAAAGCCACCACAGCTGTCTGCCGCTCACTGACATCGGGCACAGAGGCCGTGACGCGGGCTTCAAGGCTTACCGACTCGCCTACGGTGGCCCCCATCTTGTCGAGCACCAAATCGTTGAGCCCTTCCACATTGATGCTCCACTGATACACTTGGGCTGTGCTGTCGACAGCCGTATAGGCGTTGGCAAAGTCTGTACCGGCCGGTGCTATCTCCAACGTGTAATAGATTTTGCGGCCCGTGCCGAAGTTGTGGCCGGTGGTCCAAGCGAGCGTGACGGCTTCGCCGGCATGGGCGGTCTCGCTGAGCGTGTCGGCAGCCTGATTGACGGTGAGGGCGAGCATATTGCTCCCCTTGTCCAATTCGGTATAGTCGTTGTCGGAGCAGGCAGCCAAAGCCACTACGCCGAGCAGCATGACAAGCATGCTCTTGATATTTCGTTTCATGATTGTTGGGTTTATGATTTGACGGATTGGAAGATATTCACGAATCAATATCCGGTGTTCTGGGTCATCAGACTGTTGGCATCCATCTCCGTTTGGGGGATGGGGAACAGCAGCCGATCCTTGTTGACACGCGTCTTGCCGATAGACTTCAAAAAGTTGATGGCATAACGACCGTTGTCCAGACGTATCATGTCAAACCACCGATGGCCTTCGAAGGCCAGCTCCATGCGCCGCTCGTGGATGATCCTTTCGCGCATCACTTCCTGTGAGTGAGTGGCCACTTCGTGCAGTCCGGCGCGGTGGCGCACGATATTGAGCGGTTCGGCGGCGGCATCGGTCTGCCCCAGCTCGTTGAGGGCCTCGGCCTTCATGAGCAGCACATCGGCATAGCGGTAGACCACGAAGTTGGCCGGATTGGTGTTATACTCGGGAGAAACGGTTTTCGACACTAAGAACTTGCGCACATTGTAGCCCGTGTAGGAGTACGACTTCTTGTAAGGATTGCCCTCATAGTCGGGGCATCCCTCGTAGAACACTGTGAGATCTTTGCGCTTGTCGCCTTCTTCCCACTGGCTCATAAACTCCTCCGTGGGTTGGTTCCAGCCGTAACCACCGGCCACGAAATTAGAGTTGCGGGGGCCCATGAAAGTGGACAGCCAACTGGACTGCGGATTGTTGCCCCAGAAGTCATACTCGGTGTTGCCGGAATATTGCACTTCAAAGATGGACTCGGGATTGTTGTTGAGCGTGGCATCGAAATTGTCGGCAAACTTACACTTGCTCAAATCGTAGCCCAAGGCAGTCACCTGGTTACACAGATCCACCACCTTCTGATAGTAGTCCTTGTGGTTGGGGGCCAACGTGAGATAGATGTCAGCCATCATGGTGAGTGCAGCGTCCTTGCAGGCCCGGCCCACATTCTCATCGTCGAGTTCAGACTTGGCGGGCAGCAGGTCGATGGCGCGAGTGCAATCGGAAATGATCTGCGTATAGACCTCGTCGGCCGAAGCGCGGGCTATGGCTGTGGGTTCACCGGGAGTGAACGGTTGCAGGCGCAGGGGCACACCGCCATAGAGGCGCACGAGCACGAAGTAGTAGTGGGCGCGGAGGAAGTAGGCCTCGCCTAAGGAGCGCTCACGGATACTTCTCTTTTGGAGTTCCTTGCCTTCGAGCGCATGGATGAGGATGTTGCACTGCCCGATGCCCACCCACGGGGAGCGCCACATGTAGAGTGCCATACCATTGTCACTCAGCGTGGTGAAGTTGGATGCCTGGATGGTTTCGAGGCCGTCGGTGCCGCCACCGGCCCCCACGATGCTGTTACCGGCCACGATGTCGAGCGACCAAAGGCGCTGGTTGTACATATTGGAAGACTGGAGCGTGCGATAGCAGGCGTTGGCCATGGTGACGGCAACATCTTCATCGACGGCCGTCAAGGGGTCTACCGTGCTCTTGGGTTGCTTGTCAAGGAAATCGTCGCCACACGAAGTCAGCCCCAATACGGCTGCCAGCTGCATGATGATAAGTATCTTTTTCATGATGAAGTCGTGTTTAGAAATTGAAGTTTAAGCTGATATTGAATGTGCGCGAGATGGGATAGGCAGAGAGGTCGATGCCGTTGATGCCCACCTCGGGGTCGAAACCGGAATAGCCGGTGAGGGTGGCCACATTCTCGCACGAAAGAGTGAGACGTGCATTTTCTATCGTCAATGCGCTCAGCCACTGCTTGGGGAAGTTGTAGGCCAGCGTGATGGTCTTCAGACGAAGGTAGGAACCGCTCTCCACAAAGCGGTTGGACACGCGGTTGTTCTGGTTGGGGTCGCCATAGACGGCACGTGGCATCGTGTGGCTTGTGCCCTCGCCATGCCAGCGTCCGAGCACATCGGTGAGCTGGTTGTAGGCAGCCGACATGCCTGTGAGGTCTATCTTGTTGGCATTGAATATCTTGTTGCCGGCCACCCCCTGCAAGTAGATGGAGAGTTCGAAGCCTTTCCACGTGAGCAGGTTGTTCATGGAGAACATGTGGGTGGGGTTGGGATTGCCCAGCACTGTGCGGTCGTTGTCATTGATGACTCCATTGTTGTCGAGGTCTTTAAAGCGAATGTCGCCCGGCTCGGCTCCCGGTTGGCTGGCGTGTTGCTCCACTTCGCGGGCGTTCTGGAACACCCCGTCAGTCACGTAGCCGTAGAACACGTTGATTGGGAAGTGGTTGGCCAGCATGGTGACATAGGAATTATTGATCTGATTTATATAATAAGGTACGGCACTGTTGAGGTCTTTAATCTTATTCTTATTATAGGTGTAGGTGACACTGGTCTCCCACCCGAGCGGCCCACGCAGGTTGACGGTGTTGAGCGTGAACTCAAAACCGGTGTTTCTCACCTTGCCGGCGTTGGTGTAGGTGGTGCTGGTGTCCTCAAAACCGGAGGTGATGGGGATGGAGGCCTTGACAAGCATGTCGCGCGTATCCTTGATATAGGTATCAAGCGAGAGATTGATCCGCTGGCCGAACAACGAGGCATCGAAACCCACATTGGTCTGTGCCACCTCTTCCCAGTGGATATTAGGATTGGCCAGCGTAGCCGAAACGAGGGCGGCCTGCTCCTTTCCGGCATAACCGAAAGAGTAGACGCTGGTGTTGTAAGAGGCCAGATAACCATAGTTGCTCACCCCGGCCTGACTGCCCGTGACACCATAGCCGGCACGCAACTTGAGGTCGCTCAGCACGTCGGTCTTCTTGAACCAAGGCTCTTCGGAGATTCTCCAAGCCACCGACATGGAGGGAAAGGTGCCCCAACGGTGGTTGCGGCCAAAGCGGCTTGAACCGTCGCGACGCACGGTGGCGGTGAAGAGATACTTGTTGTCGTAATCATAGTTGAGGCGGGCCATGTAGGACATGAGCGACCACTCCGCCTCGTTGCCACCGATGGCGTGCATCTTCTGCCCATTGTCCATCTCATGCACATTTTGGAAAGCGAAGATGTGTTTCTCGGCATTGAGGTAGTCGTTGTTGTTCCATTGGGCGGATGTGCCGGCCATGAGACCCACATGGTGTTTCTGAGCAAACGTGTGGTCGAAGAGGAAGTAGTTGTCCCAAAGATAGGTGAACGACTTGTTGTCACTCTTGTAGCGTGAGCTCTCCTCCACGGGAGTGGGCTTCCACTTGTAGGCTGGTGTGTAGTTGTCTACAAACCAGAACTTGGCATCCACACCGAGGGTGCTCTTGAACTTGAGCCACTTGGTGAACGAAATCTCTGCCGTGATGTTGGCGAGGAAATTGTAGCCGTTGGTCTTGGAACTGTTGACGTATGTGGGGCCTATCGGGTTGCGCGTGCTGCCATACCAAAGGGAGTTGCCTTCGGGGCCGGTCCATTCGCCGTCGGCATCTTTCACGGCAAAGGTAGGCAAAGCCCTGTAGGTGCTTCCCATGTCGTAGCTACCCTGCTTCTTGCGGTCGGCGCTCACGGTGATGTTGTTGGAAAACTTCAGCCAGTCGAGCACCTGCGCATCGCTGTTTTCCTGAAAGGTGAATCGGCGATAGTCAACGCTTCTCACAATGCCTGTCTGGGTCAGATAACCGCCCGACACATAGTAGTGGGCCTTGTCGCTTCCTCCGGAATAGCTCAGGGTGTATTGCTGCATGTAACCCGTGCGCAACAGCTCATCCACCCAGTCGGTGCCCTTGCCCAACTTGGCAGGGTCGGCCCAGTCGGGATTGGTTTGCTGTCCGGCATTGGCCATCATGTCGTTGCTCAAAGCGGCATATTCGGCGGCATTGAGCAGTGAAGGGGTCTTGGTCGCATTTTGGAACGACACGTTGGTTGCAAAAGCCAGGCGGCCTTTGCCTTCTTTTCCTTTCTTGGTGGTGACCATCACCACGCCGTTGGCACCGCGACTACCGTAGATGGCTGTGGCCGAAGCGTCTTTGAGCACATCGATGCGCTCCACATCGGCAGTGTTAATGGCGTTGAGCCCGAGGTCGGTAGGTACTCCGTCGATGACTACAAGCGGGTCGCAGTTGTTGATGGAACCCAGTCCGCGTATCTTGATAGACACATTATCGCCGGGCTTACCGGCATCGACCACTTGCAGACCGGCTATCTTGCCCTGCATGGCCTGACCGATGTTGGCCACGGGGGCGTTCTCCATGTCTTTGGCGGCGAGCGAGCCCACGGCTCCCGTAAGGTCGCTTTTTTTCATCGTGCCGTAGCCGATGACCACCAGTTCGTTGAGCGTATGGTTGTCTTCCTGCAAGGTCACGTTTACGGATGTGCGCCCGCCCACGTTCACTTCTGCACTCTTGTAACCTACGTAAGAGAACACAAGAGCAGCTTTCGGGGCTACCCTGATGGTATAGTTGCCGTCAAGGTCGGTCACCGTGGCATTGTCGGTGCCCTTCTCTCTGACCGTTGCTCCGATGACGGTTTCGCCGGACGCGTCTTTCACCACGCCCGTCACGGAAATGCTCTGTGCGAAGATGCCCAACGGAAGCATCAGGTACAGACACAAGAATGCCATGTGGTGTGTCATTAGGTTTTTGATTTTTTCCATGTTAAAACGGTTTTTAGTTTATTCGAATTGTGCTGCAAATATAGACGAAAATCCGAAGAAGTAGCCTCGCAAGTACAATCAAAGTACATTTATTATAGCCATTCAAATATATAAGACTCTGATTTCCAAAACATTAAACTACTTGTAAAAAAACACGGAAGTACACCTTGTGTTTTCCCTTTTTATTGTATATTTGCATCAGCAAAGCCTGAAAACCAATGAAAAGATACATTTTCCTACTTTTATTGATGCTGGTCGGTGTCGCCTCACAAGCTGACAACGCCCATTTGATAGCCCGTCTCGACAGTTTGCTCGAACAGCGCGAGACCATGAGCAATGTCAAACAGGCACACATAGACATGCTCAAGCACAACGCACTCAAACTGTCCGACCCGAAGGCGAGGCTATCTACCTTCAGCGACATCTACAACGAGTATTACGTGTTCAAGTTCGACTCGGCTATGCTCTATGTGAACAAAGGCCTGCAATTGGCCGAACAGCTCAACGATGCCTACTACCGCGACCTCTTCCTGCTCTACAAGTCGCAGCTACTCTCGGTGGGCGGACTTTACAGTGAGGCCATCTCCAACCTCCACACCATCCATGAGGACACCCTCGACGACCGACTTCGCCTCGCCTATTATATGACTTTCTTTTATGTTCACCTCTACTGGTCGGACTACTGCAACGAGTCGACCTACTCCCCCCGCTACCGGACCATCGCCGTAGACTATCTGCGTAAAGCCCGGCCGCTCATGAAGCCGTCCGACCCCAACTACGAATTCTACATGGGTGAATATTACATCTATGCTCACCGTGACGACCGCAAGGCTCTCGACTACTACTTCAAGGCCCAAAAGCGGTTGCCCGAAGACTCGCGCTACTATGCTATGGCCTCGTTTGCCATAGCTAACAATTACAGTGCCAACGGCAACATGGGCAAATATGAAGAATATATCATCAAGGCCTGCATCAGTGATCTGCTCTCCTGCACGAAGGAAAACATGGCACTGCAAGACCTGGCTATGTATCTTTTCAAACAAAAAGATGAGAATATGGAGCAGGCCGAGCGATACATCAACATCGCCATGGAAGATGCCAAGACCTACAACAACCGGCTGCGCATACTCGAAGTGTCGCAAAAATTGCCCGTCATCGTGTCCACTTACCAGCACACTGTGACCTGCCACAACAAATATTTGCGTCTCGCCCTGTGGTCTATCTCACTGCTGGTAGTGGCCATGTTGGTGCTGCTTTACTTCGTGGTGCGGCAGAACAAACTGCTCACCTCGCGCCGCCACGAACTGTCGCACAGCAACCAACAGCTGCACTCGCTCAACGGGCAGTTGCATGCGCTCAACGGCCGACTGCTCGACACCAACACCAAGCGCGAGAGTTTGGCAAAGCTCTATATCGATCTGTGCGCCAAATACATTGACAAACTCGCTAAGTTTGAGCTTTTCGTGCGTCGCAAAATCAAGGCCAACCAAATCAACGAACTGCTGAGTGTGGCTTCCTCCTCACGCCTATCAGAAGACGATGCCGCCACGTTTCTACGCCGGTTCGACCACGCTTTCCTTGAACTTTACCCTTCATTCATCACCGAATTCAACACACTGCTCAAACCTGGCGAACAAGTGATTCCGCCCAAAGCCGACCAACTGACCACCGAACTGCGCATATTCGCCCTCATCCGCCTTGGGGTGAATGAGAGCTCAGAGATTGCCGCCTTGCTATTCTACACACCCCGCACGATTTACAACTACCGTTCGGCTTTCAAAAACAAGGCTCTCAACCGCGAGACTTTCGAAGCGGAAGTGGTGAAACTCTGCACGGTGATTGGATAAAAGAAAACGATTTCTTAGATTACACCTTTTCTATAATACACTCACATCATGATAAGCCTACTGCTTGCAAGCCTTTTCACACTGATAGAACTCAACTGCGAAAACCTTTTCGACACCCGGCACGACTCGCTGAAAAATGACACGGAGTTTCTGCCCGAGGGCAGTCATCACTGGACGCGCCCCCGATATTGGCATAAGCTGAACGACATCGGGCGGGAAATCATCGCTCTGGGGGACGATTCCGCTGGTTGGCGGCTGCCCGATGTGGTGGCGATGTGCGAGGTGGAAAACGACAGCGTGATGTACGACCTGACCAAACGGTCGCTGCTGCGCAAGGCCCGCTACGAATATCTGATGACCGACTCGCCCGACGAGCGGGGCATAGATGTGGCTCTGATGTACAATCCCGTGACATTCCGTCCTCTCTCCCATCATGCTATCCGCATTCCCCTGCTGCCGGACATGCGCCCCACGCGTGACATTCTCTACGTGGCGGGGCTCGCCGGCGAAGCCGACACGCTCCACCTTTTTGTCGTCCATGCTCCCAGCCGCATGGGGGGCGAACGGGCTTCGCGGCCTTTCCGTCTGCAAGTGGCCCGCCGGTTGATAACCGCCATCGACTCTATCCGCCTGCTGCAACCTGACGCACAAATCATCCTTGCGGGCGACTTCAACGACTATGCTGACTCTCCCGCCCTCGACAGTCTCTATATCCACGACATGCACAACGTCTCGGCCACAGCCCGCGGAGCCAACGGAGCACTGGGCACCTACCGTTTCCGGGGCGAGTGGGGCTCGCTCGACCAGATTATCTGTAGCCTTTCTGTAGCCGGAAAACTGGCAAACTGCCACATCGGCGACCTACCATTCCTGTTGGAAGAAGACGAGAAATACGGCGGTGTACATCCCCGTCGCACCTATCTCGGGCCCAAATACCAGCGTGGCTTTAGCGACCATCTGCCGCTCGTAGCCCGATTCAAGCTATAAGCAATATATGAGCCATAGTCATAAACCTGCCATGTTAATTCTAAATTAAAGACAAAAACGTTGTCTTGTCGATTTATTTTTGTACTTTTGCTACAAACATAAGCATTTTAATAAAAAACAATTGAATCATGAAAAAGTTCTATCTGGCATTGGTATTGCTCGCCTTGCTTGCCCAGTCGATTGATGCACAAAATGAGAAAAGATTACTGAAGTTTAGCACTAATTCCGGAAACAGCCGAATATTCGAATACGACAAAGATGGCAAACTAAGCAAAATGCAGACCATTATACAAGACGTAATGGACAAAGAAAATCACGTAAGCACATTTACTTATACAGCCGACAAGATAGTCCAGAGCTTTTATGAAGGCAATCCTGCTAATACAGACACGCGTATCGCAATATTGGAGAATGGCATAGTGAAGTCGGAGGCTCTCACTTATTCTTATGCTAAAGGTGGCTTACCCCCCTACACTTATCAATACACTTACACCTACAATAACCATAAACAACTGACAGAGATACTTGAAGTCCCTTCCATCTTTTACACCACCATCTACAAACTTACATGGGCCAACAGTGATTTAACACTCATCACATGCTACAGGGAAAACGAACCGATGGGAGAAATTCATTTGGACTATGACAAGACAATAGACAATCCTTATCTTGCTCTCGTGTTTAATCCGCTTACAATGATACTCAGCAAAGGGAGTGTAGAACCTATGGGACAACTCTTTGGCGGCTATTTTGGCACCGTATTCAAACATCCTGTAAAATCCATACATTACAAGGTGTTAAAAAAAGATGAATTCCTTTGGTCTGCCGAAGATGATATAGAATTTACCTACACCAAGAATGCCGATGGAGACATAACCGAAGTAACAGCGACAGAACAAGAAACGGAAATGGCGACTTTGGAATGGAGCAAAATTGCTACCGGCATCACGCCTCCCCGACAGACCAACAGCACGGCAAACGCCTGCTACACCATCAGCGGTATGCGCCAAAAAGCACCTGCCAAAGGCCTGAACATCATCAAAGAGCCTGATGGCACGGTGAAGAAAGTCATCATTCGATAACTTCCCCCGGAGCGTCTCCGCATATCATATCATTTCCTTAAACGCAAGACGCTCTCTTTATCATCACCCAAGCACGCCCTTTTCATCCTTCAGGTCTATCACTTCCCCTCTCCCCTCGGAGAGGGGCCGGGGGTGAGGCTTTTTCCTCATCACCGTCAGTCCATCCCTCAAAGGCAGCATCACAACTTCCACGCGCGGGTCTTCCGCCACATAGTCATTGAATTTTCTGATGCCCAATGTCTGCCCGTCATGGTCGTAATTGGCATCCACCACATGTCCGTCCCACAGCGTGTTGTCGGCCAATATGAAACCACCGGGGCGCAACACGGACAAAGCCATCTCATAGGTCTCCACATAGGTGCGCTTGTCGCCGTCGATGAACACCATGTCGAATGTCACCCCGAGTTTCGGAGCCTCGGTAATGGCATCCCCGATGCGGAAATCTATCTTCCCTGCCACGGGCGAACCTTCTATCCACGGCCGCGTGAAATCCTCCATCTCGTCGTTGATTTCAAACGTGTAGAGCCGTCCGCCGTCGCCGAGTCCTTCGGCCATGCAAATGGCACTGTAGCCCGAGAAGGTGCCCACCTCAAGAATGTTGCGCGGCCTGACCATCTCCACCAGCATTTTCAACAACCGTCCCTGCACATGACCGCTGGCCATGCGCCCGTGGATGGTGTGGATGTTGGTGGCACGATAGAGCCGGTAGAGGTAGTCGCCCTCACAGTCGGTGTGGGCGGCGATATATTCGTCAATGCTCATTGGGCGGCGATAATGGCTTCTATGGCAAGGCGGTAGGAGTCGAGACCGAACCCCGCTATCACGCCCATACATGCGCAACTGATCATGCTCTTGTGCCGGAACTCCTCACGCTTGTGTACGTTGGAGATGTGCACCTCCACCACCGGAGCCTTCAACGAGCGTATGCAGTCTTGCAGGGCAATGCTCGTGTGGGTGTAGGCTCCGGCGTTGAGCACCACGCCGTCGGCCTCAAACCCCACCTCCTGCAACTTGTCGATGAGTTCTCCCTCCACATTGCTCTGATAATAGGCTATCTCCACATCGGGATAACGCTTCCGCAGTGTGTCAAGATAGCTCTCGAAAGAACTGCTGCCGTAGATGCCCGGTTCGCGCACACCAAGCAGATTCAGGTTGGGCCCGTTGATGATTTGTATTTTCATATCGATATTTTTTCTTATCTTTGCATAAGATAGGCTTCTCTCAGTGATTTGAGAGCAAGTGCTAATCGCCCCGTTGGTGCAGTCGGCCAATGGATGGCAACGACAAAGTTAGAAATAAAAATGCAAACAGACAAGGATTTGGCTTCAAATATTGCGAAAGCCTATCTGCGCTACCTGAAGCTGGAGCGCAACTACTCCGAGAACACCGTGGAGGCCTACCGCCACGACTTGGGTTATCTTATGGCTTTCCTGAAAGAACGCGGGTTGGCGGCCATCGATGCCGAACTGAGCGACATGGAGGAGTTTGCCGCCACCCTCCACGAGAAGAATGTGTCGGCGCGGTCGCAGTCGCGCATCCTCAGCGGGGTGCGCTCGTTCTACCGTTTCCTGCGGCTGGACGGCTACATGGAGACCGACCCCACCGAACTGCTCGGCTCGCCGCAGACGGGAGAGCACCTGCCGGAATATCTGTCTACCGAAGAGGTGGACTTGCTGGAAGGCTCCATCGACTTGAGCAAGTGGGAGGGGCAGCGCAACAAGGCCATCATCGAGGTGCTCTTCTCTTGCGGATTGCGCGTGTCGGAACTGGTGAACCTGAAATTCAGCGACCTCTTCCCCGAGGAGAAGTTTGTCCGCGTCATCGGCAAGGGCAACAAGGAGCGGCTTGTGCCCATCTCGTCGAGTGCCCTGCGACAGCTTGAACTATGGTATATGGACCGCAATCTGATGACCATCAAGCCCGGCGAGGAAGACTACGTGTTTCTCAACCGGCGCGGCCATCACCTCACGCGCACCATGATACTCATCATGATCAAGCGGCAGGCCGTGGCTGCGGGCATCAAGAAGACCATTTCGCCCCACACCTTGCGCCACTCCTTTGCCACGGCTCTGCTCAAGGGCGGTGCCGACCTGCGGGCCATTCAGGCCATGCTCGGCCATGAGAGCATAGGCACCACCGAGGTCTACACCCACCTCGAAACCTCCGACTTGCGCCGCGAAATATTGGAGCACCATCCGCGCAACATGCGGCAATAGACCGTCCTGCAGCTCTTCAAGCGTCCCCCCCTTTTTTAGTATTCCCCCCATTGAAAGTTTCCCAGAAAAGCCCTGCCACAAAGTTTGGGAGTGGGGAGGCGAACAAGGGGACTGCTGCCGCATATAGTGCGAACTATTAAATCTTTTGAAAAAGCCTGACACGATATTCTTCCACAGCTATTTGTCACGCCGGCTATCTCCGCCTGATCAGTCCAATTAGCCTCATCAATTTTCTCACTCGGCTCGAGCGGCCTTGCAAAAGGGCCACAGTCAGGAAGTGAAGGAGGCCCTTTGATAAACCCGTCCGGGCCTCTCCGGGAGACCGTTTGGGCCGAATGGCCGGGCCGGCAGGGAACGGAAACGAAAACGGGGAACGCAGACCTGCGTTCCCCGTAGTGCAAAGATACGGCTTTTTCGGGCGTTTTCCAAATGTGTGCGGAAAGATGTTTACATCCGTCAGGCCGTGTGTGGGAGGCCTTCAGCTATGTCTCGGAAACTTCCGGTTGTGTCCCGGGAGCATCCGAAGACTTGGTGTGGGTGGCTATTTCACCACAAACTTCTTGCCGTCGCGGATGTAGACGCCCTTGGCCGGGGCCTTTTTCACCTGCATGCCGCTGAGAGTGTAGGTGGCATGGCGGGCGGTCTTGTCGGTCGGCTTCATGTTGCTGATGCCCGTGGAAGTGTTCAGATATTCTTCCACCTGCGCCTCGGTGGCACCCGGGAAGAAAGTGAGCACGAAGTCGTCGCACTGCAGCCAGCCCTTGGGCAGCCCTTGCGACTCCGCCGGCAGTCCGAAGCCTAACTCCATGCTGCTGCCTGTCGTGGCCGGATAGATGATGTTGATGCGCTTCATCTCGGCAAAGCACTCGCCGATTTTCCGGTAGCCCTTGCTGGCTGCCCCGTCGATGTCGTCTTCATCCATGATGTAAAGGTAACCGAACATGTTGCCCTTTCCCAAGGCATCGATGTCGCCCTTTTGCCCGTTGCGCGTCACGTTGACACTGGCCGAGAGCACATACACGCCCGCGCCCTTGCCGGCAACGGTCTGGTAGATGCGGTTCACGGGGTTGATGCTGCCGGCTGTCTGGACGGCACGTATATACCATGCACCTTTGGTGTTGGCAGGCATACTCTTCTGGCTTTTGCCTGTCCATGGGGTGACCCCTTCGGTCTGCCAGCCTTTGGCGTGGTTGCCTGTGGCGGCATCGTCGCCTTCAAACTCTTCGAATGAGGGATTCTGCAACTGCAAGGTGTCGGCCGTGAGTGTCTGAGCCTTGATGTTGGTTGACAATGCCAGCATGGCGGCACTGATGAGGAGAGTAGATTTTTTCATCATGTCAAATAGGTATTTAGTTAATAAATGAATTTAGATAAATCTGTTTTTAAGTGTCGAATCGGTTGCAAAATTAAAGAAATATTCCACCGGGCCAACCGTTTGATGGTTAAAGTGGGTTAAAAACGAGTGTAAAAACATCACCAAACTTTGATATTTGACAATCGACTTTGATTTTTGTCTTTTTTGACACTTCGTGTTGTCCTGTTTGTTTTTTTTAAGTACTTTTGTCCTCAATTCTACGGATATTCGTATCCGGACAATCTACGCTCAATAAAAACCTAATGCAAAAGCGGTCTTGACGAAAAGACTGCACAAGTATGATGGAATGTAATACTATTCAAATATTCTATAAAAAATGTATCTATGAGAACAAGAAGTAGGTTTAAGTACTTTGTTCCCCTGATGTCGGTGCTCATGGTGCTGTGCATGTTGTTTGCACCCTCCGGCGAGGCCCGTGCCCAGAGAGCAGGCGTCATCACGGGAACAGTTGTGGACGAGCAGGGCGATCCTGTCATCGGAGCCACTGTCGCTGTGGGCGGAAAAGCCATTGCCGTGACCGACCTCGACGGGCGGTTCAAGGTGTCGGCCACCGCCGGCCAGACCATCACCGTCTCCTACGTGGGCTATAAGGCCAAGTCGGCCCCGGCCCGCGACGGCATGACCATGACCCTTGGGGCCGATGTGAGCCAGATTCAAGAGGTGCAGGTCGTGGGCTACGGCGTGCAGAAGAAGGTGACCGTAACCGGCGCCGTGTCGAGTGTGAAGGGCAATGCCCTCACGGAGACGCCCACGGGCTCGATCAACAACATGCTTGCCGGTGCTGTGACGGGACTGTCGTCGGTGCAGGTGAGCGGTGAGCCGGGTTCCGATGCCGCCGCCATCTACATCCGCGGTAAGGGCACGTTTGTTTCGAGCGGACAGTCACCGCTGCTGCAGGTAGACGGTGTGGAACGCTCGTTTAACGACCTTGATCCCAACGAGATAGAGAGCATCACCGTGCTCAAGGATGCTTCGGCCACGGCCGTCTATGGTGTGCGTGGTGCCAACGGCGTGATACTCGTCACCACCAAGCGCGGACAGGAGGGCAAGGCCAAGGTCTCGTTCACCTCCAACTGGAGTGTGGTGAAGCCCTCGAAGGCACTGGAACTGGCCAACTCCTACGAGTATGCCACCTTCCGCAACCGCCGCGACCTCTACGATTTCACCCCCACGGCGACCGCTCAGGAGTTTACGCCCACCTTCAACGACGCGATATTGAAGAAGTTCAGGACGCACAGCGACCCCATTCTCTATCCCGACCTCAACTGGATAGACTTCGTGCTGGACAAGTCTACCCTGCAGAGCCAGCACAACATGAATATCTCGGGCGGCACGAAGACGGCCCGCTACTTCATCTCGGCCGGTGCCTACACGCAGGACGGCATGTTCAAGACCCACAACATGCCCTACGACAACAACTACAGCTACAACCGCTTCAACTACCGCGCCAACCTCGACCTCGACGTGACCAAGACCACCCTGCTGTCGCTCAACCTCAGCGGCGTGGTGGCCAACAAGACCAATCCGCAGGGGTCGCAGGGAGCCACGGGTTTCTTTAAGTCGCTCTACTACACCACGCCGTTTTCCAGTCCCGGCATCGTGGATGGCAAATATGTCACCACCAGCACCGACTACGGAGGAGAAAACTCGCTGCCTTTCGTGGGAGCCACGGGCATGGGCTACTACGGAGCGGGCATCGCCAAGAGCACAACCAACACGCTCAGCGTGGATGTGATACTCAACCAGAAGCTCAACTTCATTACCAAGGGGCTCTCCTTCAAGCTCAAAGGCTCCTACAACAGCACGTTCTCCTATTATAAGAATGGTACACAGCGGCTGGCCACCTACACCCCGGTGGTTTTGAGCACCGATGCCCAAGGTGTATCGCAGATAGGCTACAAGATGGTGGGAGCCAACGATGTGATGAGCTACTCCACGGATTCGGGCCGCGGCCGCAACTGGTATATGGACGCGAGCTTCAATTACGACCGCAACTTCGGGCTTCATCACGTGGGTGCCCTCTTGCTCTACAACCAGAGCAAGGTGTTCTATCCCCGCACCTATTCGGCCATCCCCATGGGCTATGTGGGCCTTGTGGGGCGCGTGGCCTACGACTGGAACAACCGCTACATGGCAGAGTTCAACATCGGTTACAACGGGTCGGAGAACTTCCACAAAGACCGCCGCTTCGGCACTTTCCCCGCCGTGAGCGTGGGCTGGGTGTTCAGTGACGAGCCTTTCTTCAAGCCGGCCACCCGGGTGGTGTCGTTCGGTAAGCTGCGTGCCACCTACGGCGTGGTGGGTAACGACAAGATCGGCGGCGACCGCTTCATGTACACTCCCGACCCCTACTACATCAACAACAGCGCCCTGCTCAACCGCGTAGGCCGGGCCTACGACTTCGGTACCGACGGTGCCATACAGAATGCCGCCTTCGAGGCCATGCGCCACAACGAGAACGTGACGTGGGAGAAGGCCTACAAGCAGAACTACGGTGTGGACCTGCGCTTCTTCAAAGATCGTCTGGGAGCCTCGTTCGACTATTATGTGGAGCATCGTAAGGACATCTTGCTCAAGGACGACACTGCGCCCAACCTCATCGGTTTCACACTGCCCTACGCCAATCTTGGTGAGGCGAAGAGCTGGGGTTGGGAACTCTCGCTCAGCTGGGACGACAAGATAGGCAAGAGTTTCCGCTACAACGTGGGCCTGAACCTGTCGCACAACCAAAACGAGGTGGTTGAGATGAAGGAAGCTCCGCTCACCTACGCCTACGAATACGCCAAGGGCCACCGCATCGGGTCGCGCCGGCTTCATCAGTTCTGGAAGTTCTATTATGAGGGCTGCGAGGCCGACTATGAGAAAGAGTTCGGCAAACCCTTCCCCAAACAATATATCTCCGAGCTGCGCCCCGGCGACTGCGTGTATGTCGACCTCAACGGCGACGGCATCATCGATTCCCACGACACCAGTCGCGAGTTGGGCTCCAAGACCGACGACCCCGAGTATATCCTTGGTCTCAACCTCGGCTTCACGTGGAAAGACCTCACGGTGTCTACCCGCTGGACGGGTGCTTTCAAGGTGTCGCGCATGTTGGGCGGTACATTCATGCGCCCCTTCCACAGCAATGCCGACAACGACATGGGCGGACTGCTCAAGTGGATGTACGACAACTCGTGGACGGAGCAGAACCCCAATGCCTTCTACCCCCGTGTGACGGGAGAGCGGGCTGCCAACCAAAACTACATCGGTTCCACGCTCTATGAGGTGGATGCCGACTATCTCCGACTCAAGTCGATCAGCATTTCCTACAACCTTCGTTTCCCGTTCCTCAAGAAACTGAAGGTGCAGAGGTGTGCCCTCACTTTCAGCGGGTACAACATTCTCACCATCTCCGACTTCCATTGGGGCGATCCCGAGTCGGCTGTGACCGATTCTCCCGCCTATCCGCTGACGAAGACCTATTCGCTTGGTCTGCAAGTCAATTTCTAACCGATAAACCGATTGTGACATGAAATTATTCCATAAAAGTCTGGTGGCCGGAGCTGCCGGGGCCTTGTTGCTCTCTGCCTCTTCCTGCACCGACGAATTCAAGTTCGGCAACAGCTTCTTGGAGAAGTCTCCCGGCGGCGACGTTACCATCGACACGGTGTTCAGCAAAGCCGAATACACCAAGCAGTATCTGGCCGGCATCTATTCGCTCCAGTACTATGGCTTGCCTTACCGCCGCGTGAACAGCTTCCCGTTCACTTATGACACCTACTCCACGAAGTTCGACTGCATGACCGACTGCTATCTGAGCAACTTCTCCAACGAGAGCGGCAGCGTGGCCTACTACACCGGCACGCTCAACTCCAACAGCTCTTATCAAAGCAGTATGCTCTTCGACTACCGCTACAATAACACTTTCGAAGCCATCCGCGACGGCTGGATTCTCATCGAGAACATCGGTCGCGTGCCCGACATGAGCGAAGACCAGAAGCGGCAATACGTTGCAGAGGCCAAGTGCCTGATAGCGGCCAAGTATTTCGATGCGTTCAAGTTCTATGGCGGTATGCCCATCATCAAGGGCACCTTCAGCGGGCACGACGCCACCTACAGTCTGCCGAGGGCCACGGTGGAGGAGACAGTCAACTTCATGGTGGGTCTGCTCAACGATGCCATCGCCGTGCTCCCGTGGACGGTGGACAACCCCGCTGTGAACGCCGGCCACTGGACCAAGGCAAGTGCCATGGCCTTGAAGTGCAAGATATGGCAGTTTGCGGCCTCTCCGCTCTTCAACGACACGAAAGGATACCATGGTGGTGACTCCGAGGCCGAGCAGCAGCATCTCGTGTGGTATGGCGGCTACAAGGCCGAATTGTGGGATTCGCTGAAGAACTCCTGCAAGGCTTTCTTCGACGAACTTAACGCTCGCGGAGGCTATGCACTCGAACAGGTGGACGAGAACAGCGACAAACGGCCGCAGGACTACTGCAATGCCTACCGCAAGGCTTATTACAGTTCGAGGAGCTCGGAAACACTCCATTTCACCCGTGTGAACAATTCCGACGCCTACAAGTCGTCTACCTACGCCTGGCACCAGTGGCAGGCCATCGGCCGGTGCAGCACCAATCCCACCTTTGAATACATGACCATGTTCGGGTGGGCCGACGGTACGCCCTTCGACTGGGATAAAATGACCGATGCGCAGAAAGACACGATGTTCACCACCGGGGGAGGCGACGCCACGAATGTACACTACACCCGCGACCCGCGCCTCTATGAGACGATGCTCGTCAACGGTGAGGCTACGGCCATGGACGAGGCTTCGGGCAACCTGAGCGGCCGTATGCGCGAGATGTGGGTAGGCGGCGGAACCTCCGGTGTGGCCGGTGCCCTCGGGGCAAGAGAGGAAGCAGCCTTCGCGCAGCAGTCGGTCAATGAGGCTACGGCACAGATGGGCACCGGTCTGGGCAACCAGAAATACTACTGCAATGCCGACGGTCTGCGCAAGGGATACAATATCCAGTGGACCTACCTGCGCCTGTCAGACATCTATCTCACCTACGCCGAGGCCCTGTTGCAGACAGGCGACAATGCCGGAGCCATCGAACAGATAGACAAGGTGCGCGCTCGTGTGGGCCTGAAGGGCTTGAAGAAGGCTTATCCCACAGAGAACCTTGCCTCCGACAAGAAGGCACTGCTCGAACGCTTGTTGCAGGAGAGAGCTTGCGAACTCGGATTGGAAGATTCCCGCTATTTCGATCTCATCCGTTACAAGCGTGCCGACATTTTGGAGAAACCGCTCCACAAGCTTCTCACCTATCGTCTGAACGACGACGGAACTGTCAACCAAAAGATGTGGTTCGGCCATGACCAGACCAAGGGCATTCCTTATCCATCGCACTTCAAATACGAAACGGCTGTGGTGAAGCGCACCCGTGTGTGGTGGACGCAGGGCTACGATCCGAAGTGGTACTTGCAGCCTTGGCCGCTCACGGAGGTGAACAAGGGTTACGGACTGGTGCAGAATCCGGGATGGTGAGAGCGGGGAGTCCACTCCCTTAACTCCTTATATCATAAAGACAAAGAAAGATTTTATCAAGAATAGAATATGAATAAGAAAAAGATATTGGTTCCTCTGTTTGCCACCTGTGTCCTGCAGGCTATGGCCCAGACGGCAGGCAGCATCACCGGTGTGGTGGTGGATCAGTGGAACAAGCCCATTTCGGGAGCTGTCGTGATGGATGCCAACGACCCGCTCAATGCCGTGCCTACACGCAAAGACGGTTCATTCACCATCTCGGGCAGCAAAACATTGAAGGTGCAGGCCCCCAACCGCAGTGAGAAAGTGGTGGAGGCCGGCGACGGCAAGGTGGTTGTCAAGATGGATTATGCCAGCAGACCGGTGTACACCGGAACGGGCAAGGTGCTCACCGAGAAGGAGTCTACCGCCAGTGTGGCCGGTGCTTGGGGCAGCGACCTCAACCATCGTTCCACTAAAGACATCGGGCAGTCGCTCTTCGGACAAGTGCTCGGACTGCAAACCCTACAGCAGTCGGCCCGCTTTGCAGGCGTGTCAACCACCAACTACGTGCGCGGTTTGCAGAGCACCAACTCCAGTCCGCTCATTATTGTGGATGGCATAGAGCGTGAAATCACCGACATCACCCCCGAAGAAGTAGATCACGTGTCGGTATTGAAAGACGCTGCTGCTGCCGCCCTCTACGGTTATAAGGGGGCCAACGGTGTGTTGGTGATCACTACCAAGCGCGGTCTCTACGACAAGCGGGAGATTTCGGCCTCTTACGACCACTCGTTCAACTGGCAGGCCCGCCGTCCGAAGTTTGTCGATGGCTTCACTTACGCCGGTGCTGTGAACGAAGCGCGTGCCAACGAGGGGGCCACAGCCGTCTATGACGAGAATGCGCTCAATGCCTACAAGAACGGCACGTTGCCTTACAACTTTCCCAATGTGGATTGGGTGGGGGAGACTATGCGCGACGTGAGCTCCACGGACAACTTCAATCTCACTTTCCGCGGAGGTGGCATGAAGTTCCGTTACTACACGCTGTTCAACCTTATCAACAGCAATGGGTACATCAAGCAGCCCAATCTCAATGACGGTTACTCCACGCAGGAGAAGTACATGAAAGCCAATATCCGCTCCAACTGGGATATTGACCTTTCGCCCAAAACCAAATTGGCAGTCAACTTACTTGGCACACTGGCCGAATCGAACTATCCCGGCGACAATGCCAACATTTGGAATGCCATCTACAGTATGCCGTCGGGGGCTGTGCCTGTGAAGACGGAAGATGGCTTGTGGGGCGGAAGTTCGCAGTTTGCCGGCACACTTAACCCCGTGGCGCTGGCCACCGGTGCTGCTTACAGCAAGAACCACCGCCGCACGTTCGATGCCGACCTCACGCTGACGCAGAATCTCGACGCTTTCCTTGATGGCCTCTATGGTTCGTTCCGGTTGGCTTACGACAACACGTCGCTCATCACCGAGAACCGTTCCAAACTCTACAACTACGGCATGAACACCGTCACTGGGTGGAACGCCGACGGCACGGTGGCATCTGTAAACAAATACAAGCAGACTGTAACCTCCGAGTCGATGGCCGAAAACTCCGACCTGACCAGCTACAACCGCTTGTTCAACTTCTACGCCCAACTGGCCTACGACAAGACTTTCGGCAAGCACTCCATCTATGCGCAAGGGCGTTGGGAGTATGAATACAAGAACTATCAGGGTCTCAACACGACCAACTACCGCATGACGGCTTCGCTTTTCACTCACTACGGTTTCCTGAGCCGCTACTTCTTCGACACCTCTTGGGTGTATGCAGGAAGCAACAAGTTGGCCCCCGGCCACAAGTGGACACTCTCCCCGACATTCTCGGCAGCTTGGGTGGCTTCCGATGAGGCTTGGGCAAAAGACTTGGGATGGCTCGATTTCCTCAAAGTGCGGGCTTCCTATGGTGTGCAGAACACAGATGCCATTCCCTACGAAGACTATTGGGAGCAACTGTATAAGTATTCAGGCGTGGGCTATCGCGTCGGCAGCGAGTTCGGTCTGGGCAATGCACGCTATGAAATGTCGCGTCTGGCCAGTCAGGCAAGCCTCCATGAGCGTGCCGATAAGTTCAACATCGGTCTGGATGCCACCCTTTTTGGCGGTCTTGATGTGACGATGGACTTCTTCTCTCAGCAGCGCAACAACATCTGGGTGGAGGCATCGGGCAAATACACTGCCGTGCTCGGCGTGGAAGCGCCTTACGAGGCTGCCGAGAAAATCAGCAGTCATGGCTTCGAACTGGGCTTGAACTACATCAAGAACGTCACTTCCGACCTGACTGTCAACGTGGGTGGCAACTTCACCTATAATAAAAATAAGGTGAAGGAAATGCTCGAAGAGCCCCGCGCCTTTGAGAATCTTGTGATGACGGGCAAGCCCTACGGACAGCTTACAGGCTTACAGGCCATCGGACTTTTCAAGGATGAGGCCGACATTGCAGCCAGTCCCCGACAGAATTTCGGCCCCGTCTATCCCGGTGACATCAAGTATAAGGACGTGAACGGTGACAATGTGATTGATGCCAACGATGTGACTTCCATCGGTTACAATACTCTTTGCCCGGAGATTTACTACTCTTTCAAGTTAGGAGCCGACTACAAGAATTTCGGTTTCACGGCCTTGTTCCAAGGTACCGGCAACTTTTCGGCCATGATGAGTTCGTCTCTCGTGCGTCCGTCGGCATCGGGCAACAGCATCTCCACAGAGTATTACAACAACCGTTGGACACCGGAGAATCCCACAGCCAAATATCCGCGCCTGTCATACGAGAGCAGTTCCAACAACAACCGCAACAGCTCTTTCTGGCTCGTTGACCGCTCGTTCCTCAAGCTGCGCTATGTGGAGGCCTACTACAATCTGTCCCAGTCGGTGCTGAACCGCATCAAGTTCATCAGCAAAGCCAAGATCTATGTGCGTGGCATCGATCTCCTCTGCTTCGACAAGGTGAAGGTGGCCGATCCTGAAACTCCCAACACGCTCTATCCGACCAGCCGCAGCATCGTGGCCGGACTCAGCCTTGATTTCTAATGTCGTAACATTAAAAGAAAGAAAAATGAAAATCAATAAAATGCTTCTCGGCGTGGCCTGCATGTCAACGGCTTTGGTTTCGTGCAGTGATCAGCTCAACTACCATGAGTATGACAACGTCGGAAAAGACTATATCTCCGCCACCTACGAACGTGTAGACGGTCTGGTGTCCAATATTTACAGCCAGCTCGACTATGATTTTGGTGAGAGTTACGGTGGCGGTATGCTGGCCTCGGCTTCCGATGAGGCGGTGTATTGCAACAAGACAGCTTCCGTCAACACCTTCTACAACGGTTCGTGGAGTTCCGTGACTCCGATGTCGGGGCAGTGGAATGCGAGCTATGCCGCCATTGCCGACTGCAACGACTTTCTCGAAAACTTCAAGGGACTGAAGTTTGAAGCCGAGCTCTATACCGACAAGCACGCCCTCCATCTTGCCCAGTACAAGCGTTTCCCCTTTGAGGTGAAGCTGCTACGTGCCTATTTCTACTTCCTGCTCGTGCGCCAGTATGGTGCCGTGCCCTACTACACGGCCTATCTCTCACCCGATCAGAAAAACAAATTGCCGCGCACACCGGCCCTCGATGTTCTCGACTCCATCATGACTACCTGCGATGAAGTGGTAGACTCTCTGCCCATAGACTACACCAATCTGGGTGAATTTACCATGACACCTCCCGAGACCGGTCGCTTCGGCAGACTCGTTGCCTTGGCCCTCAAGGCCCGTGCCCAACTTTACGCGGCCAGTCCGCTCTTCAGCGGTAAGGCCGAAGGCGACAAAGAGCGTTATCTCAAGGCCGCCCAATACAGTCAGGCACTCATCGATACGTGTGCGGCCCATAAGATCCGCATCGGCTTCTACGAGAACACGTGGGGCACATCGAGCTATATGTCGGGAGCACGCAACAATGCCGAACTCATCTATGCCCGTCGGGTGGACGACTTCGGAAAGCCCGAGTCGCGTAACTTCCCCGTAGGCATCGCCAGTGCCGGAGCCGGGGGCAACTGTCCGAGCGAGGACTTGGCAGAGGCCTTCGAGACGAAGGGAGGCTACGATGTGACGCTGACTGATAACGGTTTCGCCAGCGACGACCCGGCCTTCGACCCACAGCATCCGTTTGCCAACCGCGACCCGCGTTTCAGTCTCATTTTTGCTGTCAATGGCGAAGCCAAGTGGCCCATGTCCAATGTAGATCCGCTGGAGACCTACTATGGCGGTGTGAGTGGCGAACCCAAGCTGGGAGCCACTCCCACGGGCTACTACCTGAAGAAACTTCTCGACGGAACCATCGACCTTTCTTCCACCGGCACCAAGAAAGGCTCTTACCACTCGTGGATGACTTTCCGCTTGGGCGAGTTCTATCTCAACTATGCCGAGGCCGCTTTCAAGGCCACCGGCAGTGCCAATGTGGTGCCCGAAGGCTGCAAACTCACGGCCACGGCTGCCGTCAACGTGCTGCGCCGCCGGGTGAAGGTGGTGATGCCCAACCTGCCGGCCACGCTCTCCAATGACCTCTTTTGGGAGAAGTACAAGAAAGAACGCTTTGCCGAACTCTGCTTCGAGGGCCATCGGTTCTACGATGTGCGTCGCTGGAAGGAGGCCGACAAGTATCTGAAACGTGTGAAACTCCTGAAGATCATCAAGAATGATGACGGCACCTTTACTTACAAGCCGGACTATCAGGAGCGGGAATGGAACGACAAGATGTATCTGTTCCCCATTCCCCAAAGTGATATCATCAAGTCGGGTGGTGCTCTGAAGCAGAATCCCGGATGGGAATAACGCCTCACTTGACAATCAACAGAAAACGCGGATGGCATCGTCATTGCCATCCGCGTTTTTTGTTGTCGGCTTCGTTGTCACTTGAGCACGACCTTCCTGCCCCGATGAATGGAAATGCTTCCGTTAGTCTTCGGCGTCACCATGCCCGAGAGATTGTAATAGTGGTTGTCCGTTTGTGCCGTCTTGGCTTCAGTGGTCACAGGTAGCGCGATGGCAGTGAGGGTGGCTTGGTCGAACTGATAGCCCATGCGCTTCTGGTAGGCCGGACGGCCTTTCTTGACTTTCAAGAACCGTATGTCGGGCAAACTGCCGTCAGCTTTGCGTGGGGCGGAAAGCTCCGAAGCGTCGAGCGACTCAAAGTCATCAGCCGTCAGCGTGAGCGGTGAGGGGAGGAAGGAGTTGTTTTCGAGTGTGCAGGCCGCTGCATTGAGATTGCGGTAGTGCCGCCCGCGCGGGTGATAGGAGAGGTTGTTCTTCAACACGTGGTCGTAGCCCGGCACATCGGTAGCCTCGGTCTTCGACTTTTGGTTCAGCATGTCGTAGTTGTAGCCGTTGTTGTAGGCTGTGTTGCCATACCACTTGTTGCCTGTCGCATGGTGGTTGGCATAAAATCCGTTTTGCGGATTGCGCCAAGCCAGACTGTTGCTGATGGTGTTGGAGGGTGCCTCCTTGTTGATGGGGCGCAGGGCATATCCGCCCGCTTTGATGCCGTTGCCGTTTGCCCGGCGCACGAGGTTGGCGTCATACCCGTTTTCCCATGCCCAGCAGCTGTCTATTGTCACAGGCGCATAGTTGGTGATGAGGTCGAAACCGTCGTCGCTGTTGCGCCATGCCCGGCAGCCTTTGAACACGTTTCCGGTGTGTTTGGGGTCGGACACGTGGCAGCCGAAGCCGTCTACATTCTCGCCCGAACCATGTTCCGACACCGGGTCGTAGTTGTTGTAGGCATCGCAGTTGAGTATGAGGTTGTCGGCCCCTTTCCATATCACGAAGCCTATACCCATGCCGTCATGCACGGCGATGTTTTCTATCGTGTTGTGGTGGTTGCCCCGACGTATGGTAAACGTCTCCGACTGCGTGTGCGTGGTGATGGTTACTTGGGTGCCCGTGACCTCGAAATTGCGGAAGTGCAGGTAGTTGGCATGGATGTAGAAGCCTGCCACGCGCTTGCCGGCTGGTTTCACCCGGCTCAGGTTGAACACGGGCCGCTCCCCCGGATAGCCGAAATAGCAGATGGGCTTACCTGCCTTCCCACTTTTGGTGAAGTCGAAGATGCAGGCATAGATGCTCTCCTGCGTGCTCATGATGTCATTGGCCCCGATGAGATATTCACCTCCGCGGATGAAGAGGGTGTCGCCTGCGGCGAGCAGTTGCTGCGCACGGGCGATGGTGGCGAGGGGCGATGCCGGTGTACCGGGATTGGCATCTGAGCCGTTGGGGGCCATGTAGTAGGTCTTGGCAGTAGTGCCCGAGACCATGCAACCCATCAGTAGGGTTGCTGCGATTGTCTTTCTGATTTTCATATTGATTCTTTTTATATGGATTTAAAAGGTTTCGGCAGGGCCGGATTTCCTGCTCCGTCCTGCCGACCGAATGGTTATTTCAGGTAGGTGCGGTCGTCCGGGCCGATGTAGAATCCCGGTTCGGGCGGTTGGTTGTAGGCCACGTTTTCGGCTGCCACGCTTAGCCGGTAGGGAATATCCTCTTCCAGACAGTTGATGCGGTGATCGGTGGGCACGTCGCTCACGTAGAGGCGCAGCTCGCTGTTGTCGGCCGAGCGCACGAGCACCTCCTCGCGCCAGTCGCCCAAGATGTCGGCCGACAGGCAGGGATTCGACTTCGTGCCGTTGACGAAGCGTGTGCCGTCGAAGTGGCGTATGGTCTCCAGATTGTGCTCTTTGGAGTTGTATTTATACACCGACTCGTGGTCGAGCAGTTCGCGCAGCAAGTCGCCGTCCCACCAGATGCCGAAATTGATGGACCACCGGCGGCCCGCAAACTGCGCTATCGGCCGGCCCTTCTCGTCGTAGATGTTGCGGTCGGCGATGCTCCAGAGCTCCGTCCCGTAGTTGTCGGGATCGATGTCGGCCGCCATGCAGCGTCCCACATCCATCGTGCTGGGATGCCTGAACACCACCTTGCCCGTTGCTGCGTCGCGATAGTCCACACCGTCGCGCTTGTTCTCGTGGCAGTCCCAAATCATCAGCCGTCCCGTCTTCGGCTCTGCCACGAGGTGGATGGCATCACCGTGGCCGAACTCCGTGCTGTAAAGCGGCTTCCCGTCGTGGTCTACTGCCATCGACCCGTAGGTGATTTCGTCTTTCCCGTCACCGTCGACATCGGCTATACGGAGGTTGTGGTTGCCCTGTCCGGCATAGGGGGCCAAGGTCGGCGATGTTGCCGTGTCAAACACCCAGCGGCTCGTCAGTTCGTGCCCGTCCCAGTCCCACGCCGCTATCACGGTGCGGGTGTAGTAGCCCCGGCAGAAGACGGCGCTGGCGTGCCGCCCGTCAAGATAGGCCACGCCGGCCAGAAAGCGGTCGCAACGGTTGCCGTAGGTGTCGCCCCAGTCGGCCACGTTGCCCCGTTCGGGGATGTAGTCCACAGTTTTCAATGCCCGTCCCGTGAGCCCGTCAAACACGGTCAGGTATTCCGGTCCGGCCAGCGTGCGGCCAATGGCCCGTCCCTCCCGCGTGCGGTAGTCGGCTGTGCTGTCTCCGATGATGTCGCCTTGTCCGTCGCGCGTGCCGTCGGCCGTCTTCATCATCAGTTCCGCCCGTCCGTCGCCATCGAAGTCATAGACCATGTATTGCGTGTAGTGCGCCCCCGAGCGGATGTTTCGCCCGAGGTCGATGCGCCACAGCCGCGGCCCTTCGAGACGGTAGCAGTCTATGAAGGTGTGGCCCGTAAATCCCGCGTGCGAATTGTCGTGGGCGTTGGTGGGCGACCATTTCAGGAATATCTCGTATTGTCCGTCGCCGTCCACGTCGCCTATGCTCGCGTCGTTGGGTTCGTAGGTGAAGGCCTCGCCGTCGGGGGTGACACCCCCCTCGGGGGCGTTGAGGGGGATGGAGAGATAGCCGGCAGGGTCGCCGGGCTTCAATCGGAAGCTGCCGGCAACGGCGCCGCCCTTTACCTCATAGACGGCCTCTCCCGCCAACGGATGGTGGTCGGTGAAGAAAGTGCCCCCGTGAGTGAGTGGCCGGTTGTTGAGTTTCTTGCCGTTTCGGTAGATGTCGAAGGGTTCCCCCTTTTTGTCGGTCGAGAGGGTGCGCCACGTGATGTAGACCGATCCGTCGCCGGCCTTCAGCGCCACCACTCCCCGGTTGAGGCGTTCCCGTTGCACGACGCTCATGTCGTAGCGTGCCTGTGCCTGTGTCCGCACATTTCCAAATGTCGCGGCCAACAGGCATGATGCCATCATTGTTAGTTTCAGATTCATGTAGATGAGGTTTTTAATCGTTTCCGCAAAAATAACGGTAATGTGGGGAATAAGACTTTACTTTTTGATAATAGTCCTTTGAAATATAAATTTACGGCCAAGAGTGGCCGGCGGGGCAACGACAAAGAAACGGCGGAGTGTATTTTCTCGTCGGCGAATTTAGCGGATTAAACGAATTATCCTTCACCCCTCATTCGCACCATTCGCATCATTCGCCGACAACCTCTTCTTTATCAGACTCACTCTTTTGCAGTATAGTGTAAAGTATTAAATCTTTCGAAAAGGCCTTACACGCATTTTCTTCGCACTCGTCCGCTATCCCGATTCTGTTTGTTTTGTTCGCCCCATCTGTCCCATCAATTTTCTCACTCGGCCCGAACGGCATTGCAAAACGGCCACAGTCAGAAGCTCATTCGGGCCGAGCGAGAAGGCGAAAAAGCCCGTTTTGCAACGCAGTTTAGGCCGAATGGTATTAACAATGGGAAGTCCCCTTTAGGGGGTGGGGGCTTTTTTTAAAAAAAGGGAAGCACCCGCGTGCTTCCCTTGCTCATGCAAAGATACGATGAAAATAAGAAAAATGCAAATCAAAGACGAAAAAGCGTGACAATCCCCACGGATGTTTCCACCTTCCGCAAACTGCCTTTTATCCCCATCGGCCATGAGGCATTGCTCCCGGTCACGGGCCGTTGTCAAAATGTATGGGGCGAAATGTCAAAAACTGAAGTCCCGTTTCAAGGGATTTCCGTAACTTTGCCACAAAACCTAATCGCAACTATCAACAAATGAACAATAGGAAAAGTTTCATGCTCGGGGCCGTGCTGTTGGCGGTCGTGGCGTGTCCTTGGACCGGTCGTGCACAGGTAGCCGGGCCTTTGGAGGATGTCAATCACGTGACAGACCTCACGTTCGACAGCCTGAGTAAGGCGCAGACGGCCCGTGTGGCACCCGGCAGTACGCGTCGGGGCAACCATCCCGTGCTCTTTCTCGTGGGCAACAGCACCATGCGCAACGGCACCCTCGGCAACGGCAACAACGGTCAGTGGGGCTGGGGATTTTTCGCCCACGCCTATTTCGACGAAAATAAAATCACGGTAGAGAATCAGGCACTTGGCGGCATAAGCAGCCGCACCTATTATAATAGGCTGTGGGCACCCGTGCGCGATGCCATTCGGCCCGGCGACTGGGTGGTTATTTCCATCGGGCACAACGACAACGGTCCCTACGACAGCGGGCGTGCCCGTGCCAGTATTCCCGGTGTGGGGCGCGATTCGCTGTGCGTGACCATCAAGGAGACCGGTGCGCGGGAGACCGTCTACACCTATGGCGAATACATGCGCAGGTATATCCGCGATGTGCGGGCGCGCGGAGGCCATCCCATCCTCATGTCGCTCACCCCCCGCGATGCCTACGATGAGGCGACGGGCAAGATTGTGCGCAAGCCCCACACGGCATGGCTCATGCAGGTGGCGGCCGAGGAAGGCGTGCCTTTCGTCGACCTCAACGAGCGGTCAGGCAGCCGGCTCGACGGCTTCAGCCGGTGGAAGGAGCGTTACCACTTCCACGGCGACCATATCCACACGAGCCGTTTCGGGGCCATGCTCAATGCCCGGTGTGCGGCTGAGGGCATTGCCGAAAGCCACAATCCTGCGCTCAAGCCGTTGCAGGACATGATGCTCCCGCTGGCACTGCCGGTGGAGCCGGTGCGGCGCGAGGCCGGCAAACCCGTGGTGTGGCTCACGGGCGACAGTACGGTGAAGAATCTCGACAAGGACAAAGACGGCATGTGGGGCTGGGGCTCGCAGGCCTATACGGTGTTTGATGCGCGCAAAATCACGTGCTACAATGCCGCCAAGGCCGGCCGTTCCACGCGCACCTATCTCAACGAAGGGCGTTGGGATCGTGTCTGCAACAGCCTCCGGCCCGGCGACTATGTGCTCATCCAATTCGGCCACAACGACATCGGGGGCATCGACCGCGACAAGGAACGGGGCGTGATAGCCACGGCCCGTGACACGTGTCATGTCTACCGGTCGGCCTCCAAGGGCACCTACGAACTGGTGTACAGCTTCGGGTGGTATCTCAAGAAGTTCATCGACGACGTGCGGGAGAAAGGGGCCACGCCCATCCTCGTGTCGCTCACGCCCCGCAACGAGTGGAAAGACGGCAAGATAGAGCGCCGCAACGACACCTACGGCGAGTGGTATCGGCAGGTGGCCGCAGAGACCGGAGTGGAACTGCTCGACCTGCACAACATCACGGCCGACCGGCTCGACCGCACATGCGGCTCTAAAGAAAAGGCCATGAAATACTACAACCACGACCATACCCACACCTCGCTGCTCGGCGCAAGGCTCAACGCGCGGAGCATTGCCGAGGGACTCAAGGCCGACCACAGTCCGTTGGCGGCCTATCTGAAATAGTCATAAACCTTTTAAAACATGCAACCATGAAGCGATTTGCCTTTAAAATGTATCTCAAACCGGGATGCGAACAGGAGTATGCCAAGCGGCACGCGGCCATTTGGCCCGAACTCAAACAGATGATCAAGGAGGCCGGAGTGGGCAATTACAGCATCTTTTGGGACAAGGAGACCAACATCCTCTTTGCCTATCAGGAGTGCAGCGGCGAGGCCAACAGCCAAGACACCGACCATGTGGATCCCATTACGCAGAAGTGGTGGGACATGATGGCCGACATCATGGAGGTGAATCCCGACAATTCGCCCGTCACCATTCCTATCGAAGAATTGTTCCATTTGGATTAGGCTGCCGTTTCGGCTGCTTTCCATCTATCGCCTGTTGACAATGAAACAGTTCATAGCAACCCTCGTTCTCTTGGTCGGTGTGCTCGTTGCCACCGCCCAGACATTTGACATGACCCGTCCGCAGCCCCGCTACTCGGAGGCCACGGGCTATGGCTACGATGTTGTGGCCTCGCCCACGGCCCGTTCGGTGGCCCCGTTTTATTTCTCGGTGAGAGTGCCCGACGGCAACTACCGCGTCACGGTGACGCTGGGCAGCAACCGGCGGGCGGCCGAAACGATGGTCAGGGCTGAGTCGCGCAGGCTCATGGTGGAGAGGGCCGTCACCCGTAAGGGGCACTACCAAGTGTGTTCTTTCATCGTCAACAAGCGTTCTCCCCGCATCAACGACAAGGAGCAGGTGAAGATCAAGGCCCGCGAGAAAGACTATTTCACGTGGGACGACCGCCTCACGCTCGAGTTCAACGGGCCGGCCCCGGCTGTGCGGAAAATTGTCGTGGAGCCCGACACGGTGGCAACGACCGTCTTCTTGTGCGGCAACTCCACGGTGGTGGACCAGCACTGCGAACCGTGGGCCAGCTGGGGACAGATGATTCCCCGGTGGTTCGACGACCGGGTGGCCGTCTCCAACCATGCCGAGAGCGGTCTCACAGCGGGTAGTTTTCTGGCTTCCAACCGGCTCGACAAGGTGCTCGCGATGCTCCGACCGGGCGACTATGTGTTCTGCGAGTTCGGTCACAATGACCAGAAGGAGCGGGGAGCCGGCACGGGAGCGTGGTACAACTTTGCCCACAATCTCAAGATATTCATCGATCGGGTGCGGGCTGCCGGGGCCACGGTGGTCTTTCTCACGCCCACCCAACGTCGGGCGTGGAACAAGGACAGCACCCACATCATCGAGACCCACGGAGATTATCCCGACGCCATGCGCAGTGTGGCCCGTAGGGAGCAGGTGCCGGTCATCGAATTGCACGACATGACGCGCACATTTTTCGAGGCCTTGGGCTTTGAGGGCAGCAAACGGGCACTCGTCCACTATCCGATGGGGTCGCTGCCCGGACAGACCCGCGCGCTGGCCGACAATACCCATTTCAATCCCTACGGGGCCTACGAGGTGGCCAAGATGGTGGTCATGGGGATGAAGGCTCTCCGCTTGCCTCTTGTCGAACACTTGCGGCCCGACTGGCGCGACTACGATCCCGCTCGTCCTGATGACTTTCAAACCTTCCGTTGGGCTCCCTCCGTGATCACGGAGTTTACAAAACCCGACGGCAACTAATTCTCTTCTGATATGACAAACAAGACTTTTCTCTCATTGGCCTTGGCTGTTCTCGCCACTTTGCCGGCTGTCGCGCAGCGCGATACCATCAGCCTGAACCGGGGATGGCTCTTCTGTCGCACTCCGCAGGGGCCGGCCGAGGTGGTCAATCTGCCCCACGACTTCCAGATTTCGCAGCCGTGGGTGGCTCCATCGGCCGACGAACGGGCCGATAACAGCGATCAGGCCGCCAATGTGAAAAGCCGCCTTTCGGCCCGCGGATTCAAGGAAATGGGCGAGGGCTTCTACCGCAAAACGCTCCATGCGCCGCAGGAGTGGAAAGGCCGTCGGGTGCTGCTCGACTTTGGGGGCATCATGCTCGTGGGCGATGTCTGGCTCAATGGCCGTCGTGTGGGAGGAACGGAGTATGGCTACTTGGGCTTCGAGGTGGATGTGACTTCGCTCTTGCGCTATGGCGAGGACAACCAAATAGAGGTGAGAGCCAACACGATGGGCCCGAAGAACTCGCGTTGGTACACGGGTGGCGGACTCTATCGGGATGTTAAAATCATCCTCACACCGGCCGATTTATACTTTGTGCGCCACCCGTTGCAGATTACGACAAAGGACAACCACACGGTAAATATCACTGCCGAAATATCCCGTTATAACAAAGATGCGACCGGTCGGGTGGGCGTGCGCATCCTTGATGCAGCAGGCCGGGAGGTGGCTGTGCGCGAAACGGAGGTGCGTTGGAGTCCTCGTCGGCGCACGATGGAATACCGGCTTGACCCGATAGCCTTGGCTTCGCCTAAACTCTGGTCGTGCGAGACACCTTATTTATATACAGCTGAGGTCTCCATTTATGGCACCGACGGGCGGTTGGCCGACCGTGTGAGCGAACCTTTCGGGGTGCGCACGGTTGAAATCACAGCCGACCGTGGGCTGTTGCTCAACGGAAAGAAAGTGCTCTTGAAGGGCATTGCCAACCATCACACACTCGGAGTGCTTGGGGCGGCGGCCTTTCCACGCGCCATCGAGAAGCGCATACGGCTGCTGAAGCAGTTTGGCTTCAATCACATACGTTGCTCTCACAACCCTTACAGCGAAGACCTTTACCGACTTTGCGACCGCTACGGGCTGCTCGTGGTGGACGAACTCTATGACAAATGGCTCACGCAGTATGCCGGTGGGCGCACGGAATGGACCAATCTGTGGCAGCAAGACGTGCCTGAATGGGTGAAGCGTGACCGTAACCATCCCTCGGTGGTGCTGTGGAGCTTGGGCAACGAACTGCAAACCTATCCCAGTCTGCCTTTCAACGACTGGGGTGTAACGCCCTACAAACTGCTGCGCGAGCTGCTTCACCGCTACGACACCACCCGTCTCGTCACCGTGGCCATGCACCCCCGAGGCCGCAACTGGGAGACCGACTCGTTGCCCTGCGACCTCGCGATGCTCACTGATGTGCAGGCCTACAACTACCGCTACATGTATTTTCCCGGCGACGGCCGCCGTTTTCCGTGGATGAAGTTCTACCAGAGCGAGGCCAACCTGCCCATGATGGGTCCCAACTTCTACGAAATGGATCGCGAGAAGGTCATCGGACTGGCCTATTGGGGCATGATAGACTATCTCGGGGAGAGCATGGGGTGGCCCGCCAAAGGTTGGGTAAACGGCGTGTTCGACATCTCCCTGCAGCCCAAACCGATGGCCTACTTCCTCAAGTCGATGTTCAGCGACGAACCCACTGTGCACATCGGCATCGTGGACAACAAGACCGACAACACCGAGTGGAACGGCATCAAGTTTGGAGGAGACCAGACTTCCGACCACTGGAACCGCACTGAGGGCAACCGATACACCGTCTATGTCTATACCAATGCCGACGAGGCGGAGCTTTTTGTCAACGGTCGGAGTCTCGGTGTGCAGAAAAATACACTCGATCCCAAGACACGCAACAAACTTAAGTGGAATAATGTGGCCTATGTTCCCGGCTCCATTGAGGCTGTGGCACGCAAGGCAGGCAGGGTGGTGGCCCGTCATCGCATAGAGACGGCAGGTCCGCCGGTGGCTCTGCGACTGGAGGCCGACGACGAAATGTGGCGTGCTGGCGGCACCGACCTGCAACATGTGCGGGTCTATGCCGTTGACAGCAAGGGTCGGCGCAGTCCGATGGCGCAGCAGTTGCTGACTTTCTCGCTCGAAGGGGATGCCTCTCTTGCAGCACTTGGCAATGGCGACCTCACCGGCGATGACCTGCCCACAGGCATTCGGCAACACTTGTTCCGCGGGTCGGCCCTCGCCATTCTGCGGGCCGGATACACTCCGTCGAAAGTGCGGCTCATCGTTTCGGCCCCCGGACTGAAGAGTGTTTCGCTCAAATTGCAGACCACAGGGAAGTGAAGACGAAGTAAGATGGCTTTTGTAACGGAATCATTCAGAAATTTGCAAACAACGTGTTGAAGAAACCTATGGTTAACAAGAAAACGCTGATAGCGGCCCCGTTGCTGCTTCTCAGTCTCAATGCCGTGCGGGCGCAGCTGCCCTTACCCACCCCCGAAGCGCGCCCCGGACTGCGTTGGTGGTGGCTCGGTTCGGCTGTGGACAAGCCCAATCTGGCATGGAACATGGAGCAGTATGCCCACGCCGGCGTGGGAACGGTGGAGATAACGCCCATCTACGGCGTGCAGGGCAACGAGCGCAACGACATTGCTTACCTCTCTCCCAAGTGGATGGAGATGCTTCGCTACACCGAGGACGAGGGCCGGCGCAACAACATTGAGATAGACATGGCCACCGGCACGGGTTGGCCTTTCGGCGGCCCGTGGGTGCCCTTGAGCGAAGCGGCCTGCAAAGCCACCTTCGCCGACACCGTCGTTAACGGCAAGCGCAGGGTGACGCTGCACGTGGGGCGCACCCGGCAGAAGGTGAAGCGGGCGGCTCCCGGCGGCGAAGGGTGGGTGATAGACCACTTCGACTCCACTGCCGTGGCCCACTATCTGGCCCATATCGACAGTGCCTTCACGGCCTCGGGAACCCCTTTCCCTCACACATTCTTCAACGACAGCTACGAGGTTTACGGGGCCAACTGGACACCGCGGTTGCCGGAGGAATTCTTGAAGCGGCGCGGATACAACTTGATGGACAATCTCGACAAACTCGTCGATGGTGATCCGCAGGTGGTGAGCGACTACCGCGAGACCCTCGCCGAACTGCTGCTCAAGAACTTCACCAACCAATGGACGGCTTGGGCGCACCGCCACGGGGCCATCACCCGTAATCAGGCACATGGTTCGCCGGCCAATCTCATCGACTGTTATGCCGGCGTGGACATCCCCGAGATAGAAGGCTTCGGTCTCACCGATTTCGGCATTAAGGGCCTACGTACTGACAAAGGGTTCACACGCCCCAATTTCAGCGATCTTTCGATGCTGAAATACGCCCCTTCGGCGGCCCACATCACGGGTAAGAAATACACCTCGAGCGAAACTTTCACGTGGCTCACCGAGCACTTCCGCACGTCGTTGAGCCAGATGAAGCCCGATCTCGACCTCATGTTCTGCGCCGGGGTGAACCGCATGTTCTTCCACGGAACGGCTTACAGTCCGAAAGACGACCCGTGGCCGGGATGGAAATTCTACGCCAGTGTGGACATGAGCCCCACCAACTCCATTTGGCGCGATGCCCCCTCGCTCATGGCCTATATCACCCGTTGCCAGACCTACTTGCAATGGGGACAGCCCGACAACGACTTTCTGGTGTATCTGCCCGTGCGCGACCTGTGGCGTGAAGACACCCGCCGGCTGCTCATGATGTTCGATATCCACTCGATGGACAAGAAGGCTCCGCAGTTTATCAAGACCATTCTGGCCATCGACAGTCTCGGTTACGACTGCGACTATATCAGCGACAAGTATCTGGCAGGCGTCACCGTGACACCCGACGGACAGCTCCGGACGGCTGCCGGAACCCTCTATAAAGGTCTTGTTATTCCCCCCGGAACCACTGTCGACAGTCGTTTGCAGGCACTCATCGCCCCCTTGCAGAAGCAGGGCAAAGTGATTTGCGGCATCGATGTTCCGGCTTTGGCCGCTGCGGCCCGGCCCGAGGCCATGAAACGCGAGCTCGGACTGAAGATGATCAGGCGCAGCAACCCTGCGGGCCATCATTATTTCGTGGCCAATCTTACACCGAGGGATGTTGCCGCCCGTGTACCTTTGGCCGTGGAGGTGGGCGAAGCCGTGTGGTATAACCCGATGGACAGCACCTTTGCGCCGGCCTGCCTGCGTGGCGGCGAAGTGGCGGTAAGACTGCGAAGCGGTGAGAGCCGCATACTCATCGTGCGCGACCGACCGGGCGACACGGCCCGTTCCATTGCCGAGAAGCAGGAAGCGACGAAGCCCGGTACTCCCGACCGGCATCGCGCCACCATCGACTTGAGTTCGGCTTCTTGGCGGCTTTCATTCGTGGAGGAAGCCCCGAGCGTGGGCAAAACGTTCCGCCTGAACCGGCTGCGCTCGTGGGAACAGCTCAGCGACTCGGCGCGTGTGACGATGGGCACAGGCGTCTATGAAACCACCTTCAAGCTCATCGGTCGGCAGGCCTCCGCCCGATGGGAAATCGACTTGGGCGACGTGCGCGAGTCGGCCCGCGTCTACATCAATGGCCGCTACCTTGGTTGTGCCTGGGCTGTGCCCTTTGTGCTCGACTGTCGCAATGCCCTCAAGCGCGGGCGCAACACGCTGCGCATCGAAGTGACTAATCTGCCGGCCAACCGCATTGCCGATATGGATCGCCGGGGAGTGGTGTGGCGGAAGATGAAAGAAATCAATGTTGTGGACATCAATTATAAAAAGACTACTTACGCCGGCTGGGAACCCCTTCCCGGCGGCCTGAACTCAACCGTAAAACTCATAGAAAAATGAAAAGAATCGCTATCCTGTCAGTGGGCGTGCTGATGACCGTCATGGCCGCACACGCACAAAAACCGGCTGAGGTGCTCGCCGTGGCACAGAGAACCAACAACTATTTCATGGCGAAATACAGTGACCCCACGGTGCCCACTTTCGTCAAAAAGATGCGCACGAGCAACCTCTGGACACGTGCCGTCTACTACGAGGGGCTCATGGCCCTGCATGAGATAGATGCCGACAAACGCTATCTGGACTACACCGACCGCTGGGCCGACTTCCACAAGTGGACGGCACGCAACAGCATCCACACCACCAATGCCGATGACCAGTGCTGCGAGCAGACCTATATAGACCGCTCGGTGATGGCCGGCCGGGCCGAGTGGATGGCTCCCACGAAGGTGAATCTCGACCACCAGATGGGGCTGGGAAAGTATGATGACTGGTGGTGGATCGATGCCATACAGATGGCTATGCCCATCTATGCCAAATACTACAAGGCGACGGGCGAACGGCGCTACATCGACTTTGCCATGAGGAGCTACCGTTGCACGCGCGACACGTTGGCCGGCGGACTTTTCAATAAGACCGAGGGGTTGTGGTGGCGCGACAAAAACTACAAGGCACCCTATAAAGAGCCCGACGGCAAGAACTGCTATTGGAGTCGGGGCAACGGTTGGGTGTATGGGGCTCTGGTGCGCGTGATGCAGAATCTCTCGCCCAAAGACCGCTACTACAAAGAACTGAAGGCCGACTTCGTAAAGATGAGCGAGGCACTGCTCAAGGTGCAGCGACCTGACGGATTCTGGAATGCCAGTCTGGTGTCGACCAACTATGAGGGGCCGGAGGTCACGGGCACGAGCCTTTTCCTCTATGGCATGAGTTGGGGCATCAACCACGGGGTGCTCAATGCCAAGAAATACCGTGCCGCCTGCGACAGTGCATGGAAGGCAATGGCAGGCAGCGTGCATGCCGATGGATTCCTCGGATGGAATCAGGGCACGGGGGCCGACCCCTCTACCGGACAGCCGGTGACCTATACCAGCGTGCCCGATTTTGAGGACTACGGCACGGGCTGCTTCCTGCTCGGTGCGGCAGAGTATTACCGACTGCTCGGTGCTGACCGCCCGTAAGAAGATGACCCCTTTTCATGGAGAGCGGAACGAGATACGGCTATCGGTGTGTCCTGTTCCGCTTTTCATTTGCCCCATTGACAAGTCCCCTCTGTCGTGGGCCTTGGCGATGATATAGTGCGAAGTATTAAAAGATAAGAAAAGGCTTTACAGCCCCTTTTCATCCTTTGCTTTTACTTCCTTGCCTCATCGTTCCAAATTGTTAAGTGAAGTTACTTACCGTTCCAGTTTGGCCCGATCGACATCCTGAAAGGGCCACACTTGGAAGCTCATTCGGCCCCTTTTGCAACGCCACTTGGGCCGGATGACAACTCCATAATAGGGATGAAAAGCCCCCTTTTAGGGGATTGGGGGGCTGTTAGTGGGTAAAGTTAAAAAAAAGGAAGCACTTTCATGCTTCCCTTGCCACGGCAAAGATACAAAATAAACGGCCCGAATGCAAATGCGTAGAAAAGAATGTTGACAAATTCAGTCATTCATATTTCACTTGTTTAATTTATATGTTTACTTTTTTGTTTGGTGGTTTGAAAAATAAGCCCTATCTTTGTGAACAGATATAATTATTTCAAGTAATGAAAAAAAAGACTTTTATCGAAGGCCTTATGGTTGGCGTGGCAACAGGAGCATTTGGGGCAATATTATATTTCTTGCAATAGAAGTGTTATGAATCAGCGCAAAATCACCGTCAATTTAATTTGGGCCAATGTTTTTGGAGTCATTCTTTTCTTGGCTGTGCTGAAAAAGAAGCAGGGGCTGCACCATAATCGGTGCAGCCCCTGAGATATGTATGCGGTCGGGTGGGCGGTCAGCCTACCTGCGAACCTGGTTTCACTTCATCGAGTGTGGTGGTCACGCGGAGTGAACCGTCGGCATCGACGGCACTTAGAATCATGCCTTGGCTCTCGATGCCCATCATTGTGCGTGGCGCAAAGTTGGCCACGAAGAGAACATCCTTGCCCACAAGCTGTTCGGGCTCGTAGTAAGCGGCGATGCCGCTGAGGATGGTGCGGTCGGTGCCGGAACCGTCGTCGAGGGTGAACCGGAGCAGTTTCTTGCTCTTTTTCACTTTCTCGCAATGCTTGATGTGCCCCACGCGGATGTCGAGTTTCTCAAAATCCTCAAACGACACTTCGGGTTTCACGGGCTCGGCCTTGTGGGCAGCAGCCTCGTTGGCCTTCTTGGTGTCGGCGAGTTTTTGCAGCTGCTTTTCGATGACATCGTCTTCCAGTTTCTCAAAGAGCAGCTCGGGTTCGGCAAGCTGGTGTCCGGGCTTCAGCAGGTCGGTGGCTCCCAGTCGGCTCCAGTCGAAACTTTCCATGTTGATAAGCTTGCGCAGTTTCTCAGAAGAGAACGGCAAGAATGGTTCGAAAGCGATGGCGAGGTTGGCCACGAGCTGAAGACTGATGTAGAGAATGGTCTCTACGCGCTTGGGATCGGTCTTCCACACTTTCCAAGGTTCACACTCGGTGATGTATTTGTTGCCGATGCGAGCGAGATTCATGGCCTCTTTCTGCGCTTCGCGGAACTTGAACGTATCAAGATAGCCCTCCACCTTCTCCTGTACATCCTTAAATTCGTGGATGGTCTGTTGGTCCACCTCAAGTAGTTCGCCGCAGGCCGGCACCACACCGTCCCAGTATTTCTTGGTGAGTTGCAAAGCACGGTTGACGAAGTTTCCATAGATGGCCACGAGTTCGGAGTTGTTGCGCTCCTGAAAGTCCTTCCAAGTGAAGTTGTTGTCTTTGGTCTCCGGGGCGTTGGCCGTGAGCACATAGCGCAGCACATCCTGCTTGCCCGGCAGTTCGCGCAGGTATTCGTGCAGCCACACGGCCCAGTTGCGCGAGGTGGAAATCTTATCGTCTTCAAGATTGAGAAACTCGTTGGCCGGCACATTGTCGGGCAGGATATAGCCGCCGTGGGCCTTGAGCATTGTCGGGAAGATGATGCAATGGAACACGATGTTGTCCTTACCGATGAAGTGGATGAGCCGGGTGTCCTCGTCTTTCCACCATTTCTCCCACGAGCCCCACTTCTCCGGTTCACGGTCGCACAGTTCCTTGGTATTAGAGATGTAGCCGATGGGGGCGTCGAACCACACATAGAGGACTTTGCCCTCGGCTCCCTCCACGGGTACGGGGATGCCCCAGTCGAGGTCGCGGGTCATGGCGCGCGGCTGCAAGTCCATGTCGAGCCAACTCTTGCACTGCCCGTACACGTTGGGCCGCCACTCCTTGTGCTCATCGAGAATCCACTGCTTGAGCCATCCTTGATAGTCGTTCAGCGGCAGATACCAGTTCTTGGTTTTCCTCACCACGGGTTTGGAGCCACTGATGGTGGAGTGTGGATTGATCAGTTCCATAGGACTGAGGTCGGAACCACACTTCTCGCACTGGTCACCATAGGCGTTTTCATTGTGGCAGTGGGGGCATTCGCCCATGATGTAGCGGTCGGCCAGAAACTGGTGGGCCTCCTCGTCGTAGTATTGTTCGGTCTCTTTCTCCACGAGTTTGCCGTCGTCGTAGAGTTTGCGGAAGAAGTCGGAAGCCAACCGGGCATGGGTCTTGGAGGTGGTGCGGCTGTACACGTCGAACGAGATGCCAAACTCCTCAAACGACTCCTTGATCATCTTGTGGTAGCGGTCTACCACGTCTTGCGGAGTGATGCCTTCTTTCTTGGCGCGGATGGTGATGGGCACGCCGTGCTCGTCCGAACCTCCGATGAACACCACCTCCTGCTTCTTCAGCCGCAAGTAGCGCACGTAGATGTCGGCAGGCACATACACGCCGGCCAGGTGTCCGATGTGTACGCCACCGTTGGCGTAGGGAAGTGCCGCCGTGACGGTGGTGCGCTTGAATTTCTTTTCCATATCTTTCTTTTTGTTCTATTCTTGTTATATGGTGCAAAATTACGATAAAAAGGGCAGACTGCAAAATGTATGCCCAACTTCTTGCCTACAATCCCCGTTCGGCCCAGTCGCCCCGGTCGAGGTTGCGGTAGCTGATGGCTTCGGCCAGATGTTCGGGCTGTACGGAAGGTGAGGCTGCAAGGTCGGCGATGGTACGGGCCACCTTGAGGATGCGGGAGTAAGCCCGTGCCGAGAGTGAAAGACGTTCCATGGCCGTGCGGAGTAGGTCGATGCCGGCATCGTCGGGTTCGGCAAACTCGTGAATCATACGTTCCGACATCTGCGCATTGCAGTGTATGTCTTTGTAGTCGCGGTATCGTTCGGTTTGGATAGCCCGTGCGGCAATGACTCGCTCGCGGATGTTGGCACTCGGTTCGCCGGGCGAGGCCTTGGATATGTCCTTGAAAGGCACCGGAGTGATTTCGCACTGGATGTCTATGCGGTCGAGCAGTGGGCCCGAAATCTTGTTCATGTAGCGTTGTATCTGCCCCGGCGTGCAGACACAATGGTGGGTTGGGTCTCCATAATAACCGCAGGGGCAGGGATTCATGGAGGCCACAAACATGAAAGAGCAAGGGAAGTTGATGTTATATTTGGCGCGGGAGATGTTGATTTGCCGGTCTTCGAGTGGTTGGCGCAGCACTTCGAGCGTGTGTTTGTTGAATTCCGGCAGTTCGTCGCAGAAGAGCACACCGTTGTGTGCCAGTGATATTTCGCCCGGTTGGGGATTGGAACCACCGCCCACAAGGGCCACTTCGGAGATGGTGTGGTGGGGCGCACGGAACGGCCGTTGGGAAATGAGCGACACGTCCCGCCCGAGTTTGCCGGCGATGGAATGAATTTGTGTGGTTTCGAGGCTCTCGGCCAGCGTGAGGGGAGGCAGAACGGAAGGCAAACGCTTGGCCATCATCGATTTACCGGAGCCGGGAGGACCCACCATGATGAGGTTGTGGCCTCCGGCGGCAGCCACCTCGAGGGCCCGCTTCACGTTTTCCTGTCCGCGAACGTCGGCAAAATCCTGTTCAAACCGGCTCTGCTGCTCGTAAAACTCCTTGCGCGTGTCGACCATGGTGGGCTCGAAAGCCTTTTGATCGTTGAGGAACATGATTACATCAAGAATGGTCTCCATGCCGTAGACTTCCAATTTGTTGACCACGGCAGCCTCCCGCACATTCTGCTTGGGCACAATGAGACCTTTGAAATGCTCTGCACGGGCCCTGATGGCGATGGGCAGTGCCCCTTTCACAGGCTGTAGTCGACCGTCAAGTCCCAATTCGCCCACAATCATGTATTCGCCCAAGTGGTCGGCAATGATATTGCTGTTGGCAGCCAAAATACCGATAGCCAACGGCAGATCAAACGATGAACCCTCTTTGCGGAGATCGGCAGGAGCCATGTTAACGGTGATGTCGGCCACGGGAAACTTGAAGCCGTTGTATTGTAAGGCTGCGGCGATGCGGTCGCGACTCTCGCGCACGGCTTCGTCGCCAAGTCCGGTGAGATGGTACATCACTCCCTGTGAGAGACTGACTTCTATCATCACCGTGGTCACTTCAAGTCCGTTGACCGCGGCGCAGTATGTTTTTACCAGCATAGATGGTGTTTTCTTTGTGCCACCCGGGTGGCGTTGGGAGATATGGTGTTGCTGTTGCGGGGGCTCCCCGGCCGATACTTATTTCAGTCCGAGCAGTTCCTTGACCTTCTTTTCCAGTTCATCGGCACGCAGACTACGGGCCACGATGCGTCCGTTTTTGAGCACGATATTGTCGGGAATGGCTGTCAGGCCGAGTTTAGTCACCGTCTTGTCTTCGAGCATTTCTCCACTGCACACATTGGCGTAGGTGATAGAGTCGCGGCGCAGTGCATCCTTGCAGTCGGACTTGCCTGCATCAAGCGAAAGGCCGAGCACGGAGAGCCGACCGCCAGAACGTCGTTGAAGCGATTGCAGGCGGCGCTGGATGTCCTGACTGTCGTAGTTCCACGATGCCCACACGTTGATCACGGCTACGGGAGCAGCGGCAAGAGTGGTGCTGGAGACGAGTCGTCCGCGGGTGTCATAGGCTGTGAAGGTTGGCAGTCGACTGCCCACAGTGGTGGCCCCTACGCCCCGCAAGAGCTGTTTCATGCGGGTGAGACTGCCGTTCTTGGGCTGTTCGCGGAGCATGAGGTCGATGAGTGAGAGTGCCTGCCGATAGTCGGGAGTCTGACTTTTTACGAAATATTGCCGTACGAGACAGACACTCACGAGTGATGCAGGGTGATCTTTGATGAATTGGGTGGCATGTATCTTGAGTTGTGGAGGAGAGTCGGAAGTTGTCTGTTGGCGGAATTCCGTCATCAATTCGTTTTCATCCGTCCCCGTCACTTCCATTTCTTTGAGGTGGGAAGCGTCGGTCTTGATTTCTGCCGTCTTACCGGAAGCGGCGAAAATGGGGTGTTCGGAGAAATTTGGGAAGACCAACATGAGTGTGCCTTCATTCTTGCAGGGCGTTTCAAAGGTGAAGCGTCCGGCTTCGATCTTGATGGTGTCCATACCTTCCATCACCCCGTCGGGGCTGTAAACATATAGTTCGCCCTGATTGATGTGGAGTATCTTGCCTTTTAATCGAAAGCGTCCTTTGCCGGCTCCGCATGAGACGAGCGATGAGATGACGGCTATCAAAAAGAGGTATGAGATGTGTTTCATATCGTAAAAAAGCAGGGAGAGTGCCGCGAGCGGGACTCGAACCCGCACAGCCATTACTGGCCAAGGGATTTTAAGTCCCTCGTGTCTACCAATTCCACCATTGCGGCATTGTTATGAGCGATGGACAAAAGGCGCATCGCCGATGGATGAAAGAGCGGAAGGCTGGACTCAAATCCGCATTCCGACCCGGGGAAAGGTCGTGCTCTATCAACTGAGTTGTTTCCGCAAGTCACCTCTGTGCGTTGTCAGGATGTACTTTGGACCGTGCTTATCCTCTCCGTCACAGTGGCTTGTTGCGGTTGCAAAGGTAAAGCTATTTGTCGGAACTGCAAAACGATTAACAGATTTTAAGAGCCATAGATGGCTGGTTGTCAGTTGCCTATTCGAAGCATTGAGTAAGGCCCGGTATAGTTGACAAGATAACGCATGAGCGGCTTGCCGTTGTTGCCTCCGGTGATGGTCCCCGTCTCCAAGGAGTAGGTTCGTTTGCATTTGTCACATTTCACTTCGCTCACCGTCGTATTCCATGAGAGCGGGAAGTCGACCGAGGCATATTGCTCAATGCAGTTGGGGCACATGCCGTCGTAGGCCACCGGCCCATTGAAGTTGGTCAGTCCCACGATGATAGATTTGTTGGCACCGAGATAGATGCCGCCCGTGAAAGCGTAGATTTCAGTCTGGGCCGTTAAGGTGAGGTCTTCGGGGTTGTTCTGTCCGTCTCGGCTGTAGGTCACGACATGAAAGGCCCCCGAGCGATAGTCTACGGTAGTCTTCACATAGTAATTGTAAGAGGTGACGGCCGTGATGAGTTTGCTCACCGGATGGATGCGTGTGTCAAGATAGAAGCGGCACGGATAGGTGCGGCTGACGGGGGCTTCGGCTCCACAAGAGGCCAGAAGTGTCAGTGCCGACACTATGGCCGGCATCTTCAGCAGGATATTCTTTATTGCCTTTTTCATCTGTCCATACGCTTGTTAAAGGGTGGGTCAGTCTTTCAGCAGTTTGCTTTCGGCCTGTTCCACGCGCTCAAAGTGAAAGCCGGCGAGAGTCTGTTCCATGAGTGCTTGAATGCGGTCGTTGCAAAGATTGCCAATAGAGCCTTCATGCGTGTGTCGGATGTGCTTGTCGGCATGGAAGGTTCCGGCCTCGATTTCCAACCCCACTTGTTTGTAGGCGTCACGGAACGGCATACCGTCGGCAGCCAACCGATTGACTTCTTCTACGGAGAAAATCGGGTCGTACATCTCATTGTCGAGGATGTGTTCGTTTACTTCCATCTTGTTGATGATGTAGGCCGTCATCTGCAAGCAGTCTTTCAATTCGCCGAATGCGGGCAGGAAAACCTCTTTGATGATCTGCAAGTCGCGGAAATATCCGCAGGGCAGGTTGTTCATAATGAGCATCACCTGTTGCGGGAGCGACTGTATCTTGTTCGACTTGGCTCGTATCAGTTCGAACACATCGGGATTTTTCTTGTGCGGCATGATGCTCGAACCGGTTGTACACTCCTTGGGCAGCTTCACAAAGGAGAAGTTCTGCGAGTTGAACAGGCACGCATCGAAAGCCAGTTTGGCCAGTGTGCCGGCCACGGAAGCTAAGGCAAAAGCCACATTGCGCTCCATCTTGCCGCGCCCCATTTGGGCATAGACCACGTTGTAGTCCATTGAGTCAAAGCCCAGCAGGCGGGTGGTCAACTCTCTGTTGAGCGGAAACGATGAGCCATAGCCTGCCGCCGAACCGAGCGGATTGCGGTTGGTCATGCGGTAGGCGGCTTGCAGGAACAGCATGTCATCGGCCAGACTCTCAGCGTAGGCGCCGAACCAGAGACCGAAACTTGATGGCATGGCTATCTGCAAGTGAGTGTAGCCCGGCATGAGCGTGTTCTTATAATGGTCGCTCTTCCGTATCAGTTCGTCGAAAAGCAGCTTTACGGCATCGGCAATCTCTTTGAGCTCGTGGCGTGTGAAGAGCTTGAGGTCTACCAGCACTTGGTCGTTGCGTGAGCGGCCGGAGTGTATCTTCTTGCCCATGTCACCCAATCGGCGGGTGAGCATCAGCTCCACCTGCGAGTGAACATCTTCCACACCGTCTTCGATGCAGAATTCTCCGCGCTCGGCAATGGCGTAGATGCGTTTGAGCTCGGCAAGCAGCGGGGGGAGTTCGTCACGCTTCAACAGCCCGATGCTTTCCAGCATGGTGATGTGGGCCATTGAACCAAGCACGTCATATTTGGCCAAATAGAGATCCATCTCGCGGTCGCGGCCTACGGTGAAACGCTCTATCTCCCGGTTCACCTCAAAGTTTTTTTCCCAAAGTTTGTTCGCCATAGTCTTTTCTGTTAGTCCTCGTAGGGAATCATGGCCAGTGCCTCAGCTATTTTCTCGATGCCTTCTTCGAGTGGCTTTTTCACCATTCCCTTGATGAAAGGGTTGAGGTCGGCCTTGATGGTGAGTTTCATCTTGCAGGCCGCCTCGTCGGTGGGCAGCAGTTGGATCCAGAAGTTAAACGGTACGGGGCTGTTCTCCGTTTCAAACTTGATGGTCTTCGGGGCCTCGCGTTCCACGATGCGCATCTTGATGTCGCCCACCATGGGAGCCTTGATGGAGATGCTGTCGCTGTCAAACGAGAAGTCTTCCACCTTGTTGGTGGGAATCTTATCCTTGATGCGTTCGAGGTTGCTGAGGTCGCTCAGCGTGTTGTAGACTGTCGTCTGGCTGTGCGGTATCTGCTTTACGGAGCTTTCAAATGTAGAGCTCATATATCTTTCGGTTGTCTTTTGTTAATGATTCTTGTCGACTGTGGCAGAATGGCCGGGTCACTTGTTCCAGTTGGCCGGATCTTTCCTCCATTCATGCAACAGTTCCACTTCGTCATCGGCTATGTAGCCTGTCTCCAGTGCTTCAGCCACCACGTGCTCGTAGTCTGTCAGTGTGACAAGCTTTACACCGGCTTCCTTGAAAGCTTTCTTGGCCACGGGGAATCCGTAAGTATAGCTGGCCACCATGCCGATGACTTCGCAGGCGTTCTTGCGGATAGCTTCCACCGCCTTGAGCGAACTTCCGCCTGTGGAGATGAGGTCTTCTATCACCACCACCTTCATGCCCGGACGCAGTTCTCCCTCGATGAGATTTTCCAGTCCGTGGTCCTTGGGTTTGGAGCGCACATAAACGAATGGCAGATGGAGGGCATCGGCGACAAGTGCTCCCTGTGGGATGGCTCCGGTGGCTACACCCGCAATGGCTTCGACTTCGGGAAACTCCTCAAGAATGGTGTGGACAATTTCGAACTTCACATAGTTGCGCAGATCGGGATAGGAAAGGGTCTTTCTGTTATCGCAGTAGAAAGGTGACTTCCAGCCGCTTGCCCAAGTGAACGGGTTGTTGGGCTGCAACTTGATGGCTTTGATTTTCAATAGCTTGGAAGCGAAATTCTTTTTTAGCTTATCCATAAGATTTGTTTTTTACAAAGTGTTATATTCGTGCAAAGTTACTATTCTTTTTTTGATTGTCTGTTGTGTCAGAGTTAAAAGTGCTTAACTTCCGGCAAAACCGAGGGTGAGCACACTGATGCGCACATCGCCCGCTTTTTTTATTTCCATGCCACACGACGACAAGGTGGCCCCGGTGGTACATACATCGTCAATGAGCAGCACGTGTCGGCTATGCACTGCTTCGGGTTTCAGCAGTCTGAACACCCCTTCCACGTTCTCCCGGCGTGCCCGTGCATCCCTGTCGGTCTGACTTCCGTGGAAGATGGTGCGCTTCACAATCTTCTTTCCAATGGGTGTTCCCGTGATGCGGCTCACTCCTTCGGCAATGAACTCGCTCTGATTGTACCCCCGCTGCCGCCGGCGATCCCGGGTCAGTGGGATGGGCACAAGCAAATCTATGCCTTCGAAGAAACCTGTAGGTAGGATTTCCTTGGCCATGAGTTCACCCATCATGTCGCCATATTCGGGATGGCCTCCGTATTTGAGATTGTAGATCAGTGCGCCCGATGACGAGTGGGAAAGGTGCCGGTAGAGTGCTGTGGCGCGTTCTACAGCCATCTGACTGCTGATGGTCTTGGCCATTGCATTGTCTTCCGGATCTTCTGTGAAGCGGGTGCGTGGCAGGTTGATATTGCACACGGCACAGAGTGCTTGCTCGCCAAGAGCCAGCCGTTGGCCGCAGATGGCGCAGGCACGGGGAAACAGCATATCGTAGAGGCGGCGCAACATGGGCTCAAAAATTGTCTTCAGTCATGTCAAGGTCGGCATCAGAGAGTTCGTCGATGCACTTGCGGATGAGATCAAAGCCAAAACCGCGACTCAGGGCATACTTGATGACTTTCATTGACCGTTCATAGTCTGTGGCAGCTTTTGTGGTTTCCCACTTCCGACGGATGACGGGGCGGAGGGCTTCCAGAAAGTTTTCATCACCGAGCTCTTCAAAGATGGGGTCGGAAATATCTTTGGGTATTCGTTTCAGCCACAGTGCCTGTTCCACCTTGCGGCGACCCCAGTGGTTGTATTTGATTTTGTCATTGATGAAAAAGCGGGCGAAGCGTTTGTCGTCCACATATTTATGTTCCGTGAGATAGGCCATGTTTCGGGTCCGGGCTTCCTCGTCCAGTCCCCAACGCTGCATTTTGTCAAGCATCTCTTGCGTGCAGTGTTCCCCCCTGGCACAGAGTGCGGTGAGCTTTTGCAGGGCGTGTTGTTCTGATAGGGGCTTGTCGGTTATCGTTTTCATGCTTGTTTTTTTCTTCTTGCTTGGACCATCCGTTGTTTGCCAAACAGGTCGGTCATCAGTTCCACATCGTTGAAGCCTGCTTTTTGTAGCATCTCCTTCAACTCCTCTGCAAAGAGCGGATTGATTTCAAAGAGCAGGCATCCTGATGGTTTCAGAGCCTTGACGGCATAGTGGCTGATGGCTTTATAGAACAGCAACGGGGTGGCGTCGGGCACAAAGAGTGCCACGGTCGGTTCGTGGTCGAGCACGTTGGGGTCCATGTTCTTGCGCTCGCGTTCGGCTATGTAGGGTGGGTTGGAGACAATGATGTCATACTGTCGGCTACCGGGGAAGGTGTTGTCTGTGTAACCTTCGGCTGCTGTTAGGGCATTCTGCTTTTCAAATGTCACCCGTGCTCCAAGCCTTTCCGCATTGTTCTGTGCGATGTGGAGTGCCTTGTCGGAGATGTCCCAGGCAGTCACCTGCGCTTCGGGAAGTTTGAGTGAGGCCGTGATAGCAATACACCCCGACCCTGTGCCGATGTCCAGAATGGTGACAGGCGACGATGGCGATGCCTTTGCAGCCTTGCAGATAAGCGGAAGGAGCATTTCTGTTTCGGGCCGGGGAATGAGCACGCCCGGCTCTACATGGAAATTGCGCCCGCAAAACGGGGCCTCTCCGAGTACATACTGCACAGGCTCTCCCGTTTCCAGCCGTCGGACAATTTCTTCCAGCAAACGGGTGTCTTCTGCGGATAAATCATTAACTTTGCCGCAAAGAACATCGGTCAGCGACAATCCGAATCGCATGTCAAGTGCCATGCGGGCAATAGCTTGCGCTTCGCCGGCAGCATAGAGTGGGGTCAGTCGGTGCCAAAATTCTTGATAAGTCATGAGTGTAACAATGCAAAGGTACAAAAAATGAATAACAATCAGCTGTTGACAGACGAGAAATTCATGCGCCGTTGTCTCCAATTGGCACGCAACGGCCGGCAAAACGCCAAACCAAACCCTATGGTGGGGGCCGTCATCGTGTCTCCCGACGGGCGCATCATCGGCGAAGGCTATCATGTGCGATGCGGTGAGGGACATGCCGAGGTCAACGCCTTTGCCTCCGTGCGCCCCGAGGATGAGGCACTGTTGCATGAGAGTACGATCTATGTGTCGCTCGAGCCCTGCTCCCACTTCGGCAAGACCCCTCCTTGTGCCGACCTCATCGTCAGGAAAGGGGTGCGCCGTGTGGTGTGTGGTTGCATCGATCCGTTTGCCGAAGTCAGCGGTCGTGGTGTGGAGCGCATTCGCAAGGCGGGCATTGAGGTCACCGTGGGCGTGCTCGAACAGGAGTGTCTGACACTCAACCGGCGGTTTATCGTCTGCAACGAGCGAGACCGGCCCTACATCACACTCAAGTGGGCGCAGACGGCTGATGGCTTCCTCGACGATCACGGTAGGGCTTTGCCCATTTCCTCACCTTTCACTAAAATGCTTTCCCACAAGCTCCGTGCCGAGAACGATGCTATCCTTGTGGGACGGGTGACAGAGGAGCGCGAGCATCCCCGGCTCAATGTTCGCGAGTGGTCGGGGCCCGATCCCGAGCGCATTGTTTTGGGGCATGGAGCTTCCGTCACCGGGATATTGGCTCGGCTGTATGAAGAGAAAAAACAATCGCTTATTGTGGAGGGGGGGGCACAGACCCTACAGTCGTTTCTCGATGCCGGCCTTTGGGATGAACTGCGTGTGGAGACTGCACCTATCACGGTGGGCGACGGTACGCCGGCTCCCTCGTTGCCCGACAGCGCAGTGCCTACCGGACAGCAAATTTATGATGCAAATGTAATAAGGTGGTACGGGCATGAAAGCTCCATGGGTGCGTTTAGGGCTCGTCCCTGAACCGCCGCAGATAGTGGGCATTGGTGCCCCGGGCGTCGAATGTCCATGTTGGGGTGACGAGATAGTGCTCATTTTCCGACTGTATCCACTCTGGAAATATCTCGATTTCTTGTGCCGGCATAAAGCTTTGAGCCAATAGCACGATGCGTTTGCCCGCAGCATTTTTGGCCACGTCGACTACCGTCTCGGCATGTCCGGGGAATCCTCCCTTGATGATAATGTCGCCCGCTTGGATGTCTTTGGCCCAACAGATGCCTACGGGTATGAGTTCCTTGCTGAGTGAGGCCGTACCGGCATATTGGAACACGAGGTCGAGATATTTCCTGAATGTGGCGTAGGAATAGTCGCGTTTGGCCGACTTCACCCACGAGTTGTAGTTTTTCACGCGATAGCCTTCGGCCCATTTGCTGTAGCGGGCATCAAACCCATTGGTGAAGTGGAAATGAATCTTGGCATATTGACGGGTCTTCCATAAATAGGAAGCGCGGAGAAAGATAGCTGCATCGGCGCATTGTTCATTCTTCTTGTTCCCGAAATCCATGTCCACCACGGCTCCCCGGTATCGCTGTTCTTTCACACTGCCGTTGTAATAGTGCAGATCAGCATTTGCAGGTTTCAATGGCAAGTTGCGCAGAAATTCGGCATAGCTTCCTTTCGCTACTTTCACCCGCGTGTAGCCTGCCGGTGTGGGGAAACGCGATGTGATGTTGTTGGCCTGCACAGCAGCTGCCGCCGGTTTTCCGGTTTCTTGCCGGCGTGTGGGCTGTGCGCCGCAACTGCCCACCAGTATGGTTGCAGTCGCAGCCAATATCCATTTGCTGAAGTGTCTTTTCATGACTTTTTTGTATGGTCGTTATGCCTGCAAAGATAGCACGAATGGGCAAAAATGTTTTTCTTCCGAGAGGTATTTAGTGAAGATTAACACCCGGAAATGTTGTAAGATGCAAAAGGTGAAAAATCCAAAGATTCAAAAAAACAATGCAGATAGCTAAAGAGTTGCATTTTTTGAATCTTTGGATTTTTCACCTTTTGCATCTTATACGCCTATTTTTTCAGGACTACCTGTTTGGAGGTGAAATCCGAGGCAGCGTCAAGCATTTGTAGTATCTTGTTCCAGTTGGCCACAGGTTCGGTCTTGTGCTTATACACCTTGGTGGCATGGAGCGTGAGTGTGTTGCCTTTGCCGGTGGCTGTCGCTTTGAACGAACCGCACTCGTTGTCCACTTGCGTGTTGAGTTTGGCAAGACTTTCGGGGGCGGCATGGTAGCCGGCAGGCAGTGTCACGGTGATATTCCATTCCATCGTTGTGGGGGCAGAGCGGTAGATGTCGGCTGTGCGCTTGCGGGCGTTGCCCTCCACTTTAAGCTGTTCGCCTATGAGTTTGCCCACGGCGAGGATGAGGTTGTTGCCGGCCTTCTTCACATAGCCGTCCATGGTGTAGTCCACTCGGTAGGTGAATGGGGCGTTGATTTTCTCATGGCCCATGCTCACGATGTCGTAACTTTCCACCGATTTGGCGTCCTCGCCCTGATAACCGCCTACTTCACCTTTGAATCTCTCCTTCTGCAGCTCTTTGTCTTTGGCTGCATTTTCCGGTGCTTTGTTTCTTGCTTTCTTGGTATAGAGGTCTTCATACGTGCGCAGCAGCGGTTGGGCGGCAGCGTAGGAGTCGGCTATTTGCTTGTGGGTGGGCAGATATGCAGAGAGTGTTTCCTTCAGTGTGCCGGTACGGGCCTCCGTGCGGCTGATGTGCAGCAGGGTGCCTTCGACGGAAGCCTTGAGTTCCACCTTGTCGGTGTTGTCGGCTGAAGTGCTTGTGGGCAACGTGGATTTCTCGTAGGTCCCGCCGTCAAAGGGTTTCTTCACGCTGGTGTTGAAGCTCACCTGTCGTCCTTGCAGGGAGGCGGGGATATATCCGGGAGCGTGCATACCCGAAGGCGGCGTGTAGATTTTGCCGTTGTTGAGCCGGATGACCCACGTGGTGTTGCGGTAGCTGATGAGCTGGTCGAGCGGTTCGCTGCCGTCGTCGGTGGTGATGCCGCGTTGGAAAGGTATCTTGGCCTTGGTGAGGAGCTGGCCGAAGGAAGAGATGAAATAGGATGGAGAATAGTTGATGTCGTCCAGACTCAAGTCGATATCATTGTAGAAATTATAGAAAATATCGGCTTTTTCCTCATCCGAGATAGACTGTTTGGCAAGCTCTTTGACCAGTTTCTTCTCGTTGGAATCGAGTCCATACAGCAGCCGACTTCCCCAAAAGCGCCAGTCGTCCTTTTGTATGGCCTCTGCCGATGGGTTGGCCTGCAGTCCTTTGTCCTTGACACTCTCCGGCACGTAAGCTCCCGTGATTTTTCGTCCTTGTATATATAATAAGGTGAGCGGAGTCTGTGCAGCGGTGTTATACCAGAGGTCGGGTTCCGATTTGTCGATGTTGGTCATCATGGCATCAAGGATGATGTTGCCCTCCGCATCCGTCGACTGTTTGAAGTCTGGGGCCCCGTTGAGTTGGCGGTATTGCGTGGTGAGTTTTGGGTCGATGGAGCAATGGATGCGGTAGGAGAGTGTGGGATAGTCGTTGATGAAGGCGAAGACAACCGGGGCGATATTCTCCTCGCGTATTTGCTTCATCTCCGAGGTGAACACGTCTATCACATCGCCCACTTGCAGGCCCGGCACGGCGAGTTTCTCGCCCTTGTCCTTGTCTTTCTTGCCCTCGTTGGCTGTCACGTAGTCGTCCGTGCTCACTTCTTTTATAGTGCCGTCGGGTTTGATGATGCGCACTCCCAGCACATTGCGCACGATGTCGTCGCCCAGTCCGGCGAAATGTTTCTTGCTGTAAGTCTTGTAGTCGAACTCGCTGAACTTCTTCAACGAAGCCTGGTCGTTGATGTAGATGAGCTGACGGTTGAGCCGATTGTAGTTGAGCTGTTTCACGGTATAGAAGTTGAGGCCTGACATACGCAGCTTCGATTTCTGGTCAAGCAGCATCTCGTCGTAGGCGGCCAGCACCACAGCCGATTCGTTCTTGTACTTTGCCGGACATTTGTAGTTTTTGAACTCGGGTAGACTGTCTTGTGCCCATACGGCTTTTCTCATCTCTTGTGCATACGCCTTGTAGTCGTCGTTGTCGAAGGCGGAGCCCTGCGTTGCGCATAGCAGCAGGAGGGTTGCCATGCAGAGTCTTGTGATTTGTTTTCTCATCGTGATGGTATGTTATTTTTTATAAGTTCCGTTCTTTTTGTCTGTGAGTGCCCTTCTCTTTCTCATTTCTTCAATATCAGTTGGTCGTTGCAGGCATCCGTCCATTGACTCACGGCCTCATTCCACCGTGGAATGTCGTTGCGGGCTATGCGCTTGTTGCTTATCTGCATACGTTGGGTGAACACCACTTTGTTGGTTCCCCGCCGGGCGAAACTGCACGAGAGCGTGCCCTGTGGCACGGTCGTCTTGAAATCGGCAGGCAGATGGGTGATGCGGTAACCCGTCGGGATGGTGAGTTCCACCTGCCGGATGACGTTGCAGGGCTGGGGCAGACAGAAGTCGTTTACCCTGTCGGTGGTGTCTATCTTGGCGATGAAGAGGTTGTTGTGCGGATTCAGTTCGATGTAGCACTCGTTGTCAATGGTTTGCACGGCATTCGCGTTGGTCACCTGTCCTGTGAGCACTGCCCACTTTTCCCACGGCGAGTTTTGTTTCCAAGCCACCTGCGTCACCGTGTTGCTATGGTTGTCGGCATTCAGGTTGTTGGCCAGAAAAGCCTCCTTGTCTCCCTGTTCGGCAGTGTGATAGGATGTGAGGAAGTATTCTTTCATGTCGCCGCACAGTTCGTAGGTCGCTTCGCCTTCCAACCGGTTGCCCGCCACGAGCCGATAGCGGTAGGTCAGTTTGTCCACCGAGGTTTCGGCAGGCAGCGAGGGTACGGTCGCCAACAGACAGTCGTCGCCGTTTTCTATCATGGCCTGTTGGCCCTGTATGTGCAGGGGAACGTAGTCGTAGGGAATGTAGCTGTAGGTGGCATCGAGGTAGTAGGTCTTGCCGCCGTGCAAGAGCGTGCATATCACGTGGTTGGCCGCTGCCAGCGTGGGCAGATCGCTCATGCGGTAGGGGATGGAGGTGGTGCCTATGTCGGTGAGCCGGGCGTCGAATCCCTGTTCCCGGAGCAGTGTCCGGAGCAGCAGGGCCATGCCCTTGCAGTCGCCGTAGCGTTTGCGTATCACCTCGGCCGGTCTGTCTGGGCGATGGCCGGCCACCCCGGCCTCGAAAGCCACATAGCGTATGTTTTGCTGCACCCATGCATAGGTGGCGGCGATGCGCTCCTCATCGGTCTTGCAACCGCGCGTGATGTCGGCTACAAGTGTCTTGATGTCGGGCACGGTGCAGTCTACATCGGCCATGTCGCGCGACCAGCGGTAGAGTGCGTGGTAGTCGGCAAACGGCCCCACGACGACTATATGGGGATAGATTGTGCCGAAAGGCGGCATGTTGTCTTCGTCTCTTTCGGCCGGCAAGTCGGTCACGGTGTAGGTGAACACGGAGTCCTCGCCCACCTTGGCGCGGTGGGTTGAGATGTGGCCGTTGAAGTTGCGCTCCACCAGCCGGTAGCCTTTCAGTTTGGTTGGGATGGTGATGGTCACCGTCTTGTTTTTCACCAGATAGTCTTCGGAAAGATAGATGCGCGTGAAGTAGTGTATGTCCTTGAACGTGCGGCGGAATTTTGCCGTGGCTTTTGGGTGTTTGCGCCACAATTCGTCGTTGAAGAAACACACCTTCGTGTCGTCATAGAACACGTTTTCGGGGGTGACGCTCTTGTAGGCAGCCTTGCAACTGCCGCACTTGGCGTAGTCGAGCGAGATGAACTCCCCGTAGTAGACACCGGGTTGTATCTTCTGGTTGACGGCACTGTTGAGCGTGTATTCCGTCTCCGTGGAGTTTTCCACTACAGGCGTATTGCCATGCGTGGTGAATTTGTAGTTGTCGGTGCAGGCCGAAATGAATACGTCGTCGTGATGTGGGCGGGCGTAGGCTGTGAGAGACAAAGCGCCTATCAGCAGGGTGAAAATCTTGTTTGTCATGACCGTATATGAATATCGTCTCCTTCTAAGATGTGCAAATATAATGTTTTTTCTTCACATAGAACGCTTTTTTATTGATGTTTTTCGTTTTTTCTTTGGCCTTCTCGCTATTATCTTGGATTGTTTTATGTTTACAAAGAATGTAACAAAGCATTTGGTAAGAAGCTTCTTACTAAGCGTTTTGTTACTTTTTAACTCGTTTTCCTCCGTTTTTTCATCTTTCTACCTGTTGTCTCCGGCTCCATGTATCTTGTCACGCTGCTGCCGCGATTGTATTTTGCGGATATTCATCTCTGCAATTTCGTCGAGCGTGTAGCCGAGGTCGTTGGCCAGCGTGGACAGATACCACAACACATCGCCTATCTCCTTGGCGATTTCCTCCTTTGTGTGGCCGTCGCTGAAGTCGCTTCCTTGGTCTCTGATAACCTTTTTCACCTTGTCGGCCACCTCACCGGCTTCGCCCGTCAGTCCGAGAACGGGATATACGATGGGGTGTGGATAGATGGCTGTCTTCAAGGCCTGTTTTTGATATTCGTTCATTTCCATGATTTCTTGCGTCTTTTGTGTGATGTTATAGGATTTGTCCGTATCTGTGGTTGCCGGAATCTCGGGGACGATTCTTTTATTCCCCCAATCCGTCTTCCTGACAGGATGCAAAGTTAGCCGATTTTGTGTTATCAGGCGATAGTATGCTGATTTTTTTCATTTTGGGAGTCTGAGAAATGCCGGTTTGTAAGCCGGTTGTCTTCGGAGAAAGCCTTTTCGAGCGGTCGGCCTCATCTGTTTAAGGAGTGGGGGACACGCTTTCCGTCTGTCAACTTATTTCGTATTGCATTTGCTTTTTGCCTGAAAATTTGCTATCTTTGCATAAGCAAGGGAAGCACATGGGTGTTTCCCTTTTTTTAGTTGTCAAAGTCTTTAAGAGCCCCTCCACCCCCTAAAAGGGATTTTTCGGTCAAAACGTCATTGTGAAACGGGCTCTTTTGCTTTCTCGTTATGGCTGAATGGGCTTTCAAGTGTGGCCGTTTTGCAATGTCGGTTGGGCTTGGTGGGAAAATTGATGGGGCGGATCAAGGTGATAAGGCGAATGGGGAGACCCGAAAAGATGGGGGTGAAGAAAATGCGTGTAAGGCTTTTTCGAAAGATTTAATAGTTCGTGCTATAGGGAGCCTCCCCCGACCCTTTCAAAGGAGGGGAGTGCCTCACGGGGCATAGGCAGCCTAAGCTTCCTAAGTGAGGAAGGTGGTGGTGAGCTCTTAGGGAGCTTAGAACACTTTATTAACACCCACCATCTAACACCTATCGCTTTCCACTTGTTCAAACCTCCATCCCCTAACTTAGGGGGCTTTGCCACTCTCTCGTGTGCGACATGGCTTTCGTAGATTATTTCCGCCCGAAGTCGGCGGGCACTTCCCCCCATTTCTTGGTTTCCCATTTGATGATAGGGGTCTGCACCTGATGGGTGCGGAGCCACTGCTCGGCACGGGCGATGATTTGGAAGAGCGGTTCGGTCTTGTCGTTGTGTTCCAGTTTGGTCTTGCATTGCCTCTTGGCCACCCATAAGGAGGCGTTCACGCTGTCGGAATAGATCACCTTGTCTTTGATGCCCCGCTTCTCCATGAGTGCAAGGGCGTGGACGATGGCGAGAAATTCTCCGATGTTATTGGTGCCATACACAGGGCCGAAATGGAACACCTGCGCCCCCGTTTGCAGGTCGATGGCCTGATATTCCATCGGCCCCGGATTGCCCGAGCAGGCTGCATCTACCGCCCAAGCGGCCGAAGTGACTTCTTGCGGCAGGGGCAGCACGGTGTCGTGGCGCCACGACGGCGGGTTGACGAGTGTAGTTTTCTTAGCCATTGGTTTTCGTTTGACAGAATAACAGGAAGGCAGATGTGCCTCCCTGTGTATTTTAAGACAGAGTAACAAAATAACATATAGGGCTTCCAACCATGCTCCTCAGTCGTATCTCTTTTTAGAAAGACAGCGTAACAGAATAACAAATCGGGCATGACACCTACTCATGTAAGACCTTCATCCCCTCCATTATCCATTCCATAGTCCGCGAGGCCCTCCCCTCCTTCGGAGGGGTCGGGGGAGGCTCCTACATCCTCTCCGGCACTTCGATGCCCAGAAGTGCCATAGCACTCTTGACAATCTTAGCCACATTCTGTGCCAGCACCAACCGGGTGAGTTTCTCGTCGTCGCGCTCGGCATTGAGGATGCTGTAGTCGTGGTAGAACTGGTTGAACTCCTTCACCAGTTCGTAGCAGTAGTTGGCTATGCCACTCGGACTGTAGTCCACGCCTGCCTGCGCCACGGCAGCCCCGAAATCGTTCATCTTTTGGATGAGATTGATTTCCTTTTCATTCAGCGGAGCATCTTCGGGAAGAGCCGCCGGAATGGTTATGCCGTCGGCAGCTGCCTTGCGCATGATGGAGCGGATGCGGGCGTAGGTGTATTGGATGAACGGACCGGTGTTGCCATTGAAGTCGATGGATTCCTCGGGATTGAAAAGCATGTTCTTGCGGGCATCCACTTTCAGGATGAAATATTTGAGTGCGCCGAGACCCACGATGCGGGCTATCTCGCGCTTCTCGTCCTCGGTCATGTCGGTGAACTTGCCCAGTTCGTCCGAGGTGCGGCGGGCATTCTCTATCATGGCAGCTATCAGTTCGTCGGCATCCACCACGGTTCCCTCACGGCTTTTCATCTTGCCGTTGGGCAGTTCCACCATGCCGTAGGAGAAATGCACCAGTTCCTTGCCCCACTTGAAGCCCAACCGGTCGAGCAACAGCGATAGCACTTGGAAGTGGTAGTTCTGTTCGTTGCCCACCACATAGATCATCTTGTCGATGGGGAAATCCTTGAAGCGCATGTCGGCCGTGCCGATATCCTGCGTCATGTAGACCGACGTGCCGTCGGCCCGCAGCAGCAATTTCTGGTCGAGTCCGTCCTCGGTGAGGTCGGCCCACACACTGTTGTCGTCCTTGCGGAAGAAGAGTCCCTTGGCCAATCCCTCTTCCACCTTCTTCTTGCCTTCAAGATAGGTGTCAGACTCGTAGTATATCTTGTCGAAGCCCACGCCCAGTGCCTTGTAGGTCTCGTCGAAACCGGCATACACCCAGCTGTTCATCTTCTCCCAGAGAGCACGCACCTCCGGGTCGCCCTGCTCCCATTTCACGAGCATCTCGTGGGCTTCCTTGATGAGCGGAGCCTCGGCCTTGGCCTTCTCTTCGGCCTTTTCCTCGTCAAGACCGTCGGCGATATATTGTGCTTTGAGTGCTTTGACTTCTTCACGATAGTGCTTGTCGAAAGCCACGTAGTAGTCGCCGATGAGATGGTCGCCCTTCTTGCCGCTCGACTCGGGCGTCTCGCCGTTGCCCCATTTGAGCCATGCCAGCATCGACTTGCAGATGTGTATGCCCCGGTCGTTGACGATGTTGGTCTTGACTACCTTGTTGCCGTTGGCCTCCATGATTTGGGCGAGCGACCATCCGAGCAGGTTGTTGCGCACGTGGCCCAAGTGGAGTGGCTTGTTGGTGTTGGGCGAGGAGTATTCGATCATCACCAGCGAGCTGTCCTCGGTGGCGGTTTTCCGGCCAAACCGGTCGTCGGCATGAATGTCGTTGAGCAGTTCCACCCATGCGGCGGGCGCGATGACGAGGTTGAGGAATCCCCCCACCACGTTGAATGAGGCCACAGCCTTGCAGTGCTCTGTCAAGTAGCGGCCTATTTCCTGCGCGGTGTCTTCGGGTTTCTTCTTCGACATTTTGAGGAATGGGAATACCACGAGGGTCAGGTTGCCCTCGAAATTGCTCTTGGTCTTTTGCAGGGCCACCATCTTTTCGGGCACATCCTGCCCGTAGAGTTCCTTCACCGCGCCGATGACGGCACTTGCTATCGCGTTTTCAATCTTCATTGCTTGTTCTTACCGGTAATTGTTGTCATTTGAAATTGTGCGTGCAAAGTTAGCAATTTTAATTCACAAAACGCCTTTCCTCTCTCACATTTTGCTACTTGCGGAGGTAAAAGGGGGAGCCGGTAGGCATGGATGGGAGAGCCTAACCGATCATCTGCCGTTTGCCGAAGATGAATCGGGAGAGCCGGAGACGGTCGAGCAGAATGCCGATGAGAAGACTGCCGGTCACGGCAAACGCCAGAGACACAAGGAGAAAAAGCATCCCCGACGGGTCGAGACCGACCAACTGCGGCTGGTAACTCTTGGCTAAAATGGTGAAAATGGGGGAGAAAAGGAAAATCAGAAGCGTGTGTCGGCCGATGAAGTTGGCACCACGGGAAATGTGCCCTTTCCCACACTTCACCAGAAACTTGTAGACAACGGGGAGCGTGCAGAGGGCGCAGTAGACGGCAATGGCGCTGACGGCAGTCTTGTCAGCCGTTTCGGAGAATGAAAGGCAGGCAATGGCAAATGGAAGAAAAAGCCAGGGGGAAGGAAGAAAAAAGGAGGAGAAAGCGGTCTCGCGCTTTCTCAGAAATGCGCCCAACAGGAAATACAGGGCGTTGGAGAAGACCACCAAATGGCATTGGGACAACGCATAAAGGAGCACACCCGCGAGGACGAAAAGGGCCGTAAGGCCGATGCGTGGCCATCGGGACAGAGCGAAATAGACCGTGCTGCACAATATCAGCGTGTGCAGATACCAATAAGGGCCTATCGGATGCAGAAGGAGCAGGTCGGCGAAAGTGCCCGGAGTGAGGTTGTCTATGTGCTCACGGATGGGGAGGAAGGAGGCCATCAGGATGTAGCCGCTTTCCATGAGGAGATAGGGGACGGCCAACCAAAACATGGATTTGCCGAAGGCACGGGGCGGTTTGTGCTGATTGAAAAGGTAGCCGGAAAGCACAAGGAAGCACGGCATGTGGAACGTGTAGACGAAACTTTTGGCGAGTGGGTAGGTGTTTCCGATATACACTAAGTGGAAAGTGACCATGAGAAGAATCAAGACGCACTTGATGAAATCTATCTCCTCTATTCTCTTGTTGTTCATGATATGACGGATTGTGGTGGCAAGGCGGTTTGCCGGTTGTTGGTGGCCATTGGTTGTTGTTTGCCTTTTGTGCGGACAAAGTTAGCCTTTTTTATCCACAAAACGCCTATTCTCCATCACATTTTGCCGTTCCTGACTCCAAAGCACCCTGCTTTTTGATGTAGTCGAACTCGTCGAAATGGGTGAAACCGAGTGCTTCGAGACGGCGACGGCTGCAGTCTACATCGGCCTGTGTGTTGTAGTCGGGGATGTGCGGCAGCCGGATGAGGACTTTCTCTGCCGCTCCCTGTGCCGCAAGCCATGCAAGATTGGCCATGACGGGGGCGTTGTCGCGGGCCGTATAGCTGCGGTAGATGTCGGGATGGGTGTCCTTGATGTCTACAAAGTATTGGTCGATGTGGGGGAAGACGGTCTCCAAACGGTGGCGGGGCACATTGAGGGAGGTCTCGAGTGTGATGTGCCATGCAGCCGGTTTCCGGCGGCAGAAATCGGCGATGAAGTCGCTGCGCAGCAACGGTTCGCCCCCGCCGAAAGTGATGCCTCCTCCCGTGGCTTGGAAATAGAGATCGTCGACGGCTACTTCGGCGAGCAGGTCCTCCACCGTCACGTCACGCCAGAAGTAGTCGGGTTGCAGGCATTGAGGATTGAGGCAATACCTGCAACGGAGCGGACAACCGTGGAAGGCCACGAGTGTGGTCACGCCCACGCCGTCGGTGGCGATCCGGTGGCGTTCTATGCCGATGAGGGGAATGGGAGTCGTCATTGCAGGCGGAAAGTGACGGGAACGTTATACCTTGTTCTCACGAGGATGCCGTTTTGCTTGCCCGGCATCCATTTGGGCATGGCTTTCACCACCCGCTCGGCTTCCCGGTCAAAGGCAGGGTCGACGGAGCGCACGGTCTTTACATCGGTGATGCTGCCGTCTTTCTCCACTACAAAACTCACGATGACGCGCCCTTGCACGCAGTCTCCGGTCGGTGGGTACTGCACGTGGTCTTTCAGATATTCCATAAGTGCTTGGGGGCCGCCGGGAAAACTCGGCATTTCTTCGACAATCCCGAAGATGCGGTCGTCTTCGGAAACCGCCGAAGAGTCGGGAAGCGGGAATGGAGGAGCGGCTATCTCTCCTACGATTTGAAGTGGTTGGCAGGCTTCTGACGGTTGCTTGGTCTTTCGCTTGCCGTCTTTCTTGGTCGGTTGGGTTGTTGGAGGTACAAACTTGATGGATGACTTTACCCGTTTCACGGGGAGTGAGTGGTCGTCTTTCAACGGTATTATCCCGTCGTAGGAGCCATCTTTCCTCACTTCTGCCTTTTTGATTGGCCGTACTTTCCCCAATTCCATTTTTTCTATGGTATCTGAATCAGTCGCTATCGCCTGAGATTTTCCACTTCCGCAGGCCGTCAGGCTTGCCATGCCGGCCGACAGGCCTACGAGCATCACGGCTTTTCCGGCCATGCGGCGGAGTTGGAGTTGGCGTTGAATGTAGGCCAGTTCGTTTTCGCAGGCCGGGCAGGTGCCGAGACATTCGCCCCCGAAGTGGCATTCGCGGGTGGAGTAGGGAATGTTGTTGGCATCCGCAATCTTCTGGCGGATGGCCTTCAAAACGTTGCAAATAGATTTTCCACGTGTCATAAGTGTAATCTTGATTGGTGATGGTGCAAAGGTAGGAAACTTATCTTTTTGATGCAATACCACCTTGGCTGTTGACACGTTTGTGGGTGTAAAGAGTGCTGATATTCAGCACTTTATGTTTTTAGTGGTATATGGGTTGACACAAGTGGATCTCAGTTGCGTTCCACCGACCGGCCATTATAATAGGTGTGTACGCCGTCAGTGGCGTAGCCTCCGCTCTTGTAAACGAAGTGGTTGCCACCCCACGCGTCGCTGATGAGGCGGCCATTATAGTAGGCGTGGTTCTTGTCACGGCTGTAGCCCCCACCAAGCGTTTCGTAAGTGGAGGCATCTGCACCCTTGATGGTTCTCGGATCGATAGAATCGGTTGTTTTTCCGGTTTTCGATTTTGTGGCAGAAAAGGCCTTTGATGGGGCTTCGAGCCGGTCGGCAAGGAAGCGGGCTGCCATACCGGCCACCTCTGCCTCGTGTCTGGAAAAACCGTGGTCCATGTCGGGCATCAGTCGGAATTCACTTCCTTTGATGACATAGTGGAAACGCTGTCCGTAGGTATAAGGCACCGTGCGGTCGCTTTCACCGTGGATGACAAGCGTAGGTCCGGTATAGTGCATGGCTGTCTCGTAGATGGGCAGACCGGTTGCGGTGCGGATGTAGTTGCCTCCGAGTTTCCGTCCTCCCCACAGTTCGATGGTCTCCGGCGGATTCTTTGGGTCGTAAATTTTACCGAATGTGTTGCCACGTAGGGCATCGTCGCGCAGCACACCGGCCGGGGCCAACAGCACGAGAGCGTCTATGCGCCCGTTGCCGAGTTCACCGCCGGTCATGGCTGCAACCACACCACCTTGCGAATGACCGGCCAAAGCAATGCGGTTGACGTAATCCAAGTGCTCCACATATTCTAAAACGTGTTTCGTGTCGACTATCTCGTTGGGCACGGTCATCTGTTCAAAGAGTCCGTCACTGCGCCCATGTCCGTTGAAGTCGAAGCGGATGGAGCCCACACCCTGCCTCTCCAGACTGTCGGCCAGTGTCCGAAGTAGCAGTTCGTCTTTATTGCCGGTGAAGCCATGGCAGATAATCACCATCGGAATCTTGTGCCCGGGTTGCGTCTCGGGGGTCTGTATCACTGCATCTAAGCGGCCGTGGTCACCGTAGATCATCACTTTCTCCTGTCGTGCTTGGGCCACAAGCCCCAGTATCATCAGGGCGGCTAAAGTCATAGCGTGTAGTCTTTTCATCCTCGTTGAAGTTTGGTTAATCTGTCCGCAAAGTTACTAAAAACTTCCGTCCGGTGGTGTGGTGTCTCATCTTTTTTCTACCTTTGCATCAGGTAGACTGTCCCCGGCAATAGAAAAGCGGATATTCTGTATCCTTGCAGGCCCGGTCTTTACAGGAACATTTATGGATGCCCAACGCAAGATAATACATGTAGACATGGATGCCTTCTTTGCTTCGGTGGAGCAGAGAGACCATCCCGAACTGCGCGGAAAGCCCATCGCCGTGGGCCACGACGGTGCGCGCGGTGTGGTGTCTACGGCCAGTTATGAGGCCCGGAGATTTGGCGTGCATTCGGCCCAACCCATGGTGACGGCCAAGCGGCGCTGTCCGGAGCTTATCGTGGTGGATGGGAATTATCGGAAATATAAAGAGGTGTCGGGGCAGATACATGCCATCTTCCGCGATTATACCGACCTCATCGAACCGCTTTCCATTGATGAGGCTTTTCTTGATGTCACGGTCAACAAACGGGGCATGGACATGGCGGTGGATGTAGCCCTCGAAATCAAGCGGCGCATTCGCAACGAGTTGCAGCTCACGGCTTCGGCCGGCGTGTCTTACAACAAGTTTCTGGCCAAGATAGCTTCCGACATGAGGAAGCCCGACGGCCTTTGCACCATTCACCCCGATAAGGCCTTGGACTTCGTGGCTGCTCTTCCGATAGAGAAGTTTTGGGGCGTCGGGCCAAAGACGGCGGAGCGGATGCACAGGATGGGCATCTTCCATGGGGCCGATTTGCGGGTCTGTTCGCTTCACCATCTCACCGAGGTGTTTGGCAAGGCCGGCCCGGTGTTCTACGATTTTGCCCGTGGCATCGATCACCGACCGGTCATCACGGAGCGCATCCGCAAGTCGGTGGGTTGCGAACACACCTTTCTTGAAGATCTCTCGGGACGCTCGGCGGTCATCATCGAACTTTACCACACGGTGCTGGAACTGGTGGAGCGGGTGGCGAAAGACCAGTTTGAAGGGCACACGCTCACTCTCAAAGTGAAATACAACGACTTTACGCAAATCACGCGGAGCATCACTGTGGGTCGCATTCTACAATCGAAAGACGACATTCTGCCCTTGGCCAAACAACTGCTCCGACAAGTAGACTACAGCCCCCGGCATCCCATCCGTCTCCTCGGCCTTTCGGTGTCCAATCCCCGGGGTGGGGGCGATGACACGACGGGCCGGCCGGAGTGGATAGAATTGGAATTAGAGTTTCTGGAGGACGACTGAACGGAGAAAGTATTCGTGCACCCTCGTGTCATCGTTGAGTTCGGGATGGAAAGCCGTGACAAGTTGTCTGTCCTGCCGGGCTGCCACGATATGTCCGTCTACTTCGGCAAGCACCTCAACCCCGTCGTCTACCTTTTTTATATAAGGAGCGCGGATGAAGGTCATGGGGATCTCGCTGACAATGCCCTTAAAGGGTGCTTTGATGTGGAAACTGCCCAACTGCCGACCGTAGGCATTGCGGCACACGAGGGTGTCCATCGTCGCAATGCGTTCCGACTGCTCCCCCTCCACTTCTTTGGAGAGCAGTATCAGGCCGGCACAAGTGCCGAAAACAGGCAACCCCTCGGTGATGGCCTGCCGGATGGGTGTAAGCAGTCGGAGGTCGCGCAGCAGCTTGCGCATGGTTGTCGACTCCCCTCCGGGAATGACGAGACCGTCTTTCGCCTTGTCCCAATCGCTCAGTTGGCGAATCTCAAAGACTTCTGCCCCCAGTCGTCGAAGCATATTCTCATGCTCGATGAATGCACCCTGCAAAGCCAGTACAGCTATGCGGGGCGCATTGTTTTCTGTCATGCCGTTGTCGGGAGAAGTCTGTTTATGTTCTGTAACAATCATTGTAAGGGTAAAGAGATAAAAATGTAAAGCAGGTGTAAAGAGGGGTGAAAACATGGAAAGGTAAAGGGCTCCGCATGGGTGTTCATGAGTATGTTCCTTCTTTTGTGATGATACACCCTTCGGGGGGCAGGCATAAAGTACTGCCCCTACAGCAGAACAAAGTTCTCATTAACACCCACCACCTATCACCTATCACCTTCTTCCTTTCCTACTTCCCCCTTTCGGCCATGAGCAGCTGTATCTCCTGCTCGTTGATGCCCACCATCGCCTCGCCGAGATCCTCACTCAGTTCGGCCAGCTTTTTCGGGTCGTTGTAGTTGGTTACAGCCTGTACGATGGCGGCAGCCCGCTTGGCAGGGTCTCCGCTCTTGAAGATACCCGAACCCACGAACACACCCTCGGCACCGAGTTGCATCATCAGGGCGGCATCGGCCGGTGTGGCTACACCTCCGGCAGCGAAGTTCACCACCGGCAACTTACCGTTTTCATGCACGAACTTCACCAAGTCGTAGGGCACCTGCAACTGCTTGGCCACCTCGAACAATTCGTCTTCGGCCGTAGCCACCACGCGGCGTATCTCGCTCTGCATCTGTCGCATATGGCTCACAGCCTGTACCACGTCACCCGTTCCGGGTTCGCCTTTCGTGCGAATCATCGTTGCCCCCTCGGCTATGCGGCGCAGGGCCTCACCCAGATTGCGTGCTCCACACACGAAAGGCACGTCGAAACGTGTCTTGTCGATATGGTAGACGTCATCGGCCGGTGAAAGCACCTCGCTTTCGTCGATGTAGTCTATCTCGATGGCTTGCAGGATCTGTGCTTCGGCAATGTGTCCGATGCGGCATTTGGCCATCACGGGGATAGACACGGAAGCCTGTATGCCCTTGATCATCTTCGGATCACTCATGCGCGACACGCCACCTGCCGCACGGATGTCTGCCGGAATGCGTTCCAAAGCCATCACGGCACAAGCTCCGGCAGCTTCGGCTATCTTGGCCTGCTCGGGGGTTGTCACGTCCATAATCACGCCACCTTTCAGCATCTGGGCCAGGTTGCGGTTGAGTTCTTGTCTGTTGTTCATTGTTGCTTATTTTGTTTGTCTTTTATCTTTAATTCCTGATTTCTCACTTCTCACTCCTCCTCCATTCACTCGGCGACCGTCCTTTCATCTTCTTGAAAAACTTGCTCAAATGCGCCTGCGACGAGAATCCGAGCGTGTAGGCTATCTCCTGCACCGTCTTGTCTGTGGTCTTGAGCTGCCGGCCTATTTCCTCAGAGAGGTATTCGTCGATAATCTGTTTGGGCGTCTGACCGCTGATGCGTTTGGTCACCTGCGCCAGATAGCGGGCACTCACGTTCAGGCAGTCGGCGAAGAAATGCACATCGCTGTTGGTGTGGTAGTGGCGGGCCACCTTGTCAAGGAAATCGTTGTAGAGTTCGCTGCTTCGTCCGGCAAGATTGTCGGCCCTCATCACCTGTTGGCCCACAAATGTGCGAGCCTTGTCGATGGCCTCCTCCTTCGTGCATCCCTGACAGAGAAAAACGGCTATGGCCGATGCCAGCGAGTTGTTTTGTCCGTGGAGTAGCGACTTTTCGTCGTCGAGGAGCAGCACCTCCTCGCAGCCGTAGGCTTTCAGTTGCTCTATGGCAAGGTGGGCATCGTCGGCATTGCATATTTCGCGATGTGTGATGGCCGCAGCGTCTTGCTTCTTCACCACCACCACCGAACAGAGTGGCAACAGCCGATTTTTCACCTGCGCTATCACGTCCTCATCCATCAGCGTGTCGCCTCGGCTCGAACTCACCACCGGGTCGTAGACCATATACTGCGGGTGATATTTCCCCAGCACGTCGGCAATGGCTCCCAATACGGCCACATTTCTGATCATGCCTATCTTCACCACCTGCGGTTCCACATCGTTGACGATGGCCTCAATCTGTGCGCCCACCACCTGTGCCGGCAAGTCGAATATCTGCTGTATGCCGAGCGTGTTCTGTATGGTGATGGAGGTGATGGCCGACACGGCCCGACCGCCCAAAGCCGTCATCGTCTTGATGTCGGCCTGCACTCCGGATTCTCCTGTACCGTCAGAACCCGTGATGGTCAGTATGGGTTGATTGCACTTTGTTACCATTTCGGTTGCAAAGAAACACTTTTTTTCCGAGATGATGAAATAATGTTCGCTTTTCGACAAATAAAACGAGCGTTTGTATAAAAAACATCCTTTACAGTGCTCCTTGACTTGAAGCTTTGAAAGAGCGATAGAAGAAAACAAAGGGTAGCAACATACACATCATCGAAAGGGCTCTCAGAGCATTTACAGCCATTGTGCTGTGTGGTAGCACGAATCCGCTTTGCTTCAAAATACCTATGATGGTGGAGACCAGCAACACGTAGCCTGCTACTCTTATTCTGCCTTCGTGTTTTCGGATGAGTAGGACCGACAGCCAGACGATTCCTGCAAAACTAATCGTACTGCAAACTATTGATAGCAGTACACTTATATCGTTCAGAGAAAAAAGGTTTGTTGTCGATGCGATTCCCTTAGAAACATTATTCCAAGACAGTTCAATGAAATATCCTTCCACTACGCTTATCGTCTTTGCCACGATGATAGCGACACATGCCCATTGGGCACTACTTCTTGATTTTCGTAGCTGCTTCCAGATTTCATGATAGAAGTAGCACTCTGAAATCAAAATAACGGCGATGAGCAGATCATGCCATAATGCCGATTTGAGCAAAGGATAAACAGGCATCAGCAGAACATGGTCAGTACCTTTATTTAAAAGGATGTTTTGCAGGAATTGGAAATAGAATGTCACTGCAATAATAAGTATCAAGCTGATTCCCATCCACTTTCGCGTGTTGCTTGTAACAAGAAACTGATTCATAGGTATATCTTAATATTCTACATTCAAACACTTTGCGCCCGTAGGCTATTCTTCCTCAAAATCGGTCGAATCACCTTTGTCCCAGAAATGATTCTCGCCAGTGCCAATTATTCAGCCAAAGATACTAACTTGTATTTTTCCGCAATTTCCTGTCATGCTGTCATTTTCTCTTGCAATGCAAAGATAATCAGTGTCTTACGGATGATAGGAAATCGGGGAAATGACAGTAAATTGCTGTCACTGCATGGCCGGTTTGCTGTCATTGCCGTTCTCTTTTTTCAGCTTTCGGTAGAGGCCCCAGAAGGCGGGAATGAGGAAAAGGTCGGCCATGAGCCAGGCCACCGGGTCGCCGAAGCACACGCCGAGGAAGCCGAAAGCCGGCACGAGCCACAGGCTCACTCCGCAGCGGGCTATCATCTCCATCACGCCCGAGAGCATCGAGAGATTGCTGTAGCCGAGACCCTGTATGCTGTAACGGAGAATCACCAGAATGCCGAGGGCGGGGTAGAAGTAGTTGTTGAGCCGCATGAACATGGCCGCATTGCTGACCACCTCCTGCTCGCCCGACTTGACGAAAAGCATCATCATTTCGTCGGCAAAAGGATAGATGATGAGCACGGTGAGCACGAAGTAGACCAGCATGATTTTCATGGCCGAGCGCACCCCCACTGAGACGCGCGGCAGCGCATGGGCCCCGATGTTCTGTCCGCAGTAGGTGGCCATGGCCACGCCGATGTTTTCGAGCACGCAGGTGAAGAGATACTTGATGCGGAGCGAAGCCGTGAAGGCGGCCACATAGACGGTGCCCAGCGCGTTGTTGGCACTCTGGAGCATGATGATGCCGATGCCGGTAATGGAAAATTGCAGGCCCATGGGCACCCCGTTGTTGAGCAGGATGCTGATGCGCTTGTTGTCGTAACGCCGTTCGGGGCCTTTGGGGATGAGGATGTCGAGGTGCCGCCGGATGTAGGTGTGGCAGAGCACCACCGAGAAGGCCTGCGAGAGCAGGGTGGCTATGCCGGCCCCCTCCACGCCCATGCCCATGATGAGGATGAGGAGCACGTCGAGCAGGATGTTGACCGCCGATGAGGCGATGAGGAAATAGAACGGCTGCTTGGAGTTGCCGAGGGCCCGGATTTGTCCTGAGAGCAGGTTGTAGCCGATGGTGAAGGGGATGGCGAGAAACTGGAGCAACAGAAACACGTAGGCATCGTGGAAGATGTCGGCCGGCGTGTTGACGAGCCGGAGGATGCGCTCGCAGAACAGGCAGGAGAGCAGCGTGATGACGATGGCAAAGACCACGGCTATGCGGATGGCGTTGCTCACGTAGGTGCGCATCTTGGAATAGTCTCTTGCCCCGAAGGCCTGGGCCACGGGGATGGCAAAGCCGGCGCACGAACCGTTGCAGAAGCCCATGATGAGAAACATGATCGACGAACTGGCTCCCACGGCGGCCAGTGCTCCCACGCCTATCCACCGCCCCACGATGGCGGCATCGATGATGAGATACATCTGCTGGAGGATGTAGCCGAGTATCAGCGGGAGCGAAAACTTCAATATGTCTCGGGTGGGCGAACCCACGGTCATGTCGTTGGTGTTGGGCATCTTTTAAAAGGTAAAAGGGTTAAGAAAAGGAGAGGGAGAGGATGGAACGGAGATGGGGGACAATCGCGGGGAGAGTTGTGCGAAGGCCTTGCACCGGCTGTGCAGAAGCTTTGCGCCGATGGTGCAACAGTCGGGCGCGGGGCGTTCGGCAGCTTTGCACCATGCCCGCGGCAGGCAGCCGATGGGGCTATTTCTGCTCCCCGGTGCGTCCGAGCGGGCCTGCCATGTTTGTCAGCGCAGCTTCCTTGCGTATCGCCTCCATCTTTCTGCGGCGGTCGAGGGAGTATTCGCTGCCGTGGGTTTCCACGTAGTCGAACAGGCCGTAGGCCTTGTCGAGCAGCACCTGGCGCAGCGGATTCTGCTTGTATGATCCCTCGGCGTAGAGCAGTTCGGCCAACATGCCGAGCCGGTCGAGCCGCTCGTCGGGGCTCCATTGGTCGTCGGCATAAGTCAAAGTTTCTTCCAACGAGAGGTGGCGCAGCACTCCGCGGTCGCCCACATACTGCCGGTAGAGGTCTTCCATCTCTTTGTCGCGCTGTTCCTCGCCCTCGTTTTTCTCCAGAAAGCGGGCCACTGCGGCCATAAACTCCTGAAGGATTCTCAGGAAATAGTCTCTTTGTAACATGGTGTCTATTCGTTTTTTATCTTTTCTATATATTCCCACAGTTTCTTGTAGAACGGGTGCCGGCCCAGCGTGGAGACATCGCCGAGGATGATGAGCTTCATCCTTGCGCGGGTGATGGCCACGTTCATGCGCCGCAGGTCGCGCAGAAATCCGATTTGCCCCTCGTCATTGGAGCGCACGAGCGAGATGAGGATGATGTCGCGCTCCTGCCCCTGAAAGCCGTCAACGGTGTTCACTGTGATGCATTGCCGGTAGGGTTTGAAAAACTCCCGCTTGCGGATGAGCTGCCGCAGATACTGCACCTGCGCCCTGTAGGGTGAGATGATGCCCACGTCGATGCGCTCGTCGAGTATGCGCCGCTTGCCTATCTTGGTGAAGTATTCTTCGAGCGTGCCCAGCGTGAGTTCGGCCTCGCCCTTGTTGATGCGGCCGAAGGAGGAGGAAACGAAGGATTCGCCGGCAGCTTCACCCTCTTCCCCCGAAGAGGGTGAGGGGGTGAGGCTGTTCGTCTTCCACTCCATCGGATGGTCGTAATCCAATATTCCCCGATGCCTGATTTGCGGGGCACTCACCACTTCGCCGTGATAGAACCAGTCGCTCGAGAAGCGCATGATCTGTTCGTTCATGCGATACTGCACCTTCAGCAGCGTCACCACCTCGGGCTTGTTCTCCACGATGCGCTCCATGAGTGTCTTGCCCAAACCGGCACGCAGGGCCGCAATACTTTTCACCGTGGGTGGCAACTGGCAGTGATCGCCCGCCAACACCACGCGCGAAGCCTTGCGAATGGGAATCCAACAGGCCGCTTCGAGCGCCTGGGCCGCCTCGTCGATGAAGAGTGTGGCATACTTCTGCCCGTCCAACAGGCGATGGGCAGAGCCCACGAGCGTGGAAGCGATGACGCGTGCCTCACCGAAAAGTTCGCTGTTGATGCGTATTTCGATCTCTGCTGCTCTCGATTTCAACCGCTCCAACTTCTGATGGTAGTCTCCCGAGCCACGCCGGCGTCGGCTGCGGAGTTCGCGTATGGTCTTGCGTATGGCCCACAGTTGCGGATAGTCGGGATGGCTCTCGAAGCGCCTCTCGTAGGTGAAAGAGAGCATCTTGTCGTTCACGCGCGACGGATTGCCTATGCGCAGCACGTTGATGCCGCGGTCGGTGAGCTTTTCGCAAATCCAGTCTACGGCCATGTTGCTCTGCGCGCACACCATCACCTGACTCTCACGCATCAGCGTCTCGTTGATGGCCTCCACGAGCGTGGTGGTCTTTCCCGTGCCCGGAGGCCCGTGTACAATGGCCACGTCCTTGGCCCGCATCACCTCGTTGACGGCCTGCTCCTGCGTGGGATTGAGCCACGGGAAGCGCGTCGGGGCGAAAGTGAAACGGGCGGCCTTCTGTGATGAGTAGAAGAGGTCGCGCAGATAGGCCAGCCGATTGTTCTTGGCATGGATGACGCGGTCGAGCGCGTCGAACATCGTCTTGTAGCTTGTCTCGTCGAAAGAGAGCTGCACCCCGAGTTCTTCGCCCACAGCCTGCAAGTCTGCCAGCGGGGCCGAGTCGGGCACGGCGACCACCATGCGGTCGCCGTCCACGTAAGACACCGTGCCCGTGAAGTTGAAATAATGCAGCTTGTCGTCACCTTTTGCCGAGCGGAAGAACATCACCGGACGGCCGAACTCAAAGTTGTGTTCGATGTCCTGGTCCTGCAAGCGGAACACTTCGAGCGTCAGTTGGTTGAGCGAGTTGTAGAAACTCTTGCCCACACGCAGCGGAAACCACGCGTCGCCACGCTTCACTTTCCGCGCCATGCCCATGCTTTCGGTCTGCTTGCGGAAGGTTTCCTTCTCGGTGTAATACTCCAGCTGGAGCAAGGTCCGCTGTCGTTGTAGTGCCTGTATCGGTGATTCCATGATGCAAAGTTAGCCAAAAATCCCCGATAAGGCCGCCTCTGCACCATAACTTTTGCGTGTTCCCTCGATTTAACAGAGTTTAACCGCCGGCGGGGCACAAATGTTACCTGCCCGTTGCGCCCGTCATTTGTAACTTTGCAACGGAAACAGGAGAAAGGGCCGCGAGGCCTATTGCACATTATATAAAAACATGATGAAGACATGGATACATCAAGATTGAATTTTCAAGATTGGCCGTTGGATTTGCTGGTTGACTACGCTTTGAAGGTACACCATCGCACTATTCGCCGCGAAGGGCCTGCAACATTGGCTTTGGTCGAGAAGGTGGTCGGTGAAAACGAAGTGATGCCCGAGGTGAGAGAACTCTTTGCCGGGTCGCTTGAAGCTCTCGAAAGCCATCTGATGAAGGAAGAGAACGTGCTCTTCCCTTTTCTCTACGAACTCTACAAGGCTGACGATGACGGCCTGAAAATCGAACAGATGCACTGTGGGACTATCGGCAACCCCATCCGTGTGATGATGATGGAACATGGCGACGAACTTGCCCGCCACGAGCGCATCGCTGCTCTCACCAACCACTACACCGCCCCTGCCGATGCCTCTGCCGACTATCGTACGCTCTTGGCCCGTCTCGAAGAGTTTATGGAAGCCTTGAAAGAGCATATCCATGTGGAGAATGATATCATCTTCCCGGGATTCTTGGAGGTGGAGCAGCGTGTGGTGACACACGGCTACCGGTTCTGATGCACCCCCGCAGCACAACATAAAAATAACTGAAGAGAGAACAAAAAGGCATACTGTGGGTATGCCTGCAACGATGAGGATACATCAGAAGAGGTGTATCCTCGTCACTTTTCCAACGATTTTTCCTGATTTGGATGCCATTACCGGTCACCATTCAGATACAAACTTCTATCTTGAGTTTGCCTCCCAGGCCGCGCTCCACGACATCAAATAAGGTCTTGAGTGTGATATTCTCCCCGTCGTTTTCTATCTTCGAGATGAAAGTCCGTTTCTTCTCCACCTTATTGGCAAGTTCTTCTTGCGTCATTGCCATTTGCTCCCGTGCCGACCGGATTTGGAAACCGATGCGCAATGCTTCCAATTCCCGTTCTATTCTGTCCCGTTCCGGACTGCCTGCTTTTCCGTAATACTTGTCTTTAATTTGGTCTAATGTCGTTGTTTTCATTGTTGTTCCTCCATCTTTTTCTCTTCGTAATATTCACGCATGAGCCTTTCTGCCCTTTGTATTTCGCCCTTGGGTGTCTTTTGTGTCTTCTTTTGGAATCCACTCAACAACACCACTAACTTGTTATCATCAAAGAAACAGAACACGCGGAAGATGTTATTCCCAAGTTGGATGCGTATCTCGAACATTCCATTTGTCCCTTCAATGTATTTCAAATAGTTTTGAGGAATATGTTCTGTCTGCTCCACAATATCCAGCACCTTGATGATTTTGTCACGTACCTTTTGAGTTTGTGCCTTGAAAAAATCTTCAAAATAATGCTTATATGTTACAACTTCTCTGACTTTCATGGTACAAAGGTAATTTATAAGTTACGTATATGCAAATTTTTAGATGAAATTTTTGTTTAACGGTATTGGCTTTTTGATGCTTTACCTATTGAGAAGACGGCGCATCCAATTCCTATTGAATTGCTATGCGCTGTCACAGAAGCAAAGTAGCTTATAGTCTTTGTTTCTCCTCGTTACCCGCTCCCGTCCCCTTATATTTGCTGCGGGTGGCATTGAAGGTGTAACGAATGGTGAGTGAAACTTCACGGGTGTCAAGAAACTTGTGCATGTCCATCTTCCGTATGTCACTGTAAATGGTTACGGCGGTTCTTGAAGCGTTGAATAAGTCTGTTCCTTGCAGTTTTATGCTCCATCTGTCTTTATCAAACGCTTTGTATAGACTGAGATCAAACCGATGGGCACCTTTTATATACATATTCTCCGATTCCCCTGAAGTTCTTAGCGAGAAGTCGGCATTCAACCATATATCTAAAGGAAGATTTATCGCATTGTTGAAACGCACGATTCCGATAGGCCTGTTAAGGCTCTTTTGTTGGCCTTTGAATGAGATGTCATAGAATTGTTTTATAATGGCTCCCATCAGTTGTGGATGATATTTGCCCAAACCGGGAGACAGATTGAGCATTGCCGAAAACTGATTGTACGACTGTGCATTCTGCTTTTGAATGAGCGCTATGTCTTGATTGTCCTTATATTGTGTATAGACAGAGATGATGTCATTTGAGGTATGGGTGTAGTCCAACATAAAAGTTATCCACTTCCAGTTGGCATTTAGCGTAAGGTTATCTTTATACGAAGGTCGGAGGGATGGATTTCCCGATTGATATGTGTATCGGTTTATGTATTGTATATGGCTATTGAGTTGATTGTAGGCTGGGCGGGTTATTTTCCTCGCATAGCTAAGTCTCATTCTGGCATTTCCGATAGGATAAGTAAGCATCACGGAAGGAAAAAGGTTGTGGTATGTACGGCTTTCCGTGCTGCTCTTTACACCATTATACAAGTAGTCATTGTTTACATGTTCCCATCTCATGCCGACAGTGGCTGATAGTTTTCCCAAGCGTTGAAGTGCCTCTAAGAATAAGGCACTGTTGTTTTCTTTAATTTTTATATGGTTGGATGAGAGGAATGTTTCTTCCGTATCGTAGGAGTCTTTTCTATTTGTAAAACTCCATTCTGTTCCGAAAGTGATATGTCCGTTTCCGATGTCCCTCGTTACTACAGCTTTTGCTGCAAAAAGGCTGTTGGCTACACCATTAGTGGTGAAAAAAGTTCTGTCCCCCGTATCTGTTGCTACTTCCATTACGTCTTGCCTATTATTTTGGGATGTCCGCATGGCGTCCATATTGATGTCCAGTTGCCATTTATTCATTTTCCCCGAATAGTAGCTACTAAGTAGGTGCTTGTGAGAATACAACTTGGTCGTCTCTGTGTTTGACAAGCTATTAACCAAAGTTTCATCTATGTTGAAATGGGTGTTGGATGAGTTACCGGAGGATGAAGGATGATAACTGAAATCATAAATCAATCCTAATGAATGATGTTCATTGAACGTATAGTTTATTCCGACTTTCCCGGCATACAGCCGTTGGTTAGAGGTGCGCTTGTTGGCGTTTGTCTGTTGAAGGAAATGTGAGCCGTAAGTATATTGGTTCATGTTGATAAATTGTCTTTCGCGGCTTCTCTCATACTCTACCATGCCGAACATATCGAGTTTTCCTCTTCTGAAATTAAGATTCAGTTCTTCCAAACCGTGCGCATAATGTTGAACTGCCATCATAGTCCGATTGTTGATACTTACCCCCTCGCCCACGGCCTTTATTGTTGTGATGCGGACAATGGCTTTTGCCGTTGCATCATATTTTGCACCGGGAGTGGTTATGACTTCAACGTTTTTTATTTTTGAAGAAGCTATTTGATCTAACTCTGACTCGTTGTACATGAGACGACCATTGATGTAAAAAAGGGGAGTTCCTTTTCCAATCACCTCTATTTTCTTTCCATTGTCAATGACTCCCGGAACCCTTGACAATACATCAAAAGCCGTACCGACCTTTGCAAGAAACGTTCCTTCCACGCGTGTGACTAAGGCTTCATTTTTGAGTGTAGTCAGAGGAGCTGCTCCTTTCACCGTCACGGCGTGCAGGGTCTGTGCCTCGGGTTGCAGACGGATGAGGCCGGTCTGTTCCGTGGAAAAGGTTTGGTAGAGGGTCTTGTAGCCCACATAACTGATTTTGGCGAGCACCTGTTCGGGCTCATAAGGTATGACGAAGACGCCACTCTCGTTGCTCACGCCGCCGGCAATAATAGTGGAGTCGGCCACGGAGAGGAGGACGATGTTGGCAAAGGCCACGGGTTCGTTGTGTTCGTCGACGATTTTGCCCGTGAGATGGCGGCTCGTCTTGTGGGTACACTCCACGAGCAACACCCGGTCGAGTTGGGTCATGCGGATGGGGTAGAAGCCGATGATTTGCCGGACAGCATCGGGCACCGACCGGTTGTGGACGTGCGTGGTCACTTTGAAATCTTCCAAATCGTCGTAGATGAAGTTGACTACGTATTTGTCTTGAAGCACGTTAAGTTCTTTCAGCGCCGCTGCCACCGACACATTATTATATTGTCGGTTGATATACTGCGCGTGGAGTTGGCAACAGAAGGCGCAAAGCAGGAGTGAGGATAAGATTCTGTTCATGGTCTATTCTACGATGATGGCATTGTCGGTATAGGTGATGTTGATGCGCTCGAAGCCGTTGAGCAGTTCTATCTGCCGGGGGAGTGGTTCGTGCTTGTCCCACTTGAAGTAGAGACGGAGGTGGCGGGCTGCCTCGTTGGAGAAGACGAGCCGGGCATGATAGAAAACACTCATGGCCGTGAGCACTTGCTCCAGTTCGGCATCTTCAAACGTGACCGGTGCCATATCTACCGTGTCTCTCGGCGCGTCCGCTGTCTGTCGGGTGCCGGCTTTAGGTACCGTCTGCGTGGATTGAGGCTTCTGCACCGTCGTGGCAGAAGGAGAAGACGGCGCAAAGACGCCCCAATGGAGCGCTGCAGCAAGAGCCGTTCCCGAGAGAAACACTATGCTGATGGCTGCTGCCGCCGCTTTAATGCTGCGCCGGCGGGAGAGCCGGTGGCTGTCGGCAAACGTGCGCCACGCCTCGTCCACATCCACGCTCCCGGCCTCACTCCTCGTCAAGGCCCGCTTGGTCAGGGTCATGGTGTGGGCAAAGGCTTTGATGTCTTTATCCTCAAGCAGTTCGGTTATCTGCTCGGCGGTGTAGTTCTCCGGATGTTCCTGCATGTCGAGAAACCTCATCCGTTTTTCTTCCCGAAGTTTTGTTGTCATTGTTCTGCTTGTTTAAAGTGGTTTCTTAAACTGTCCATGGCCTGCGAGAGATGATGATACACGGTGACCCGGCTCACGCCCGTGGCCTCTGCTATCTCCTTGTATGAAAGCCCTTGCAGGTGGCGCAGATGGAGAATCTGCCGTCGGAGGGGAGGTTGGAGGGCGTTGATGGCCACCATCACCCGGTCGAGCAGTTCGCTGTCTTCCTCGACAGTGAGCGGTTCTCCCTCGGCGAGCAAGAGCCGGACGGCCCGTTCCCTGACCGACTTGTGGGCTATCACGTTGAAGCAGCAGTTGCGCACGCTTCTCAGCAGATAGCCCTCTTCGCTCTCGGGCAGCAGGGTGATAGGCTCCCGGAGCAGCCGGGCGAAGACCTCACTCACTGCGTCCCGGCTCTCGGCGTCATCATAGAGGATGGTTTTGGCCAGATGATACATCTTCTCATAATGACTTCTGAAGAGCCGCTCTATATCCGTCTTTTTTCGTTTCATACATTACTATTACAGTTCAGAACCCCAAAAAGCTAAGCAAAAAGGGGAGAAAGTTAACAAGTAGACGTGTAGATGAGCAGATAAGTTGCGTGTGAAGTGGAAAATTATCGTGGGGAAACGGATTCTTTTCTACAGGAAAAAAGTTAAGTAACTTGTCTACTCGTCTACTTGTCCCCCCGCCATCTCCCCTTCCCATTGTAAAGATACGACAAATCTGTCGGACAGTAAAATGTTTTTGCGATGGTTCCACCTGCAATTTTACACGCATCCGATGGCTTTCTCCGGAAAAAGCCGTAACTTCGCGACATGGAAGAAACGATCAGGCTCACCGGCGTGGACATAGGCTATCGCGACCGGCGGGAGACGAAGACGGTGGCTCGCGGGCTGTCGGCTGTGTTGCAAAGCGGCGAAATGACGTGCCTCTTGGGGGCCAACGGGGTGGGCAAATCCACGCTGTTGCGCACCCTCTCTGCCTTTCAGCCCCCCCTTGCCGGTGAGGTGGCACTGTTTGGAAAGTCACTCGCGCGTTATAGTCAAAAGGAGTTGGCCAAGACTATCGGGATAGTGCTCACCGTCAAACCCGATGTGCAAAACATGACTGCGCACGAACTCGTGGGCATCGGCCGTTCGCCCTACACGGGTTTCTGGGGCACCCTCTCGCCCGCCGATGAGGCCGTAGTGGCCGACGCTTTGGCAATGGTGGGCATCAGCCGGTTGGGCGAAAGGACGATTCACACCCTCTCCGACGGCGAGCGACAAAAGGTGATGATAGCCAAGGCGTTGGCCCAGCAGACCCCTGTCATCTTTTTGGACGAGCCCACGGCCTTTCTCGACTTCCCGAGCAAGGTGGAGATGATGCAGCTGTTGCGCCGTTTGGCCCACGAGATGGACAAGACGGTGTTTCTCTCCACCCACGATTTGGAGCTGGCCCTGCAGCTCGCCGACCGCCTCTGGCTCATGGAACCCGACAACCGTTTGAGCATCGGCACTCCCGCTGAACTGGCTGCCGCAGGAGCCTTGAGCCGCTACGTGGAGCGCAAGGGCATCGTGCTTGACAGAGCCTCGCTCACCATCCATGTCGGGAGGCGCGAGGCTGAGGGCTCCTCTGTGGTGTAAAACTATTTGTTCGTTTTCGGCCTCTCTGTTTGCGATATTTGTGCCGAACGCCCCATTCGTTGCAAATACGCGAGTTTTGGCGATACTTTTAAAATGCTGGAAATCAGATGTTTGAATTTTCTTGACGCGTGACGGAGGCCGGAAACGGCCTTGAAACGGCCCAAACGGGCTTGCAAAAGGGGCACCGTTGCACGGCAGTTGAGCCCCTTTTGGCTTTCAACTGTGGCTCTTTTGCAAATTCGAAGAGCCCGAATGAGAATGTCAGTGGACTTTTCGGGTGATTTAAAACCGGTTTTCCGTTCTGGTTGGAGAATTTTGGTGGAGGTGTTTTTGTTGATATTCTTCGTAGTTACAAAAGTATCTTTAAGCTATAAATGCAAAGAGGATGTGTCGTGAAACACATCCTCTTTATTGATGGTCGGGATGAGGCGACTCGAACGCCCGACCCCTACGTCCCGAACGTAGTGCGCTACCAACTGCGCTACATCCCGATTGCAAAATCGGTCATGAGACCGTTTGCGGGTGCAAAGATACGGTAAAAAACTGAATTACGTGCAAGTTTTGTGAGAAAAATGGGAGGAGATGAATAAAATGCAGTGGAAAATTTGCCGGAATGATTAAAATGTCCTACCTTTGCACCCGCAAAAGCAAACGAGGGTACCTTAGCTCAGGTGGTAGAGCAATGGACTGAAAATCCATGTGTCCTTGGTTCAACTCCAAGAGGTACCACAGCAGAACAGAGGCCGGAACTCAGCAATGAGATTCCGGCCTCCGTTCGTTATATGGGCCCGACTAAAACTGTTCGGTTGGCAGACTGATCTTTATATGGCTTTCAGAGCAGTTCGGGCAACTGCGAGAGGTGGATGCCGTTGCTGCCTTTTATCAGTATGTAATAGTCCTCGGGGCGATGGGCCGCGATGGCCGCTTTCACTTCATCCACGTTCTTGAACTTGCGGAAGGTGGTGTGGGTTTTGCCAAACTCCTCGCCCACGAGCCACACTTCCTTGATTCCGGCGGCCGCGAGGGCATCGACAGCCTTCTGGTGTTCTTCGTCGCTCACGGCCCCCAGTTCGAGCATGTCGCCAAGGATGGCCATTTTCCGCTCGGCTTTCATCAGTTTGAAATTGTCGATGGCGGCCGCCATGCTCGACGGATTGGCATTGTAGGCATCTACAATCAGCCGGTTGTGCTCCGTCGTTTCGAGTTGCGAGCGGTTGTTGCTTGGGATGTAATGGCCCAACGCGTGGTTGATTTGCGCGGGCGAAACACCGAAGTGCAGGCCCACGGCGATGGCTGCGAGCATATTGTCAAGATTGTAGGCCCCGATGAGATGCGTCTCCACCTCGTAGGCATTGGCAGGCATTTGACCGGCATGGATATGCTGTCGCCATCGGAAGTTGAGAAATGGAGAGCAGTCGATGACCTCTCCTTCCACGTTGCCCCCTTTGTCCCGGCCGTAGCTGATGATGCGTCCGAAGTTGCGTTGGGCTGCCATCTCCATGAGGTCAGGATTGCTCTCGTTGAGAAAGAGCAGTCCGTTGTGGCTCTCCAGAAAGTCGTAGAGCTCACCTTTGGTGCGCTTCACCCCCTCAAAACTTCCGAATCCTTGCAAGTGGGCACGCCCCACATTGGTGATGAGGCCGCACGTAGGCTCCACATAGTCTACCAGCGCCTTGATGTCTCCCGGGTGGCTGGCCCCCATTTCCACGACCGCAATCTCGTGTTCCGGGCGCAGGGAGAAGAGCGTTTTGGGCACTCCCACATCGTTGTTGAAATTGCCCCGGGTGTACATCACGTTGTATTTCTCTCCCAGCACGGCTGCGATGAGCTCCTTGGTGGTGGTCTTGCCGTTGGTGCCCGTGATGCCGATGACGGGGATGTCGAACCGTCGGCGGTGCTCGCGGGCCAGTTCTTTGAAAGTGGTGAGCACGTTGTCGACGAGTATCAGTCGCCCGTTGCCCTCTTCGGCAAACTCCCGTTCGTCGATCACGGCGTAGGCGCATCCTTTCTCCAAGGCCGCCTTGGCAAATCGGTTGCCGTCGAATGATTCCCCTTTCAGGGCAAAGAAGATGCTGCCCTCGGGACAGTCGCGGGAGTCGGTGGTGATGAGCGGATGCTGTTGGTAAAGCTTATAAAGTTCGGATAGTTCCATGATGATTAAAACATTTTAATGCAAAGTTACTGTAATTTTCGTGAAATGGGAATGAAATCTCGAATAATATTCCTATTTTTGCAGTTATATGACACAGCCAATCGATTACACCATCAACGTGCGCGGAAAGCTCGTCGACCTGAGCAGGCCGCAGGTGATGGGCATCCTCAATGTCACTCCCGACAGTTTCTATTCCGGAAGCAGGAAACAGACGGAGCGGGAGATAGCCGGCAGAGCCAACGAGATAATCGCCCAAGGAGGAACGATGATTGACATCGGAGCCTTCTCCACACGGCCCGGGGCGCAGGAAGTGAGTGAGGACGAAGAGGCGCGCCGGCTACAATGGGCTCTTGGCATCGTGCGCCGAGAGCAGCCCGATGCCGTCGTTTCGGTCGACACCTACCGGCCGGCTGTGGCCCGGAAGTGCATTGCGGAGTGGGGGGCAGACATCATCAATGATGTGTCGGAGGGCGGCATCACGGGCATTGTGGACACGCCCATCCACGAAACGGAGCGTATGTTCGACGTGGTGGGGGAACTCAAATGTCCCTACATCCTCATGTCGGTGAAGTCCTCGCTCCACGACATGCTCATCGCTTTTGCCGACGAGGTGCAGCAACTGCGCGACCGGGGAGTGAAAGACATTATTCTCGACCCGGGATTCGGCTTCGGGAAGACGCTGGAGGAGAACTACCGGCTGATGCGGGAGATGGAAAAACTGCATGTACTGGGGCTTCCGCTGCTTGTGGGTGTGTCCCGGAAGTCTATGATTTTCAAACTTCTGGGCGGCACTCCGGCAAGTGCGCTCAACGGAACGACCGTCCTTCACGCCCTTTCGCTGGCCAAAGGAGCTTCTATCCTGCGTGTCCATGACGTAAAAGAAGCCGTCGGGGCGGTGAAGATAGTGGAAATGTTGAATGCTTAAACCATGACCTATGCCTTTTGAATTTGGTCTAAAAGACATCATAGACATCATCTCCGTGGCGATGATGTTGTACTACATCTACCGGCTGATGAGGGAGAGCCGTTCGCTCAACGTGTTCATCGGCATCATGCTTTTCATCCTGATATGGCTATTCGTGAGTCAGGTGTTGGAGATGAGGCTGCTCGGTTCCATTCTCGACAAACTGGTCAGCGTGGGTGTCATTGCCCTCATCGTCATCTTTCAGGAAGACATACGCAAGTTTCTCTACGAACTCGGTACGCAGAAGGGGATGCGCAGGCTGGTGAATTTCTTCAAGTCTAATAAGGTGAAAGAGAAAGAGGTGGATCGCGAGACCATCATTCCCATTGTGATGGCCTGCATGAGCATGAGCAAAAAGTATGTCGGGGCCCTGATTGTCATTGAGCGCGGAGTTCCCCTTAATGACATTGTGGACACGGGAGACCTCATTGACGCGCGCATCAACCAGCGGCTCATCGAAAACATTTTCTTCAAAAACTCACCCCTGCACGACGGGGCCATGATCATCTCTAACCGGCGCATAAAGGCTGCCGGCTGCATTCTGCCCGTGAGCCACAACCTCGGCATTCCCAAGGAATTGGGGCTCCGCCACCGCGCTGCCATGGGCATCTCGCAGAATTCCGATGCTATCGCCGTGGTGGTTTCGGAAGAGACGGGGCGCATCTCCGTGGCCATCAAGGGCGAATTTCACTTGCGCCTTTCGGCGGAGCAGCTCGAGAGCATTCTCACCGCTGAGATGGCGTAGAATGCTTGCAGCCGACTTGCCAAACGGGAAGAATCTTCGCAATATCGTCGGATTTATGTTTTTTTATCTGTTTGCTCACGTTTATATCGATTAAAAAACGTACTTTTGTAATCTGTAAGTGGCAAAATGTATAGAATTTCAATCAATATATATTAAAAAGATTAAACAAACTATGAGCTTATTAGATCAGATCGTAGCACGCGCCAAATCGAACAAACAGCGCATCGTGCTCCCCGAAGCAGAGGAGGAGCGCACCTTGAAAGCCGCCGACAAGGTATTAGCCGACGACATAGCAGAACTCATCCTCATCGGTAATCCCGCCAACATCAAGACACTGGCAGCCGGATGGGGACTGAAAAACATCGACAAAGCTACCATCATCGACCCGCTCAACAATCCCAAGGCTGAAGAGTATGCCCTCAAATTGGCCGAACTCCGCCAGAAAAAGGGCATGACTATTGAGAAGGCTCGTGAACTTGTGACCAAGAACAATCTTTATCTCGGCTGCATGATCATTAAGACCGACGGAGCCGACGGACAGATTTCGGGTGCCTTGAGCACCACAGGCGACACGCTTCGGCCGGCTCTGCAAATCATCAAGTGTGCTCCGGGCATCACTTGTGTGAGTGGGGCCATGCTCATTATCAGCAAGCAGGAGCAGTATGGCGAGAACGGTGTGGTGGTGATGGGTGACGTGGCCGTGACCCCGGTGCCTGATGCCGACCAGTTGGCACAGATAGCCTATTGCACCGCCCAGACCTCCAAGAGCATCGCCGGCTTTGCCGAGCCGCGCGTGGCCATGCTGAGTTTCTCCACGTGGGGCAGTGCCTCCCATGAAGTGGTGGACAAAGTGGTGGAGGCCACCAAACTGGCGCAGGAGCGCTATCCAGACCTGCATGTCGATGGCGAGTTGCAGGCCGATGCGGCCCTCGTGCCCTCTGTCGGTGCCAAGAAGGCTCCCGGCAGCCCCATTGCCGGCAAGGCCAATGTGCTTGTTGTGCCCAATCTTGAGGTGGGCAACATCGGCTACAAGCTCGTGCAGCGTCTCGGCGGTGCCATGGCCGTAGGCCCCATCCTTCAAGGTATCGCCCGTCCGGTGAACGATCTTTCCCGCGGCTGCTCCGTCGATGACATCTACTATATGGTGGCTATCACCGCTTGTCAGGCGCAGGATGCCAAATAACGGAAAACCTTTGAAATCAATCAAACTAACACGATATGAAGATTTTAGTCCTGAACTGCGGCAGTAGTTCTATCAAGTACAAGCTCTACAACATGGACGATGAGTCTGTGCTGGCCCAGGGAGGCGTGGAGCGCATCGGCATCGACAACGCTTTTATCAAGGTGACGCTGCCAAGTGGCGAGAAAAAAGTGATCATGCACGACATGCCCGACCACAAGGAAGGTGTGAACTTCGTCTTCAAGACCTTGCTTGATCCTGAGATCGGGGCCATCAAGAGTCTGGAGGAAATCGACGCTGTGGGCCATCGCGTGGTGCAGGGCGGTGACAAGTTCAACCAGAGTGTCATCGTCGACAAGAGCGTGGAAGACGGTATTGAAGAACTGTGCGACCTCGCTCCCGTCCACAATGCCGGCCACTTGAAAGGCTTGCGTGCCGTGGATGCCCTCATGCCCGGCACTCCGCAGGTGTGCGTGTTCGACAATGCCTTCCACAGCACGATGCCCGACTACGCCTATCTCTATGCCGTGCCCTACGAGCTCTACGAGAAATACCACGTGCGCCGTTACGGTTTCCACGGCACCAGCCACCGCTACGTTTCCAAGCGCGTGTGCGAGATACTGGGCTTGGATGTCAACCACTCGAAGATTATCACCTGTCACATCGGCAACGGGGCCTCTGTTGCAGCCGTACTCAACGGCAAGGTGCTCGACACCTCTATGGGCCTCACCCCGCTGGCCGGCCTGATGATGGGCAGCCGTTCGGGAGACATTGACGCTTCGGCCGTGACCTACATCATGGACAAGCTCGGCATGAAGCCGCAGGAGACTGCCGACTATCTGAACAAGCAGAGTGGTGTGCTCGGCATCACGGGCATCTCCAGCGACATGCGCGATGTGGAGAATGCCGCCAACGAGGGCAACGAGCGTGCCATTTTGGCTTTGAAAATGTATTCCTACCGCATCAAGAAGTACATCGGTGCTTACGCTGCCGCCATGGGCGGAGTGGATGCCGTCGTCTTCACGGCCGGTGTGGGCGAGAACCAGACGGGTATGCGATTCGATGCCTGCGAGAATCTCGACTTCCTCGGCATCAAGATTGACAAGGAGAAGAATGACAAGATACGAGGCAAGGAAGCCGTCATATCCACGCCCGACAGCCGGGTGAAGGTGGTGGTGGTGCCCACCGACGAGGAGATTGTCATTGCCCGAGACACCAAGGAACTCGTTTCCAAGTAAACATGGTTAATATAATAAGGTGAGGGCTGTGCCGGCCCTCACCTTTTTTCATTTCAAGACACATGGAGAAAAAGATCGTTACATTCGGAGAAATCATGCTGAGGCTGTCCAAGCCCGGCTACCGCCGCATCTCACAGGGAAAAACCTTTGAGGGCAACTACGGCGGTAGTGAAGCCAACGTGGCCGTGTCGCTGGCCTGTCTGGGCGACGAGGTGGAATTTGTTTCGCGCATTCCGCAAAACGATGCGGGCGATGCCGCGCTCATGCACCTTCGCGAGTTCGGCCTTGGCGTGTCCCATGTGGTGCGTGGCGGCGACCGCCTGGGCACCTACTATTTTGAGGAAGCCGCCGCCATGCGCAACTCCCATGTGGTCTACGACCGCAAACTCTCCTCCTTCTACAGTCTCCGACGGGGCATGATCCGCTGGGAGGAGGTGCTCGCCGATGCCGGTCTCTTTCACTGTTCGGGCATCACCTGCGCCATCAGCCGCGACGCGATGGATACCACTTTCGATGCCGTGAAGTTGGCCGACAGTCTCGGACTCACTATCTCCTGCGACATCAACTACCGCAAAAACCTCTGGGGCTTCGGTCTGGAAGCCCACGATGTGCTCTTTCAACTCATGCAGCACAGCGACATCATCTTCGGCGACCAGAACGAGTGGGAAATAGCCGGTGGCGTGCCCCATATCCCTTTTGAAGCCTCCGATGTCGACTATCGGCTCGACCGACTCGCATACGAAGACTATTTTACCCGGATGCACAAGCTTTTTCCGCGTTGCAAGAAGATGCTGATGGCTCTGCGCAATCAGTTGGCCTCCAGCCACCACACGCTCACCGGCGTGCTCTACGATGCCGAGGAGGGGCGGCTCTACACCACCCGCATCTACGACATTGCGCCCATTGTCGACCCGATGGGGGTCGGCGACGCTTTCGTGGCAGCCTATCTTCACGCCCTTGGCCGTTGGCCCGGTGACAACCGGCGTTGTCTCGACTTCGGTCTCTCGGCCAGTGCCCTCAAGAACACTGTGCCCGGCGACCAGAATCTGGTCTCCGAGGAAGAAATCATTGCCAATATCGTTTCCACCGGCGGGCGCATCGAGCGCTGACCGTCAGAATCTGTCCCATCCTATGCCGGTCATCGAAATAACTTCCCTGTCACATCCGGGAGTGGAGATTTTCAGCACGCTCACCGAAGCGCAACTGCGCCATCAGGTGGATGCGGAGCGCGGCCTGTTCATTGCCGAGAGCCCCAAAGTGATTCAGGTGGCCCTCGACAAAGGCTATGAACCCTTGGCATTGCTCTGCGAGCACAAACACATTGCCGGCGACGCGGCAGCCATCATCGCGCGTTGCGGCGATCTGCCTGTCTACACGGGGCCGCGTCCGGTGCTGGCCGCACTCACGGGTTATACACTCACCCGGGGCGTACTCTGTGCCATGCGCCGCCCTCTCTTGTCCGATGTGAAAGAGGTGTGTCGCGGAGCCCGTCGCGTGGTGGTCATCCACGGGGTGGTAGACACCACCAACATCGGAGCCATTTTCCGTTCGGCGGCGGCCCTCGGCATTGATGCCGTGCTGCTCACTCGCGACTCCTGCGACCCGCTCAACCGCCGGGCTGTGCGCGTGTCGATGGGGTCGGTGTTTCTTGTGCCTTGGACTTGGCTCGATGATTCCATCGCCTCCCTTTCCCGTTTGGGATTCCGCACGGCGGCCATGGCTCTCACCGACCGCTCGGTTCCGCTCGACGATCCGGCCCTGGCCGCCGAACCGCGTCTGGCCATCGTCATGGGCACCGAGGGTGACGGGCTGCCTCGCGAAACCATTGAGCAGGCCGACTATGTGGTGCGCATTCCCATGGCCCACGGCGTAGACTCGCTCAACGTGGCGGCAGCGTCGGCCGTAGCCTTCTGGCAGCTGAGAGTGGACGGATGTAAAGAGGTAAAAGAGTAAAAAGGTAAAGGGGTTGTGTCCTGCCGGGCACGCTATTTTTCTGATAGATAGTAGGTCGGCGAATGGTGCGAATGAGGCGAATCCGTTAATACGGATTCGGGGCAGAATCTCCTTGTTGATATGTAAAACAAATTCATTCGTTATTTGTATTCGACTCCAAAAAGTTGTATCTTTGCATTGGCAAGGGAAGCGTGAGAGCGTTTCCCTTTTTTAATTTTCCAATTCTCTAACAGCCCACAACCCCCTAAATGGGGCTTTTCTGGCCGGAATGGGCTTACAAAACGGGCTCTTTTAGCTTTTCATTCGGGCCGAACGAGCTTCTGCCTGTGGCCGTTTTGCAAAGTCGGTCGGGCCGAGTGGGGAAATCGATGGGGCGGATGAGTCGAAAAGGAGGGATATAACCGGCATGTCAAATGGCGGTGGAAAAATCTTGTGTAAGGCTTTTTCTAAATCTTTAATAGTTCCTGCTATATAAAGTCTTTCCCTTGTTCAGCCCCCCATCCCCCTAACTTAGGGGGCATTAAACACTCGTCGACCATCTCGCCGGGCCGATAGGCCGGAATATCGTGGAACTCACCGTCGGCGAAGATAAGCGAACCGTTGCTTCCGAGCGTGATGATCTTGTCTTTGGTGATGTGTCCGATGCAACAAATGTCGTTCATGTTGAATATTGTAAAGTCAGGCAAAGATACCATTAACCGCGCTAATGACCAAATCTTCGTGGGCTTATTTCGAGACAGCAAGAGGTATGCGAAATTGTAATTTATATAAAATACTGTAAAAAAATAGGTGACTATCGAACAGGCTATGCTATTTTTGTCTATCTTTGCAACATGTGACGGTCGGGACAGTAAGAGAGTTTTCCGCGCCCATAGAACAGAAGAAGTATTATTTAAAAGTTAAAACATTATGATTTCCAATTCATTACAAGACGCACTGAACAAACAAATCGTTAGCGAGATTTATTCGGCAAATCTCTATCTTTCCATGTCTTTCTATTTCGAGAAAGAAGGCTTCGACGGCTTTTCCACGTGGATGAAGAAGCAGTCGGCCGAAGAGATGGATCATGCCTATCAGATGGCCAACTATCTCATCAAGCGTGGCGGAGAGGCCGTGGTGGGCCAGATTCCGGCCGTGAAGCAAACTTGGACGGCTCCACTCGATGCCTTTGAGGATGCCTACAAGCACGAGTGCCACATCAGCAGCCTCATCGACAAATTGCTCGACGAGGCCATCGCCGAGGGCGACAAGGCCACCCAAGATTTCCTTTGGCAGTTTGTCCGCGAGCAGGTGGAGGAAGAGGCTACGGCCAGCGGCATCGTAGACCGCCTGAAGCGCATGGGCGACAGCGCCATCTTCAACCTTGACGAGCAGTATGGCCGCAGGGCCTAAGCCCGGTGAGGGATTTCTACCAAGGGCCCGTCGCAGACTTTTAGGGCCTTTGTGAGACGACTTGGTAGGCTGAAAACGAAAAGCGGGAGACCACCTTTGCGGCGGTCTCCCGTTTCTGTAGATTATGGGGATGATGTTCTTTTTCCTCTCGGGAAGCGGCCTTTTGTGCTCTGATGCACTCATGGCATGGGCAGCAACCCCTCCCACCGCACGTCCCAGCCGTCGGGAAAACCGGGATTTCGGCCTTTGGCCCCATCCCATCCCGCAGCCATCATGGCTATGGCCGTGAGCAGTCCGCCGTTGCCCGGCAGGTAGATTCGGAGACGGTTGTCCTGATAGTTGTGTCCGTTGGCGAGGTAGGTGTTCTTCTGCCGGTTCATGAGCAGGGTATTGACGGCTTGTTCTTTCAGTCCGAGACGGGCGGCACACATGGCTGTCATGGGGTAGTCCCAGCCCCAGGTCTTCTGCCAGTTCCAGTTGTCCGCTATCCATCGGAAGGTCTTGTGCATCTTGGCCTTATCCACCAGTCGGCTGGCAGGCAACATGCCCAAGGCGCCGAGTGGCATGGGGTGGTCGCTGGCAAACCGGTCGATGCCTTTCGGATTGTCCGTTTGTTCGGCTCTTCCCGTGGGCAACGGTGCTGTCTCGGCCGTGAGATAAACACCGTCTTGGTCGGCCAAAGGCGACAGGCGGGCGATGATGTCGTCCCACAATGGCTGTCTCGGCCGTCTCTGCCGCTCGCGCCATCGCTGTGCCGCAGTCAGCCCCCACTGCCAGTAGTTGAGTTCGAAAGGCGGATTCACCACCGAGTCGGCGTTGAGCGTCTCTTGGGCAGGAATACAGCCCCGCAGGATGTAGCGGCTGTGGCGGTTGTCGAGTTCGGCAAAGTCGGCCATGAAGTCGGCCGTCTCCTCCACCAGACGGCCATATTTCTCCACCACCTGCTCCTTCTCTTCAGCTGTCGGTGCTGCCCGATAGAGCAGTTCGGCCAAATAGATAAGGTTGGGCTGCTGCCAGATGAGATAGGAGCCGACGTTGGAAGGAGCTTCGGTGGCCGACGGGTCGGTCATTTTCATCCATCTCACTCCCTTGAATCCCTGTCTGCGGGCTATCTCCCGAGCCATCGGCTCCCCCCCGGCCTCCCACCCCCCGCAGGGGGCGGAGCAGGCAGC
>OBWJ01000040.1_pt1 | contig 154866 bp, 148 predicted proteins | sample 1495181 | NCBI WGS metagenome assembly OBWJ01 (sample SAMEA2580041, study PRJEB22360) | human gut metagenome
CGCTTCAGCGACAAATTTCCCTTCCGCCGCAGTGCGATCCTGCCCGGAGGGCTTTTTTCTTATTTCATAGGGGATTTCATCGAAATTTCCTATGAAATAAGAAAAAAGCCCCTCCAGATCTTAATGTCTGAAGAGACTTTAAAAGCAGATGTCTCCAAATACGCAACCGTTCCATAAGTCACCATGTATCAAAACTTCATGAAAAAAAGGATTTAAAAACCACTCTCTCAAATGGTCTATTTGCATATTGTCGACACCACTAGTATATACTTTTATATTTATGTTTTCTACCCTTTCAACATAGTTTTTTTCAATTTTTACAATTTTGTCAAAAAATATATGAAATCTATTTGTTTACATCTAAATGTTGTTTAAATTGTATAGTAACCAGGAATTGATCTCCGTCTATTCTTATCGAAAACTCTCCTCCACAATTCTTTGTAAAACTGTCTGCGATGGAAAGTCCTAATCCGTTTCCTTCGCTGGTACGTGATTTTTCCGCTCTGGCAAACCGTTCCATGATCTCTTCTTCTGTAAAATTCATCTCATAGGATGCTGTGTTTATAACTTCTAGTTTTATATTTTGATCTGCTTCGGTGATCCTTAAGAAGATCCTGGTTCCTTTCAGGGAGTATTTTAAGGCATTCTCTATGACATTTTGTACCACTCGGTACATGCGGCTACTGTCTCCGATAAATCTTGTGTGTGTAGCTTCGCACTGATATCTGATCGCAAATCCAGATTCTTCTATCTGATCTGCCATATCCCCCAGTGTCTGTTCTACCAGACGTTTCATATCCATTTCTTCCAGATCTACTTTCGCATCTCCACTTGTTGCTTTCGCAAGTTCAAACAGGTCAGAAATGATAGATTTTAAGCGTTCGGTCTTGTTGATCAGGATGGTTACATAATCTCTTGATTCTGCAGATAATGTCTGATCTCTGCTTAAGAGATCGACGTATCCGATGATAGAAGTCAGCGGTGTCTTAAGATCATGTGATACATTTGTGATTAGATCGATCTTCATTCTCTCGCCCTTCATCTGTGTTTCTAATGCTTTTTCCATTCCCTGCCCGATATTGGTCAGTTTCTGACTGTATTCATAATACGCAGATTCTTGTGAAATATCGGTCGTTGCCGTCAATTCTCCATTGGAAATACGTTCGATCTGATCGACCAGCATGCTTAAATCTCTCTGTTCTTCTGCATATTTGTCTGAATATCTTGAAAAATATCTAATAAGAAAAACAAAGATGACTGCTGCTATAAACAAGAGTGGGGATGGGATATTTATTCCACTCATTCCCATGATGATACAAGCAAGTGTACCGACAGTTAAAATATATCGTAAGACCCTGTACTGTCTGATCCTGTCTCTTGCATGTTTTTGTGCAAATGACATCGCCTCGTCTTCCAGCTTTCTTCTTGTCTTTGCCTGACGGCTCCATTTTCGAATATATCCCAGACAAAATGTTGAATCCAGAAGATTCTTCTGGCGGATCCTCCATACCGTAGTCTGAATACATACGGCAAATGCCACGATGAAAAATGGGACTGAGATATAACTCAGTGTCATGATCATCTCGATCGTTGAACCTGTGATCCCGCCCTGTGTATATTCTATCGTATATTCCCAGATTGCAAAGCATAATGCGATCGCCAGTCCAAGCAGCGTAGTTGCTGTCACTAGTATGATCTCCCACCAGAGCCTGTCAAGCCCTCTAAAGAATCTGGTTCGCTTTTCCTGAAGTGCAAATAAGATGCACAGCAGGATCGTTCCGATCAATTCAATAATCGAAACAACAATGATCGTTTTGATTCCCATCGTGATCTGTTTTGTTGATCCTTTTCGAAATTTTTCAATCTCTGTTAGTGCTTTTTTTGTCAAAGAAATCTCAATGTCTGCATTTTCCAGACGCTGATTCTTCTCATCATTGATCAGAAGCTGTTCCGGGAATATATCCAGCAGTATATAATTATCCCCAGAGAATTCATAGTATTCTGTCTGATCCGCATTGTACTCGTCATACGGATCCCATCCTTTGAAACTTCCGTCTTTGTTTAGTTTCTCTGTCTTGTCTCTTTCTATATGAAAATGTTCAATCCTGCCCCCAGTATAGTTCGCATTTTCTGTTCCATATGTTGATGTTGTCGTTACCATCTTTTTATCATATGGTTTGACCTTCATCGTTACTTTCACAAATGATTCTTTTTTTATCTTATTCAGTAAACTTTCTGATACATGATTTGCCTGTGTATAATAGACTTTATCACCTTCTTGATCTGCCCATTTATCAAACAATGACATCTGTGTGTGTTTGATATAGTCTGATTGATCCTGTTCATCCAGACTGAAGCTGTTATCTCCTGTCAATGCCATGTTATGGATCGTGTTGAGTCCATATATCCCTGACAGGGTCATGGCGATCATCACAAGTGTGATCAATACTTTGTTAGTCCATTTTCTCGATCTTGTATCCAATTCCCCACACCACCTTTAAATATCTTGGATTTTTTGCATCTATTTCTATTTTCTCGCGGATACGACGGATGTGAACCATAACGGTATTCTCTGTTGCATAGGCTTCTTCGTTCCATACGCGTTCGTAGATCTCATCTGCTGAAAATACTCTGCCCAGATTGTTCATCAGGAGACTTACGATCTTGTATTCGGTTGCAGTCAGTTTCACTGGCTCTCCGTCTACCATCATCCTTTTTCCTTTCATGTCAAGGATCAGTCCGCCATTGATGATCTGTTCCTTATTGCTTTCTGCGGCGTTCATTCCTCCAAACTGCATGTATCTTCGCAGCTGGGATTTCACTCTCGCTACTAGTTCATCTGGGCGGAATGGTTTGCTGATATAGTCGTCGGCTCCCATAGATAGTCCCAGGATCTTATCGCTTTCTTCTGTCTTGGCTGAAAGAATGATGATCGGGATGTTCTTGCTTTCCCTGATCTTCATCGTTGCGGATAGTCCGTCCATCTTCGGCATCATAACGTCTATGATCAGAAGCTGGACTTCTTGTTCCATCAGGATATCCATGGCTTCCAGACCATCATATGCCGTTATGATTTCATAGTCTTCCATTTCCAGACGTTTCTTGATCGCTCCTACGATCTCTTTGTCGTCATCAACGACTAGGATCTTTGGCTGGTTCATACTTTTCCTCCTCGTATCTTTGATGGTTTTAGTGTATCAGGTGGTTCTTTCGTTTCTGCGGATATAATTCTTACGAATTTCTTAATATGATGTAAGTGTCAAAAGTACAAATTGCGTTTGTGCTTGCACAAATAAGCAATTTGTACTTTTGACACTCTCATCTTAATATGACTTCCTTAATTATAGTAACTTCCAGAATAATTATCAATATCCTGTCCAGTGACCGTAGGAGCACACCTGCATTTAATGAATGACAAGATATTGATAATTATTCTCATTTGTAGTTATTGTTCACTAACCTTTCGTGTGGTATCATATCTTTCATCAGTTAGAGTTTTCTAACTACGTACACGCTATTATTTTATATTACAGAAAACGGAGGAAAAACTATATGCGTAAAAGATTAATCGGGAAAGCCTTTGCTATCGCTATGAGTGGTGCAATGGTTTTAACTGCGACTCCTGTGACAGCGAATATTTTTCATGTTGCTCACATTGTTAAGGCTGCTGATGAACAGTCTGATGAATATGTTTATTGCTATGCTGGACTTACCTGGAATGAATATTGGGCATCTGAGGGTGTTTATGCTGCCGGTAATGACAGCTCTTCTGATACATTAGATAGTCATAGTGAACTTGATAATGGTGGATACGATGCCGTTACTCGTGCTACAACAAACCATGGTCTTCATAGAGGAAGTTTCCAGTGCATTACTACGATCTATACAACCGATGGAAGTGCTTATCAGATTTCTAATTGGGAACAGGTAAAAGATTCTGATGGTAAAGTAACAGCCACTTATTTACATCTAAAAGACGTGGAAGGAAGAGTTACTTTTAACAAAGGAACTTTAACATTTGCTGATAATTCCACAAAAAAAATGGATCACTATAGTGTTTCTGGAATCAAATATGTTCCTGTAAAAGTAAAGGCTTCTGACTACAACGATTTCAAAGCAAAATACTCTGTTGTTGAAAACAATGGTACACTGATCGGTGGATATGCAGAAGGTGTTTTAAGTTCTTATGAAGCATCTGCAAATGTAACAGCAGATACAAATGGATTAAAGGAAGCGGTCAAAGGTTCTGACGGTTCCTTCTCTTTCAAAGCCAGAACAACTGGTACTGACTCTGGTATTAAAGATCAGACATTACAGAAAACTGTAAAAATCACTCCAACTGTAAAAGCTGCTTCTGGATCATATGGAGAATTTCTTCGTGTGGATCTAAATGGAGATGACTATGGTGCTTTAGGTGACAAGATGCAGGCTGTTAAATGGACATACTACGGAAATGACAGCACTCGTACAAAAGCTTTAGCTTCTTACGGAACAAAATTTGCAGCTGATAACTGGATGCATAAATCTATGGGAATCCAGCTTGGATTAACAGATTCTATTCGTTGCCAGTTACCTAAAAATACAGATGGTACAGGTTATTGGAGTTTAACAGTTTATGCTCTTGGTTATGAAGATTATACAGTTAACTTTGAAGCCACAAAAGACAATATTGTATCCAAAAAGGCTCTTGCAAGCGACGAAGAAAAAGCTTCTCTTCAGAAATTAGTAACAGAAGCTGAATCTTTGAAGAAAGATTCCTATGTAGATAGTTCTAACAAGCAAACTGCATTTGCTAATCTTCAAACTGAACTAGATGAATCTAAAGAATTACTGAACAAAAAAGAGTTAACTTCTGCAGAAGTCAGTGAGCAGATCACTCATTTAACAGAAGCAATCAATGCAGTCAAAGCTTTAAAAACAAAAGATGCTGCAACTACTGCTGCACCTGCTACAACAAAACCAGCAGCTACAACTACAGTAACAAACACAACAACTATCAAAGCTCCTGCAAAGACAACTGTGAAATTAAGCAAGGCTAAGAAGACTTCTATTAAAGTGTCTTGGAAGAAAGTTTCCGGAGTTGCTGCTTACCAGATTCAGTACAGCACATCTAAGAACTTTAAGAACGCAAAAACAGTCAAAGTTTCTGCGAAATCTGCTTCTAAAGTCTTAAAGAAGCTGAAAAAGAATAAGAAATATTATGTAAGAGTTCGAAGCTACAAAGTAACAAAAGTAAACAACAAATCTAAGAATGTTTACTCTGCTTGGTCTGCTAAAAAAGCTTTAAAAACTAAAAAGAAATAATTTTTCTCTTAAATAATATCAATTACATCTCAATCTTAATATTATTAAATAAAATAGGAACTGCATTTGGTCTGCGGTTCCTATTTTATTCCTCATTTTATGCTTCTTTTTTGCCGTTGATAAATTGATGATATTCTATTTTGAAAATTATTTATTGATAATCCCATAGATTTCATCAACTGATAACTCTGGATTTTGTTTGATCATTTCGTAAATCGGCTGAACAAATTCTATACTTTCCATAAGATCATCTATTATCTTCTCCATAGAATCTCCTCTTTGGGATTTTTTTTGAATGAGTAGAATTTTATTCTTGATTTCTCCTTTGATTTCTCCTTCTCTTCTTCCTTCTATCCTTCCTTTTTCTTCTAATTCCTCTAGCGCCTTGCACATATTCATCTTCCCTCCTTCTTTCTCTAGCTTTATTGCATCATCAATCAATTTCTGTGATTCTGTAATCGCACCAATTACTAATCCCAGTTCTGAAGGTATTAATTGCTCTTTGTATATATCATTAATTTTATCATATCTTTTATCATAAATGAATCTACTGATATCAAAAACTATACTGACATCTGAATTCTGAAATTTCAGATATTCGCTGTTTCTTACCTCTATAAGATTCATCTTATAATCTGATACTAACGCTTGAAATCTTTCTGGTACTTTCAACATGTCTATCAATGAACGAGGGCCATCCCATTCTTTTTCGCCATAATAAATGCAGATTGTAATCATTGGATGTAAACGATCCTCTGCTGTTAGCCCTGATAAAAATTCATCTGAATTTCTCCAATTCTTTTGCTTTTTATTTTGGACTGCTAATTCATTGTATTCTTTTAAATAAGAAAATGCATCTCCTATCATGTGACGCAATGGCATTGCATAATGAACTTTCTGTTGATTTTCAATTCCTAGAATTACAAAATCAATACCAAATGCTGTTTTTTTAACTACATCTAAGACTTTCTGTATCGTTTCTGCATGCCCGTTAAATTGAAGCAATGATGAAATATCCGTATCTACTTCTGTCAGATCATTAGGTTTTAACACCTGCTCTCCATCAAATATACAAGCATTAAATAAATCTGCAAATCTACTATTATCTTTCCAGAAATTTTTTAAAATATGATCTGCTTTTATATGATTCTTTATTTTCTTTTGCTGTGCCATTTGAACTGATTCCCTCCCATCCTGTTATATATCCGTATATTTTTCATGTTTTTAATATACTATATTTATTTCATATTTTCAATACCTGATATTTTGCAATTCAACATCCTAGTTTTTGCAACTTTTCTAACTTTCCTTGCATGAATATTCATTATACATAAGAAAAAAGAGCCATAAAATAAACTGTCTAATCTCTGAGATTACATTTATTTTATGGCCCTTGCTATTACTCTCGTTGTTAACTTTATTTAAAATACTGATCCAGAATCTGGCGTTCTCCTTCATTGTCATTGATGTCTGTGACAATATCTGCTGCCTCTTTTACTTCATCTGCTGCATTGCCCATGGCGACTCCAAGTCCTGCATATCTGATCATATCGATATCGTTGAAATTATCACCAAATGCCATTATCTCTTCTTGTTTCACATGAAAATGGTCTTTTAACATATGGATTGCATCGGATTTGGATGCTTTCATGGACATGATCTCTAAATAGGTATCTTTAGATCGATAAATTCTGATCTGTGGGAATTCTTTTACTAACTGTTGTTCCAACGCTGCAATATCTTCTTTATCTCCCATGCATAACACCTTGTGTACTTCTTTGTAGACTTCTTCATCTTCAAAAGACACTTCTTGTGGAATCACGCCTGTGATATCACTTTCCTGCGCTGCCCAATATTCTTTTTTATCTTTTACCAGCCATTCATCGTTTGTGTAAATGTTAACCGAAATCTTTGGATTCAATTCATAGACTCTTCTGCATAACTTCATGGCAACTTCTTGTGGCATTGCCACACTGTAGATTGGATGGTCTTCTTCATCAACAACTAAAGCTCCGCTGTAGCAGATCATTGGACTCTTCGCCTCTAATTCTGCTCTGATAGCTGTCATGCCTTTGGGCATTCTTGCGGACACTAAAACGTATGGGATTCCATTTTGGTTGATCTGTTTTATTTTTTTTCTTGTATTTTCTGGTATCTGATGTTTTGAATTTAATAATGTTCCATCAATATCACTAAATACTGCTTTATACTTTTTCATTATGTCTGCATCCTTTCGTTTCTCTGCTTTGTTGTCTATTTCTTCCATTATTATAAATATTATAAAGCAAGAAAAGCCATCTGGCGAGGATAAAATATTCCAGATGGCTTTCTTCTTTTTTAGGTCTTTATTTTTAATATGCTTTCACTGATTTTGCTTTAGAATATGCTCCGTATACTTTCTGATTTGTTGAATCATAGTAGTAATAGCGAACCTGTACATAATATTTCTTGCCTTTTTTTAGACCTGTTTTTGTATAAACATTTTTCGCTAAACCTGTTGTTTTGTATTTTGCAGATTTCATCTTTTTGCTTGTGGAATAACGGAATCTAAATCCTCGTTTTTCTCCATATTTGTTGACAGATTGTGTTGATCTTGCTACAAATCCTACACCTTTTCCTGCTTTAGATCTGACAGATAATGAACCTGCTTTTCCAACTGTTACTTTAACAAATTTAGCTGTTAATGTAATATTCTTGTCGCTTTCTGGCATCTTTGTAACAATTTTTCCATTGTATGTCCATCCTGCAAATACATAACCTTTCTTACCAGCTGCTTTATATTTTGCTTTGTTCCATGCTGGCAGAGTATCTCCTGCTTTCACATCTTTGATCGTTGTGACAGTCTTTCCTGCATTACCTTTTAGTGTTGCTGTAATAGAAACTTTTGGAGTTTCTACTTCTTTTTCTTTTACTGTTACCTGAGTCTTGTATGTGTAACTTCTTCCAAAAGTTGTAACCTGCGTTTCAATCTGTGTTGTTCCAGCTTTCTTTGCTGTGATGTTACCATCTTCATCTACATCTGCGATCGTTTTGTCCAAAGATTTGTATTTGATGATGTTGAAACTGTTGTCCTCGATATTGGAAACATCAATTGCTGCTTTCTCGCCTGCTGTTAATGCAAGTTTATCAGAAACTGTTGGAACTTTCACTTCTAATGGTGTGACTTTCATATTCTGGAATGTTACCTTTCCATTGAATACATTAAATCCAACATATCTTCCTTCTTTGTAATTATTCTCAACTTTTACATCTCTTACATTCAGTACCAGCTTGTCCTCAATATACACTTTATACTGGTTACCTTTTACTACAACTTTGAAATGATATTTCTGTCCTTCGCTTAAGTTGTAATTTCCATCTTTTCCGATGTCTCCGGTTCCGCCTCCAAATGTAAAGATTCTTGCTGTACTACCTTTTCTTTGTGTGTCTACATTAGCTGCATATGCACTGGTAGAATCTGGGTTCTGTCCACGGAATAATAATGCAAATGCCTGTCCACTGTGATAAACAACATCTGATTCAAAAATATAATCATCTGAACTGATCTTTGTTCCTGACATTAAGAATGCGTCTCCACTGGCTTCTCCTGTACAACTGTTAGAATTCTCACTGATCTTCCATTTACCACCATGTTGTTTCCAGTCACTAAGTGAAATACCATCGTCTGCTGCTGAAACAAATATATCAATACTTCTTGATAATCCATTTGCTGTTGTTGCTGTAACAGTGACACTTCCTTCTTTTAGTGCTTCTAACTGAAGTTCATCATCTTCTGTTTTAACAACTTTAACTTTATTACTTTTGTTATTACTTACTTTCCATGTTACTTTCTGATCTGCTTTCATTGGAGAGATTGCAGCATTTACACTAATCTTATCTCCGACATTATATTCTCCACTTCCAGAGTCTGTACTGATATATAGATCTGTTGCTGTGTTTGCATCTGTGATCTTATTTTCCCAGATACTCTTCATTGGATAAACTGTGATATTTCCTGTTGTTTCTCCACCTTCAGAATATACTTCCATTCCTGTACTACTGACAGATGGGAATACTGCTAATGCTCCTGTAACCTGTCCATCTTGTCCATATACTTCAACACTTGATTCATCAACAAAGATATCTAATTTTACTTTTCCATCTTTCTCCGTGACGATCGCATCGGATACGATGTTCTTTGTCTGCTGTCCCGCTGGATGTGTACCAGATTTTTCTCCATTGATGGATACTTTCTTTGTTTCTGTATTATAAGATACAACTGTTTCCTGACTTCCAGATTTGTTTGTTCTTAATTTGAATCCAACTTCTTTTGTTCCTGCCTGTGGTGTAAGTTCTGCGACAACTTCATATTGTCCTGCTTTGACTCCTGATAACAGATTTTCGCTGTTTTCTGTCTTCTTTGGAATCGTAACATTTTCAAGTTTGGTTGCTGCTTCGTTGACACGTAACGTCTTATATTCGTCAATTGGTGTCTGTACCAGTTTATATTTACCATCAATCTTCTTCACATTTAATTCTGTCTGAAGATTAAAGAATCCATTGTATCCCCACTGTCCAGTCACTTTATCAACGTTATTGCAGTATCCATCAGCCCATGTACTTGCCCAGTTGATCATGATTCTTCGGTTTTCTGGTTTTCCATTGGTTGTTTCCCCATTACCAATATAATATGTCATTGCTGCATAAGAATGAGGTCCAAAGTTCATGACATAACGGTCGCTGTCTTTATCCTGTACAAATGTCCAATGTCCATCAATCTTCTTGAGATCACCGATGCGATAATAACGTCCTCCTTCACTGATAACCCATTTTGTTGTTCCATCATCTGCTGTTAAAGGATACATATCAGGACATTCTGTTTCAACTCTTAATCCTGCTGGATTACCGATATCATCGCTTCCTTTATATGTACTTTCAATGTTCCAATGAATCAGATCATTAGAAGAATAAATTCTTAAGATTCCTCCCGCTAATACCATAAACCATTTTCCATCGTGGCGGAATACTTTTGGATCACGGAATGCTGTATCTTTTAGATGATCTTCATCCCATTTTAAGATTGGATTTCCTTTATATTTTGTCCATGTTCTTCCGTTATCTTTGCTATATGCGATGCACTGATCCTGTCCTCTGTGGCCATTTAATTCATTGTTCTGTGTATAGAGCGCGATAAGTCCACCTTTTCCAGGTCCTTTTTCATCTCCAAATAAACCGGATGTATTCTCATCATCTACAACACCACATCCAGAGAACATTGCTCCATTATCTTCCTGATAATTTAATGGTCTTGGCAATTCTTCCCAGTGGATCAGATCTTTAGAAACTGCATGTCCCCATTCTAACTCTCCCCATGTCGTTCTTGCCTGATTATACTGGAAGAATAAATGCCATTCTCCCTTATAATAAAGCATTCCGTTTGGGTCATTGCTCCATCCCATTGCCTGTGAAAAATGATATTGTGGTCTGGTTGGAACTGTATATGCTGAACCATCTACATTTCTTAATACATGTAATGTTGTAGTTTCTACTGCACCATTTGTACTTGTCACTGTGATAGGAATTTCCTGAGATCCAATCTTTAATGATACTTCTGTTGCTTTTCCATTTTCTGCTTTTTGTTCACCGATCGTCACTGTTCCATTATCACTTATAGTTGGTGTGATAGATAATTTATCAACTGTATTAGGCACTGTGATCGCATAATCATTTGTATCCTGTGTATATTTCTTATCTAAGTCGCCACCTGTTACCTGTAAATTTGTTAAATGTGCTGTTGCTTTTGGAATCGCGATATCTTCTACAGAAAAATCAGATGCTGTCATTGTTTCATTGAAGGAAATAAGACCAACCTTTCCTTCAAAAATCGTATCTGTGATCTCCATACTGATGACTTTTACACCATTGATCTTAACTGTTAAATGACGTTGTTTTACAGAAATGTCAAAATCATAAGTATCTTTATTTTTTAATTCATCAAATACTTTTTCTTTCTGAAGATCGTTGTTGCGTCCTCCTTGGAAACAGATCAAACGTACGGCTCCAGTAGATGGAGTAACATTGGCTACTACAGAACCTTTCTTTGGATCTTTTGCTTCCTTTGCTCCCATCATCACACCGACAGCTCCGTCTTCTTCTCCTTGTGCCAGTTTTGCTTTGACCGCATAATTATCTTCTTTTTTGATGTTTGTGATACCGATATTATCACCAGCTCCTGATAACTGGATCTTATCATTGTCTACTTTTCCATTCCCTGTAAATGTCCAATCTATCGCCTGCTGCTGTAATTGTGCTGCATTTACAGTTACATGATTGTATGCTGTTACTGGCGCGATAGAAGTGACACTGACTACACTTGCCATCATTATCGCTACTAATCTTGGGCTAACTTTCCTCATATTTTTTCCCTTTCTTTGTAGAAAAAAGGACGATCTAACTATAATCGTCCTTTTTCAATCAAAAAACAATAGTTCTATGCTTAGGCTTTCACTAATTGTAATATCTTGTCTACGTTTGCTCTTCCTCGCTTAATACCAAGTCCTATGACAACACAAAGTATCACACTGATGATCGTAATGATCACTCCAACTACACCAAATACTGTAAATGGCATTTTACTTTGGGCACCTAGTCCCCAATACGCAAGTATGATTCCGATAGAGGATAAAATAATGAGATTGCGAATCCATTTTTTGAGGTTATTGAGCATTTGTGTCTGAAATTCAATTTCTTTTAGCTGCTGTGCTCTTGTTTGTGTTGTCATAATATACTTCCTTTCTTAGTATTTTAATCCTGGGTTAAAGAATCCGATCATAACTCCGATAAATGCTACAACTACTAAGATCAACATTGTAACAACTGGAGATACTTTTTTCTTTGACATTAACCACCAACAGAAGATTACAAAAGCTGCTGTTAAGAATCCTGGATATACTCCGTCTAACTGATTCTGAAGATTTAAGAATTCTTTTCCTGCACTGTTTACGAGATGGAATGATGTTTTTACTGATACCCATGTTGCTGCTACAGATCCAACAACCATTGTTCCTAACATAACGATTGCTTCACGGATCGCGGTTGCTTGCTCACCAACCAGGATATCTACGGCTTTTCCACCCAGTTCATATCCTTTGAAGTATAAGAACTTCATTCCAAATGCCATGATCAAGTTCCATGCTACGATATAGAAGATCGGTCCTCCGACAGATCCACCTGTTGATAATCCCAGTGCGATACCAAGTAAGATAGGAATTAATGTACCTACAACTAAGGAATCACCAATACCTGCTAAAGGTCCCATAAGACCGGCACGGATACCATTGATTGCTTCTGCATCGATATCTTCATTTCCATTTGCTTTTGCTTCCTCAAGACCAGCTGTGATACCTACGATGATAGATCCAACCTGTGGTTCTGTATTAAAGAAAGCTGTGTATGTATTCATTGCTTCTTTCTGTTCTTCTTTTGTATCATATAACTCTTCTACCAATGGAAGCATTGCACACAGATAACCAAATGTCTGCATATGTTCCTGAGAGAAACATGTTAAGTTTCCATAAGCCCAGTTACGGAATGATTTATTTAACGCTTTTTTAGATAGTTTTTTCTCTGCCATATTAAATATCCTCCTCGTCATCATCGTCAAAGGAACCGCCAGAAGCTAAGGCTGCTTCTTTTGCTCTGATTCCTACCATTTTAATGTTGTAGTAAATAATTGCGAACATTGCTGCTACAACTGTTACTGATACAAGGTTTAATCCCATACTTGCTGCTAATGTAAATCCGAAGAAGAATGGTATAAAGTCAACTGCTTTTGTTACTACCTGTTTTAATAAGATCGCAATACCTACGCAAGGAAGTAAGCTACCTACTGTAAACAGTGTTTTCATTGCAATTCCATCCATTGGTAATGTTGTTTTGATCGCTTCTACAACTGGAACTCCTAATTTACACATTACAACTGCTGGTAAGAAGCTGCAGATGATATGAGAAATCCATGGAAGAACCATATCTACAACGTATAATCTCTTGAATTCACCTTTTTCAACGGCCTGCCATCCAATGTGCTGCCATACAAGGTTGATCGTTGCTGTTCCATAGAATAATACTGTACCGATTGTTCCTACCATTGCTCCAAATGATGTTGCCATGGAGATACCTTTTGCTGATGCAGGATCTAATCCGTATGAATTTAATGCTAACATTGCCAGTGGAATACCGATATAAGATACGGCACGAACGTCTGCTGATACAGTTCCTCCTGGTGTAACCAATGCGATATATACAACCTGCATTGCCGCACCGACTAAAACACCTGCCTGAATATCTCCAAGTACGATACCACAGACAAGACCTGCAACTAATGGTCTTCCTAATGTGTAGTTACCAATGGTTGTACCTCCCATACCAGGCATACTGGATAAGCAGGCAAAAATACCTAAAATGATTGCTTGTAACCAACTAATTGTCATAATAGTTTCTCCTCTCTATTGGTTTTTTAGTTAAATCCAAACTGACCTCTGAATTTGTCCCATGTTCCGATGGACGCTTCTTTGATTAGTGCGAATTCGATTTCATAACCAGCTTTGCTGATCGCTTCTAAAGCTTCTGCTTCTTCCTGTGTAATAGATTGGTTATTACCAAGTTTGACAGCTCCCGGTCTGTCATTACATGGTCCTACGATTACTTTCTTTACATCACTTGGAACAAATCCATCATCCACTAAGATCTTCTTCATCTGGATTGAATCTTTTGTGATCAGGAAGTAATTGTCTTTGCTGTCTAATACTTTCTGGTTTTTCTTTTTCCATGCTTCATATGTCCAAACAAATGTTTTCTTTGTGCTGGCACTCTTGTATGCCATCTTAAGTGCATCTGTTGTTGCTGCTTTGTCGTTCACTGCGATCAGCCCATCGCATGGATACTCTAGTGACCAACGTGTTACTGTCTGACCATGGATCATACGGTCATCAATTCTTAAAAATGAAACTGACATATTTTTTTCCTCCTTAAAATTTAAATATCGTCTTCTTCATCATCGTTTGCTGATGTCATAACAAATTCTTTAACTGCATCTTTTGCCTCATTGATCAAGCTGTCTTTTAGCATGTCTGTGTCTACGCCGTCTTTCATTAATGTTGCTGTCAATGCCATTGCCAGGTTCATTCCACCAAAGATCACTGTCTGACCGATCAGTCCTTTATTTGATACCTGTTCAATTGCATTTGTAAGAGGTGATCCACCCACAATGTCACCAAGAAGAATGATCTCATCGTCTTCTGTGATCTTGCTGATCGCATTGCTGAATTTCTCTGCGAATTCATCAGCACTCATTCCGTCCTCTAATCCGACGCTGATCACGTCTTCTCTTTCTCCACCAGCTAACATCTTAAGTACACTGTGAAGTCCTGGTGCAAATGTTCCGTGGCTGACTAATACTACGTATTTCATCCTCTTCTCCTTTCTTATTCCTATCTCTTATTTACAAACTTATTCTACCAAGCATGTAAAAAAAGGACATCTGTAAATTGTCATGACTTTCAATTTACAAATGTCCTTTTTTATGTGACAAATGTCATATTCGTGTTTTATTTGTTTTGATTTTCTTATTGTTACTGATTTAAAAACTTATCAATCTCTTGTTTTAGTTTCAAGATATTGGAATCAAATTCTTCTTCATCTGTAAGAATTCTTGTCATCTCACTGTCAATCTTTTGGTAGGCTTCATTGTATCTTCGGAATTTTGGAATCTGCAAGGCATTGTTCATGAGTTCATCTAACAATTTCATTTTATCTGTCATATTCTCACCCATGCTTTTTTCTAATACCTGCTGTGCTTGTTTTGAATTCGTCACAGCTTTTAATGGTGAGATTCCCTGACGATACTGAAAGATCTTTTGCTGTGTCTTTGTTTCATAACATAATTTCTTTAAAAACTGCCATGCCATATCTCCTTGCTTGGTCTGATTGCTGATTCCCATCAGCAGATTATCTACCTGTGTCTTATTCTCTCCATCTGGTCCGGAAGGGAGTCTGATACAATCCCATTTGAAATCAAAGTATTTATTGATCTTCCATGGATATGGTTTATACGTTCTAAATTCTGAAAATGTCATAGGACGAAATGCAATATTTCCAGAATCAAAATCATCAGATGTCAGATTTCGAAAAGATGATATTTTTTCAATCTTCTTTGTAAAGAAGATTGCATTTTCAATTGGTTCGGATGACAAGTTGCATTTTGTTCCACTTTGATTAAACAATGTTCCGCCATTGCTCAGAGTTGCATCATTCCATTTATAATTATATACACCAAATTGGTCTAAACGGCCATCTCCATCGGTATCTTTGGTTACTTTTTGACAGATCTTATAAAAATCATCCCAAGTCCAGTGATTCCCTGGCATTTTGATATGCTCTTTTTTTAGTAGTGTCTTATTGACTAGCATCAAAGTTGGTACACTTTCGTATGGAAGAGCATATTGCGTTCCCTTATAGGTTCCAGCATCATAACTTCCTTCATAATAGTTGCTTTTTTTGAACGCTTTATTAATCTTTGTATAGGAGTCTAAGTTCTTTAACATTCCTACGGATGAAAATGTGCTAAAATCTTCTGGCAAGACCATAAAAACATCTGGCAGATCTCCTTTTAGTGCCTTTTGTGACAGCCATTCTGAATAATCATCTTTCATCACACCACTTTCGTATTTGATCGTGACATTCGGATATTCTTTTTCAAATTCTTTGATTACTTGATCGATCATCTGATAGCAATTATCATCTGGAACATCCCACTTGTTTCCTGCAAACATTCCAAAGGTTAAAACAATTTTTTGTTGTTTGGGATAGATCACAAAACCAACAGATAATAAACTTATGACCAATCCAACAGCAATGATTCGTTTCCACCATTTTTCTAGTTTCTGTCTCATCTATCTTCTCCCGTATTTGGCTGAACCTGACTGTACTTCCCAGATTGCAAGCTGGGTTCTGTCTCTTAGGTCTAGTTTACTTAAGATCGTGCTGAGATAATTTCGTACAGTTCCTTCGGAAAGGCTTAGTTCCGTCGAGATTTCTTTATTTGACATGCCTCTTCCGACTAATTTAATGATCTCCCATTCTGCATCTGTGATCTCTTCTACATTCTGTGCATGAATTGATGTATCATAATTGCTTTGTGCCATTTCAGAGAAGAAATCGACCACCTTTGTTGCCACTTCTGGATTGATCATGGTCCCGCCGCTATGTACTGTATTGATCGCTTTTTCTAATTCATCCATAGAAATTCCTTTTAACAGATAACCACTTGCTCCATGTTTTAATGCATTGTATACATACTCATCATCATCGAACGTTGTCAAAATAATGATCTTGACATCTGGATATTGTTCTTTGATGATCTGTGTACATTGCACTCCATCCATTTCTGGCATACGCACATCCATTAAAATAACATCTGGCTTGTCTTTCCTGACTTCCTGAATGACTTCTCTTCCGTCCTTGGCAGTTGCAGTAACTTCGATTCCTTCTTTCATCTCAAGTACGATCTGTAAACTTTGTCTGATCAGTTCCTGATCATCTGCTATCATTACTTTAATCATAGTTTTTCACCCCATCTGATCGGTATTCTTGCTGTGACTTTAAATCCATTACTTCCATCATATTCTACAGTTCCTTTTAACATCTTGATCCTCTCTTCGATATGGATCAATCCAAATCCTGTATGAATCTCTTCACATCCGATTCCATTGTCTTTGATCTCTAGATTGAGCCACTTATCTTCCTTCCATAAGTTTACATCAATCTGCTTCGCTTTTCCATGCCTGATCGCATTTGTAATACTTTCCTGTACTACACGATAGATCATATCTTCTTCATCTTGATTGAATTTCAAGACCTCTACCTGACAATCATAATTAATCTTAACATCTGATACCTGCATCGTCTCATTGATCATCTTTTCTAAAGCTTCTTGCAATCCACTATGCTCTAAGGCATCTGGTCTTAATTTATTGACCGATCTTCGAATATCTTTAATTCCTTGCCTTGCAACCTGTGATATTTTATTTAACTGTTCTTTCGTTGCATCTACAGAAAAATCGATCATCGCGATACATGCGTCAATTCCTGCAGACAGTCCAGTCATCGTATGCCCCAGTGTGTCATGAATCTCTCTGGCAATTCGATTTCGTTCCCTTGTCTCCGCCATTTTCTCTGTCATCTCTGAATAGTCCTTCAGCTGTTCATTCATTTCTTTTAAACGTATATTGGCTGTCTGAAGCTGAAGGTTTAACAATCCAATCCTTGCATTCTCTTTCATCTGATTTCTCATCAAAATGATCATGTATGCAATAAATGCGATCGCATTCAATGCAACTAGTATATTTCTTGTTCCTTGGATTATCATACTGACTTTCGCCGGGTATACACTCAAAAATTGTTGGAACGATATCATATCTATAAACATTGATATGATATCGTAGTCTGAGAATAAATATATCATTCCCATGATGACAAAGAAAATTCCCCTAGTGTGTTTATCTTTGATATCCGTTACAATATCTGCAATGACAAGAAGAATGATTCCATTATAATTTACATAAACAAATTTAATAATGATCAGACATAACAAAATCTCTGCTGCATATAAGATCACAGATACCTGTTGCCTTTTTCTTTGTTTTCTTCGAATTTCTATAATGCCTAACAATAAGAAAAAAGCAATAAATATCAACACTGTTGATGTCACTGGTTCGTTTGGGAGATATGTGATATTCTCTAAGAAATTCCTTGCTCCAAAATCACAATTGATCTTATTTAATGTTAAAATAAAAACTGCAGAAAGGAAGGATAAAATGATGAAATTTATGACTCCCATCAGAATCTTGATATAATATAAATTTTGATTTTTTCGATCCATATCATTTCCTCTTTACTGCCAACGGCTAATATCAGTCTGCTCTACATTCTTTTTTGTTATCATTTGAACAGAGATTACCTTTTTCTTCTCTACTTTTTTCCCTTGCAAAATCTTGTATGCTGCATTGATCGCTGTGTCTGCCATCTGTTTGGGAGACTGTGCTGCTGTTCCTGTCATCATACCTTCTTTGATCAGTTTCTTTCCTTCTGGAGATCCATCAATTCCGTATACGAGAACACCTTCTCTAGCCCCCTTACTGTCAAGAGCAGCTAAAGCTCCCATCGCTGCCGGGTCATTTAATCCCATGACGACATCAATATTCTTGTATTTTTCGATGATCTTATCTACCTTGGGAAGTGCACGTTCGATCTGTCCCTGAGTATCTGCAGATGCAAGGATCTTATAGTTTTTATTTTTCTTGATCGTATCTGTAAATCCATTGATACGATCTACCGCAGATCTTGCTGCATTATGTGTTAACAATACAATATTCGCATGATCTTTTTGCTTCATCATTTCCTTTGCACATAAAACACCTGCTTTGTAGTTATCTGACACGATCGTCATTGTGACAAGATCATTTCTATAAACCTGTGAGTCGATAACGATCACTGGAATCTTCGCTTTCTTCGCTGCCTTCAATCCAGACTCTACTTCTTTCCAGTCGACTGAATTTAAAAAGATTGCATCTACCTTTCGTTTAACCAGCTGTTTGATCTGCTCATTCTGCTTCTTCTGATCAAGTGCCGGATCCAATGTGATCATCTCATCTCCATTCTTCTCAACCTGCATGCGGATCTGGTTATTGACCACTTTATAGAATTCATTATTCATCGTCATATAAGTCGCCCCGAATAATTTTCTTCTTGTTCTATTTCCTTTCAGATAATTTGAACATGCACTGACATAGATTGCTATAAAAAAAACAAAAACCATGATTCCTGCTAAGCTTATGATCTTATTGGTTAGATTTCTTTTCGATTGTTGATTCATATTTGTTCTTTCATTCCTCTTTTTCGCATTTTCTTTCCGTAATATATAATCATTATAACGAAATTTATTTATAATTCCAACAAATTTTCACATATCCTAAAACAAGTTATGTTCTTTATTTTTACCAACAAACTTTCACTAAAATAAATAAAAGCCAGTTGAAAAACATAGGAGCTCGTCGGCACTTAATGAGCAGTGACAAGTATTCGTCGCTGTCGAATTTAGTGTCCGCTACGTGCGAGTCGAGCGAAAGCGCGTTTCCAACTGACTTTTATTTATTTTAGATCCATGCCGTTGGACTTGCGTCACTTGGCATTCTTAAATCTCCTCGAGGTGATACTGCTACACTACCAACCTTAGGTCCATCTGGCAGGCAAGAACGTTTAAACTGCTGGCTGAAGAATCTCCAATAGAATTTATCCAGCCATTTCTTGATCGTTTCATCATCGTATACACCATCAAATGTTAATTTTGCCATGCGGTATAATTTGGATTTTGGAAATCCGAATCTTAACATATAATATAAGAAGAAATCGTGCAGTTCATATGGTCCGACTAAGTCTTCTGTCTTCTGTGAAATGACTCCATCAACTGGTGGAAGTAATTCTGGACTTACTGGTGTGTCTAGGACATCCATCAGTACTTCAGATAATTTCTTATTATCTGTTGTTTCAGCATAATAGAGTACAAGATAGCGTACTAATGTCTTTGGTACAGAACAGTTCACTGCATACATGGACATATGATCGCCATTATATGTTGCCCAGCCAAGCGCTAATTCTGACATGTCTCCAGTTCCGATGACCATACCATTGTACTGATTTGCCATATCCATCAGAATCTGTGTTCTTTCTCTTGCCTGAGAGTTTTCATAAGTTACATCGTGGTTATTTTCATCATGCCCGATATCTGCAAAATGCTGGCGGACTGCTTTTTCGATTCTTACTTCTTTGAGTGTCGCTCCTAATTCTTTGATCAGGGATACGGCATTCTGGTAAGTTCTGTCTGTTGTTCCAAAACATGGCATTGTCACACAGATCAGGTTTTCTCTTGGAATGTCTAACAGATCAAAGGCTCTTGCTGTAACTAAGACTGCTAATGTGGAATCTAATCCACCTGAAATTCCTACGACTGCATGTTTGCAGTTTGTGTGTTCCAGACGTTTCTTAAGTCCCATAGACTGTAAAGATAAGATTTCATCGCATCGTTTATCTCTTTCATCTTGATTATCTGGTACAAATGGTGCTTTCGGGAATGTTCTTGTGATCTTGTTTTCTTTGACTTCTAGTGAAAATTCCTGTTCAAAATAATCATCTGTTTGGCCTCCTGGGAAAGAAGTCATCTTTCTTCGTTCTGCTGCCAATTTCTGCACATCGATATCTGCATAGATAATCTCATTTGTAAATCGTTTTGCTTCTGCTAAAACTGAACCATTTTCACAGATGAGATGGTGTCCACTGTATACAACATCCTGTGTGGATTCTCCTTCTCCTGCATCAGCATAGATATAAGCCGCTAACAATCTTGCTGACTGATTTGATACAAGGCTTCTTCGATAAGATTCTTTTGTTGTTGTCTCTACACTTGCAGATGGATTACAGATCACCGTTGCTCCTGCCATTGCGTGATATGTGCTTGGTGGAAGTGGTACCCAGAGATCTTCACAGATTTCACATGCTACCACAAGTTCTGGAATCTCTTTGCATTTGAATAACTGATTCACGGCTACATTTACATAACCAAATTCTTCTCCAAACCAAAGATCTTCTTCTAATCCTTCTCCAGATGTAAAATGACGTAATTCATAAAATTCTGAATAGTTTGGTAAATGTGTTTTTGGCACGATTCCTAAAATACTGCCATCACTGATCACAACCGCACAGTTATATAATTTTTGTTTTATAACGATCGGACATCCTACAACAACTAACATACTCTTATTTTCAGTTGCTTTCACAATTCTTAAAAGCTGATTTTTACATTCTGTTAAAAGTGGCTGCTGCAAGAATAGATCACCACATGTATATCCACTGATCGTTAATTCAGAAAATACCAGAATACTTGCTCCATTTTTTTCTGTCTCATCGATGATCTTTAAAATTTCTTCTGTATTGTATGCAGGATCTGCCACTTTGATCTTTGGTGTTGCGGCTGCAACTTTGATAAATCCATCTTTCATTTTGTATACCTCAATTAAATATATGCAGGGGCCAGGTTTGATCACCTGACCCCTTATAAATCTCTTTGTATTATTCTTCTTCCATGTTACTTAATTTTGCTGCCTGATCTGCTGCTGTTAAGCTGTCGATCAATTCATCTAAATCACCGTTCATGATAGAATCTAATTTGTGAAGTGTCAGCTTGATTCTGTGATCTGTAACACGACCCTGTGGATAATTGTATGTTCTGATCTTTTCAGAACGGTCTCCTGTACCGATCTGGCTCTTTCTCTTTGCTGCTTCTTCATCATGTGCTTTCTGCTGTTCTAATTCATACAGACGGGAACGTAATACCTTTAACGCTTTGTCCTTATTCTTTAACTGGGATTTTTCATCCTGGCATGATACAACGATTCCTGTTGGAATATGTGTTAAACGTACCGCAGAGTCTGTTGTATTGACACACTGTCCACCATTTCCTGATGCACGGAATACATCAAACTTACAATCATTCATATCGATCTCTACTTCCACATCTTCCACTTCTGGCATGATCGCTACCGTAATTGTAGATGTATGGATTCTTCCTCCAGACTCTGTTGCAGGGATTCTCTGTACACGGTGTACACCGCTTTCGTACTTGAATCTTGAGTATGCACCCTGTCCAGATACCATGAATACAAGTTCTTTAAATCCACCGATTCCACTCTCATTAAAACTTAATGTATTTACTTTCCAACGTTTGCTTTCTGCATAATTTCGATACATACGTGCAACGTCAGCGACGAATAACCCAGCTTCATCTCCACCGGCACCGGCACGCATCTCAACGATGATATTCTTGTCATCCATTGGATCCTTTGGAATTAAGAGAATCTTTAACTCTTCTTCTAATCTTTCCACATTTGCCTTAGATTCATTCAGTTCTTCCTTGGCAAGTTCTTTCATCTCTTCGTCAGACTCTTCTTCTAAAAGCATCAAACTATCTTCGATATTCTGTTTCTCTGCTTTGTATTCTTTGTATTTTTCCACGATCGGTGTCAGCTCATTTTGTTCTTTCATCAGATCACGGAAACGATTCTGGTTACCTGCTACATCTGGATCATTCAATTCCTGCAGTACAGTGTCCAGACGATCTACTAAACCTTCTAACTTATCAAACATCTTATTCTCCTTCTCTTGCAAATCCAAAGACCAGCCGGTCTAATCCTGCCAGGTCCTTTTTTATCTCAACACAGGAAAAATCCTGTGCTTCCATCAAATTCTTCACTGCTTCTCCCTGATCATATCCGATCTCAAATGCGAGCATTCCATCTGGGTTTAAATAATTTTTCGCTTCTTTGATGATCTTCTTATAAAAATAAAGTCCATCTTCTTTCCCGTCAAGTGCTAACATCGGTTCATGGTCTTTCACTTCCGGCATTAACTTTCCACATTCTTCTGTTGTAATATATGGTGGATTGGAAATGATCAGATCATAGCTTGCTGTGACATTCTCAAAAAGGTCACTTTGAATAAATTTTACCATAGGTGCGAGATTTTCGCCATTAGCTTTTGCGATTTTTAATGCTTTTTCACTGATATCTGTCCCAATACATACTTCTGGATTTAAAATCAATGCCAGACTGATCGCAATACAGCCAGATCCTGTACAGATATCCAGTATCGTATCTGGTTTCTTTGACTGTTTTAACTGATCAAGCACTTCTTCCAATACTGTTTCTGTATCTGCTCTTGGGATCAGTACATCTGGTGTTACCTTAAATGTATATCCCATAAATTCCTGTGTTCCTAAAATATATTGCAGTGGAACATGTTCTTTTCTCTTCTGAATCAGTTCCTTATATCTTTCTTCCGCTTCTTTATCATTGATCTCATCGGTCATCCCAAACAGGTAGTCTTCCCTTGATATATGAAAACATTCGGAAAATAAATACCATGCATCACCAGATGCATTCTCAATCTGTGCTTCTTCCAATTCCTTTTGTCCATAGAGGACCCATTCTCTTCTATTCATCTTCTTTTTGTTCCCCTTTATGAAGATTTTCTAAATATTCTCTCCAATCGAAGACACCTTCCACCGATGCGATCGCAACTTCGATCATGGAGTGATCTGGTTCTTTCGTTGTCAGTCTCTGAAGTGCCAGTCCTGGTTTTGAAAATATCTGAACAAGCGGGTGGTCACTGCTTCCTGCCAGCCGGATAAATTCATAGGAAACACCAGCTACCAATGGTAAAAATAATAATCTTAATACGATTCGTAACCAGATGGTATCCACTCTGATAAAGAAGAAAAATACCATACTGATGATCATAACGATAAAAATAAAACTTGTTCCACATCTTTTATGTAATCTTGAAAAGTTATCCACATTTTCAGGAGTTAAAGGAACACCTGCTTCTAAACAGTTGATCGTTTTATGTTCTGCACCATGATACATGAAGACTCTCTTGATGTCTTCCATTCTTGAGATCAACACAATGTATCCAAGAAATATCGCTATTCGGATAATACCTTCCATAAATAAAATCACATATTCATTCCTGATCAGCTTTCCGAGTGCTTCGGATGCGATGTATGGAAAGATCATAAATAATCCGATGGAAATTGCCAGTGAAAATACCAGTACGATTCCTATGATGATCTTCTCTGCTTTCTCTCCAAGAATCTTTTCTAAGAGCTGTTCTGTCCTGCTCTCTGTTTGTTCTTCTTCGTCTTCGTAAAAAGATGCAGAATAATTCAGTGTCTTCATCCCGATCACCATAGATTCCAGGAAATTTACCATTCCTCGAAAAACTGGTAATTGAAATAATGGATGTTTCTCTGCGAAGCTTACGCATTCTTCTACTTTCGTCTCTATCTTGCCATTGGGCTTTCGCACGGATACTGCATAACGATCCATATTCTTCATCATTACGCCTTCGATCACTGCCTGCCCGCCTATACGAACCGCCATTGTTGTCTCCTATATTTCTATGAGATTTTTCTCGTTACATTGAGTTTCTCGTTACATAAAAAAAAGGTTGAGATTTCGATAACCTCAACCTGATTTCTTACTTTTCTACTTAACACCATATTTACGATTGAACTTATCAATACGTCCACGAGCCTGAGTAGCTTTCTGCTGTCCTGTGTAGAATGAATGACATTTTGAGCAGATTTCTACGTGGATATCTTCCTTTGTAGATCCTGTTACGAATTCGTTACCACAGTTGCATACTACTTTTGCCTGATAATAATTTGGATGGATTCCTTCACGCATGTTCTTTCACCTCTTCTAAAAAATTTGTTGGATTTTGCCAACATTTACATACTTTGACTTTCGTCATTTCTTGTTTTATAAACAGCTTTTTTATTCTATCACAATTTATTTGAAATTGCAATTACTTTTTTTATTTTCTTAATAATGATCGTTTGGTCAGTGCTACAAATTCTTTGTTGTTTTGGGTTCGTTTAAATAAATCTAACATCTGTTCCATAAATTCTTCCGAACGGTTTCCGGATAATTCTTTGTGAAGTGCTGTGACAACTTCTCTTTCATCTTTGGTAAGCAGCAGCTCTTCTCTTCTTGTTCCTGATTTGGCAATATCAACCGCTGGGAAGATTCTTTTTTCTGCCAGACGACGGTTTAAGACTAATTCCATATTACCTGTTCCCTTGAATTCTTCAAAGATCACGTCGTCCATCTTGCTTCCTGTCTCTACGAGTGCTGTGGCAAGGATGGTAAGACTTCCGCCTTCTCTCATATTTCTGGCTGCACCGAAAAATTTCTTCGGCATATAGAGAGCGGCTGGATCAAGTCCACCAGTTAATGTTCTTCCGCTTGGCGGTACTGTAAGGTTGTAAGCTCTTGCAAGTCTTGTGATACTATCTAATAAAATTACGACATCTTCTTTATGTTCTACGAGACGTTTTGCACGTTCTAATACCATCTCTGACACTCTCTTGTGGTGTTCTGGTAATTCATCAAATGTGGAATAAATAACTTCAACGTTCTTTCCTTCGATAGATTCTTTAAAATCTGTGACCTCTTCTGGTCGTTCATCGATCAATAATACGATTAATTTGATATCTTTATAATTCTGACTGATACTTTGTGCCATTTGTTTTAACAGTGTTGTCTTTCCTGTCTTTGGAGGAGATACGATCATTCCTCGCTGCCCTTTTCCAACGGGTGATAACAGGTCAACCATTCGCATTGGTATGGATGATCTCTCTGTTTCCATTCCTAATCTTTCGTTAGGGAAGATTGGTGTTAGATCTTCAAAATGCTGTCTTCTCGCTGCCATTTCTGGCCTATATCCATTGACAGATTCTACGAATAATAAGGCACTGAATTTCTCACTCTGGGTTTTGATACGGATCGCTCCTGTTAAGATGTCTCCTGTTTTTAAATTGAATTTGCGGATCTGAGCCGGAGATACATAGATATCATTCTCCCCTGGAAGATAGTTTTCACATCGGATGAAGCCATACCCGTCTGGCATAACTTCCAGAATCCCATGTGCTTTTTCTCCGCTGTCCAGACTCTTTATATTCTTTGGAAATTCTTTCTGATGATGTTTTCTTTCTTGATGCTCTGAATAAGATTGTTTTGGTTCACGTTGTATCTGCGGTTCTTCCTTTTGTTTTGATTGTTCCTGATCATAGTTTTCTAATACTTCGATCAGTTCTTGTTTCTTTAAGGTCGAAATGCCTTTTATTTTTCTTTCTTTGGCAATTTCACGTAATTCAATTACCGACTTTTTTTCATATGTCATTCTATCTTACTCCTTTTACCTGGGAAAATGGATGAATTATCCTTTAACGATCGATCCAGATTTGTGTTTTCTTTATTCTAGCATAGTTTTTCAGATATTTCCAATCATTTGTCTTCTTAGTTTTTTTAAGATCTTTTTTTGTATTCTTGAAACCTGTACCTGTGAAATATGAAAGATCTTCGCAATTTCTTGTTGAGTTTTTCCTTCAAAATATCGGTAATAGATCATTTGCTGTTCTTTCTGTTCCAAATGTTTCATGGCTTCCTTTAACATAACATGATCTACCACTTTCTCAGATTCATTTTCTTCTTTTGATAACTTATCCAGCAGAGAAATCTCACTGCCATCCTTCTGATATGCACTCTGATGAATGGATTCTACTTCATTGCTTGCCTCTAAGGATGTTACGATCTCTTCTCTTGTGATCTTCGTGATCTCACTGATTTCTTCGATCGTTGCTTCCCTCTGATACTGCTGGCAAAACTTTTCTCTTGCTTTCATAATCTTGTATACATTTTCTTTTAAAGATCTGCTGACTTTGATCATACCATCATCTCTTAGGAATCTACGAATCTCTCCTGTGATCATCGGTACTGCATAAGTCGAAAATTTCACGTCATAAGACAGGTCAAACTTGTCCACGGCTTTCATAAGTCCAATACTTCCGATCTGAAACAGATCCTCAGACTCATATCCTCTGTTTGTAAATCGTCTCACAACACTCCAGATCAATCCAACATTATTAAGAATGATCTGCTCTCGTGCTGCTTCGTTTCCTTCTTTGGTAAGCCGTAACAGTTCCCTCGTCTTATCCATTCAGCTTGTCTTGATCTCCTATTTTCTTTGTCATGATCACTGTCGTTCCTTCTCCTTGTTTTGAAATAACTTCTACTTGATCCATAAATGCTTCCATAAAAGAAAATCCCATTCCAGTCCTTTCTTCTTCTGGTTTTGTTGTAAACATCGGTTCCATCGCTTTCTTGACATCTGGAATTCCGATACCCTGATCTTTAATCTCTATTCGCAGGATTCCATTCTGATCGGAAAGATCCATGCTGATCTTTCCATCTGGGTTGTGATACGCATGTACAATACAGTTTGTCACTGCTTCTGACACTGCGGTCTTGATATCATCCATTTCTTCCATATCCGGATCAAATTTCATGATATAAGCAGCCGTCACAATTCTTGCGATTCCTTCATTTTCTGAGTCACTGTTAAATTCTAAATGCAACATTTCTTATCCTCCCATTTCTCTATATTTCTTCTATCAGTTGATGCAATCCTGCCATATGAATGATCTTTCTTACTGATGCACTCATATTGCTGACTTTCACCGTTCCTCCCATCGCCTGTACCTGACGATATCTTCCTAAGATCACTCCAATCCCTGAACTATCGATAAATCCTGAATTTTTAAAATCAAACTCAATATCTTTGATCGGATATGATTTTAAAATGATATCGCATTTATGTTTTACTTTCTTCGCTAAGTGATGATCTAGATCACCATCCAGATAAATATATAAAACCCTGTTTTCTATCTTGTATTCTGTTGCCATATTCTGATCGCTCCTTCCTGCTCTTTGCTGTGATACGTTCCTTTCCAAGATCATCTTGAATTTCCTGATAGAAAATAAAAAAGAAAGAAGTTCAAACTTTCGCTTGTTCTTCTTCCTTTATCTTTTGTTTGTAAACTTGTATTCTGTGTAATATTAATTATAAACTTTTGGCACTCTTTTTACCCATTGCATCAATTCGACTCTTCGCATTGATCGCCTGAGATGTTCCTGGGAACTTTTCGATGATCGTCTGATATGTCTTCTTCGCATTCTTCTGATCGGAAGCACCTTCATAAGCTTTGGCAAGGTAATCATATGCATAACGGTTTGTATCGCTGACTTTGATCGCTTTCTTTAAATAAGAGATCGCTGTCTTGTAGTCTTTTGCCCAGTATGCATTCTTTCCTTTGCTGTATAATCCAGTTCCTGCACTTGGATATACCTTTGCTGTCAGATCTTTGTAGATCGCTTTCATATTCTTTGTTGTTAGTTTCTGACTGTCGATATCTAATAACGCATCTGCAGATCCTGTATAATCACGGTCGCTGTATTTCTGTAAGGCACTTAACAACAGATCATAGACACCGTCTTTCTTGCTTGTTCCAATGTACTCGTCTAATTCATCTTCTGCTTTCTTCTGTGCTGCCTTTGCTTCTTTAACTTTCTTCTCGCTTGCTTTCAACTGTGTGTCTTTGGCAAGGATCTGTTCTTTATAATCTTCTACCTGTGTGGAGTTCTTATGGCTGAAGCTTGCACGTACTGTTGGATAGATCAAAACTGCTGCCACGATCACACCGATCACAATTCCTGTTACCATGTAAAACATCGGGCTCTTTCCAGCTTCGTTTTCCTGAATTGAAGAAATATTAAATGGATTCTTCTTTTTCTTTGGTTCTTCTGGCTGACTCACAACTTTTTTCTTCTCTTTTTTCTTCTTGTCTTTCTTCTCTGGCTCAGTTGTCTGTGGCTCTTCTTCGACTACTTTTGTCTCAAATTCTTTGCCATATTCCACTGCTGATTCGTTGTTTGGATCGATCTTTAAGATCGTATCAAGGAATGTTCTTGCATTATCATAATTCTCTCCCTTGATGGATAATAATGCCATTAAAAGATATGCATCTACAAAATTAGGAATAGCTGCCACAACATTCTTTAACTGTAACATCGCAAGGTCATCATTCCCTTGCTTGGCGTAGTTTAATGCCTGATTGTATTTCTTGATCATCTGGTTGGCTTTATATAATTCTGTCTTATTCTTCTTGATCTCTTCTAATTCTTTCCCATATATATTCTCTTCCGCTTCTTCCAAATCTGCACATGGTTGAAACTTAGCTAATTCTTCGTTAAAGTCTAACATTCTCTTCCTCCTGATTTATAAACTCTTTGGCCATGCCTGCCAGATAAAAAGATCCGACAACAAAGCATACCGTTGTTTCCTGATTCCTGTCTATCATCTTACGAAAAGCATCCTGAAATTCTGCTTCATTGATTCTTCTCTTATGAATCCCCACTGTATAAAAGGCTTCAATCTCTGGAATCGTCTTCAGAATGTTCTTCATATATTCTTCTTCATTCTGATGAGATGCTGCAAATAAGATCCGCTTCTTCATTCCATGGTAGTTTGCCTCCACAGTCTGTACAAATCCTTGCATTCCTTGGATATTGTGCGATACATCCACAATGATCCCTGGTGCGATCTCTTCCATCCTTCCGCTGATCCTGATCTGGCTCAGTGCTTCATAGATCTTATCTTCATCGAGTCGTCCACAGATAAGTTCTGCTGTCTGCAATGCTGCTGCAAGATTGGACTTCTGAAATTCTCCTGCAATGTTGGTCCGCACATCTCTTTCCTTATCATACGCATTGGCATTTAAAAAATCAATATATTTTCCTGCTTTTTCTTTAAAATTAAGATTATCTTCAGAAATGTCATAAATTCGTGATTTTTTCTGCCTTGCTTCTTCAGAAAGGATTTCTTTTACCTTGGGTTCCTGTTCTATTGTCACAACTGGAATTCCTGGCTTAATGATCCCTGCTTTGTGTGTTGCGATCTCTTCCAATGTTTGTCCCAGAAATTCCATATGATCTTCGCTGATCGAAGTGATCACACTGACCTTCGGACAGATAACATTGGTAGCATCATATCTTCCACCCATTCCTGTCTCGATCATACAGATATCTGGTTGTTCTTCCTGAAAGATCACCATCGCCATCAGAAATACTGCCTCAAAAAATGATGGGCTATTCTTTCCTTCTGTTATTCCAGTTTCAATGGCATGTCTTACCTTCACCGCAGCTGATGCAAATCGTTCATCACTGATCTCTTTCGCACACAGCTTGATTCGTTCATTGATCTTCACAACATGTGGCGAGGTAAAGGAAGCTGTCTTCTTTCCATGCTGGGTAAGGAGTGCTTCTAAAAATGCACAGACGGATCCTTTTCCATTCGTCCCTGCTACATGGATCATATGCAGCTCTTTTTGAGGATTTCCCAATCGTTCTAAAAAGTATTTTATATCTTCGAGAGAAGATTTTGTGGCGAATCCTGCGATTTTGTATAAATATTTTACAGACTCTTCATAAGTCATGGTCATTTCTTCTGTTAGCATAATTCACCACTCAGTACTGCTTTCAATACCTGAAGTACTCCATCTTCTTTGTAAGATGGTGCTACAAAATTCGCTGCTTCTTTTACTTCATCTCTGGCATTCTCCACTGCAAAACTGTGACTTGCACGTTTTAACATCTCGATATCATTTAAATTATCTCCAAATGCCAGTGTTTCATCTGGTGTGATTCCGTATTCTTCCTGAAAATGTCTTAAGGCACTTCCTTTGTTCGCACCTTTGTTGGCGCAATCAACCCAGCATTTTCCGGATACTACAACATTCATCTTCTTGCCCCATCGTTTGATGAACTCATCCCCAACTACATCTTCGGCGCAATTGTGATGAAAAATACTCATCTTACATACACCTTCTGGATTCCCTAAAACATCATCTACAAGATCACCTCTGTAGCCATAGTCTCCGACCAGATGCTGGTAAATCCCGATATTCTCCATATATGTCATGTTATCTTTATTGATCGCAATCTCACATCCTGGGAACTGTCTTGCTTCTTCAATATAAGTTCTTACGATTTCTGGGTCGATCACATCTACATATTGATAATCTTTGGAATGAATACAAGTTCCATTTTCTGAAATAAAACTGATGTCATCAAGTACTGGCGTGAATACTTTCTCGATACTTGCTCTCTGACGGCCGCTTGCCGCTAACACGATCGTTCCTCTTCGTTTCAGTTCTTTGATCACGTCATAATATTCCGGATTCAGATCCAGTGTCCCATCTGCCACTAATGTTCCATCAATGTCTGTTGCGATTAGTTTGATCATTTGTTTTCCTTTCTTTTCTCCATCTACATGCTGTATCATTATTTCAAAAAGGCTGCCATACTTTGTACAGCAACCTTTGTTTTATTTGTCTTTTTCCAGATCGTATGGTGTCACCTGATATACATAATAATTCAGCCAGTTATAATACATAGCATTTGCATGACATCTCCATGACTTCACTGGTTTCTTCGTTGGATCATCATCTTTGTAATAATTCTTTGGTATATCTGGATTCAGTCCTCGTTTCACATCCCTTACATATTCATAATGCAGTGACATCACATCATATTCTGGATGTCCTGTGACAAATACCTGACTTCCTGTGGAATTCAAAATAATGTATGGTCCTGTCTCATCTGATTCTGCTACGATCGTTAATTCTTTATTCTTGCGGATGGCTTCTCCGTCAACTCCTGTATTTCTAGAGTGTGGCACGTAGAACTTATCATCAAATCCTCGAATAATAGGAAGTTTATTATGTAATGGATGGTGTTCATAAACACCTGAAATCTTCTTATTCAAGATATGTTTCTTGATTCCATAGTGATAATAAAGTCCTGCTTGTGCTGCCCAGCAGATATGCAAAGTTGATGTAACATGTGTTTTGGACCATTCCATGATCTCAACAACTTCATCCCAGTAATCAACCTCTTCAAATTCTTTTAATTCTACTGGTGCTCCTGTAATGATCAGTCCGTCAAAACGTTTGTCTTTGATCTCTGAGAAATAATTATAAAATTTCTCCATGTGTGACTCTGATACATGAGTCGGAACATAAGATTCTGTCTGTAAAAATGTAATATCTAACTGTAATGGTGTATTTGATAAACTTCTCAGCAAATGAAGTTCTGTGTCTAATTTGTTTGGCATCAGATTTAAAATTGCAATCTTTAAAGGCCTGATATCCTGTGTACATGCCCTTTCTTTATCCATCACAAATACATTTTCTTCTTCTAAGGCTGCCTTCGCCGGCAGATCGTTGTCTATTCGAATTGGCATTTTATCAAATCTCCTTCTCTTTTTTTCGATTGCTTTTTAAGCTGACAGCATTTTTCCTGTCAGATATTTATTATAAAACTCTTGCATTTTTTATGCAATCTATATTTATTATCGTCCGATCAGATTAAGGAAATCTTCTTCGCTCAGTATTGGAATGTTTAATTCCATCGCTTTCTTATTCTTTGATGACTGCGACATTTTGTCATTGTTGATCAGATAGTCTGTTTTCTTTGACACTGATCCTGTGACCTTGCCTCCCATCTGCTCAATCTCTTCCTTTAGTTGTTTTCTATTATCAAAATGATCAAGTGATCCTGTCACAACAAATGTTTTTCCTTCTAAGATCTGTTCTGTCTTACTTTCTTCTTTCTTCTCAAACTGCACATATTGTAACAGTTGTTCTAAGATCTTCTGATTATGTGGTGTATGAAAATATGATACCATAGCTTCTGCGATCATCGGTCCAATCTGATCGATCGCAATAAAATCCTCTGCATCGGCTTCTCTGATCGCATTGAAATCTTCTTTAAAATGTTTGCAGATCAATTTTGCATTGGAAAGTCCTACATTCGGAATTCCCAGACTATAAATAAAGTTTGCCAATGCAGGCTGTTTGGAATCATTGATCGCATTGATCAGATTTTGGTAGGATTTTTCCCCAAATCCTTCTAATTCCAGAATCTCTTCTTTGTGATCTTTTAAAGTGAAGAGATCATAAATTTCATTTAATAGTCCAACATCGATCATCTTCTGTAATGTTGCTTCGGATAGTCCATCAACATTCATTGCATCTCTTGATACAAAATGCGAGAATGATTTGATCTTCTTTGCACTGCAAAATTCGTTGGTGCAGACTAGGGTTCTGATTCCATTTTCATCTTCGATCTTTGTCTCACCACCGCACGCAGGACAAGTATGCGGAATCTCTATATTGCCACTCTTTGTTTTATTCTCTGCAAGCTGTGGAATGATCATATTAGCTTTGTATACAACGATCTCATCGCCGATTCCTAACTGCAGTTCTTCCATCACACTAATATTGTGGAGACTGGCTCTGCTGACAGTCGTTCCTTCTAATTCTACTGGTTCAAAAATTGCCACTGGATTGATCAGTCCGGTTCTTGATGGGCTCCATTCAATCTCAGTTAATGTTGTCTCCGCTGTCTCATCTGCCCATTTAAATGCGATGGAATCTCTTGGGAATTTGGCTGTTCTTCCAAGACTTTTTCCATATGCAAGATCATCATAGACTAATACCAGTCCATCTGATGGCAGATCAAATTGTTCGATCTTCTTTGAGAACTTCTCAATCTCACCTCGGATCGTATCTTCTGTGACTCTGATATGTTCTACCACATCAAATCCAAGGCTTGCTACCCAGTCTAATTTCTTCTCGAAGGAATTATCAAAATCCATGCCTTCAACATCACTGACACTGAACGCATAGAAATGAACGTGGCGTTTGGCTGTGATCTCATTGTTTAACTGTCTGACGGAACCACTGCATAAGTTTCTTGGGTTCTTATACTGACTGTCAACATCTTCGATTTCTTCGTTCATCTTATAGAAATCTGAATATGGTATGATCGCTTCTCCACGAATGACCAATGTTCCCTGATATGCAATACGTCTTGGAACATTTTCAAAAACCCTTGCGTTGTTTGTTACAACTTCTCCAACTTCCCCATTTCCACGAGTCACGGCTTTGAGGAGTTCTCCATGTTCATAGGTCAGAACGATCGTTAAACCATCGAGTTTCCATGACAGGATTCCTTCCTGGCCGTTCAGCCATGTTGCCAACTGATCTGGCTCCTTTGTCTTGTCTAATGATAACATCGGAGATGGATGTGCTTCCTTTTCCAATGCTGTCATCAATTCATACCCTACATGGATCGTTGGACTGTTTGATAAAACAGTGTTCGTCTTTTTCTCTAGTTCTAAAAGTTCATCATACATCTTATCGTATTCGAGGTTGCTCATAACTTCTTTATTCTGCTGGTAATAAGCTTTCCCTGCTTCATTTAGTGTATGAATGAGTTCTTTCATTCTGTCTAAATCATTCACTTTTTAGCTCCTTCTTTAACTCTCGTAATTCATCCGGAGTTAATTTTCGATATCTTCCTTCTTTCAGATCGCCGAGTTTAATGTTCATAACACGGACTCTCTTAAGTTTTGTCACACGGTATCCAAAGTGTTCACACATTCTTCGGATCTGCCGATTTAATCCCTGTGTCAAGATGATCCTGAACTCGTTTGGTCCTTCTTTTATAACTTTGCATCTTCTTGTTACTGCATTAATCTCATCTAATGGTACTGGATTCCTCATATCATGAATGAATTCATTCGTAATTCGTTTATTCACTGTTACTTCGTATTCTTTTTCATGATAATTTCTTGCTTTCATGATCTGATTGGCTGCTTCACCATCATTGGTAAGCAGGATCAATCCTTGAGAATCCTTATCTAATCGTCCTACAGGATAGATCCTTGTTGGATAGTTAATATAGTCGATAATATTATCTTTCTCTTCTTTGCTTGCTGTGCATACGATTCCTCTTGGCTTATGAAAAGCCAGAAAGATCAGATCTTCCTGAATCTTTACCGGCTTTCCATCAAATGTCACGCTCTGCCCCGGAAGTACTTTGGTTCCGCTTACTGCAACTTCTCCATCGACTTCGACTCTGCCTTCCTCGACATACGTATCCGCCTGTCTTCTGGAGCAGATTCCTGCCTGACTTAAATATTTATTTATACGCACTGCATCTTCTGTTTTACGTTTTGTCTCTTGCATTGTTACCTTTCCCACTTGTCACAAAGGGCGATGATCTGGTCAGCAAATTTGCCCAGATCTTTGTTCGTTCCACCCTCATTGTGCTCAATTACAGATTTCAAACGCTCGCTGGCTGTAAGAAGTCTGATATAAGCACTGCTCTGTTTTGGTTTCTTCTGGATGCGTTCTCTTGATCCCCATTCAGTCCATTCGCCTGCAATAAGGTCAAACACATCTCCGCTGTATGGTGCTCTGGCTTTGAATTTGTATTCATCTTTTAAGCATGATGTAAATGCTTCACAGACCGCATCTTCTCCATGAACTACAAATACTTCTTCTGGTTTCTTCTCGAAACTATTGACCCATTTTAATAACCCGTTCTTGTCTGCATGTCCGCTTAAACCTTCTAATTGTACGATATCTGCTGCCACTTTGATTGCCTCACCAAACAGTTTTACTTCTTTGGCTCCTTCGATCAGTGATCTTCCCAGAGTTCCATATGCCTGATATCCTACAAATATGATCGTATTCTCTGATTTCCACAGGTTATGTTTTAAATGGTGTCTGATTCGTCCAGCTTCACACATTCCGGATGCTGAAATGATCACCATCGGTTCTGTTTCAAAGTTGATCTCCTTTGATTCTTCTGTCGTAATGGATAAATGAAGATTGGAAAATGTGATCGGATTAATTCCTTGTTTCACTAATTCCATAGCTTCCTCATCATATGTTTCATCGATATTCATATTAAAGATCTTCGTTGCTTCCACTGCCAATGGGCTGTCTACAACAACTTTGAAATCTCCATGATTCTTGATCCTATCTTCAGCCTTGATCTGACGGATATAATATAACAGCTCCTGTGTTCTTCCAACTGCAAAGGATGGAATCACGACATTCCCACCTCGATCAAAGGTCCTCTGGATCACATCGGTCAATTCTGTCACATAATCCTGATGTTTTCCATGATAACGGTCACCATACGTAGATTCCATAATAACATAATCTGCTTCTCTCGTATAGCTCGGATCTTTGATCAATGGCTGGTTAAAGTTTCCGATATCTCCAGAGAATACCAGTTTCTTTTCCACATCTGCTTCCCTTAACCACACTTCAATGCTGGAAGATCCTAACAGATGTCCGATATCTGTAAATTTGATCGTAATGCCGTCAGCAACTTCAATCTGTCTGCCATATGGGCATGGCACGAAATACTGCATGACATTGATCGCATCATCCATCGTATAGATTGGTACAACTTCTGGTTTTCCAGATCGCCTTGCTTTCCTGTTCTTCCACTCCGCTTCAAATTCCTGAATGTGTGCACTGTCTTGCAACATGATCTCACATAGATCGGTTGTTGCTCTTGTCGCATAGATCTTTCCTCTGAACCCTTTTGCATACAACAGCGGGATCAGTCCTGAATGATCGATATGTGCATGTGTCAGCAGGATAAAATCAAGATTCCCTGCATTCACTGGAAGATCAACATTCTCGTATACATTTAACCCTTGTTCCATTCCATAGTCAACAATAAATCTTTTGCCGCAAGCTTCCACATAATGGCAACTTCCGGTCACTTCATGATCCGCTCCGATAAACATTAACTTCATGGCTTATACCTCCTCTGAAATATAGATTGGGCCAGCCGGCACGATATCTTTTAGATACTCATGCTCTTTTAATATCTGTCCTGCATCGTAGTCAAAAAACACCTGTGTCAGCTCGTCGATTGAAATTTCATCTTTCCATCCCTGTGCATCCGTTGTGTGTATGTCTAATGTCTCATCTTGTGGTATGTCTGCACGTTGAATGGATATCTTATGATTCAGACATTGAAACTGGAATACTCCATTCTGATCCTTGATATATGGATCTTTCACCAATATCCTGAATGTAAAATCGTTCTTTCCTTGCAAGATATCTCCCCAAGCAGTAAGGTTCGTGATCCTTGCCATGATCTTTGGTACTTTTTTGCTTTGTATAAAATCCTTTCCTGTTGAATTTCCCTTGAATAAATTTCCTTCTGTGATATAAATCTTCTTACCTTTGTGTCGTTGTTTGATCTGGTTAATCATATGTTCTGGCTCTAAAGAATACGCCCATCGGATATATACTTCATCTTCTTCAAAACTTTCTGCAAATACGCCTTGCAACAGATCGTCTTCATAATAAGCTAAAAGGCTTCCATCTCCACTCTGGCTTTCTTTTTCCAGTCGTCTCAGGTATGGTTCATCCGGAACTGTATATATCTTGTATTGTTCCATAAACCGCTCTAAAAAATTCTGGATCGTCTGATAATCTTCTGCCATTATATGAACGATCTTATGATTTCTATCCGTTGTATCATCTGTATATGAAATGTTATGATTATCGATCATTGTTTCTTCCCAGTCCATCACAAATCGAAACTGGAATGGCTCATAATATGCTTTATTCGCAGGCATCAGATACGTAAATGGCTGTTGCTGCTCATACATATCATTGAAACACTTCTTAAGCATCTCTGCCATGATGCCTCTTCTTCTATATTCCTTCCACACCGCAACTGCTACAATATAATTTAATGTATATGTCTTCTTTCCTGCTCTTATGTGGTATGGATTTAAATGGATCATTCCTAAGATCTTGTTGTCTTCTTCTGCCAGTATCACTTGATTCGTTGCATATATCTCTTCAAAATAATATTGTGCAAACGGCTCTGGATCTTCAAAAATCTCCTGATACATGTCATATACTGGCTGTTTGTCTTTGTTTTTCTGATAAACGATCTCCATGCTATTTCCTTTATTCTTATTTTGTTTCATTAAGCAGACACACTGCCTGTGCACTGATCCCGAGTTCCTCTCCTGTGAATCCTAAATGTTCTTCTGTCGTTGCTTTGACATTCACCTGATCTGGATCTACTTTGAGGGTCTTACTGATATTTTCTTTCATTGTTGGAATATAATTTAATAACTTTGGTCTCTGTGCAATGACTGTCGCATCCACATTCCCAATCTCATATCCTTTTTCCTCGATCAATCTTACAACTTCTGCTAACAACTTCATGCTGTCTGCATTATGATATGCAGGGTCTGTGTCTGGAAAATGCTTTCCGATATCTCCTAATGCTGCTGCCCCAAGGATCGCATCTGTGATCGCATGCAGCAGAACATCAGCATCTGAGTGTCCTAATAATCCTTTCTCATATGGTATATTTACTCCGCCTAAGATTAAGTCTCTTCCTTCTACTAACTGATGGACATCATATCCCATTCCTACACGCATATTCTTGCTCTCCTTTTTTTGTTTTTATTATAACATGATTTCACTCTTTTATCATGATTTTTAGCAAGAAAAAAAGACATATTCCTATCGAATATGTCTTCCGAAAGTAGCGATGAGCAGATTCGAACTGCTGACACTACGGGTATGAACCGTATGCTCTAGCCAACTGAGCTACATCGCCATATGTTATGAAATTCATCCATGTAGTTCATGGATAGTGGGACCAATAGGACTCGAACCTATGACCCTCTGCTTGTAAGGCAGATGCTCTCCCAGCTGAGCTATGATCCCTTGTGTCTCTCAAGCTCTCTTGCCTGACGACAAAATATAATATACTCTTATTTTCGATGAATGTCAACACTTTTTTTAATTTTTTTTTGATATTTTTATTTTATAGATAGAAACCACGTAAAAAATGGCTTATTTACGTGGTTTCTTCATAATTTATTTTTTTATATTTTTTCGGATTTCATCGAAATTTTCTATGCAATAAAAATAATCCTCCTAAAATCAGAATGATTCCTCCTATGAATGAAAGCTCATCTGTCCGTCCACCTGTCTTTGGAAGATCCAATATAGAATCATTCGTAACATTGTACGTCAGATGATAGAAGTAATAATCATTTCCCTGTTTGATCGCTTTACTTGTATCCACATTCTGTTTATCCACCTCTGCCTGTGACATCGTCATTGGCAGTGTAACGATGATTGGTTCTTTTAACAGATTCTTTCCAACCGCTGTCTTTGTCTCTGTGATCGTATAAGTATCAGGAAGCAGTCCATCAAAAGTGACTTCTCCAGCAGAATCTGTTTTGGCCTTCGCTACTTCTGCTCCATCAGATGATGTGATCACAAATTCGATATTTCTTAATGATTTTCCCTTAGAATCTTTCTTGATAAGTTTTACAGATCCTTGGATCATCTGATTCATAAACTTCGCTCCACCTGTCAATTGTGCTTTAGCTGTCGTTCCAGTTGATCCAATATCGAACGTCACAGTTTCTTTCTCCTGGTCGATCGTTGCATTGCTTCTGTTGCTCGTAATATTGAGTAATTTGAAATACTTGATCATACCTCCTTCATTACACGTATAAGTACCATATTCCAGATCATCAAACGTCACAGACAGTTCGATCAGATCTCCCGGATGATCTTTCATCTGTTTTTCAACCTCTGCCTTTGTGAATTTGACTTTCTTCTCATAACTATGTTTCTTTCCATAGACATCGGTTCCAGTCAGTGTAAATATAAAAGTCGGATCCCCAACATCCATATTCAGATTACCTGGGTCCAATGCTTTTGTGATCGTAATGCTTCCTTTCGGCCCTGTACGGTCATGTGTGTTTGTGATCACTGTAAGATCCTGATCATTTTCATCCGTATCATAGGTTGGTCTGTATCCGATCTCAGATTCTCCCGTGATCAATCCTTCTTCGACTTCTTTCCATGTATAATTGACTTTTTTCCCATTGACTTTCACAGGAAGTACCTTACTGGACGCTTTCCAGTTATTCTTCGCACTGAGCATCAATGTTTCTTCCACTTTACCATCAGCCAACAGATTAACTAAAACAGATTTGGGACGTATGCCATCTTTATTCCCATGATCATTCCATACCTTTTTAACCTTTTTCTTCGTCGTATCTGGTGTATGCGTATTCGTGATCATGATATTCTTCGTTGTTGTACCATCATCATCTATTGTCTCATTTGTCTCATAAGTATCGACATATCCTGTTTTTGCATTACCTGTCAGCTTATCATAGACTTCTTCTTTCACTTCATACTCAAATGGTTCGCCAGCTTTGTCATACTTATCGAGGCAATGATACGTTACATCATCTGACCAGTTATTTGTTTCGTCTAATGTAATAGCATTCTTGTATTTCTCACCATTTCTATATAATTGAGCTTTGATCGATATCGGCCTCAGATTATCTCCATTGTCACCATCTTCCCAAACCTTTTGTACATTGATATCGACATATTCTGGATTTTCATGGAAGTTCGTAAACGAAATCACATACATCGCATCATTCCAGTGTGTACTCGTCAAAGTATAACCTTCGGGAACATCTTCATGAAACTCCCACTTTTCACGATCATCCTTCTTGATATCCGTAAACATTGTCCAGTTATTATCTTTTGTCAGTGTATACACCTTTACTTCTTTTGTTGTCTTATGTGTTGCCTTGATCGTAACAACATCTGGACGGATCTTTGCTGCATTGTCATGATCATCCCATATCTTCTTCAATGCAATATAATCCAGTTTCTGGTTGACTAAAGTATCTGAATCATGCACATATGTTGTTGTATCATTATCCGTATTATTCTCGACTTTTACATCATGAATGAGATTTTCTTTCGTATCATTGATCACTTTACCCTTAAATGTTAATGTCTTGTCCGATTTCTCGTATCCATCTGGTGCATAGATTTCTTCTACCTCATACATATCACTGTCTGTTCCATCCTTTGCATAGATATCGGTCGGCAATCCAATAAACTCCAGATATTCAAACTGATCATCCTGTGATGTAGTGGTGGCGATCGTATCACCCTTCTTAAAGATATTTTCTCCTTTGCTATTAACGATATCTGTTTTCGCTTTTAAGGCAAATATGGCTCCCGCCAGCTTGTTTCCGTCTTGATCGGTCTTGATCAGATGGATGCCGTATTTTTGCAGAGTATCATTAGCTTTGACATGAATACTTACTTTCTTTGCAACCTTTAAGGCGATATCTTCCTCTTCTGGATCCAGAACCTCTACCGTAGTCTTGATCGTTTTCTCTGGCAGATCTTTATACGATCCTTGGTTGTTAAAACTGATATTGATCTCGTATTTTCCTGATTTTTCTGCATATGTCGGTGTAAATGCCACATCTTTATCCGTCACTTCCATATCTTCTGCTCCATCGTCATCATAAAGGATTCTCCAGCTAAAGTCCTCTGCCTTGAATTTATCACCTTTTAAGAACCTGTTCTTTGGCATGGCAACGATCTTTAACGGATGTTCCTCGATAAACTTATCTTCTTCGATCTTTAAGATCTGATCCATGACATATGTTGTCTTAAGAACTGGATTTCCATAGAACATCTGGCTGACATCTTCTACATTGGAGGTGTTGAAAGATGAAAGATCGAGTGTTTTGATGGAATCCATGGCATAAAACATCTGACTCATATCCACGACTGCGGATGTATCAATATTTTTAAAATTGATCTCTGTGAGATTCCTGCAATTTTTAAACATTTTAGATGATATTGCATTCATGTAGATGATCTGTCCGGCTCTTTGACTTGAGATATAACAATCTCCACCATCGTTCCAAAGCACAATACTGCCATCTTTATTCTGAGAAACATCCGTTGTCACAGCTCCTTCTGGCGCACTCTTCCACGTGAAAGTCACAGATTCCGCATCCTTGATCTTCTGGTTCAATTTTTCGCCTTTTTCCAACACATAAATACCAGTACTTACATTATTGTCTTCATTTCCAAACGGATCTTCCTTGTCTGATACTTTATCATCATCACGAATATCATTGATACTTCCTGCAGTTGTATCCCATGTCAGTTCTACTTCATGTTTTTCCTGATCTTTGATATAGCCTGTCGGAGACTTGATCTCTTTTATGTAATACTTTCCTAAATAGAAGTTAGTTGTTTCTTTTCCATCCATATCCTTTCTTGTAAAATGGATCTCCTTCTCTTTTGTCGTTGTCTTTTGATCGATCAGTTCGTCCTTCTTCCAGACAAGCGTTCCGTCATCTTTCTTGATATTCTCATCCGCATACAGCCCATAGACTGCTCCTGCGATCTGATCGTTGTCATAGATAAAACTCTGAAAATCCTTGTCATAATCTGTTAAGATATCTCCCGTCTTACTGAACGTAATTTCTCCATAGACTGGCGTATCCATCTGGTCAAACCTGCAGCTTCCATTTCCAGCGTTATCGTACGTGATCTTGATGCTTGTGGATTCCCCGCTTAACTCAAAAGATTTTTCTTCTGCGTCATCCATGTTGTAGCCTGCTGGCGCAGCAGTTTCCTTGATCGTATATTTTCCATATGGAAGATAGCACTCTGCAGTTCCATCTCCACTCGTTCCTGTAGTCAAAGTTGCCACAATATCCTGATCTTCATCATAGATTTCATAGACTGCATCATTTAACAGCTTCTTTGTCTCTGATGAACGTTTGACTAGTTCGATCCTGATCTTATTTTCATCATCTTTATACGGACCAAACGTGACTGTCTTATGGACATCAGACTTGATCAAGACCACATCTTCATCTTCCATCATTTCATGCTTTGGATCACCCTTGATCTGATGCAATGTATAAACACCGATCGCTAACGAGATTGAAGTTGCTTCTCCTTTTTCATCAGTTATCAGAGTATCGACCACTTCTCCATGCGGATCAATGATCTGAAATTCCGCCCCAGATTCCGGTACATACTTATCTTTATTTACGGACATTTGCTTTTTGATCGAAATCTTTGCGGATTTTGTATAATCGTCTTTTAAAACGAATTCATACACTTTGACTTCATCCTCGATCGATGCTTTCATTTCTGTGGAATACTGCGGTAGCGCAAGGTCATAGCCTTCGACACCTCTGGTCTGCACGACTATAAACCCTGTCTTCTTTACGAAATCTTTTAGGAGCATCGCTGCCTTTCCTTCGGAATCTGTGACTAATGTTCCAAGAATCGCATCTCTATTATCTTTTTTCAGTTTTTCAATGTAATGAAGCCTGTCCTGTGACGTTGCCAATGTCTGATCCTTGAAATCTTTCACCATAGATTCATCCAGTACAACAAACTCAGCCCCTGGTTCTGGTTTAGACTTTCCATTCTTGACCATCGTTTTTCTGACCCGGATCTTGTCTCCATTATAATAATTATCCAGCTCAAATTTTTTAAATTTCTTATCGCCGTCTTTGATCGTTACATCAAAATCATCAGCGATCTTATAATTATCACTTCCTTTTGTCTGATGAACCGTGTAGATGCCAGGATCTAACTTTCCAGATTGAGCTGCACCATTTTCATCCGTGATCAATGTTTCTATGACTTTCTTTGTCGACTGATCGATGATCTGGAATTCTGCCTTATATTCTTCTTTTTTTGTATAAGTTCCAGTTTCCTTATCACTGATCCTTGTAACCTTTGTCAACATGATCCCTGCATGCTGCTTTGGATCGTTTGATTCAACCTTATAGATCATTTTAGATCCATCAATGCTTACCCATTTGTCCGGTACCATATCATATCCATCGGTCGTTTTCGTCTGATGAATACGGTAAGCTCCATAAGGAAGTAAATCTGTTTCTGCGATCCCTTTGTCATTCGTTGTGATCGTCTGTTTTAAGTTATTCTTGGAATCATAAACCTCAAAAACTGCCTGTGCTTCTGGAACATTTTCCTCGCCAAACGTCTTTACAACTTGTATTGTTCCTTCATATTGCTGTTCCTTCAGATACTGGGATGTATTTTTATTGACCGTGACTGATATATCATTACTAGATAACTTATATCCCAACGGAGCATACTTCTCATGTAAACGGTAATATCCCGGATACAGATCTGTCACTTTTGCATAACCATCCGCATCAGTTACCATCTGTGTCACAAGTGTTCCTGCTTTATAGACAACACTCTTGTTATCGGAGCCTGTGATATCATGGTCAGCATATAGCTCATAGACAGCATTCTGCAAGTTTGCTTCAACTCCTAGATCCCCTCGTTTATTCTTTACAGTTCCCTGTTTAAAGATCTCCAGATCACTCTTTTGAAATTCATTGATATAGTTAAATGTGAATGATCTGACTCCACCCTGTTCCACTTTGCTCTGATCTGTCTGATCTGGGATCAGGTGTCCGAATGGGGATTTTGTTTCCCTGACCATCCAAGTGTGGACCGAGGCACTCTTTAAGGCTGAAATCTTCTGCTCTGCAAGTTTTTGTGCTTCCTGCATTGCCACAGCATATGCTTTTGCCGAAGAATCGTACCAGCCATTATCTGTCGCTTCTTTTTGCTGACTTTTTGAAAGATCGTTCCAATTCTTTACATAAGTCTTTTTCGTTGATGTCACACTATAACTTACCGTTCTTTGAACAGTATAAGAAGCTTCTCCATTGTCATCGGTTGTTACACTTCCTTGATAATTCCCATCCATATAGATCTGAAATACTGCTCCAGAAAGCCCTGCTCTTGTTTCCGCATCTTTCTTTTTGATCTTGATCCTTACATTATCTGAGCTGGTTCCTGACTTTGTTGCACTCGTTTTCGCTTTTTCAATATCTGGCGGTGTATGACGAAATCCGAACAAAACCTGATGGGAATCCAGTTTCTTCTTTTTCACACATTTCTTCACTGTATAATAGTAGATCGTTCCTTCTGGATCCTGATCACTGATCATTTTACAGAACTTTTTTGCATCTTTCTGCGAATAACCTCTGTCCACATTTTTTCCTGCCTGATAAACGGTATTTTGCTTATTCGCTCCATGTCCACATGCCCAGATGTATGCCTGACACAATGACAGATCTTTTGTATTCTTGCCGCTTGATCTGAAATACCAGTTTAATGCTTTTGCAATTCCCTTTTTTTCATAAGTTGCTGCATTGATCGTCTTGTATTTTAAGGTATCTCCAGAACACATGGTCTTTCCAGAGTTTAAGCAAAACACTCTGTGTCCGTCAGCTGTCATACTCCACAGACCTTCTGATGCAGGACGATCGATCTCTGAGATCTTATTACTTGATAATGCCTGGCTCATCACCAGTTTGGCTTCTCCTGTGAAAGCCTTGACGTCTCTATTCTTCAGGAACAGTGATTCTCCTGAACCACTCAGATACATTGTCATGATCATCAGGAGGGTAAGAATACTTACCGATATCTTTTTACAGATCGTCTTCATTTGTTTCAAACTTTCTTCCTCCTTTTTTACTTGTAACGGTTTGTGAAATATCCTGGCTGTCCTTCCTTGTCGATCCTTCCATATTCAGAATCTACGTGGTCTCTCGAAAATCCAGTTCCATTCTGCCCTTCCAGTTCGATCGAGCCATTAAACATGCCGTCATCATGAATAATGTTGTGTGTGTCGAATGATCCATCTGTTTTCTTCCAGACAGCATACAATTCACAAGTCTGTCCAGCATCGCAGAGAGTATTGACTGCCTGTCTGTCGGTATATTTTGCTTTGATCGCATTCGGATCTTCACTCCACCCAAGGAAGGTATATCTCGGCCGTTCAAATGTATTTGCTGGCAGGATATCATCCTGTCCATATTTTAATTCCACAGTCTTTTTGCTGCCTGATGCACCATTTCCATCAAATGTTACTTCATAAGAGTTCTTGGACCAAACAGCATAAAGTGTTATACCCTCCGTGTTACTCCATGTGATCGTCTCTCCTGGAGAATACCGTGCTCTCACCGCATGTTTATCTGTATTCCATCCAACAAAGGCATAGCCTTTTTTCGTGTATCCATTCTCAGCAAAGCTGTAATTTTGATCGTACGTGGCTGTCCCATCATTCACATATCCAGAATCTTCTCCATTTCCATCATAGTTTACAGTGTATGTATTCGCTGTCCACTGGGCTGTCTCTGTATAATTACCACATACCAGCCAGCCTGTATTGGACATCCATTTTGTTCCTTCATCCAGCCATCCTTCCAAGGTATAACCTCTTCTTGATACCGTTGGAAACGAAAAATAATCTCCATCCGTAAAATTCCATGTTACATCTGCACCATCTCCACCATTTCCGTTGTAATAAATGCTGCGGCTTGGCTTTTCCAGATTCAGATTTATAGAACACCAATCATAAGTTTTCCATCCATCTCTGTCAGCGGAGGCCACTCCGACCAATCCAGTACTGACATGGATATTTACTGATTTCCAATGTTCTTGAGTATCATGATAGGAATTTTCCCAAAATCCATCATTTCCTCCGCAATAAAGCGTTATATCCTTGCTTGGATCTGAAAATGTTGGTTTATCCACCGTTACCCATTCCCAAGAACGATGCTGTTCATGGGCTGGTAACAGATACCAGACTTTGATCGTTAAAAGCGTATAGTTGTTATTACTGTTCTTCTCTGAATATATCGTCTGTTTATTCACTGTAAGCTTATAATCTCCGCCTCCACCGGAATACGTCGTTACCGTATATGGATGTCTGGAATTATTAAATGTCCCACCGCTGACATTTTTATTTTTTTCATATTCATCACTATGAATATACATTGTCAGACTATCGCTTTTCCCATTTGGTCCATTGATGTTCACTGTTAAATGTCCATCTTTAAAATGTTTGTTTCCTCCTGTATTATATGATTGATAAGCATGTGCCTTCTTCATCTGATACCATGCCAGAATGGAAACAAATGAAACCATGACCACTAATACCACTATGATCTTTCGTTTTCTTTCCAGGATCTTTTTTGCATTCTTCATCATATCCTCCTCTCCATCTATTTTTATCTATCTTCCTTTTGTTTCCTGATCTTCTGTCCATGATTCCTCATACAGTACACCACATACCGATATCTTCCATGTCCTCGGTACGGATGACAGGTTAAAAGTGTGACCATATCTTTCCCTTTTTGAATCAGAATCTTGTCCATATCATATGGATCGATCACTTTAATCTTTGTAACCCGGTAATCCAGTCTTTCCCATGGATTTCTAATGATCACCTGATCGCCTGTTTTTAACTGTTCGATGTCCCGAAAATACGGAATTCCCCGATATCCCCGATGTGCAGCGATCACGCAGTTGCTGTCTTTTTGTCCTACTGGCAGGGATGTCTGTCCCATGATCGCTGCTCCTTTTCTCATATTTTCCATCGTCGCTCCCAGATATAATGGAAGTTTCTGTTTCATCTTCGGTATCTTAATGTAACCGAAGGTATTCTTTTCGTTTCTTAAGACGATCGGTGCACTGCGGTAACTGAATACATCCTTTAGCCCTGCTTGTTTTTCTTTGAATATCTTCCTGTTATAGCGGACTGCTTTTTGATACAGTAGATCATCCTGTTTTCTTTTGCTTCTCCTCTGCGTCAATTCTTTCACCGTCTGATTGGACTGTTTTTGTTTCAGATATGATATGATCTCCGGATAAAGCAGTAACGTGATCCCTATCACCAGAAAAAAGATTCCAACAATATTTATGATCTTTTGTTTCACCCATATCTCCTTTCTCCGCTTTTTCTTTTCATCTTTTCATATACTTTTCTGACTGCGATCAATACACAAATGATCAATAGTCCTGCAAAGATGGCCCGTTTGTAAACTTCCATCCATTGCGAATGATGATTTCTTGCTCTTATCTCTTCCTCTTTTGCATGATAAGCTGTGCGAACTCCTCGGACTAATAAACGCTTGTCATTAACTCCATAGGGTGTGCAAGTAACCAATGTTACATGATCTTTTCCTTCCATGATCTGAAGTTCCTTTGTATCTTGTGGTTCCACGACTGTGATCTGATCCACAAGGTAAGCAAGCTTTTTATCCAATACATGTATAAAAAAGAAATCTCCCTTTTTCATCTCTGTCAGATCTGTAAAGATTTTTGCAGAACTAAGCCCAGTATGTCCAGTCAACACCGCATGGGTATCTTTTCCTCCAATCGGAAAGGAAGATGTAGCCAGATGTCCGATCCCATGTTCCAAAACTGTCCCACTTGTCCCATGATAGATCGGCAGATTGACTGAAATACAAGGAATCTTTAAATATCCCATGATCGATGATCCATCAATATTTAATATTCTGTTATAATGAACCGTCTCTCCATCTAAGCGTTTTTCCTTAAACGGATCAGTCAACTGTACTGAAGATCGCATCAATTCCCCATTATACTGTTTTGCTTCATCCATTACTTTTTTTATGATCGCCTGATCCATTCCGGCTGCCTTTTCCTGATAACTTTCCACCGTCGAACCTGCACTCTTTTCAAACAGATAGTTGCTTGTAAATGGATAAAACAACAGCAAAAAACCTGTCAGAACGATCAGAATCGGTATGATCTTTTGTTTCATTTTATCTTTGTGATCGTCTTCTGTTTTTGTTCAAGATCAAGATCCCACATCCAGCAACAACAACCCCTGCAATGATCAGAAGATAGTTTCCTGCCCCACCTGTCATTGGCAGCATGAACTGCTTCTGATTTGTGATCTGCATATTGATATATGCATTTCCAGAATCATCGTGTTTTGTCATCGTTGCCTTTATCTCATCCACAGTCGCACTCGCTGCTGTAGTCTGAACCGTCACATCATTCTTTAATACCGCACCATTAGGAACTCCATCATTTGCTGTGGAATCTGCATCAGACTTACTCTGGATCCCTGTGATGTTTGCTTCGGTTGGTGTGATATCTGCTTTTGTCTCTTTGACCTTAACGATCACTTCTTTCTTTAACAGGGAGTATCCTGCATCGGAGTGTGTTTCTGTAAATCCATATTCATCTCCTTCGATCCCATTGATCACAAGTTTTCCATCAGAAGACGGACTAAACTGAGTCGCATCAGCTTCTTTTGCAGACTTTCCTGTTACCTGATAAACACCTGCTCTATCTGCTCTTGCTACCAGATAGTAATTATCTGTCTTATTTTTTACAACGAATTTAACCTTTGTTGCATCTCCCTTGCTGTCAGAAAATTTCTTTGTCAGATCATATCCGTAAGAGTATACGATACATTTGTCTTTTAAAATATCATAATAATTCGTATTTGTTCTCTTCCACATAAGGGATACATCGTTTGGATTTCCTTTATCACCAAGAATAACGCTGTCATCTGTATTCACCTTAGCTGTATAATATACAACGATATATTTATCAGAATATTTCTTATTCAACTCATTAAGTCCTGCTTTTGTCATCTCAATCTTCATTGCAGGATCGTCTCCAGATTTTCCGTATGTTGCTGCAAACTTTGGATCCGTGTCGGAACTCTTCCATACAGCCAATGCTCCACTCTTTTCAACATTATTCACATTTGTTCTGTCCGCTGCATCCTTAGTTTCATAGATTGCGATCACGGCATCTTTCCCATATGTCATTCCTTTTGCCATCGTATCGTTAAATGTATAAGTTGACAGGTAGGTTGTTGATGATGTGATATGTGGCAATTTGGAAATGAACTGATAATCCAGTCTTTCTGCTTTAGATGCTGTCACGGTACTCTGATATTTATATTCATTTCTTGCAGAAGTAAAATCTGCCAGTCTGTCTGTATTGGCAGTTGTTACATTGTCCTGATCTGGATTATTGCGTACTCTTTTGTCAAGTGTTGGATTTCCAGTTTCATTCTTTGGATAACAGATCACATCATAGAACCAGTCATCTCCCTTAGAATCCGTGGATGGCAACTGTACAAACCATGGATTTGTTGTGTAAGTTACATTTTCTGGTGCCTTTGTCTCAACGATCAGGTAAAGACCCAATGGCAATTTGTCTTTACTTGTCACACCATTAGCATTAGTCTCATCCATGGCTGTCCCATTCTTTCCCATGTAATCTTCTAATTTATCTTTCGTTACCGTATTATCTTCTAATACCTTGGCAAGTTTCTCATTGATCTGCTGGCTTGTAAAATATGTCTTACTTCCTTCTGTTTTAGCTGCATCAGAAGATGTCAAACCCAAAATCTGCTGTATTGTGGTTGGAAGTTCATAGATCATCTGGATCTTTCCATTCTCACTCTGCTGTTCAACATCTCCAACTCGCAGGTAACTAAATTCCACACCTTTGATTGCATATTTTTCCAAGGCTGCTTCCGCAGCAGCGTCCTGTTTTCCTATTGGTGTAAACTGACTGGTATTAACACCAGCCTGTTTTGCTGCTGTCATGTCATATTTGTGGATCGTTATGGATCCGGTTTTGCTTGTATCGACCACATCTGTTGATGCCGCTTTGATATTAACGATAGGTGCAAGCATCATTGCTGCAGATAATACAGCAATCGTTATTTTTTTGATCATATTTTGAATCTTCATTTTTCTTTCCTCCTATTTTTTAGAATAGAAAAAGCACAGAAATCATTGATCATACTCAATGATTCTGTGCTTTTCTTTATGTAATATATACTATTTTATTTATCTGTTAAATTAGTTTTGTCAGGTGCGATCATGATCGTATTCCAAAAAGAATCTTTGACTGCCTCTGCCTGAATCTCATCTACTACTGTGTCAAGATCGACATCACTTGTTAACTTCTTGCTCGCATCCATTACGGAAACTTTATCGTTGATTCCTAAGGATGTGATCGTAACAAACTGTTCTTCACTAACTAGTGTTCCTTTCTTTAGTGGAACCGCTAACTGATAATTCTTCTGCAATACTGACTTGATCTCATTATACATTGCTTTAAATTCTTTGCTTCTGTATTTCTTCTCAGCCTTCAGCTGCTTTGCCTTCTTATCAGCCTTCGCAGATATCCTTTGATCAGAATAAATCTCCCAGCATGGACCTCCTGCTGATGCTGACTTCGTCTGTGCGATCACTTCTTTTAGTGGATATTTGTACTGTGTACGCTGTCTGCTTCCAACATCTGCAACCGTTACCTGATCATTATCATCGATCGCAACCAATACGATAAAATGACCTTTCTTCGTAAAATATCCTGGTCCCATCAGTGCTACTACTGGATGCTTCTTCTTCAATGCATCTCTAACCTTGCTGACATCACTTCCAAGTCCATGACATTCCAGTTTATACTGTTGTGCCAATGCTGGGACCATCTCATGACTTGCTCCAGCACTACTGTAATAGCCATTCTTATATGCCCATACTGTTGTATCAACTGGAGTTACCCATTTATTCGTCAGCGAACTGATACAAACTGCCATAGCGCTTGGTCCGCATCCACTGCTTTTGATCTGATATCCATTGTCATTCCATGCTGCATCTGCCTGATTAAAATAAATAAATCCCTGTATCGTCTCTTTCTTATCTTTCATCTCAAGACTATGGTCATTATATACTTTTGGAATGATAGATTTCTTGTCTTTCTTCTTGTTTTTTTTGTCTTTTTTGTCTTTCTTCTTGTCTTGATCAGACTTTGTCTTTTGTTTCTTTGTATGCGTTACCGCTGTATGTTTCTTTGTATGTGTTGCTGCAGCCGTTGTATGCGTCGTTGCCGCTGTATGCGTATGCGTTGTTGCTTCCGTTGTCGGCTTTGCCTGAGTCGTCTGTGTTGTTGTCTCTGTCGTTGCTTCACTTTCTGTCGTCTGGGCAGAAGAATCTGTCTTGGTCTCAGTCTGTTCACTGCTTATTTGCTCTCTTGTGACTGGCTGATCTGCTCTGACCACAGACACTGATCCAAGCATCAAAAACGTATACAGAGCTACTACAGCTGCTGTTTTACGTGTTTTTCTCATCTTTCATTGTTCCCCCTAACTATTTAAACATACTTATTATACCACTTTGGATACCCTCGTCAATAAAAATGAATGGTCATGATCCATGTTCACATTTTTTTCACATCTTATGCTTCAAAGACTAATTTTTCAATTGCATATGCAACACCATCTTCATTATTTGTCTTTGTCACAAAGTCTGCTATCTCTTTCAGATCAGGTTGTCCATTTTCCATAACAACACCGGTTCCTACAGCTTTGATCATCATCGTATCATTTCCTGCATCTCCACATGCCATCACTTCATCCATAGATAGTCCAATTTGCTCTGCCAGATGTAAAAGTCCATCTCCTTTATCACATCCAATCTGATTTATTTCAATGTTATTTCCCAGAGAACTTGATACACTCGCAATATTTTTCTCGATTAATTCTTGTCTTGCAGTTTCCCGCTCTTCCATATCATCAAAAAATACATTGATCTTCTCAATTCCCAGCGGACGCTCTTCAATGTACTTTCGCAGATCATCCAGTGGCAGTCTTGTATCTCTCACAAGTTTTAATACATGATCTGATACACCATACTCTGCAAGATGGTCAAAATAGCATCGTTCCATATACCCTTGCCCATTCTGATAAATATCACGTGTACAATGATATTTTTCCAAAATATCAAACAACGAAAATACCGTTTCTTTTGGTAGATGATTTGTATATATGATCTTATCTTCTTTCTGATCATAAACAGTTGCCCCGTTACAGCAAACAGCATATCGAACGCCTGGAATATCTCTTAAAAATTCTGGAATTGCTTTAAAAATACGTCCTGTTGCTGGAACTATATAAACACCCCTTCTGATCGCTTCTTTTAGAACTTCTTCTGTGTGTTTTGAAATCTGTTTCTCGCTGTCTAAGAGTGTATTATCTAAATCCATCGCTACTAATTTTATCTTACTCATGCTATTCCTCCACAAAAAAATAATTTTGAATGTTGATCTGAAGACTTTTATATCCCTGATACTCATTGATCACTGGATAATATGTACATGTGATATACTTTGATGTTCCCATTTTCTCTCGAAATTCATCTTCATCCTCAAAAATCATACCATCAATCCTAGTTCCCTGACTACTCTTTAATGCTAATTTTATCACATTTCTATTTTTTCCAAAAACATTCACACGTTCCACTTTTAACTTTCTGTGTGCAAATAATGGTTTTTTATTTTCTTTTCCAAATGGCTCTAAAACAGATAACTGATGGATCAGATCCATAGTAATATAATCAACTGGCATATCAATATCAATCTGTACTTTCTTTGCAAAATCTTTTTTCTCAAGGGTACAGTTCTCGTTGATCTTTTTGCGGAATTCCTGTAATTTTTCTTTTTCCAAAGAACATCCTGCTGCCATTGGATGTCCCCCAAACTTTGTGAACACCTCTTTGACTTTCATCATCTCTTCAAACATGGAATATCCTTCGATGGAACGTCCAGAACCTTTGATTCCTTCTTTTGCATCTGTTAAGACAAATACTGGATGATTTAAGCGGTCCTTGATCCTTCCTGCTATGATACCTGCAATACTTTCATGACATTCTGGAAGATATAATACAAGCACTTTATCTCCTTTTGCTTCATATTCGAACGCCTGTCCCAGTGCCTCTTTTACACCATTTTCTGTCATGGTTTTCCGAAGATCATTTAGTTCTTTTAATTCTTCTGCTGTCTGTTTTGCCTTCTCTTCATCTTCTTCCAGAAATAGATTCAATGCTTTTTCGGCAGATTCCAAACGTCCGCTCGCATTGATACATGGTCCAACAATAAATCCTAGTGCATAAGACTGTATCTGTTTATCCATCAGATCATGCACATTCAGCAATGCTTTCAACCCGATATTTTGTGTATCTTTGATTCGGCGTAATCCTTCTTTGACAAAGATTCTGTTTTCTCCTGTCAGATCTACCACATCACAAACAGTCGCGATCGCAAGCATGGATAACAACTCTTCCAATTGGCTTTCATCTTCTTCCATTGCCTGATAAAATGCCCTCATAAACTGAAAAGCCACTCCTGCTCCACAAAGTAACGGATACGGATAATTGCATGCTTCTTGCTTTGGATTGATCACTACATCTGCTGGTGGAAGAACCTCTTTTCTCATTCCTGCTTCATCGGTATCAAATGGCACATCATGATGATCCGTAATGATCATTGTCAGTCCATGTTCTTTGCCGTATGCAACTGCATCTGCTGCTGCAATCCCATTATCACAGGTAAGGATCGTATCAATCTGGTCTTCCACTGCTTTTTCAATGATATTTTCATTAATTCCATAGCCGTCTTTCATGCGGTCTGGAATCTGAAAATCAATCTTTCCACCAAGATCATGAATCGCTTTCCACAAAATATAATTTGAGACAACTCCATCTACATCATAATCTGAAATAATACGGATCGTTTTCCCTTCTTGTACCTTTTGCTTCAAAATCTCAACTCCTTCTTTGACGCCTTTCATCAAAAAAGGATCTGAAATATCTGAAAGTTCTCCATACAGATACTGCTGTATTTGTTCATCCCCAACCACATCCCTGTTGCGGATCAGCCGTGCGATTACTGGATCTATGTTAAACTTTTCTCCAATCTGATTAAAATCAGCCTTTTTCTTATACAGATACCACTGTTCCATCATCTTACTCCATTTTTCATAAAAAAGAGCATCCAGTATTTACTGAATACTCTTTTTGAATGTTTTATTTTCTTTTCTTTTTCTTCTTTTTCTTGCGGTTTGGATTTGCTGTGATCTTCTCTGGCTGTGCTTGACTGGCTGCCTGATTTTCTTTGATCACATCTGATCCAATTCGCGTCTTCATCATATACCAAAGTGGTCCAGTTAAAAATACAGAAGAGAACGCTCCTCCGATCACACCCACCATCAATGCTAATGCAAATTCTCTTAAGGAGGATACTCCGCAGATGAATAACGCTAACACCATAACAAATGTTGTCAAACTTGTATTGATCGTACGAACCAATGTACTTGAAATACTCTGATTCACAAGTGCTTTGATATCATCTCTTGTCCGGATCGTCTGAAGTTTCAGATTCTCACGGATACGGTCAAAGATAACGATCGTTGAGTTGATAGAATATCCAATGATCGTTAACATACATGCGATAAATGTTCCACCAACAGATAATCTTCCAACAGAATATGCTGCAAATACGACCAATACGTCATTGATCAATGCGATGATCGCACTGGATCCAAACTTCACGTCTTTGAATCGAATCGCAATGTAGATCAGCATACAGATTGCTGAGATCACAACGGAAATAAATGCATCTCTTTGCATTTCATTACTGATCGTTGAACTGATATTCTCTGTTGTTACAGATTTTACTTTATAATCTTTCTTTAATGTATTTTCGATCTGTTTTCTCTGACTCAGATTCAATTCTACACTTTTTACAACCATCTGATTGTTTGCTTTTACTTTCTGACTCTGAACAGAGGTTGACTTGCTGACTTTCTCGTAAGCTTTCACAACCTGTTTTTCCAGAGAATCATTGACTTTCTGGTCATCCTTGAATGTGATCGTAGATGCTGTACCACCTGAAAATTCCAGATCATAATTCAAGATTGATCCAATCTTGCTTCGATTCATTGGAAGTGCAGCAAGTCCGATCAAAATGATCACACCTGCAACTGCAACGTATTTCTTACCTGTACGGACAAAATCTCTTGTTTTGATCGTTCTTGGTTTTCCATACCATTTCTTGTCGCGAAGTCCAAAATGATATGCCGCATATACAAGGAATCGGCTGATCACAAGTGCTGTAAACATAGAGATCAATACACTCATTCCAAGTGTCTGAGCAAATCCTTTGACCGTTCCTGATCCTTTAAACCATAAAACTAATACTGCGATCAATGTTGTAACGTTACCATCGATGATCGCTGATGCTGCCTTTCCGAATCCAGATTTGATCGCTGCTCCTGTACTCTTTCCTGCCCCGATCTCTTCCTGAATTCTGGCATAAATGATAACGTTTGCATCAACTGCCATACCGATACCGAGGATGATACCTGCAAGTCCCGGCAATGTCAGTGTCGCATTAAATCCATTCAGTGCTAATAACATCATCAGCATATAGATCGCAAGTGCCACACACGCAATCACACCAGGCACTGCATAAAATGCGATCATGATCAAGCATACCAGTACAAATCCGATGACTCCCGCTTTGACCGTTGTCTGGATCGCATTCACTCCTAATTTCGCAGATACTACGTTAGAACGTAATTCGTTTAATTTCACTGGTAAGGAACCGATTCGAATTGATGAAGCTAAATTCTCTGCTGCTTCATAACTTTCCATACCATCGATCGTACATTCTCCTTTTGTGATCGCTTCCTGTACATTTGGGGCACTGATCACCTGATTATCATAGATAATATAAATTGGTTTTCCAATATTGGCTTTTGTAGCTTTCGCAAATGCCTTTGTTCCCTTAGCATCAAATTCAAGTGCAACTAAATATTCTTTCTTACCAGTTGTCTGATTCTGATTAGTTACAGCTTTGGCTTTCTTAACATTTTGACCTGTCAATACAGTATCTAATGTTGTCTGAGTCGTTGTTTTTCCATTCTTCTTTACTTTTACCTGTTTCTGGACAGCAAAAGAAAGTGTTCCTGGTTTACCAAGCTCATCTAAAATCTTGTTTGCATCTGTTACTCCAGGAATCTCGATATTGATACGATCTTTTCCTTCCTGATAAACTTCTGCTTCTGTACTATACCCTTCTACACGCTTCTGAAGTTTGTATACAGTATCTTTCATATCACTATCAGATACATTCTTGCCATCTACTTCATATGTAATACTAACTCCACCTGCAAGGTCTAATCCAAGTTCGATATTGCTTGCTCGACCGATCTTCTTCTTTGTGATTCCCTTGGTTGTGATAAATGCTCCAAATACACACAAAGCGATCAGTAAAATGAGCCCTGCAATATACTTGCCACTGCTATTACGCTTCTTCATTCTCCTTCTCCCCTTCTAATGCCAATGCTGCCTTTACCATTAATGCACATTCTACCCTCTTGCGCTCTAATTTACATCCAATCTCATAAGTTCCATCGATCGTACCGTTAAAGTTATAAGAGTTTGCACTGCATCCACCACTGCAATAGAATCTTGCAAAACATTTTTTACATTCTTCTTTGGAGTATACATTACATGCCTTGAATTCTTTGACGATCTCATCTTTCTTGACTCCTTCGTAAACATTACCCATTAAGAAGTCTTCTTCTCCTACAAACTGATGGCATGGATATAAATCTCCCCATGGAGTCACTGCAAGATATTCTGTTCCTGAACCACATCCGGATAAACGTTTTGCAACACATGGCCCTCCTGTTAAGTCGATCATAAAGTGGAAGAAGGTAAATCCTTTTCCTTCCTTCTCTCTTTTGATCATTTCTTTTGCAAGAAGATCATATTCATCCATCAAAATTGGAAGATCCTCTTCTGTGATCGCATAATCTGCTGTATCTGGTGCTACAACAGGTTCTACAGAAATCTGTTCGAATCCTGCATCTGCTAAATGCATAACGTCTTTTGAGAAATCTAAGTTATGATGTGTAAAAGTTCCTCTTACATAATATTTCTGCTGGTTTCTGCTGTCTGCAAATTTCTTGAATTTGTCGATAATAAAATCATAGCTTCCTTTTCCATTACGGAATGGTCTCATGTAATCGTGAACTTCTTTTCTTCCATCCACACTTAATACAACGTTATCCATCTCTTTATTGGCAAATTCCATGATATCATCGTTTAGTAATACACCATTTGTTGTCAATGTAAAACGGAACTTCTTATCATGTGTTTCTTCCAAAGAACGTCCATATGCAACGATCTCTTTCACTACATCAAAGTTCATCAAAGGCTCTCCACCAAAGAAATCAACTTCCAGATTTCTACGGTTTCCTGAATTCTCTACAAGAAAATCTAATGCTTTCTTACCAACTTCAGCACTCATTAATGCACGTCTTCCCTTGTATTCTCCTTCTTCTGCGAAACAGTATCGGCAGGCAAGGTTACAATCATGTGCAATATGAAGACAGAGTGCCTTTACAACTGTTGGTCTGTCTTTGAATCCACAAATGTATTCTTCATAACAGTCTTCTGTAAATAATACACCTGCATCTTTTAATTCTGTAACTTCTCCATAAGATTCTTTGACATCTTTCTCATCCCAGGATGATAATTCTTTGATGATCTCTTCTAATGTATGATCCTCATATAAAGCAATCACCTCATATGTCAGGTCATCAACCACATGGACAGATCCACTTGCTACATCAAGGACCATGTTATATCCATTATTTTTATACTGGTGAACCATTGTTTCTTTCTCCCTTTATCTGTTATTTTCTTTCATCGAAAAAATGAGGCGGCCCACAAGGAACGCCTCAAGCACAAAGTCTTTGTTCGATTTGACTATTTGCTGTGTTCGCAGGTCTGGTTACCTACTGTACAAGATGTTTTACATGCTGACTGGCAAGATGTCTGGCATTCACCACATCCACCTTTTTTCACTGTGTTCTGTAATGTTTTATTTGTCAGAGTTTTAATATGTTTCATCTTATCGTCCTCCTGATTCTCATAAAATAACTTGCTATATTGTATCATATTCATTTTCAAATAGCAAGCATTCCACCTAAAGTTCCTCCTGCAATACATAAGAAACATGCTGTGATCCTTTCTGTGGAAAACAGAACGATATTTTTTTGAAAAATCCATGAGATCAAAGTCAAGATCATAAAGTATAACATTCCTGCTGCAAATCCCCATAAAAACTTCTTTTTTCCGATCTTACTTCCGATCAGCATGCCAGCAAAAACAGATGCAAGAATATATGTAAGTGTGATTCCAAGATTCGCGATCTTCATTCCTGCATTGCTTTGATAGATGATAAATGCAAGAAGACACAATAAAATTCCTGTGGCAATGTAGGCAAATACCAGACTTTGTATCATATAGAGTCCCTTTTTCCCCATGTCCATAACAATTGCTCCTTTTTCTATTTAATCTATGACTGGTATTTTGAATCTATGCCTTTTTGTGATAAACTGACATTAAAAATACGAAAGGAGTTTTCCTATGATCGATCTTCATATACATTCTACTTGTTCCGATGGAACTTTTACACCAAAACAGATTGTTCAAAAAGTGATAGCAAAAAGATTATATGGATTTTCTCTGACAGATCATGATACTGTCGATGGAATTCCGGAAATTCTTGCTATGGATCTTCCAGATGATCTGAAATTCATTCCTGGAATCGAAATTTCATGTGATGCACTTCATCGTGAGATTCATGTATTAGGATACGGAATCAACTATAAGGATCAGCAGTTAAATCATACTCTCAACATGCTCCGTGACAAACGGTTTCAGAGAAATCTTGATATGATCGAACTCTTTCAAAAAGACGGTTATCCGATCACGCTTGAAAAACTGCAAAATGGTGATCCTCATACTGTGATCACACGAGCTCACTTTGCAAGAACTTTGATCTCAGAAGGCATTTGTTCTTCCATGGATCAGGCTTTTTCCAAATATCTTGGTGAAAAGTGTAAATATTATGTTCCAAAACCATTTTTTGATCCAAAAGATTGCTTAAGATTAATCCTTGATGCTGGCGGAATTCCGGTTCTTGCACATCCATTTTTATATAAATTCTCAAATGAAGATACCAAACATCTCATTCATGATCTGAAAGAAGAAGGGCTCGCAGGAATCGAAGTTTATCATTCTTCCCATCATATCGGCCAGATCACAAAACTTCGCCAATGGCAGAAAGAATATGATCTTCTTGCAACTGGAGGATCAGACTTCCATGGAACGAATAAACCAGATATCGAAATCGGAACCGGACGCGGACCGTTATTTGTCCCAGATCATTTGATTGATGATCTGATGAATTAATATTAAGAAACAAAAAAAGAATCTGAAATACAGATACTATTCTCTGTCTCAGATTCTTTTCTTTTGATCAAATATTCATCTTATTCTTCAGATGATGATGCATTCGCTTTTTCCATTGCCTGGATTGCTGATTTCTCCATTGGGATACGGCAATGTTTGTCGTTACCAAATTCAACAATGATCGTTGTTTCATCAACTTTATCTACAACAACTCCGTAAAATCCGCTTGTTGTCAACACGCTGTCTCCAACTTCCAGAGTTTCCATCATCTGTTTTAATTCTTCTTCTTTTTTCTTCTGTGGTCTGATCGTTAAAAAGTACATTAATCCAAAACAAACAACCAACATTAGAATTGTCATTGTAACCTGATCCATTTTCTTCCTCCATCTTTCTAATAAGATTACTGGTTCATCATGCCATCGATCTTACGTTTCTTGTATTCCTTATAATTGCCTTCTTCGATTGCCTGACGAATCTCACTCATCATTGTATTATAAAAATACAAGTTATGCAAGACACATAATCTCATTCCTAGCATTTCTTTTGCTTTTAAAAGATGTCGAATATAGGCTCTGCTGTAACTTCTACAGGCTGGGCACTGGCATCCTTCTTCGATCGGGCGATGGTCCAGTTCGTATTTTTTATTGAACATATTAAGTTTTCCCTGATTCGTATATACATGTCCATGACGGCCATTTCTTGTTGGATATACACAATCAAAGAAATCAACTCCACGGTCAACTGCTTCTAAAATATTCACCGGTGTTCCAACCCCCATCAGGTAAGTTGGTTTATCTTCTGGCAGATATGGCACTGTCTTTTCAAGGATATTGTACATCTCTTCATGTGTTTCTCCAACCGCAAGTCCACCTAATGCATATCCATCTAGATCCATCTTGGAAATCTCTTTGGCGTGTTCGATTCGGATATCTTCAAATGTTCCACCCTGATTGATCCCAAATAACATCTGATGTGGATTGACTGTATCTTCCAGAGAATTTAAGCGGTCCATCTCTTTTTTGCATCGTCTCAACCATCTTGTTGTACGATCAACAGAATTCTGCATATACTCTCTTGTTGCAGGATGTGGCGGACATTCGTCAAATGCCATCGCGATCGTTGATCCTAAGTTTGACTGGATCTGCATACTTTCTTCTGGTCCCATGAAAATCTTTCTTCCATCAATATGAGAAGCAAAAGAAACGCCTTCTTCTTTGATCTTACGAAGCTTCGCCAATGAAAACACCTGAAATCCGCCAGAATCTGTAAGGATTGGGCGGTCCCAGTGCATAAACTTATGCAGCCCTCCAAATTCCTTGATCAGCTTATCTCCTGTTCTTACATGCAGATGATATGTATTAGATAACTCCACCTGTGTTCCAATATCTTTGAGATCATCTGTACTGACTGCACCTTTGATCGCTGCCACAGTCCCGACATTCATAAATACTGGTGTTTCGATCACACCATGGACCGTTGTTAAACGGCCTCTTTTTGCTCTTCCGTCTTTTTTGATTAATTCATACATTCTTATTCACCATAAATTTTCTTAATATTATCCATTGTTGCACCAAGATTCTTTAAAACTCCATCAAGAATCGTAACAGCTGCCATTGATTCTACCACAACTACAGCTCTTGGCACAATCATTGGATCATGACGGCCATGAATTTCAATCTCTACATTATCAAGATCACGATTGACTGTCTTCTGTGTCTGTGCGATCGATGGTGTCGGTTTGATGGCTGCACGGAATACGATCGCACTTCCATCACTCATTCCTCCAAGAACTCCTCCAGAATGATTTGTCTCTTTTGCTACCTTCCCATCAACACAGATAAAATCATCATTATTCTCTGACCCTCGCAGGTTGGCAGCCTCAAATCCATCTCCGATCTCGAAGCCTTTTACTGATCCAATGGACATAATGGCTTTCGAAAGTTCTGCATCCAGTTTATCAAAAACGGTTTCCCCGATTCCAACTGGCATTCCTGTGATCTGACATTCAATGATACCACCGATGGAATCCATCTCTTTAATCATCTGGTCTGCTTTCTCCTGTACAAGTTTTGCTGCCTCTTTATCTGGCATGTTAAATGGATTGTTATTCATCTCCGCAAAGTCAAAATGATCCTTAGATACTTCAATTCCGGCGATCGCTTTTGCATAAGCTTTGATCTCAATTCCCAGTTCTTTCAAAACTTTCGCTGCTACAGCTCCTGCTGCTACACGTCCGATCGTCTCTCGTCCAGAAGATCTGCCGCCACCGCGGTAATCTCTGAATCCATATTTCATGTCAAATGTAAAATCTGCATGTCCTGGACGGTAAATATCTTTGATATTGCTGTAATCTTTAGACCTCTGATCCTTGTTATATACAACCATGGAGATCGGAGTCCCTGTTGTTCTTCCTTCGAAGATACCAGAAAGAATCTCAACCTGATCTCCTTCTTTTCTCTGTGTTGTATACTTTGACTGCCCTGGTTTTCTGCGGTCCAGATATTTCTGAACATCTTCTCTCTCAAGAGGTAATCCAGCCGGACATCCATCTACCACGACACCTACGCCTGCACCATGAGTTTCCCCCCATGTTGTAATTCGAAAATTTGTGCCAAAACCTGATCCTGCCATATATGTTCCTTCCTATAATTTGATATTTGCAAGTAAGTCACCAAGACTTGTTCCAGCTGCATCTTCTGTGTATTCCACACCAGTTTCTTCTGCTTTCTTAGCTGCTTCTTTATCATCTTCTAATGCTTTGATACTTAAACTTACTTTTCCATTTGCAACTTTAATGATCTTAACTGTAACAGCATCTCCTTCTTTCACAACTTCTTCTGGAGATTTTACTCTCTTCTGGCTTAACTGTGAAATATGAACTAATCCACTGATTCCATCACCAATATCAACAAATGCTCCATATGGCATGATATTTTCAACTGTACCTTCTACAACTGTACCAACTTTTAATTCATTGATCTTATTCTCGCGTTCTTTTCTTTCTTTTTCCTTCTCAACAGCTTTTGCAGATAAGACAAGTCTCTGTTCTTCTGGTTCTACTGTGATGATCTTTGCTTCCACATCTTTCTGTAACCATACGTTCAGATCTTCTACATATTTTGTTGATAATAAAGATGCTGGAATAAATCCACGGATTCCTTCGACATAAACGATAACTCCACCATTTACAACACCGCCAACTGTCAATGCCAGAACATCCCCATCTTCTTTCATCTGCTCTAAACGGTTCCATACTGCGTCTTCATTTGTTGATGCTTTATTTAAAGATTCTTCTAACTGTGCTTCGAAATCTTCTCTTGTTTCTTTTACTTCTTCTGCCATAATATCCATTCCTCCATTTGATTGAACTATATACGTAACCTTTATTATAACATAGAATGAAAAAGATTCAAGAATGCCTGGATTTCCTATAACTACAAAACATTTTTACAGATACGAAAATGCTTGTTCCTATGAGAAATAAAAGCCATAAATTGGGATGTTTTTGGTTTTTTTCATCTTTTTTTGATGGTATTTTATCTTGTTTTACCACAATTTGTTTCACTGCTTTTGGAAGGACTTTTGTGATCTTAAATGTGATCCTTTGATCAGTTTTATTTCCTGCCTGATCCACTGCTTTCAGATGAAGAACATGCTTTCCAGGAGCCAATTCTTTCCATGTAATCTTATGATGTTCCAGTTTTTGTTCTTTTCCATCCAAAATAATCTTCTCCCACTGATCTGTTTTATTTTCCAGAAGAATGCTGATCTGTTTTCCATATTCACATTCAGATTTCTGATCAAGCCCTTCTATTTTGATCACCGGTTTTTGTGTGTCATAAAAAAACTGTATTTCTTCACTTGTTTTTTCATTTCCGGCACTGTCTTTTACATGCAGACTGACACTGCATTTCCCATTTTCTGTGATAGGATCTTTTATATAAACTTTATCTTCTTTCCATTGATATTCCTTTTTTTGCCCATTCACAAGAAATGCCATTACCTGCACTGGTTCCAGACTTTCAATGCGAAATCCTGGCTTCAGATTTTTTGTTGATATCTGTTTTTCCTTTAAATTCTCCTGCAGAAAATGAATCTGTATGCCTTTTTGATTGACAGTAAATTTTCTGCTGCACCTATTTTGATTTCCTGCAAGATCTTCAGTTTTCACATCAATGGTATAATATCCATCCTTTTTGATCATAACGGAATTCATCTTCTTTCCGTTAAGATAAATATATGTCTTATCTGGATTCAGATTTTGATCTTTCACATCTACTTGAATTTTTACAGGCTTTGAATATGATCTTCCATTGTCAATTCCTTGAATTTTAATCCTTGGTTTTTGTGTATCAATGATAAACGACTTTTCCTGTATGATCATCTTATTTCCTGCCAGATCTTCTGCCTGAACAGACAATGTCTGTTTTCCGTCCTTTAAAAATATAACTTCTGTTTCATAATGATCACCTTCCAACTTCCATGGCTTTACCTGTTTCCCCGATGTTCTTAAGATCATATTTCCCTTTTTCAGATTTTCATCCTTAACTATGATCTGAGCTTTCTGGTATTTTAAAATTTCTAATCTTGGATTTTGATAGCGAACAAAAATCTCTGGATTATCTGTATCCACAAAACAAGTCGTTTGGTAGAGTTGTTCTGATCGATTTCCAGATTCATCTTTCGTATAGATGTCAAGCTGATATCTTCCATCCTTCCTGATCCTAGGAATCTGATCGATTCCTGTCAGTATCTCTTTTGTCTTCAAATCTGTAAGCTGCGCATAAAGATGCACCTGTGGTCCTTCTTTTTCCTTCAGATCATATGAGAAAACAGGAATTTTCGAATACCATCCACCAATAGGTTCCTGATCACATTGGATCTTTGCAAATTCTGGTTTTTGTTTCCATACTCTCACTGGAATCTGACTGATCACTCCTTCTCTTCCAGCCTTCGAAACTGCCCTGATATAAACAAAATCATCAAAATCTTTGCTGATCTCTAACTTGTTATTTTTCATCTGCTTCCATTCATCTTGTCCTATTTTATATTCATAAAATTGAATATCAGAAACTGCTTTGGCTCCATAAGCTTCCAATACCACATTCTTTTTGCTCCATGCTCCTGGAATATACGCTCCCGCTGTGATCTTGGCTGTTGTTGGATTATTTAATTCGACCATAACCTGCCTTATTTCTTCATATCCATTTTTATGAACAATATGAACCTTATAAATCCCTTCTTCCTGAAAACTGATCTGTGTACTTTGTTCGTAATCCCAGATCGGATTTATTTTCTGTTGATTCACGAAAATTGTAACATCCTTTGGTGCTGTCCCATTTTTTAGAAATATTTCCATCACTGTACTGCTTCGAAATGCAGGATCATTCCCTTCTCCTTCCAGAGTAATGTCCCAAGGGATTTCCCAATCTCCCTTCGTATCGACCGGTAAAACCATAAAAAGAAGAAGTACTGTGATTCCCATGATGATATATATCTTATATTTTCTGATCATAACCCAAGTTTCCTCCTCAATTCCTCTGCTCTTTTGCTTGTCATTCCTGTCTGTTTTCTACCTTCCCTATAGACCCTTTGTGCCTGTGTCATTTTATTGTTCCTGCATAAATAAATACTATACTCCACATAGGCATCCATAACTTTTGGATATTTCTTTAGAAATCGTTCAAACTCCCCGCTGATATCTGGCTGTTTTGATTCCAGATAAACAAGCTTTCTTTCATACAATTTCCATGCAGGATCTCCTCTAAGATTTTCTTTGAAAACCCGCTCTGTTTCCTCCAAAAACTTTCTATCATCTCCTTTTTCTGCTTCTCTTTCATATAAATTGATCCGGTCTGCTTCCACTAATTTCTGATATTCTTCCTTTTGTGAATATTTTTGTATCTGTTCTAACATTTTTTCTGCTTCTTTCCATACATTCTCTGACAGTTTTGCTGTATTTACTGTATAAAAATGAAGATAAAAATATGCCGACCAGAAATCATGCACATCGGTCTGACAATCCTGTACGATCTTCATAAGTTTTTCCGCACTTATATCATTTCTCCTGTCATCTAAAACATCTAAAAGCACCAAATACGATGACACATTCTTTTTCATCCCTCTACATCTTTCAAGATACACTCGTGCCAATTGTGTATTCTTTTGTATCTGATCCGTTCCATAAAAATAAGCCATTGCCTTTTTTATCTCTCTTTGAGACTTTTTCTGTACAATGACTTCTTTCTCTCTTTGCTCTTCCCTCTGTATCTGATTCCAGAGATTCTGGATACAAAAAACAGCAATCACCACCATGAACCCTTTCTTCATACGACAGATTCTCAATATTCTCTCAAAATCTGCCTGAATCTGCCTTATGTTGTGATATCTTTTTGCATCGTCATCGATCAGACATTTTTCTATGATCTTTTGGACAGCATCTGTTGCTTTCAATAAAGATTCCATTGTTTTTCCTAAACTATATATATCAAAATAAATGTCTGCTCTTTCTTCTGTCTTTGCCTGTTTTTTTGATGCATAGTTTTTGGTTCCATATCCACTTAATTTTTCTCCCGCAAACAATGCCGCTCCAAAATCGATCAAGTATATATTTCCAGATCGATCAAGCATGATATTTTCCGGTTTCAGATCCATATGAATGATTCCTTGTTCATGAATCTTATTCAGAACTTTGCAGATTTTGATCATCCACAATAAACTTTTCTTTTTATAAAGTTTTCCACAGACACTGCCATATCGTTTTAACGAATTTCCAAGAATATATTCCATCACCAGAAAAAGTTCCTTTTCCTTTCCTGCAAAAAATAATTCCGGCACACCTTTGGTATGTTTTAATTTTTGCAACATCACCCTCTCCCTGTCCCACTGTTTTTGATCCTTTACGATCTTCACAGCGACCTCTTTTCCTGTCTTTTGATCCAGTGCAAGAAAAACTTTACCCATTCCGCCTTCTCCAAGTATTTTTCGGACTTGATAACGTTGGTGATAAATCTTTCCTATTTCTTGTTCGGAACTTTGACGATCACACAGGACAGATTGTCTAATTCTCCTCTTCTTTTTACTTTCTGAAAACATTTCTGCACCCATTCTTTGATCTGTTCTTTTGATGCCTCTACCTGATAGATTTCTTCTTCCTCAAGCAGCCCATAAAAGCCATCAGTACATAATAAAAACTCCATTCCTGGATTTAATCTGCCTTTGTAACAGTCAATCCGGATATCTTTTGTCACACCTACACACTGAATCAAAATATGTCTTCTAGGATCTTTTTTTGCCTGTTCTTTTGTGAGATGTCCAGCACGCAGTTCCAACTCTGCCAGAGTGTGATCTGTCGTTACAAATTTACGGTCCCTGTCAAACCAGTAAGTTCTCGAATCACCGACATTTAAGACAAAAAATTCATGTTCTTCAACAAACAATAAGGTTAATGTGCTTCCCATGGATTTTGTTTCTTCCATCCGACGACTCATTAACAAAAGATTCTGGTTGATCTTGCGGATCAGATCGATCAGATTCTGCTCGATCATATCAATTCCCATAGTTTCTAATCCATCAAACAACGTTTCATCAAACCATTGTTTTAATACTTCCACGATATAATGACTGGCAATCTCTCCTTTTTTCAAACCTCCCATGCCGTCACAGACGACTGCGAGCAGATAAAGCTTTCCGTTCTTTTCCTTCTGACGCAACAGATAAGCATCCTGATTGGATGGTCTCCCATTCCCAATATCTGTCATTCCAATTGTATCTATCATAAATTCCTCCTAAATGAAAAAAAGCTCATAAAGATAAATCTTTACAAGCTTCTTTCACTGTTTTGTTGTGTTTGTTAATAGTTTATTCCTCGATATCTTCGATATCTTCTTCCGCCGCTTCGTCGTCTCCTCCGTCAATCTCCTGCTTCAGGATTTCGATATCTCCACGAAGCTTCTCAATCAGATTAAACAGGTCAATATACTCTGCCTGTGGGTAATCCATATGTTCTTCAAAATACTTCTCTCCCACCTGACGGTACAGATCATTTAAATCTCTCTTGGCGACTCTTAGATCATTATGTCTTTTTGCGGAATCTGCGACTTCTTTAGCTTTCTGCGCCGCTGCTTTCCCTGTGGTCTGAATCGTTTCTTCCAGACGTCCGAAAAAATCTTTTGCCATATACGTCACTCCCAACATTTTTCTTTCATTGTACCTTATCCTCAGTGTTTCGTAAAGGCTTTGTCCCTAGAATTACTAGTGTTTTTTCTTCTTTTTCCAATATATAAAACTTCCACCTAAAGATGCTGCCAACAATGCAAAAATCCATTTCTCATCGAAGGAATCTCCTGTTTTTGGTGTGCTCGCTGCATCCCTTGTTTCTGGTGATCTTTTATATTCAGAAGTATTGGATCGATCTGCTTTATTTCCCGTTGTCACTGTTGATTTCGATTCTTTTTTGATCTTCACTAAACGTACTGCACTGACTGGTTTGACAAAATCTGCTTTTCCTGTCGCTGTATTTTTTAATGTCTTTCCAGAAAGTGATGCTTCTTTTAGTTTTACCTGATACGATACTTTTATGAATTCATCATAAGATAAATTCTTTCCTGTCTCAATGACATACTTATTTTCTCCTGCAGTGATCGTGCACTGTCTGGTAATATCTGACCCATCTGGTGCATAAATCTTAATGCTGTTCTTGATCACTTTAGCTCCATTTCTTGAAAGCTGATCTTCGATCACAATATTTTTTGCGATCGCATCTTTGATCGTCTGCGTAACAACCAGCTGATACTCGCAGATATCACCAACTTTATATGTTGTTTTATCAACCTTCTTGGTGATCATCAATGCTGGCTGTACAGCTTCCATTACTACCACTTGATCATCTCTGACTTTATCCGCATCATCACTATAGCTTTCCGCAATGTTTTTGATATCTCCTGTGATCATCTTCTTAAATGCTGTCTGATATATTACCAGAAGTTCATCTTTGTCACTGACATCTTTTCCTGTGATGATCTTAAATTTTCTAAGATTCTCATCTATTATGATCTCACATTGCTTGGTGATATCTTCCCCATTGTATTTTACACGGATCTGTGAAATCTCCATTCCTTCTTGTTCAAAATGATCTTCTACGACTACCTGATGTGCTGTCATATTCTCATTTCTCTGTGTCACACGGATCTTGTATTCTCCGCTTTGTCCTTCTTTGTAAGACTTATGCACAGTACTTTTTTCAATCTTTAACACAGGTGGTTTTACAACAACTGTATTTTCATCCTGATCATCTTCTGTATTATCACTTCCTGCAACTGCTGTATTCTTCACGGCTCCTTCAATCCTCTTTTCAAATACAACCTGATAAGCTACCGTCATCACATCATTTTCACCAAGATCTTTTCCTGTTTCAATCGTAAACTGATGGTCTTTCGCATCAATCTTGCAATCCGATGTAATATCTTTTTCATTAAGTTTTACTTCGATCTTCTGAACCTTCATACCTTCTTTTTCGAACTCATCCACGACTTTTACATTCTGTGCTGTCATGCCTTCTTTTCCTTGTGTGATATGAAGTTTATAATATCCAGTTTCTCCTACTGCATAAACCTTTTTATCCGATTGTTTTGTGATTTGCAGTTTTGGTGCTTTCACCTTGATCGTCTCATCTGCCATCCCGCTTCCTGACGGAATCTCTTTATCTTCCCGGATCAGATCTCCATTGCTGTTTTTTGTCGCAGCAACGTGCATAATATTCTTTACTTCCTGTCCTTCGAGTCCATCTTCTTCGATCACTGCCTGATAAGTGATCTCTATCTTATCCGTCATGCGAAGATTTTCATAAGATCCTGTTTTCTTTCCTTCTTCCGAACCCATTGCTGGAATCGTACCATTTTTCAGTGCAAGTGGTGTTATGATCTCATAACTTCTTCCACTTGGATCAAATGTGATCTTACACTCAGATGCAATGTTTTTCCCACCAGATATAACCGCTACGGTTCCTGGTATGATCTTGATCCCTTCTGCCTGAAGTTCATCCTGAATCTCCAAATTTCTCATAAAAGTTCCCGGATTTGGATTGGTAATCACTGCCTGATAAGTTACATGATCTCCTTTTTTATAAAGCTGTACTGGAGCTAATTTTATCACATTATTTTTTGGCGAGTTGATATACACCTGCCTTGATGCCTTTGTTTCTGGAATTCCTGCTGCCCATGCAGATACAGTATTATCGATCACTTTTCCATTTGTAAGGACTCCACTTTTTACTGTATATGTGATCTCGATCGTCTGTCCATATGGAAGGGCATAATCACCTTTTGACTTCAAAATAAATCCATTATTTTCTGTCTGTAATATGTAATCCTCCTTATCAAGACCATTGATTTTTATATCCTGTAACTTCATATCCATCACACTTGCAAAGGATGTATCCTGAATCGTAAAATAAGCTGTCTTTGCTTTTTCGTTTTGATTTTTCACTGTTACCTTATAGGTGATCTCATCTTTTGCCTGATATTCATATTGTTTTGTCTCTTTCCTGATCAAAAGACCCGGCGTATCTACATTTTCTTTTGGCAGCTCGATATCTACACGAACCTCATTGGTCATTTCTATCTTATCATTAATGATCGTTTTCGCTGTATTTTTTTCTGTGATCATCGTTTCCTTTGTATTATAATGCCCATGTTCTTTCCATATCTTACGCAATTGATCTAACTGTTCTTTGGATGCATTCTCCGGAATATTCATCTTTACTTTGATCTTTAATTTATAAACAGATTTTTTATAAAATTCGGCATCTTTCGGATTCTTAAGTTCTGCTCTTACAAGATTGCCGTTTTGTGAAATATCAAACTGACTGCTTACATCCTCATCATCTCCGTAAACCTTGATATCCAGAATCTTTAAACAGGATTCGATCTGATCTTCAAATGCAAACTTATCAAAATAATGTGCCTTTGGAATTTCTCCCGCAATTACCTGACTGACTTCATAATCCCAAGATTTTGCCAGATCTTGCACTCTTAGATGTTCCGTCTTGGTCCCATCTTCTCCGATCACCTCTTTGGTTGGGTCAACTGGGTCAAAGCGGATCATATTCTGTCCATATCCTACATATTGCTCCTCTTTTGTTGGTGCTTTTTCAAGACTCCTTCCGAATGTATATTCAAAAGAATCTGATGCAAATGTAAATCCTACACAAGTAAAATCTTCACTACTGTAATTATCTGGAAAATCCGCATAATAAATACTAGTTTCCCCTGATCTTTTACAACTTAATTTTGTATTCTTTGATACATATTCTCCGTGAATCTTGTTTGCTTTGATCCCGATATACTGATATGTATCAATATCCTTTAACGTCATATTACTTTTGATCGTTACTGGTGTATTCGTTCCTGCTTTATAAAAATCACTTTTTAATGTCATCTCTTCGATTCCAACATAAGCACATCCATTGATGCCGCTTCCAATCGCCACATAACCGTCTTGATTCTTATACTTTTCGATCCCAGTAACCGTCATGACCAAATCTAATTTTTCCCAATGGCCATTACTTCCATCGGCTTTGCATTGATAGATCTCCATATTTGTTTTTCGGATCTTAATATTCCCTGCGGTATTTTGTGAAGTCTGAAACCATGTATACTTTTTAAGAAAATCCGGCATCTCGATCTCTGGTAATTTTGCTGCTTTCTTTCCTGCTTCTATGATCGTCTTCGTCTGATCTGTTGCATGCATCTTAAAACCGTAGGATGCATCCACTGAAAGTGCTTTTTCATCGTCAAATGATGAGAAAATATGTTTCTCATCTGCCCAACTGCTTGTGATCTTCCCCGCATTCTCAGTATTTAACTGTGCTTTCACCTTTCGCTGTCCAAACACAGATAAGATTACGGATGCCGTAAAAACTCCGATCATCCCAAGGCACATGAACCATTGTCTCTTTTTCTTCATAATGTACTCTCCTCCTTGTCATATCTTTATATTTCCCTCATTCTCCAACAGACAAAATGTCTCATAGCCTCCCGGCTCCCCTCATTCTTATGACAGGCTGCACTCACCTCCATGACCATGCAGAAGTCTCATTATCATATCCTTGTTCGCTCCCTGTGCTCTTCGTGGTATCATAAAAGAACCTCAATCCTATTGTTCATGGCATAAAATTCATTGCCCGCAGATCATGGCGGAATATGTCCTCCCGGACTGTGCCGGAAAATGGTCTTATTCAATTGTCAGCTTCCCTTGGATTCATCATCATTCGATCATCATATGTCGTGAATGGATTTGTCAGATCTGATTGATCTCATCTTAGATTTATCTTGTTGATATGTTTTTAGAATTATCTGATATTGTATTCTCTTCCATTTATTCCCTATCTTGGTTTATCATAACATTTTCGTATAAAAAAAGCAACCCATTTTCTTCCATGGGTTGCTTTTTTATGATTCATTAGATTCCAAGAATCTTCTTCACTTCGTCTTCCATTGCTGCTGTCTCACATACCGTATCATGAAGAACTGGTGCAGTTCTGATCTCTTCGATCGCTTTTGGAATTGCTGTCTTAGATACTTTGTTAAGTTCATCAACTAATTCAAAGTCATCTTCTGCATCGTATGCTGGATCGATCGCATCCATAACACTTCTTGTGAATTTGTATGGACTTGCTGTAGAAGCGATCACTGTTGGAGTTTTGTCATCTCCTGTCGCTGCTTTGTATTTGTCATATGCAACTGCTGCGACTGCTGTATGTGTATCCATCACATATCCTTCTTTATCATAGACTTCTTTGATCTTCACTGCTGTTTCTTCTTCACTTCCGAAAGCTCCAAAGAACTCAGATAATTCTGCTTTCATGGCATCTGTGATCACATATTCACCGTCTTTTGTCAATGCTGCCATAAATTTGGCACACTGTTTTGCATCATTTCCTGCGATTCTATAGATCATACGCTCTAAGTTACTTGAGATCAGAATATCCATAGATGGAGATGTTGTAACATAGAATTCTCTGTTACGATCGTATTTTCCTGTCTCAAAGAAATCAAATAATACTTTATTCTTATTAGATGCGCAGACAAATTTGCCGATTGGAATACCCATCTGTTTTGCATAATAAGAAGCTAGAATATTACCAAAGTTTCCTGTTGGAACGACTACATTCATAGGTTCCCCGGCCTTTAATGCACCCTGTTTTAATAAATCAGCATAAGCCTTTACATAATATACAACCTGTGGCACTAAACGTCCGATGTTGATTGAGTTTGCAGATGAGAACTGGAATCCGTTGTCATTCATCACTTTCGCTAACTCTTTGTTAGAGAACATCTTCTTAACACCTGTCTGAGCATCATCAAAGTTTCCTTTGATTCCGATCACGTATGTATTGTCACCCTTCTGTGTTACCATCTGTTTTTCCTGAATTGGGCTGACTCCAGACTTTGGATAGAATACGATGATCTTTGTTCCCGGTACATCTGCAAATCCTGCTAAAGCCGCTTTTCCTGTGTCTCCGGATGTTGCTGTTAAGATCACGATCTCATTCTTTACATTATTCTTTCTTGCTGATGTTACAAGTAAATGTGGCAGAATAGATAATGCCATATCTTTAAATGCGATGGTTGCTCCATGGAATAATTCCAGATAATATGCTCCATCTACTTTCTTTGTCACTGCGATCTCTTCTGTATCGAATTTGCTGTCATATGCATTATTAATGCATGTCTTTAATTCTTCTTCTGTAAAATCTGTAAGGAATTCTTTCATGACTGCATAAGCAATTTCCTGATAGGACATCTGTGTCAGATCTTCCAACGATACATTTAATTTTGGAATGCTGTCTGGTACAAATAATCCTCCATCGCTTGTTAATCCTTTTAAAATAGCTTCAGAGGCGGTTGCTGTTTCTTCACTATTTCTTGTACTGTGGTATACTAAATTCATATTTCCCTACCTTTTCTTCTATTAAATATACGTGTTTCTGTTGGTTTTTGATTATATCATATGTTGTTCCTGTCTACAACTGATTTTCATGAACTATATCCTATACAATTACAAATGTCAGCATGAGACGGACACCACTGATCAATGCTTTTTCATCAAAATCAAACTTTCCATGATGGTTTGCAGGGTGGTCGCCGCCACCGATAAATGCAAAACATCCATCCATTTCTTCCAGATAATTTGCAAAATCTTCTCCTAACATCATTGCTTCAACATGGGTAAACTCTGACGGATCAAAGACTTCCCCTGCTTTCTCCATGACATCTTCTACAACACCCGGATCATTGATCAGTGCCCCATGGCTTGATTGTTGAAAATCAACCGAAACATCTACTCCATACATCTGTTCATGGGCTTTCGCGATCTCTTTGACTCTGCGCTCGATCATCTCCTGAGCTTGTCTGGAAAATGTTCTTGCAGTCCCTTCGATCTTTGCTTCCCCTGCGATCACATTTCTCGCTGTCCCGGCTTCGACCTTTCCGATCGTTAAAACTGCTGGATCTAATGGATTTAAATTCCTGCTGATGATGCTCTGAAAATTCATAACCATGGAAGATACTGCCACTGCAGTATCAATCCCTTCATGTGGTTTCCCTGCATGTCCTGATCTTCCGTATAAATGAACTGCCAGCCAGTTTGTCGCTGCCATTCTTGGGCCTGCTTCCAGTGAAATCTTGCCAGACGGTATACCGTTAAAAATATGGACTCCATAAATGCGTTTCACACTGTCCAAAACTCCTGTCTTCAACATGAATCTGGCTCCTTCTGCGGTTTCTTCCGCAGGCTGAAATACAAGATATACTCTGCGGTCAAGTTCTGATTCATGTTTCTTCAATATCTTTGCTGTTGCAAGTAAGATTGCTGTGTGTCCATCATGTCCACATGCATGCATACATCCGTGATTCAAAGATGCAAAATCAAGTCCTGTCTCTTCCTGTACTTCCAGTGCGTCCATATCTGCCCTTAATGCGATCGTTTCTTTCTTGCCATTGCCAACAACTGCAATGATTCCTGATGGATCAAAAATCTTATAAGAAATCTCCCATTCTTCCAGATGTTCTCTGATATATTCCATCGTCATCGTTTCATGAAATGCTATCTCAGGACAACGGTGCAGTGCTCTTCGAAATTCGACCACTTCTTCCTGTATCGCATATGCTTCTTCATTTATATCCATATTGATTCCTTTCTTTGTTTCCTTACCTTCCTGTGATCTTCATGATCAAAGCTACGATCACACCGATAATGATCACGGGGCCTAACACAACCATCATTGCACTAAATACATGAAATAGTAAATAAATGATAAAAATAAATATGATCACTGACAGTAGACATCCAAGTTTGAACTTTGTAGAATTCATCGTAAAAATATGTGTGTTACCACCAAACATATCTTCTGGTGTTCCTTCATCCTGTTCCTCTTCGTAATACTCTGTCTGTACATAGTCATCATCCTCACCTTTGGCATCAATGATCGATCTGGCGATCAGTCTCGGACTTCCTAATTCATTCAATACATCCTGTTCGTTCTTTCCATTTCGGATCTGCTCATTGATATAATCCTCATAGTAATTCATGTTCTCCTGAATCACTGCCTGTGATACCATTCCCTCTAAGGAAGATCTTAACTCCTCCATAAATTGTCTTTTTGTCATATATCATTCTCCATCTTTATTGTAGAAAATCTCTGATTCCTTTAATACATGGCAGACACCATCTTCAATCTGGATCGTTGTCACACCACAGTTTTCCTGTCTTGGCGCATGCCAGTATTCCTTAATCTCTCTCTGATAAATATATGTAAGTAAACTGTGGATCCATGCTCCATGAGAAAATACTGCTATATGTTGATATTTTTTCTCATTTGGCAAGATCATATCATTGAAAAAATCAGATGATCTTGCGATCACCTCTTCGTGTGTCTCACATCCTTCAATTTTTTTAAATTCTTCTGGCGCATCAAAGAATTTGAGAAATGGATCCTGTCTTTCTCTCAATTCCTTTAACGTTGCACCCTCAAACGATCCAAAACACGCTTCTTGAACCCGTTTATCTTCATATAGCGGAATATTCCTGCCTCCAAGAATGATCTCTGCTGTTTCCTTCGCACGTTTCAACGGACTGGTATATGCGATATCAAATGGAATATGTCTAAGACCTTCTCGCGTAATAAATGCCAATTCTCTTCCATATTCATTCAATTCGATGTCTGAACTTCCCTGAATCTTAAATTCCTTGTTCCAATCTGTTTCTCCATGTCTGATCAAATATAATTTCAAACCAAGCACCTCCAATTTACCAATAGCATACCTTATTTTTTAAATCGAGTCCAGTCTTTCTTCCTTATGCAATTTTTTGTAAAAATGTGAAAAAACTATGGAATTTTTAACGAACTTTGCTATACTAAAGATATACATATAAACTAAAATTTTAGGAGAGAAAATTATGAACATTCATGTTGGAGACGAAATCGAATTAACAGAAGAAGTAGTTCCAGAAAACACTGCTGAGAAATGGGGAAGCGGAAGCCTTCCTGTTTATGCCACACCTGCCATGATCTCTTTGATCGAGCAGTCTGCAGTTAATCTACTGGCTGGAAAACTTGATGAAGGACAGACTACTGTTGGAACAAATTTAAACATTGCGCATGTTTCCGCAACACCAGTTGGTGGAACGATCAAATGTCATTGTTCCTTAACAGAGATCGACCGCAAACGTCTGGTATTCCATGTAGAAGTAACTGATAACAAAGGACGTGTTGGAATCGGTACTCACGAAAGATTCATCGTTGCCAGTGAACCTTTTATGGAAAAAGCAGCTAAAAAATTAGAAGATTAATTTTTAACTCTGTGTACGCAAAAGGTGCCGGAATTCTTATTCCGACACCTTTTTCTTATCTTCTTATCTGTTTGTTCCCTTTAAGATTGGAGAAATCTTCTTGTAAATAAAGAATGTGATCACAACACTGCACATTCCTTTGATAAATGTAAATGGCATATTAAACCAGATCAATGCATCCCATAATGTCTTTACATTCTTGTTGATCGCCTGATATGCTCCAAGAATTGCCTGCATTGGCATGAAGTTTGTGTATACTGGATATACAACAAAGTAGTTTGAAAATACACTGACTACTGACATCAGGACTGCTCCTGCTAATGCTCCGATCATTGCACTCTTCTGTGTTTTCTTTCTCTTATAAATAAGTCCTGCTGGTAATACAAAGCATACACCTAAGATAAAGTTAGATAATTCTCCGACTCCACCTGTCTGTGTATGAAGAAGATTGATCGCATTCTTGATAAAGCATACTGCAATTCCAGATACCGGTCCCATCGCATATGCTGCCAGTAATGCTGGAAGTTCTGAAAAGTCAAACTTGATAAATGGTGGTATCAACATTGGAATTGGAAATTCCAAAAACATCAGCACAGTTGCTAATGCTCCTAACATACCTGTCACTGCGATCGTTCTGATATTGAACTTCGTTCTCTTCATTGTCATTGTGTCTCCTGCCATGATAATTCTCCCTTTCTGATTTAAAATCTTAGATTTATAGGGTCTCCCTATAAATTAAAAAATCCTGTCCATTTATCTACATAAACGACAGGGCTTCTGACTTGATCACATATCTTCTATCTGCATAACATCTTAAGATATGTCATCCAACTACTTCTTTCATCCAGACTATACTGTTGGTTCAGGATTCTAACCTGATCGGCCAAACGCTCGCGGACTTGCCTCTCTTGGAGTATCACCGCCAGTCGAGAATTGATACTTTCGTATCTCACTCTGCCCTGAAGTTGGAGAATCAATCTTCTCTACTTCAATATTCAATTACCAGAAAATGAAAGTGTTTCCTGTTTATAAATTTTATTATAATAACTCCTGTCTGTTTTGTAAAGTCCCATTTCACATTTCCTTATCTTTACACAAAGATTATTATTTGTTAAAATATACACAAGCAAATTTGCTTTATTGTATGAATTGTTAAGGAGAAAACAACTATGGGAATGCACAAAATCGCTAAAATGCCTTCTCCAGAGGAACTAAAAGAAGAGATGCCTCTGAGTGAAGAAGCAAAACAAATCAAAGCTGCAAGAGACAAAGAAATCCGTGATGTATTCACAGGCGCATCTGATAAATTCTTAGTTATCATCGGGCCATGTTCTGCAGATAATGAAACTGCTGTTATGGATTATCTCGGACGTTTGGCAAGAGTTCAGAAAGATCTTGCTGATAAGTTACTGATCATCCCTCGTATTTATACAAACAAACCTCGTACCACAGGTGACGGATACAAAGGTATGGTTCATCAGCCAGACCCTGAGAAAGCACCAGATATGGCTAGTGGACTTCGTTCTGTCCGCAAACTTCATATGGAAGCATTAGAAGAATTCCATATGCCTGCTGCAGACGAAATGCTTTATCCAGGAAACTGGCCATATATGGAAGATCTTTTATCTTATGTTGCCGTTGGAGCTCGTTCTGTAGAGAACCAGCAGCATCGTTTAACAGTTAGTGGATTTGATATTCCTGCCGGAATGAAGAACCCAACTGGTGGTGACTTAACTGTTATGATGAACTCTATCACAGCTGGACAGCACCAGCATGATTTCATTGCAAATGGATATGAAGTCAAGACAGATGGTAACCCTCTGACACATGCCATCTTACGTGGATCTGTCAACCGTCATGGAAACAATATTCCAAACTACCATTATGAAGATCTGACTCGTGTTGCTTATATGTACGAAAAATTCCAGTTAAAGAATCCTGCTGTTATCGTTGATGCAAACCACTCTAACTCTGGGAAACAATGGGATCAGCAGCCTCGTATCGTACAGGAAGTTCTTCACAGCAGAAGTTTCTTACCTGAGATCAAATCTCTTGTTAAGGGTATCATGATCGAAAGTTATATCGAAGATGGCAACCAGTCCATCGGTAACGGTGTATATGGACAGTCTATCACTGATCCTTGTCTTGGATGGGACAAATCTGCTGCTCTGCTTTACCGCATGGCAGATTATATATAGAAACGTATAAGATCCTAGATATATCACTTCCAAAGGTTCAGGATTCCTGACATGATCGACGGATTGATGAAACTTTCCAGGATGCATCCCAGTATTATAAATGTTATTTCAAACCAAATACTGAAACGAAATAAGAAGGAATGTCTCTGTTCATAGAGCATTTCTTCTTTTTTTTGGGCATAAAAGTTTCGCTTGATCAGCAGCAGCAAGGTGATCACATAACAGATAAAATGTGGAAATAAACTCATAAATACAAGAACCAGTCCTTTGATGCCCATTTGCACGATCTGCAAAGATAACATTGATCCAAAGAAAAATGCCATACAAAATGCAAAACTGTATAAAAAAATCCAAGGTTGCAAAAGATATGCCCCCAGATAAATAAATGCATATTGTTTTCCCCTTTTAAACAAAATATAAAAAAACAGACTGATACTTGCTTTATATAGATCCGTATTATTTAAAACCAGTGATCTTACGGTACCTCCATATGCGAGATAATCTTGGTATACAAAATTCGTAAATACACTCCCAAAGATTAACCCAATGATGATCCATAATCCTGAAAAGAATTTCTCTTTTTCCACAATTTTTTCCTCCTGTCATATCTTATGCAGTGCCTGTCTTTTATATTCTGTTTTCCTGATCTTGTCTTTTATTTCTCCATATTCAGATATCCAAGAACTCCTGAAATTGTTTTTGCATCAATAATCTTTCCAGAAAAGATCATATCTTTGATCTCATCGATTGTATATTCTTCTACATCGATAAATTCATCCTCATCCAAATGCTGTTTAGACAGCTTTAGATCAGTTGCAACATAAATCGGAATCTTTTCATCACAGAAACCGATGGCTGTGATCACGGTCATTAGGTGGGTCATTTTTCCAGCAATAAAACCTGTTTCTTCTTCAATCTCTCTTGTGACACACTCCAGAGGTGTTTCCCCGGGTTCAATTCCACCTGCCGGGATTTCCAGTGTTTCCTGATCAAGGGCATTACGGTATTGTCTTACAAGTAAGATCGTTCCTTTATCTGTAACAGGAACAACAGCTGCTGCCCCTTTATGTTTGACCAGATCCCATGTGACAACTTTGCCGCTTGGAAGTTTTACAATATCCTCATAAAATCCAACAACTTTTCCCTGATGTATCAGATGTTGTTCTAGTTTCTCGTATCCTTTCATAAAAAATCTCCTTTATTTATACTTTTGACACTCACGTTATAAATTGGAAAAAGCGATAGATTTCTCTATCGCTTCTTGTTATTTCGCATAGTCAACAACTCGTGACTCTCTGATCACATTGACCTTGATCTGTCCTGGATAATCCAGATTCTCTTCGATCTGGTTTGAGATATCTCTCGCCAGTAAGATCATATCATCGTCACTGATTTGTTCAGGAACTACCATAACTCGAATTTCTCGACCTGCCTGAATTGCAAAAGTTTTATCAACACCCTGGAAGGAGTCTGCGATCTCTTCCAGCTGTTTTAATCTTGTTGTATAACTTTCCAGTGTCTCGCTTCTTGCACCTGGACGTGCTGCTGAGATTGCATCAGCTGCCTGTACCAGACATGCGATCAATGATTCTGGCTCTTCATCCCCATGATGAGATGCCACTGCATTGATGACAATTGGATTCTCCTTATACTTCTTACACAGATTCACACCAAGTTCTACGTGAGAACCTTCTACTTCGTGGTCGATGGATTTACCAATGTCATGAAGCAGACCTGCTCTCTTGGCCATTCTCACATCGACACCGATCTCTGCTGCTAAAAGTCCGGATAACTGAGCAACTTCCATGGAATGCTTTAACGCATTCTGTCCATAGCTTGTACGGAACTTCATTCTTCCAAGAAGTCTGACAAGTTCTGGATGGATTCCATGAACCCCAAGTTCTAATGTTGCTGCTTCCCCTTCTTCGCGCATCATAGTTTCGACTTCTTTTGTAGCTTTCTCAACCATCTCCTCGATGCGTGCTGGATGGATTCTTCCATCCACGATCAATTTCTCTAAAGCGATTCTTGCGATCTCGCGTCGAACCGGATTAAAGCTTGACAGTACAACAGCTTCCGGTGTATCATCGATGATCAATTCAACTCCCGTAGCGTTCTCAATGGAACGGATATTACGTCCTTCACGACCGATGATCCTTCCTTTCATCTCATCGTTTGGAAGCTGTACCAGCGAAATCGTTGTCTCTGCCACATGATCAACTGCACACTTCTGAATTGCAGTTACCACATATTCCTTGGCTTTCTTTCGGGCATCTTCTTTCGCTCTTGTCTCCATTTCTTTGACATACATTGCTGTCTCGTGTTTCACATCTTCTTTTACTGCTGATAATAATTGCTCTTTTGCCTGATCAGAGGTCAACCCAGAAATTCTTTCCAGTTCCTGTAGATGTTTTGCCTGCAGTTCCTGCAACTGAGCTTTCTCTGTATCGATGTTCTTTTCTTTGGCTGTTAATGACTGTTCTTTGCGTTCCAACACGGTTGCTTTCTTCTCGACAGTCTCTTCCTTAGAAAGAACTCTCTGCTCATACTTCTGCAGTTCTGCCCTGCGTTCTTTTGTCTCTTTTTCGAAGTCATGTCTCGCTTTTATAGTTTCTTCTTTTACTTCCAAAGAAGCTTCACGTTTCTTCGCATCTGCTGCTTTGATTGCTTCATCTATAATCTCTCTTGCTTTATCTTCTGCATTCCCGATCGTAATTTCCATTGCCTTCTTGCTTCTTGTATTCGCTACATAGGCAGATACCGGAACTGCGATAACCAGAGTTGCGATAATGGCTATAATAATACCAACCACAGGTTTCCTCCTTATTCAATTTTTTGTGTATTCACACTCATTTAATTTTATATGTTTTTAACATAAAAGTCAAGGAAGGGATACCTCTTCTGTTCGAATTATCATTGCTGTTTTTCCTTGGATCGTAAGTCCCCCTCCAAAATCAACGGAATCTCCTGTGATCAGATCAATCCCGCATCCTGCCTGAGCATCAAAATGTGCTGTAAATTCGCCATCACCACAGTTCATTGCAAAAATGATGCGGTCTTCATTCGTTCTTCTCTGGAATACAAGAACATCTGGTGCGATCGCTAATTGTAAGTAATCACCGTATTTTAAAGCTGGTGATCCAGCTCTTACTTTTGCCAATTGTGCGATATAATTTGTTAATTCATTTTCTAATAAATCTTCTTTATGGATTCTTGGACGCAGGCTGTCATCACTTCCCTGTTCTTTCTTTCCTTCCATTCCCCATTCACTTCCATAGTAAACACCCGGAACTCCTGGCATCGCAAATTCCATTGCATAGATCAATGGTAAATGCTCTTTATCCTCTAACTGACTTGCGATTCTCTCCACATCATGGTTATCTACAAAATTATATAATGGAAGTCCTTTGTACAACGTCCATTCTTCTGGTCCAAACTGACGGTTTAGGGAATATCCGATCTCATGCATATTGTGTGTATTGAAACTTGAATACAAACCTTTATAACATTCATAATTTGTCACAGAATCCAACAGCTCTGGATTTACAAGCTGTGTGTAATCACCATGAAGCATTTCTCCGATCATCAAAAATTCTGGTTTCTTGCTGTGAACAAAGTCAACCAACACTTTCATGAAATTGCGGTTTAACATATAAGCAACATCCAGTCTTAATCCATCAATCCCTAATTTATCGATCCATATTCCGACAGATTCTAATAAATAATTTCTAACCTGTTCGTTGTCAAGATTTAATTTGACCAGTTCAAAATGTCCTTCCCATCCTTCGTACCAGAATCCATCATCATAGCAGCTATTCCCATCAAAATTAATATAGAACCAATCTTTATATGGAGAATCCCATTTCTTTTCTCTCACATCTTCAAATGCAAAGAACTCTCTTCCGACATGATTAAATACCCCGTCTAAGATCACCTGGATTCCTTCTTCATGCATGGCATCACACATCTTTTTAAAGTCTTCATTGGTTCCAAGTCTCTCATCGATCTTCTGATAATCTTTTGTATCATATCCATGATCACTGGATGAAAATACAGGTGAGAAATATACTGCATTCATTCCTAATTTTTTAATATGTGGAATCCAGTCTATCATCTCGAGAATTCCATGAGATGGCTGCCCATCTGTTAATGCTCTTAGTGGAAACACTTGATAAATCATTAATTCGTTCATTTTCATAGTCTCTTTTCCTTTCTGTCACTCTGTGCTTTTTAACGATTCAACCATGTCGATCTTCTTCAATTGGAAATACACGAAGGCATTTACAAGAATCGAAAAAGCGATTGTTAGTAAAATACTGTAAATATAGCTTTGCACATAAATCTGCCTTCCAAACATGATCAAGTCAACTTCTGTTGTGAAGATTACGTATTTGTGTAAAATAATTCCTAAAACAATTCCTGCGATTGTTCCAAGGATCGTTAAAAGGATATTCTCTCGATACACATACGCTCCGACTTCACCGTCATAGAATCCAAGAACTTTGATCGTTGCAAGTTCCATTCTACGCTCGGAAATGTTAATGTTATTTAAGTTATATAATACCACAAATGCAAGAAGTCCTGCAGATACGATCAGAACAACCACCACAATATTTAAGTTATTGACCATATCTGACATTGTCTTCTCATCATCGGCACAAAAATGCAGTGTTGAGGCTTCATCTCTTGCAAGAATCTGTTTTCCATTTTCCTGCATCTTTTTCTTAGATATATTCTTTTCAATACAATATATACCTGTCGTTTGTGCTTTTTTATGATACAGTTTCTCATAAAGTTTTGGTGTCATGTAGACTTTATGCTGCATGTAATTTTCTGTGATCTGACTTATTTTTGCTGTGATCTGTTTATCTCCAGACCGTTGGATCTTGATCGAATCTCCTTTTTTCACACCAAGCAGGGACGCTGCCTTTTCTGTTAAGATGATCCCATCATCATCTAACTGATACTTTGTTTTACTCTTTCGATCCTGAAGGCTGATATAGCCATTCAGATCTTTTTTGGACATTGGCTGGATCATCGTTGCATCCTGCTTTTTCCCATTAGCACGGATCGTCACTGCAGATTCGCTTACTTCTATCAAATCTGTCATATGTTCTTGTTTCTTTGCATACTGGATCAGATCTTCTTTCTTTGTCTCGCTGATCCCGTCTTTGTGTGTGATCGAGAAATCATAAGTAATGATCTCCCCATACTGCTTTTCTGAGATTGCTGAAATCGAATCTTTGATTCCAAATCCTAAGAGTAATAATGCCATACATCCGCCGATTCCAAAGATCGTCATAAAGAATCTCTTCTTGTAGCGGAAGAGGTTTCGCATCGTTGCTTTCCAGATAAAACTTAATCGTTTCCAGATAAATGGAATCCGTTCTAACAAAATCCTTTTTCCTTCTTTTGGAGCAACTGGACGCATTAGCTGTGCAGGTTTTTCTCTTAATTCTTTATAACATGCAGATAATACTGCTAAAACAACAACTCCAACCGCCAGTCCACCTGCCATCACAGAATATTCGATCTCTAATGGCGTATAGACAGCTCCCAGTCCTGTATACATCATTTTATAAGCGTTAATGATGATCCATGGAAGCAGTTTTTCACCGATCACTGCCCCTAGAATACTTCCACTAAGCGTTGCTGCGAGGGCATAGGTCACATATTTCATTGCAATATGAACTCCACTGTATCCCAATGCTTTCATCATACCGATCTGTGTTCTCTGCTCTTCGACCATACGTGTCATCGCTGTTAAGCTTACCAGTGCTGCAACTAAGAAAAAGATGACCGGTACCACTCGTCCTAACGCTGCAATCCTGTCTGCTTCCTGTCCGTATTCCACATAAGACTGCATCTTCTCACGGTTTAAGACATACCATTTCCCTTTCTTGATATCCTTAACATCCTGTCTGGCATCTGCAATCTTCTGCTCGGCTTCCTTGAATTTCTTTTCTGCTTTCTTTCTTGATCTCTTTAATTTTTTCTCCCCGGATGAAAGTTTCGATTCTGCTTTTGCAATCTTTTTTTCTCCGGAGGTGATCTGTTTTCTTGCTGATACTAATTTTGCTTCATTTGTTTTGATCGTTTGCTTTGCTTTCTTTAGCTGGCTGCTTTTTTGATCCAAGGTTGTTTCAGCCTTTGCAATCTTTGTCTTTGCCCTGCTGATCTGTTTTTTCCCTACATTGATCTTGCTTCTTGCTGTCTTGATCTGTTCTTTTCCTGCATTAATCTGTGCTAAGGAAGCTTTCGCTTCTTCCTGTGAGATCATTCCAGCCTGCATGGCACCCTGAATCTGCTGTTCTTTTGTCTGTAAGTTCTTCTCCTGTGTCTTTAGCTTTGCCTCCTGTGTTTTTAATTCTTTGCTTTTCGACCGAATTGTTTGTTTCTGTGTCTTTAACTGCTTTCTGGCATTCTGAATCTGTCTGATCCCTGACTGATACTGAGCTTTTGCATTCTTGATCTGCTGCTCTCCATCAGAGATCTCTTTCTTGCTTTTCGCTAATTTTGCTTTGGAATCTTTGATCTTTTGTCTGGACTTCTTTAGCTTTTTCTCGGCCTGATCTAGTTTCTTATATGCTTTTTTTCGTTCTTTTTTGAATTTCTTTTCTTTCTTGTCGATCTTCTCTTCGGCTTCTTTCTGAACAGATCTTAACCGTTTCTCATTTTCTATTTTGGAAATATCTTTGATCTCTTCTTCCAGCTGTTTTACTTTGTTTTTGTAAGCATCACTGTAGGCTCTCTCTTGCTTCGCTCCCTTCGCAGTCAGATAAACTTCTGTATAGATATCTGAGGAAAATTCTGATGGTTGCACCACAATAAAGCCTGACAATGTTCCCGTTCCAATGCCAGTGCTTCCTCTGGATCTTGAAAGATATTCTGATGAACTTCCGATTCCTGTGATCTTATAGGTTGTATCTTTCAGAGTATCCTTAAGATCATCTTCATTTCCAGAAGATAAATTTAAAACATCCCCTGTTTTCAGATCATTTTGCTGGGCATACCATTCATCTACCAGACATTCTCCCGATGCTTGTGGAAGTTTTCCATCTATGATCGTTATCTGGTTTAATTTATCAGTCTTCCCCATAACTTTGATCGCATGTTCTTCGTCACTTCCCTGCTTCCTTGCAATCACATCTATAGAATGTCCTCCTTCGACCGACTGCACATTTTTTAACTTCCGAAGGGCTGTCAGATTCTCTTCTGAAATCCCAAGTGTTCCCATGACTTTGACATCCATCAGCCGACTTCCATCAAACTGGTGGTCTGCTGTGATATACATATCTTTTTGTGTCACACGGATTCCTGAATAGAATGCAACGCCCAGTACAACGATAAAAAAGATTGATAAAAATCTCGGAAGGGTTCCTGTGATCGTTCTGTATATATCTTTATGTAATGCCGTTTTCTTCATACGCATTTCCTACCATTCAATCGTCTCCACCGGCTGAGGGTGTTCGTTTATCGTAATATTGCTGATCTTTCCGTTCTTCATCTCGATCACACGGTCTGCCATCGGTGCGATCGCAAGATTATGTGTGATCACAACCACTGTTTTTCCTTTCTTGTGACAGGTATCCTGCAATAATTTTAAAATAGATTTTCCTGTCTGATAATCCAGGGCACCAGTTGGCTCATCACAGAGCAAGATCTTTGGATTCTTTGCCAATGCACGTGCAATAGAAACTCTCTGCTGTTCCCCACCAGATAACTGCGCAGGAAAATTATTCAGACGGTGTCCAAGTCCCACATCTTTTAATACTTCTTCTGCTTTCAGAGGATTCTTACTGATCTGAAGTGCCAATTCTACATTCTCTGTTGCAGTAAGATTGGGCACCAGATTGTAAAACTGAAATACAAATCCTATGTCATCTCTTCGATATCCTGTCAGTTGTTTTTTATTCCATTTGGAGATATCTTCTCCATCAATATAAACAGCGCCACTGGTCGCAGTATCCATACCTCCTAAAATGTTCAAAACGGTAGTTTTTCCTGCACCACTGGCGCCAATGATCAAGGCGAACTCACCCTGATCCACCGTAAAATCGATCCCATCTACGGCTTTGGTGATTACCTCTCCTGTCTGATATATTTTCTTTACATTTTCTAACCGAATCAACTCCATAAATATGTTCTCCTTTACGTACAATTTTAACATATTTTCATTGATTCGACTAGTCTGCTACTTAAACTGATTTAATGATTCATCATATTCGTATCCGATCATGGAAAGCTTTTGTTTTACTTCATTTTGATCGAGATCGAGTGACTTACACAGGTCTTCGTATGAATCGTAAAAATCTCGTAATTGTGTATTGATGTAGCTTAATAACATCACTGGGTCTTTTGGTATCATGTCTGTCTCCTAATGTCTTTGTCTTTATAAAATGTTATTTAAAAAATTGGTTGTAGACCCGCCATTGTTGATCAGTGATGATAAAACAAACTCTTTCAAAACAAAATATGATATGAATGTTGCGACCAATATAGTGATCAACACAACATACGCAATCATATCTTTCTTCGTATTCGGATAGCTCATCATTGCAACGATCATATAGATCATCCCAAGGACTCCTCCAACTACAATGATAAGAATCGCGAACTGATACATTCCTAAAAACAATCCTAAAATTCCAAGGATCCATCCTAGACTTAATCCCAAAGATCTCATTCCTGCGATCTGACAGCTTTGAAACCAATTGATATCCGCTTCTGCCATCGCTTTCATTAATCCCATGACAAGTGCTGCGATCACAAGTGATACGATGATCGCAATAATGATCCCATATCCAAAGAATCCTCCAAGTGAAGGTGTCTGTGCTGCCGTTCTTGATGTTCCGAAAACACTGTTGATCCCGCTCATTGTTGCGGATACGATCTTCTGTAACAGAACATATAGATATAAACCTGTTAAGACTGCTTCAATTCCCATCAGAATCAATCCGTTTTTACTGTCCTTGTCTGATACAGCTTCCACAAATCCTGTACTTGGATGTTTGATCATCTCTAGTGCCTGTGTAAAGAAATTCTTTGCTTTATCTTTTACTTCTTTCTGTACAGATTCCTGCATATCATGTACTGGCTGCTGTGTCTGTGTACAACTGCATGGCTGACCATCGATCAGTCTTCTTCCACATTTGGTACAAAACTTTGCCATAAATATATTCTCCTTTTCTTCTCTCATCATAGCATCTAATAATAATAGTATGAAACGCTGTCGATCACCCATTTTCCATTCTTCTTGAGCATCTTGGCCACACCGTTGATCGTACAGGTTTGTTTCTCATAGGACCCTGTCCATCCATTTTTATATTTGTAGCCTCTTGTTCCCTGAACTGCTACTGGGATTCCATCTGCGACTGTATAGTAAGATGATGTTGCATCAACAGCCTGACATTTTGTTAATTTTACATTGCCTAACGCTTTCGCATCCTGTCCATAATAATAAATATATCTGCACAGACTTGTTCCATAAGAGTTTGCTTTCTGATCCGATGTAAAATAAGATGTCAATCCTGAATTTCCAAGATTTCTGATCTTTGCTTCTGTGATCTTTGGAAGATAATTTTTTAGCTCTTTCGCTGCCTCTGCTTTGGCTGAATCAGAATATTTGATCTTGCTTAATGGATTTTCTTCTCCTGTTTTAAATGTGTAACTTGTCTGATCAAACAAGCCGTCTGCTCCATGAAATGTGATCTTATGTGTTCCTTCAAACATCCTTGTATAATATGTATTTCCCGAAGTATTTTCTGGAACTTTCGCTGCGATCCCATCAACTTTCACTGTCACTCCTGGCATTGTAAATAATTTCACAGTCTTGATCGTTGCTGAAGTATCTGTGATACTTGTTACCTCATATTTATCAAAGAATAAGAAATTCTTCTTTGCTGATTTTGCTACATGGATCGTTATCGTGTCTGAACCTTTTTTCGTCTGGTAGATGTACTGTCCTGCATAAGTTCCATATTCCGTATATCCTCCAGTTGGTGCAGATAATGTCTTTGTCTCACTTTGTTCCATAGTCTGCTCATAGGCTTCTTGATTGATAAATGTATCTTCTTCAAAATTATACAGATCATAGATCTTTGACCATCTTTGGCTGTTATAATCTTTGACAAATTGATTCGCTGCTGATTCTGGACTGCTTTTTTTATTTCCAAGATAGAAAAATGCTGCGATCAATACAACCAGAACTGCAATTTCTGCTATGATGATCTTCTTTGCTTTATCACTAAATCCTGCTGCTGTTCTTACTGATTCTGACTGTGGAGCCGCTTCTTTTTTTACAGGCTCTGATTCTGGTACCTCCGTGCGCTCAATCTTAGCTCCACATTCTCCACAAAACAAATCGTCGTCTTTTACTTCACTTCCACAATTTGGGCAAAACATACTTCTTCATCTCCCTTTTTTATCTAAGTCCGCGTTTCTTTAATTCTGCTGTCATGGTATCAACATTCTTTTTCTCATATTTGTTCAAAGAAATATCATTCTGATCGTCCACGGTTCCAACATACCATTCTTTTTTCTCAAAACGCTCTTTATTCTTCTTCTTAGTGAATTTTAACCCATGTCTTGCATAAACCTCATTCACTGCATATTGAAGTTCTTCATCAGATAATTTCTTTACGGAAGATTTGCTTACGTAAGAAGTGTCTGCATCTGGGAAAATATATCCATCATCCGCATCCATTACATTGCTTGCTGTATTATTTTTTGCAGCTGTTGTTGCTTCTTCTGTAACTTCTTCTGTTGTTGTTTCCTGTGTCGTTGGCTGCTCTGTTGTCATATTGTCTCCTGATTCCCCTGCATCTTCTTCAGATACAGATTCACCCGCATCAGATTCACTGACATCATCACTTCCATTACCGTTTGATTCTTGTTGTACGGCATTTTTTAAAGATGATGATTGCCCATTATCACTGTTTCCACTCGTGATCATCATAGCGATCAGTGCTATGGCTACGACTGCGATCACCACTCCTAAAGAAATGATGATCTGTTTTTCATTTTTCTTCATTCTTTTCTCCTCTTCTCTCATAATACCGGTCAACACCATCTGCAATTCCTTCTGCAAGCATTGATTGATAATGATTGTCCGATAACTTCTGGTCTTCCTCTGGGTTTGACATAAATCCCATCTCAACGATCGTCACTGGAATCTTACTCCAGTTGATCCCTGTCATCTCATCTGTCTGCGTTACACCGCGGTTCACTGCCCCGGTCCTTCTGCATAATGTACTTACCACACATTCTGAAAGTTCCTGACTATCTGCAGCGATCGATCTGCAATATGGATTCGATAATGTCGGACTCATTGTCAACGCCCCATTTGCAGACTGAGAATCTGCACTATTGCAATGAATCCTTAATAAAATATCTGAACCACTTTCATTTGCCATAAGAGCACGCTTTTTATTGCTGAGTGACACATCATTCGTCTCACGGATCATATATACGTCATATCCTCTCGCGATCAATGCACTTTTTAGCTTTAACGAAACTTCCAAATTCACCTGATATTCTGTTCGTTTTGTGACAACACCTTCGGTTCCTGAGGATACCATCGGTTTTGTCTTATCAGAACCAGGTCCGATCGCTTCTTTTTCACTCATCTGTTTCCTTTGGTGTCCTGCATCGATTGCAATCTTTATACGATCTTCCTGTTGTTTTGATTGTTCCTGATCAACCGTTACTTCATTCTTTTTTTGTGTTGTCTTTTGCTTGATAATCTCTGTTCTTTTTTCTGTCGTTGGTTTTGGATGATCTTCACTGATCATTTCATCATCATTGCTGCATCCAGCACAGAAAAAACAAAGGATCATACATAAGATCATGATCTTCCATATCTTTTTCATACCTTTTATCCCTCTCATTTATAATGCTGCAGTTGTTCTATGGCTCTACAACATGAAGCTCTCCTGTCACAGAATCCATAACATATCCAGATATCTTCACATCTTTTGGGATCAATGGATGTTTTCTCAACATTTCCACAGAATCTTTTACAGAACTTTCCACACAGTCAAATCCTTCCAGCCATGTATCAAAATCAATACCACAATGACGGATCAGCTCAATCTTCTCCTCATCGACTCCTCGATCCATCATATGTTTTATCATCATATCACTATTAATATGCTGTACTCCACAGTCAGTGTGTCCAATGACCATGACTTCTTCAATCCCAAGTTCAAAGATTCCGACTAAAACACTTCGTACCACACTTCCGAAGGCATGACTTACTACCCCACCAGCATTCTTGATGATCTTCACATCTCCATTCCTGATCCCAAGGGCTGCCGGCAAAAGTTCTGTCAACCTTGTATCCATACAAGTGATGATTGCGATCTTCTTGTCTGGATATTTGCTTGTCTTGTATTGTTCATACTTCTTTTCTTCTACAAATTCTTTGTTATACTTTAAGATTTCATCTATCATAACTTCTACTCCCTACCTCAATGTAATATCTGCCGTTTTTCCCTTGCAGGCTTTTAAATAATCTTCGGTCGTAAGTTCAATCTGGATTCCATTTTTACCGCCGCTTACAATGATCTTCTCCTGTGCATTGGCGCTTTCATCGAGCACTGTTGGATAGTCTTTCTTCATCCCGATCGCTGTGCATCCACCACGGATATATCCCGTGATCTTGTTGATATCCTTGACATGGATCATCTCCACAGACTTCTCACCTGCTGCCTTCGCTGCTTTCTTAAGATCTAATTCCTGATCGATCGGAATGACAAATACAAAATACCCTCCACCTTTTCCTTCAGTCACGAGGGTTTTAAATACTCTTTCATATGGTTCATTTAACATATCTGCGATGGTAATTCCATCAATAAATTCTTTACATTCATAACGATGTACTTCAAATGGGATCTTTGCTCTCTCAAGCATCCGCATTGCATTTGTTTTTGGTTCTTTCTTTGCCATCTTATAATGTCCTCCTTACTGATCGTTTTATCTGGCAAAATTTACTTTTGACATTCTCATCATATTTTACCTTGCAAATACTCCATAGATCAAAGAAACATAACATGCAAAATCTCCGATTCTTTTTCTTTGATATCCAAGTTCTTCTCTCCATTTTGCTTCTTTGCCATGCTCTTTTGTATATGCTGCCAATTCATCTAAAGAATGGATCACGCTATCGTGCATCACTGTCCTATCATCATTGCTTCTGTCTGTCTTCGGTGTGATCTTCCAATGTGCGCGGAGGCTTCCATAATCGATCATACAATGAAGTGCATGATCCCATAACTTGTCATAGATCTCATCTTCTTCAAGATTCTCTTCTAACAGTTCTTCATAAACCTTCATCGCCTGCTCAAATTCAAGATCATCTGGCATTTTTAGATAATTCTCATATATAAAATCTTTCTGCATAATGGCCTCCTTTATTTCTTTGGCATACATTTTTACACTACTTGTGCACATTATATCATATTTTCTCATATAGTGAGAGTAAAAGATCTTCCGAGGATATTTTTATGCCAGAAATACAAACTAACAATCTTGTCGATCGTGGACAGTTAAAAATACAGGTAACTTCAAGACAAAGAGCCGTCCCAATCCCTAACGCTACGATCGAGATTTCTTATACTGGTGATCCTGATTCTGTTCTTGAGACTGTATCTACTGATGAAAATGGGCAGACACCTGTCGTTGACCTCCCTGCTCCTCCCGTGGAATACAGCATGTCTCCGAGTGAAAATCAGCCTTATTCTGAATATAATCTAAAAATACATTCTGATGAATATAAACCTGTCACGATCTCAGGTGCACAGATTCTTTCTGGTGTGGAAGGCCTGCAGCCTGTTTCCATGATTCCTGAAGAAACCCACACTCCAACAGAAGAACACCCGATCGTGATCGGTCCGCATACCTTATGGGGTAATTACCCTCCCAAGATTGCGGAATCTGAGATCAAGCCAGTCAACGAAAGTGGTGAGATCGTTTTAAGCAGGGTTGTGATTCCTGAATATATTATTGTTCATGATGGTCCTGTCGGTGATAAAACTGCGCAGAATTATTATGTTCGCTATAAAGATTACATCAAAAATGTTGCCGCCTGTGAGATTTATTCCACTTGGCCAAGGGCAACGCTTGAAGCAAATATTCTTGCGATCATGTCATTTACTTTGAATCGTGTGTATACAGAATGGTATAGAAATAAAGGGCATGATTTTACGATCACATCTTCTACAGCTTATGATCATAAATTCATTCCTGGAAAGACAACTTATAATTCTATTAATACGATCGTTGATGAAATTTTTGCAGATTATCTGTCTCGTCCGAATGTGAGACAGCCGATCCTTACGCAGTATTGTGATGGAAAGAAGGTGTCTTGTCCCGAATGGATGACCTTACTGTAAGTGCGTATTAAGAAAAATAGCCAGGAAATCCCTGACTATTTTCGCTTTTCAACAAACTCTTTCATCATCTTTGTTAACTGGCTTGCCTGGCTGACGCCTTCTTCTTCACAAGCTCTCGCAAATTCTTCTACTACTTCTCTTTTTAATTTATAAGATTTTGACATCCAACCAGCTTTTTTCTCATATTTTTTTGTTGCTATTGTTTGTGGTGTTGGTTTTCCTACTGGCACGCTATCACTCCTTTTCTTTTAAAAGATATATCATATTTATTACATTACTTACAATATTGGTAATCAATGCTATACCTGTAAACAAATCTAATCCATTTTTGACTGCCAAATAACACAAGCACATAAATGTTATCCAGGTTGATATTGTTATTACTTTAACCATAGACATTTTTTCACAGATGATTTAAAATAGGCAGTGGGTAGTGGGATTTACCCACCACCTTGCGATTACTTAAAGAATGCTTCGTATATCATGCATATCGTAGTTACCACACTTTGAATGATGCTGAATACGAGAACCGCTTCTTTAAGTTTTCGCTTTTTCTTTTTCTTTTTCTTTTTCTTGCTCATCTGCTTCTCACCTCCTTATGTATATATAATAACATATGGTGCACCATATGTCAATGTTTTTCCTAAATTTTCATTATTTTTTTGCATAAAAAAAGACCAGGGATTTCTCCCCGGTTTCATTATTTTTTTCTGTTTGCGTACAATGCTTTGCATGTCTTCTTGCCACAGTAAGATCCTGCTGTGCTCCATCCTAATCGTTTCCAATATCTCTTAAGCTGTGCAGTTGTCATTTTTCCCCAAATACCATCTACTTCGATATTTGTTCCTGGTGTTAATTCGTTCAATTTTTTCTGCATCCATTTGATCGCACCTTTATCGGACGTCTTCTTTACTGTTGTATATTTCTCTGGATCATACGCTGGTCTTGCAAATCCGCGGATTACACTCTTGCTTCTTGTTCTTCTCATTACTGCACCGCCGTTATCATCGCTACTCTTAGATGTATTTCCTTCAATTGTCGTATATGTTCCATCCTTGTTTGCTTTTTCCACAATTCCAATATGACTCGCTCTTCCTTTTCCAAAATCCATCAAGCAGAGATCGCCTGCCTGTCCAGTTGAGTGCCAGCGATCATGTTTTTTGTAATAATTCTCTACATCCGGACAATATGCTGTTTTTTTGCCCCCGAAGAACAGATCGGATGCATTACACATCCTAAAGATATCCCATACAAATGCGCAGCACCAAGGATAAGAACTCCCTTTTACACTGTGCCCATAGTAATCTGTGTTAAATTTTACATTATTGCTGTTTGCTGGGTTTTCTTTTGTTCCAATGTAGCTTTTTGCTTTTTTAAGAATTGTGCTTGCTTTTGCCATTTATTCTTCCTCCTCATCATTTTCCAGAATATCCGTCTGGTGCTCTACCTGTGATCTAATATTTTTCACTAATGGTTTTAAAAATCCTGGAATTGGAACACCGATATCTTGGATGTTCTCCAAAATTGATATCACCTCATTACATGTAATCCAGATCGCCACAATGCTTGCAATCAAAAACTGAACCTTTATGTCAATTCCTATTTGTGCAGTTGAATACTTAATCATTTCATCGACGATCGCACCAACTACGACAAGCAACCACATTGCAATTTTTTTAAATATTCCACGAATAGATCTATAAGAATTTATATCCTGGTTTCTAAATTTGCTTGCGATCAATCCAGTTCCATAATCAACCAGATTGCTTGATACCATTAGTCCGCATGGAATTGCTAATATTCCTAACAAAGACGATAAGAATGCCAATATTCCCGTTATGATTGCTTTAACATAATTTGCCTGTTCCATATTTTTCTTCATGACCTCACTTTCCTTTCCTTAAAGAAAATTTAATTTTTGCATAAAAATAAGACCATTCCTGGTCTTTCTCTAATTCTTATCATGTTGTTCCTCTGTCTTTCAACTGTTTATGTGTATAAGTCGCTAACTGTTTGTGTGTATAATTTTTGTTTAAGTAATTATGCGTAACAATCGTTACAGAAATCTTTACTTTTCCATTTACAACAACGGGATTTGGAGACAATTCAACTTTTTCAATTTTTATCATTAAATTACCTCCATCTTCTCCCTGTTTTTTATAATTTCATCTGCAATTTTTAATTCTATTTCTAAGGTGTACATCCTGCTTTTTTGCACTGGTTGTATTTTTGCATCAACATAATAACCATTTTTCTCTTCGTCTTTTTCGATTGTACAAACGCCTGCTGCCTCTTGCTTGCCATTATGCAACAACGAAAATTTTGCATCCTTTATCACAAAATAATCATATTGACCTATTGAATGAACAAAATACTTTACATGTCTGTCCTCTCCTAATATGAAAGTTATCATCTTTGTACCTCCTTACATTTTGGGTACATCCTATTGAAGCATATTTTCCTTTCAACTTTTTCAAACAAGTGTCCGGAAAGTGGCAACTGATGCACGCAAATGTTTTCACCTTTTACAGTATATAATAATCTTGTTATAAAGCTTTGGTTTCCTGCTTCGTCCTCTGCTATTACTTCGATCACATATTCTCCATCTATATCAAGTGGGACTGGTACATTCCACCAGTCCCCTTTGCTATGATCATAATTCACTTCTATGCCATCGACCTTTCCGAATACTCTTTTGACCATACTCATCTCCTAGTTTGTAACTTCTACACTGATCACGAATGTTTTTCCACAATCTACTGGATTTGGTGTAATCGTTACGCTCTTAATCGTAGGTGCCACTGTATTTAACGTAACGGTACGTGTTACTGTAGTTGTCTTACCAGCACCATCTTTTGCGACAACTATAATTGTGTTTGTACCTTCTGCAAGAGTAAGAGCCTTGTTGAAACTTCCATCGCTTCCAACTGTGACTGCTTCTGCTGCTCCAGAATTAAGCTTAACTGTAACTGTTACAGGACTTGATGTTGCATCGTTGGTTGTACCTTTTACTGTGCATGCAGACTGATTTGTAACAAGTTTGTCCGTTGGGCTGGACAACGTTAATACAGGTGGAACTGTATCTACCTTAAATGACGTTGAGCTTGTAGCTGCTGCATTTCCATCATAATCACTTGCATCAAGTTTGATTGTGTGACTACCATCAGATAATGCTGTTGTCGGTGTATATGTACACTGATATCCTCCGGTGATTGCCGTTTTGGCAATTGAATCTCCTGTTATTTTTGTTTCACTATCAATCGTAATTCCAATTGTTGCCGGATTAACTCCTGAATCTGCATCTGTTACCTTCCAGGTAATCGTTGGTTTATTATTCGTTAAGTATGTTCCAACTGTCGGTGCTGTTATCGCAATAATAGGTGCAACTTTTTCTTTTACTTGTAAACGTAAAGATTTTCCAAGAGTTGCATCTGCTGCATCTTTTGTTGTTATGTTTCCTGCAACATCGGTTGCTTTTACTGTTACTCCGTAATAATGTCCGGATTGATTGTACGAGCTCTTAGACGGAGCTGTTACCGTAGCTTCATACTTTCCACTTGTACTGTTAAGTGTTAACGTATACGTTTGACCGTTAATAGTCGCTTGTACTGTTTTTACAGCCATATCTTTTTCTCCTTTTTATCTGTTTTTATTCAATAGCACAACTAAATTCTGATAGATATTTCAAGCGGATTTTTAGTGGAAAAATCGGCGAAGAATTTATTATTCCAAACGATTATAAAGAAATAATAATACAAATAACAATTGCTTTTACTGACGCGACAGATATTACGCTTCCAGAAATATATATAAACGATCTTGAAACGTGGTGGAATAAAATCACATCATACTGGTACAACAATAGTTATAATGCTTGTATTTTACTAAATTATAATAACGGAAATAGAAAAATTAAAATGAATCCTACTTGGTATATATGTAATCCTAATAGTAATAATATTAGAATGGTTATTTATGGTCGATAATCAAATACTTGCTGCTAAAACTGTCAAGGTGAAATGGATACTGTAAAACGTTGATCCACTTGTATTTATAATTTTAAATACAACCTTTGAAGAATCCCATTTGATTGAATAATCTAATCCTTGAAAAATCTTTGAATCATTATATGTTTGCTGTAATGAAGCAAAAAATATTCCGCATGACTCATTAATGCCAAGATCTTTATACGAATATGTTTGTGTAATCTGCGATCCGTTTGCGATATCAAGTATTGGATACGCGTATTTTGCATAGATCAATGATTGCATATCAGAATTTAGTTGTGCTATTGATATTTAATTTTTCATATTTTTTAAACAAATACATGGAGATCTGCTTCTAAATTTAATTTTTTGCATAAAAATAAAATCTCCTTCCCTTTTAAGCAGATTTAATAGTTTATATATTAGATTGATTATTATTCTTTAAGCTGCATAACGAATATATTCATACTCAATCGCCCGATCTGAAGCATCATAATAAACATTTGCAGTCATATTTATGTCAGCATGTCCCATTAATATCGCAACATTCTGCAATGGCATTCCTCTCATTATGAGATTTGTGCATAATGTCCGTCTAAATTTGTGCGGATGGGCATACACGTTGCACATCCTTCCAAGGTCTCTTACTACTCGCTCAATTCCATCTTTTCGTAATCGATCATAAGGAAACCTTTTGGATACAAAAAGTGCAATATTATTATCTTGCCTTGTTTCTAAGTATCTGTTGAGATAAATCATAGCAGTATCTGAAATAAATACCGTTCTCTCCTTATCTCCCTTTCCTACAATTCGTACTTTCTTTCTCAGAAAATCTACGTCATTCAAGCTTATATTACTTAGCTCCGACACACGACAACCTGTGCATGCAAGCATTTCTATAAGAGCCCTGTCTCTTATATCTGTACAAGCTATACGCATACGCTCCATCTCATCCGCTGTAAATGCTTTCTTCTTTTTCTTTGTTACTTTGATTTTCTTTATTTTTCTGGTTGGATCTTTGTCAATATATTCTTCATCGACTAACCATGAGAAAAAAGAAGATATCGCTGATCGCTTATTATTAAGAGATAAATTCGATATCCCTCTATTTTTCTTATATGCATATAAAAAGCTACGAATACCTGTTGCATCAATATCTTTTGCATCTTTGCCAGTAAAGTAATTTACAAACTGTGTTATATGCAGATTATATTGTTCAATCGTCCGATTTGACTTGTTTTCAACAATCAACGTTGCCAAGAACATATCCTTAAGTTTTCCCAAACTATCATTATACTTTGCAACATCCGTACATTCTTTCTTAACCTGAACATCCTGGAACTCTTCTACCAACACGTTCTCAAGAAATTGCAATTCTTTTTTCTTAATTCTGCTGCCCATTTTAATCAAAACATTGCTTATAATTCTGTCACGCATAATACTTTCTCCTTTGTGTGTTATGTGTGCATTATACTCTTTTCCGCTGCGGAGGATTCGTAGACTTCCGCAGCTAAATTCTGAATTAGAATTTGATTCACATTCGGCTGGTGGAATCGAAATAACACTTAACAAGAATGTTGCAATGATAATGATCTATAAATCAGGAAATTTGACAGGTGGAAACACTGATCAGATACTATGTAACATTCCGGATAATGGTCGTTTTGTTAGGGCAATTTTTGCACCGTGTGAGGTGTTGAATTATAACTGGACACCTATAGGAAACACTGGGTATGTAACATTCGAAGATAATACTATTAAAATAAGATGTAAAGACAGCATTAATGATGGTGTTGTTGTTGCAAACTTAATGATTCCGCGTCATATTATACAATTTGATTAGTTGCTATTAATATTTGTATACTACAAAAACATTCTTATCAATTGAATAGTTGTTGAATGTAGAATTATTAGTTGCAATTAGTCTGAACTTCAAACCATCATTTTCAATACTTTCAAGATTTATAATTCCATAAGGTGCAATTGATCTTGAAAAAGTGCTAGTTAAGCAGTCAATATAAGTAACTTTATCTAATTCGATATTGGGAGCACCGACCCAAAGCTGCCCATATTCATCTGTTGTACCAGATAGTCGTATAATGTCGAATTTCAAGTTTGACATATCAGAATTTAGCTGCGTAATAGCATTAGCATTTGCTTTCATTTGTTTATCGATAATATCCATGTTGCTGTTTTGTACATCGACATCATAAAAATCTGTTCCGTCCGGTTTTTCCAATCCATAATTCGTTGTCTTCGTTGCCATCTTCATTCTCCTTTCAGAACAATATTTCTAACCTGTTCATGTGTGTATTTTTTCAAATAATCATGTGTAAATGCATGTAATGTTTCGTGCTGGTTGTATCGTAACCCTATGTCCATTGTCATGTTCATCGGAACAATTTCATCCATTAATTTTTCAAAATCAGCATACATTTGCTTCCTTGTTAGTTCCACTAAACATTTCAGTTCCATTTCTTCTGGCAATACTACCAGTGTATAATTTCCATTGCCCAGTAGATTATTTAAGCGATTTAAGAGATCGTTGTATGTATATGGATAATCGTCGTACCATTTTATTAGCACTCTAAATCTTCGATCTTCCAGGCTATCTGTATCCTGCGGCTGTATTTTTAGGATTTTTTCTCGTCTCGATATTCCGTATTCGGTTGCTGTGCGAATACAAGTATCAAGATCTCTATCCCTTATTTCTTTTTCCAGGCGTTGCCCAACCTTTTCTTCTGCTGCATAAATTGCCATGATTTCATCTATGTTTTCTATTGCTGCCGGGATTTCTAACTGCATGACACCGCCCCCTTTATTGGTATTACATTTTCTTGCAACGTAATGTTTTCAGTACCGCCATTTATGAGTACGTTTGTTACGTCTGTAATTCCGTCAATATTGTATATCGCGTTTTCTATTGCTGCCCTTCTCACAATAATCGAAGTTGTATCAACCCATGTTTTTCGCAGTGATAACATATATTCTTCGATCGCATCTTCAATCTGCGTTTTCAAACCTTCTGCTGAGTATCCAATATCGTAAGTCGCTACTGCTGATACATTTACTGTATACTCATTTACGGTTGATATGATCACAGCATGACCTATCGGAGCAATTCCAATTCCTTCTCCATGATTTTGTACCGGATCTACTTGCGTCTGTACTGAATCTATCAGCTCCTTCGATGCTTTTCTGTATTCATCTGATATGATAACAGTTGATATACTGCTGCCTTTTCTCCTGTATGTCTTTTCTCCACCAACTCCATCGATCGCTTCTACTTCTTCTTTGTAGTATGCTTTGTTTCCTGCAAACGGTTTAATTCCAAAAGAATCTTCTATTCGCATCCTGTAAGATTCTTCATCTTCTTCGTCTGTTCCTGGAACCAATAATTTCGTCAACTGTGCATCTTCTAACTCGTCGATGTCGTCCAGGCACATAAGATCTCCGGTCCATCCATTTGGTTCTGTTCCTGCATCTTCACATTCCAGTCTATACTTATGTTCTTCTTCATTGATCACATCTGTTACAATGTAGTTGTAATCATCTCCGCTGAATTCCGTTCCAATCGGTACAGTTGCATTAAATACACCTTCAAATTGTGCTGGTGTTGCTTCTTCTATGTACACACCTTTTTCTTGTCCGAATCTTACCAAATGATCCAGATCAGCAGTGTCGCTGTACTGATTATCAACAAGTGCCGACAATTCTGTATATACTTCTTCCAGTCTTGCTCCGTGTTTTGCACATGAGTGATAAATTAGTGATCCCTCAGATGTATCCAATCCATCTGGCATTTCTTCCATCATTTCTTCCATGATCACATCCATTGTCATATCTTCATACATCTATATTCATCTCCTCATCTCCATACTCTGTTAGCAATCTGAATTTTATATTCATTGTTTCTTTGCTTCTGTCTACTTCAAGATCTGTTATGCCTGTGATATAGGCATTCGGTTCCAAGCATTCTGTTATGAGTCGATTTATCTCGCTTTTTACATATTCATCAGAATGCGTATATCCTATCAAATCATTGATTTCTGATCCGTATTCCCACGAATACTGCACAAAACGATATCTTTCAATTTTAATTGTAAAATACGCCCATACAGCTAACGCTCTTGCTCCTTCTGCTATTTTCCCATTTAGTTTTCCAGAAGAGAAATCAATATCATATTCTTTCGGATAATATTCAATTTCTTCTTCCTCTTCTAATTCTTCTGTATCTTTCTCAAACGGAAACATTACGCACTCACCACCTTGCATATAACTACATATTCTTCATCGTTTATCTGTACGATCAGAACTTTATCTCCATTTTTCAGAGATAATCCTTCTGTAATTAAATAATCATCTTTGTCCAATTTCTGTCCATGATGGATTACTTGTCCATCTGAGACATAAGCAATTTCAATTGATGCCGGATTATCTTTTTTTCCTTGTTTTCTCATAACTTCTAACATTCTTTCATATGCGTTCATTACAAGATTCTCCTTCCCTGCATCCAATGTTTTGCATAGTAACCATTTTGTAAGCTACTTATTCTTACTCCAGCATTAGAACAATGAATAAATTTATTAGATCCGATGTAAATGCCAACATGCGATGGTCCTGCTTTGTATGTTCCCTGGAAGATTACAAGATCTCCTTTTCTCAGATCTTTTTTCTGTACCTTACTTCCTCTTGTCGCCTGAACGTTTGCACTTCTTCCTATCTGCTTCCCTGTCGCCTTTCGAAATACAAATGACGTAAAACCTGAACAATCACTTTTTCCCAAATCAGGTGACGATGCTCCAAATACATAGTTTACTTTTCCTATGTATTTTTTGGCTTTTGATATTACTTTATCTGCTTGCTTGGTATCAACTTTCTTTTGTTTGAATCCTGTTCCATTTCCTATGATCGCATATCCTGTTCGTTTTCCAAATCTGTTGCACTGAGCTTTTGTTTTCATGAGCAAGTCAAAGTGATACACGCCATTTACAATTTTTATTGCGCCACCACGATCATTAACCTTATGAACTTTTTTATCTCTGCTCGTTTTTGTTCCAAGCACTTGTATTTGCGTTCCATATTTCACAGAACCAGGTGCAGCACATGTATATTTACTTGGATCAAGCTTCTTTCCTTTACAATCATAATATCCACCCTCCATTTTATTTGATGCCGGATAATATGCTGTAAATAAGGCTTTCACTTTTCTTCCGTTTAATATGCCTGTACTTACAGTTCCAGAACTTGAACTTGATTCGGCATCATCACTTTCTGTTTCCATGATATTTTTAAACGCCAGTTCTAGCGTCATTGTATGGATTCCATTTTCAAAAGTGTGTGAATCATTTTCAATCCAAAAATTTCCGTCAAGTCCAGAATCTACATCGTGAATTTTGATTCCATAACCAGAGATACACCTTATATCTCCAATTGCTGTTAGAGATGCTGTTTTTTCTAATCCTGTTAAGGTATTCTTTGCTTCTTTTTTTCCATTTCCTTTTTCAACAGATAAAGAATCCTGAAATGTTCCATATGTGCTGATCCAGTTTTTATTAGATACTGTACCGATTTTTTTGTTCTTGGAGTTGTAAATTGCAACCTTGTTGATCATGTTATCAGTTGTTTCTTCATAACTTGATTCTGTTATGCCTTCGCTTTGATTTAGCGTAACATCTAACATTTTTCCTTTTTTGATCACTGATAATTGATCACCTTCCATTAAGATCTGGTAGTTTGTTCCTGTTTTTTTTCGGGCTTTTGTATACGCTGCAAGAATCATGTTGTAATATTCTTTATCTGTAAAAAGCATTTTCTTAATTTTTACTTTTGTTTTTGCAATGTTTTTTACTTTAATTTTCAGATCTTTGCAAATCAGTCTTGTGATCTGTTCAGGCGTTTTTTTCTTGAATTTGTACGTTCCTTTGCTCCTGGTCAGATACAATAAATAATCGTACGCTGTATAGCTTATTGTACCTGCTTCGCCTTTTCGTTCTCTTTTTGTAACTTTTCCATGAAACTTTTTCTTGGAACCATCATAAAAACAAATAAGATCGCCTGTTTTTATGTTTGGCGTTTTTACATTCGGATCTCCTGCTGGATTTGGAAGAGCAAATTCTAAGGATCGTGCAGATGAATAAGCACTTCCTGACCACGTTACTGTATTAACCAGATCAGATATGTCATTTCCTTTCCATGTAATTTTCATACCGTTATCACCAACTTCGTTCCCTGATAAATATATCTTCCTTTACTACTGCTTCTTCTACCATGTTTTTTTGCCGCTTTTTCGATCACGCTTTTATTCTTTGCATAGATCTTCGAAGCGTTGGCAGATTTTCCTGTTTTGCTCTTGGCAATCTTTTTTAATGTATCTCCAGATCGAACGGTATATTTTATAGTCTTTTTACTCTTTGAGTTTCTTTTCTTTCCAGATTTCTTTTTTACTTTTTTCCCTCCCGATGTTTTTTTCTTTTTTCCTGAATAAGATATTGTGATGTACTCTTTTAAACTGATTGTAAATGCTGCATCTCCTGATCCATCTTCTTCTCCATACTCCAAAGATTCTATAGATACATACTTGTTAAAATCAGCTCTTCCAGTTATCACAAGTGTCGGAGTGATCTTATTCTGTTTCCAGTCCTTTATCTTATTGATGTACGTATATGGATTTGTATTAAATCCTTTGTACTGACAAAAATCATATTCCTGAGCTGGAAAAAAGGAACTTAGCTCTACTGTTTCTAAGTTCCTTTCGCCTAACAGATTTATTTCTCCTTTTCTATGCACATTTTCTGACGTGTTGTTTTGTGACGTTCCGATTTTGAAACTTGATGGCAATACCGGGAACCGGATCTTGTCATTTCCATTGTTTAACCATATTTCCATAACGTTCTCCTTATGCTGGTACTGCTTCTAGTTTGTCTGCAATTCTTTCAGCAATTTTATCAATGTCAGCTTCTTCTCTTACGATGATTGTGTCCGCAAGTTTTTCTATCTTGTAGACTTTCTTTCCTTCATTCCGTGCCATTCTGACAGAATCGTCGTGTGGGTAAACTCTGCTTCCTCTTGGAAGATCTACAATTTCTCCACCTTTCTCATTGATCTGCACAATTCCACCGCTCCAGTTATTTGTTCCTTTTGCTAGCATTGGAATCTTAGGAATATTGATACCGTATTGTTTTCCACCATATTTTCCAGGCACCCATGATGGAATTTTTACACTAACCTTGTTTAATCCACTGATTGCTGTATTCACAAGTCCAATCACTGTATTAAGTGGAGCTTTTGCAATACCAACAAGTGCTTCAAATGCTCCCTTGAATATATTTTTTACTCCATTCCATGCCTTTTTCCAGTTTCCAGTAAATACGCCTGAAATAAATTCTATAATTCCTTTAAATGCTGTTGTGACTCCATGCGCAACATCAATCGTCGATTTCAGCCATCCAGCATATCTTGCTACTACAAATCTCAAAACAATATTAAACGTTTTTTTAAATGCTCCAGAAAGAAATGTTGCTACTGGCCTTAAGCCACTTATAATCTTTCCTGCTCCTTTTCCTATTGTTCCAAATGCTGAACTAGCTGTCTTAGCAATGCTCTTTACAGTTGATCCTAGTTTTTTCGTATCAACGCCTGCTGCATTCAGCGCTGTGACTGCCGTTTTTTGCATATTTTTTGCTGCTGCCGTAATTTTATTCCAATTTTTGTATACCAAAACTGCAGCAATTGCAATTCCTGTCAAAATTAAAACAATTTTTCCACCCGGAGTAATTAAAGAAGCAAAACTTTCTGCCCCTTGGACAGTTTTTATCATTCTTCCGACATTCCAATACAGCGCACCAACTCCTTGTGTTAGTTTCGCGATAATCACGATCGCCGGACCAACTGCCGCTACAATCAATGCTACTTTCACAATAAATTTCTGCGTTTCTGGAGACAACTTCGAAAATCTATCTGTCAACTCGCTGAGCTTGTTCGCTGCCTTTGTTGCTGGCGGTACTACTACCTGTAATACTGCACTTCCAAATACAGTTAATGAATTTTTTACAACATTGATTGTTTTTCGAAGCTTACTCATAGATGTCTGCATATCTTGTAAAGCTTTTTCCGTTGATCCCTGAGCTTTCCCCATCTTTGCAGTCTTCTCTTTGAACGTTTCATACTGGCTTCCAGTCAGTGCCAATGCTGCGGTTAATGCTCTTGAATTGCTAAAAAGCTGAGCCATCTTATTTGACTGCCCACCTGTTTCTTTCTGCAAGATTTTCAGCACTCCCTGCATTCCTTCTGCTTTTATCATAGCCTGACCATTTTCATAGCCGTATTTCTGCATCAGTTTGCTCATGGATTCTGTTGGTTTTAACAAACCTGTGAACAATCCTTTCATCTGTGTTGTAACTTCCGCAGTATTGCCAGTAACACCTGTCAAGGTTGCCATGGATCCAAAGAGTTCTTGGTATGACACATTTAATGATTTTCCCAACGGGAATAGCGGTTGCATCGATGCCGCTAATTCTTTATAGGTTGTGACCCCTAATTTCTGAGTCTGAAAAGCCATGTCTGAGATGCTTTGTGCTGTTTTTACATTTACACTGTCATACCCCTTCATAGCAGAGCTGATCAGTGCCACGGATTCCTGTACAGATGATCCGCCACCCTTTGCAGCTTTTGCCGCAACATTGAAAATCTTTTGTGTTTTTGTTCCAGAGTCTCCAATACTGGAAATCATCTGGTAAACTCCTTCGGATATCGTATGCAGTGCTATGCCTGTTTCATTTGATGTCTTGATTGCCATGTTTTTATAGCTTTTCAAGTGATTATGATTATCGAGCAGTGTGTTTACCTGCCCCATATCCTTTTCAAATGTGTCCGCCATTTTTCCAGAAGCGGCCATGATTCCGATAATCGGCACCGTTACCTTTTTTTCCAACGATGTCCCTACGGATTCTAAGTTTTTTCCAGTTCGCTTGATGCTATTTGCCGTTTTCTGGATCTGTCTTCCCTTCGCTTGCATTTCTGCGGTTGCTTTGGAAAGCGGAGAGGAGAACTTATCCACTAAACGCAACGTTGCATCTACAAATCTATTTGCCATTTAGTTGTTCATTCTCCTTCCTTATATCTTCAATCTCCTGATGCACAAAAGCAGCCATGATCATTTGCTCATGACTGCTCATTTCTGTAAAATCTCTTGGTAAAATATTATGAAGACGGAATAACCAGTACATGGTATTGATCTCTCCGTCTTCGTAAATTAGTTTTTTACATCATTCTCTGTTGCTTCGTCTTCCTGGTCCTTGTAAAAATTATTGATTGCATCTGAGATCTCCTGTATCTCTCCATCAAACAATAATTCAGCTAAGTCTTTTGGTGTTGCTGCTCCAAAATGTTCTAAAAGTCTTTCATCTTTTAGGTTTGGTTCTTTTACTCCGTCCATCAATACAAGGAGATCTGAATCATGTGCATTTACCAGGAGTAAGTTTCCTTTCTTGTCCAATGTATTTAATGCACGTTCTCTCAGCTTTCTTTCTTTGACTTTTCGCAGCGTAATCTCTCCATCTCCAGTCAGTCGTTCCATGTTCTTACTGTGATATGTTTTTGTACATTCTTTTGTCAGTTCTTCTTTGTCTACGCTTAATAATTTATCAATTAAATTCATTCTTTTTCTCCTTCTAATCGTCGATTGTATCCAGCATTTCGGCTGTTGTAAATGTAAATGGAATACTTTCTTCTCCTAACTTGTTTGCTTCCCAGTCAACAAGTTTCACTTCGTCGAACGTACAATTCGTCAATTTAACTCGCTCATTTCCATTCACTGTCGGATCATCTAAGTTCGAAATAATCGTGCATGGTGTGTTTTTTCCATTTTTGATATCTGTCAGAATTCTTTTTTTGAAATAAGATGAAGCGTGATTTAATTTCAGCGTTCCGCTTCCTTCGATACCTGTTACTTTTTTTCCTGAATTCAATCTTCCTGTCTGCGGTACGTCTGTTTTTGTAAATTTGATTGTTGCTTCCAGTGCTGTTGCTTGTGCCATATAATCATTATCGACCCATACTTCTCCCCATGAGCCGTTGATTACGTCATTATCTTCAAATGTCTTCATTTGTACCTCCTAAACTACAATGTCTATATTAAAGTTTTCCATTGCGTCAAGAATTCCCATCTGTGAACTTAAGAAAACATTTTCCCCAGTAAGCGCTTTTTTGATCTGATCTTCTGTCATGTTCACAGTGTCTTCGTTTTTGCTCTCTAGGTATTTCTTGTTTCCTTCGATGTCAATTTCGATTGACGCACTTGATAAAATTGTTCTTGATACAAGTCCATCCAAATATTCTTGGCAATTCGCTAATAGTAAGCATTTGTTGTCATAATTATTCGGATACTGCCCTAACCAGTTGTTTTTGATCGTATCTGTAAGATCGGTCGAAACGTGATCCATCACATCAATCATCTTTATTTTTTTAAAATCATCTGTTTTTGTATCTGATACAGTTGTTAATGAATTGATGCCCCTTGCAACACGGATGTAATCACCATCCCTAAACACAATAAACTCCCCTGCATCAATCTTTTCATCCATTTCTTTTTTGGATAATTTTGTACAGCTTTCTGCATCTTCCAGAACTGTGTACGTGCAGCTCATTGTAAGCGGTGTTCCTGCAAGGATTCCTGCAATCCTTGAGCAAAACTTGTCAGCATCATATTCTTCTCCACTAATCGTCACACTTTCAGTCGTGTAGTTGATAATTCCTTCATCGTTCGCTGTTGTATTTGCAAGAACTGCCTTTACTTTCTTTCCTGATTCTCTTTTTTCTTTGATCCATTTCGTTACTTTTGCTTTCTGATCTTCCTGTAATGCTGATCCGAATGTAAGATAATCGAATTTTACATTGTCTAGTTCATCCAGGATCGTATCAAGATCTGCATATTCAGACTGTCCAAAAAAGCAGATTACTTTCTGCGGCTTTTCTCTTCCACCTTCCATTGCAAACTGGATTTGTATTTTTGCATCTTTTGCAATCGAAGCATCCAGATCATCTCCCGGTCTATATTCTTTCGGATTCATTCCAGAATTATTTGCAAGGACTAAGGCAACAATTCCGTTGTCATTTCTCTGTTCAAATGTCTTTGCAAGTTCTCTGAATATAATGTTAATGCTTGGCATTCCCATCGTTTAAGTCCTCCTTCATTTCTAATTCTTTCATTAGCGGTGCATCCGATGGTTTGTATAAGTTGTCTAGGAATTCTGAATCAAACGTGATCCGTGGAACATTTCCACGTTCTCCGGTGTATTCCATTTCAAAATTCATTATCGGAACCTTTTTCTTTTCCGTCTGCATCGCAAATAAAAAGATTTGCTTTATTTTTTCAATATCTTTCAATACTTTGATTTCTTGTCCATGCTCGCCTCTTTCATGCATGAGAACAATTTCTACAGCGTAACGCTGTTGATACCTGTTTTTCGTGTACAGCTCTCCATTTTCTGTGATACGTACAAAGAAACACGGATATTCCATCTGTTCTACGACTCCAAATTCATAGCACGGATAACCAAAGTTCTCATTTAATGCGGCTACGACCGCTTTTTTCATATCATCAATCGTGATCATAGTCCTGCATCATCCTTTACTCTTTGTAAGACTCTTCTTAGTCGTTCTTCGTGCTTTCCGCCCCAGTTTTTCAGAACTGCTGATACAATTCTTTTTCCTGGGACAAAGCCAACACATTTACCACCATTTTTGAGTTTTTTCCCATTCTTTTTAAATGGCGTTATGATCTCATGACCATTTTCAACCAGATGCCAGTGCGGATTTTTTCTTCCCTCTGCCATAAATTCTTCCAGGATTACACCATTGATATGCTTTACTGGTCCTAGTCGGAATCCTTTTGTAAGATTTCCTGTGTGTTTATCTGTAGCGGATAAAGCTTCTTTTCTTACAGCCTTGCTGAATTCTCTTCCTTCTTTTTTTAGTTCTTTTTCTGCATAATCCGGATACCTCTTTGCTACTTTCTCCAGACTCTCTCGTAATTCATCGAACGTAGCAGTGTCGAATTCAAAATCAATTTCATCTGACATCGTTTTTTTGCTCCATTGTGTCCGAATCGGACACCGATTCTTTTTCTTCTGGTACATCTTCTACTAATCCAAGTTTTTTCAGATCATTTACGACTCTTCGATCGTCACATTCTTTGATCTCATCTTTTTTCATGTTAAATGTACCTACAAATGTTGTTTTCGCTCTTATTTTCATCTTCTACAGCCTCCGCATGCAGTATCAGAAATCTATCCGCTTCGTTTTCATTTTCTACCGAATCAATTCCATACATTTGATCCTTGTATCGAATTTTCATGTTTTTATCAATTCCTTTTCGATATCTGATCGTAAATTGCATTTCTTCCGTTGCTTCGTTTTTCAGAAGCTTGATTGATTCGGAAGATCGGATCAGGCGAACTTTTGCCCATACTCTGGCAATTAACTTTTCTTTTCTGATTTTTTGTCCAAGTTCATCCTTATCCCATCCAAAACCATAGATCTCTATTTTTTTATTCATGTCTCCGATGTTAATCATCTTCATCCTCCGAATAATTTTCCAATTGTAACTGCAATAAGATCGTTCTTGCAATGTACGAAATTTTCTCGTTATTCTTTGTTTCCAGGATAGATCGGTTATCATACAATTGCTGCATGATCAAAAACAGTGCAAGTTTCATTCTTGCACTGTTTTCATCAAACTTTCCAACTGCTGCCGCCACTGTTTCACATGCTGCATCAAATGCAAGATTGAATACGACATCGTCTTCTTCAACCTTTAGATATTCGCTCGCTTCTTCAAGAAGCTGTGAACGTACATCAGCATCCATTTATCATCCTTTCTGAGCTGTGATAAACTCTTCAATGATCTCATCTTTCTTTGTCTTTGTAATTGTGTAGCTCTTAGTTGTTGCAAGCTGTTTAATTTCGTCTACAGTCATTGCTTCCAGTTCTGATCTTCTGTATTTTTTTGTTGGTTCTGAGATCTGATCTGCCGGAATTTCTGCTTTATATACCGCCATATCATCGACGATCTGGCAGTCTAATCGTTCACGTACTTTAATTCCAGTCTGGTCTTTACTCCATAAATCTCCTGCTTCTGTAGAAATTCCGATTGTAAGCTTTTCTCTGTCAAACAGTGTGATCGCTTCTTCAAAGTTTCCGCAATAAATCGGCACCTTTCCAGTAGCTCCATTTTTGATCGTCTTATTAGACATAACTGCAACCGGATATGTGCCGAATAATAATCTTTTGGACGGATTTGTTACATCTTTCTGTAAGATGTAATTTCCTTCTTTGTCTTTTAATTTGTCTAACCAGTTAAAACCACTCTGGTTTGTTAACACTTTCGATCCTGCGACTAATGCCGGATCTAATTCGACGTTAAAGATGTTTTTCAGATCATCGACAGATGTTGCTTCAATTTCAAAACCATCCGTCATTTCATCCAATTTTTTAATGATTAGTGCATTTCTTGTTGCTTTTACTTTTCTTGCAATCCAGTTTTCCAGGTAAGAAATAATATTTTCGTCGGAATCCTCCAGCAGTTCATATGTAGCTTTTAAGATTCCACCGAATTTTTTTATCACATACTCAACTTTCTTTAAAACTGGAGTTGCAACATCAGGAAACTGGCTTTCTTCGTCTACTGTATCGAATGGAACTGAATCTGCATTCACTTCGTACACTCTGCTGCCTTTTACCTTTGTTGTGCGTTCTGTCCTTACGATCGTTTCTAAGGCATCTTCGGAACGTCTTAGTGTTCTAATCGTTGTAGAGATATCCGCTGGTACTGTTAAGCCTCCATCTTCGTCAGATCCCTCTTTCATAGCATCCAGCACTTCCATATCTTCCTTTGCAACTGGTTTCTTTTTAAACCCAGCTCTTAATGCATTTACAAGTGCAGATACTACGTTTTTCTTTCCTTTGATTTCGTTTACTTTTCCTGCTGCTGCCTGGTTCTTTACACTATCTCCTTCTTCTTTTTCCATTTCATCAAGAAGATCATACTTCTCCTGAAGCTCCTGCATTTCTTTTCTTGCATTCTTTGCATCTTCTAACTTATCCTGGGAGATCAGATTCTTGATCTCTTCTTTCTTCTGTGTAATTTTTGCTGCAATTTCTCTCTTATCCATTCTGTTTCCTTTCTCCATACTTGTTTAAGCTTTCTAATAGTTCTTTTTTCTCTTTTTCCCTTGCCTGGTACTCGCTAAAAGATTCGTTGAAAATTTCTTTTATATCCTGTCTGCTTAAAGGCCTCTGCTCATCCTTTTTCTTGGCATTTTTACCCTGCGCAGTCAGGCTTGTTGGGACATTTTTGTAACAAAAAAACATGGAGCTTCCGGCACATGCGACTGCATCGTTTGCTTCTTCGACTTTTATGTCAAATAACTCTGCTGCCTCTTCTCCGGTTAACCATGTTTCATCATTTACTTTTTGTTCAATTTCTTCTTTGTCTACCTTGGCTTTTGTCATGTATGTCTGCATTATCGCTTCCTGGCAAGTATCCAGAGATTCTGCATCCTTTCGCAGATCATCCGCATTTTTTGTTGTAAAAAAATAGCTTGCCGATGGCTTATGGATCATAACTGTTGCATTTTTAGGCATTACGATCTCATCTCCTGCCATCATAATGACGGATGCGATGCTTGCTGCTAATCCATCAACATACACTGTCTTGTGTGCATTGTTGCGGCGTAGCATGTTGTAGATTGCAATACCGCCAAACACGGAACCACCGCCAGAATTGATATGGATGTTAATGTTTTCAGTTCCGTCCAACTGATCAAGGAATTTTTTTACATCTCCCGGTGCCATATCGTCTTCATACCATTCGCTCTGCCATGTTTCGCTTACAATATCCCCATAAAAAAACAGATCCGCTGAGGAATCTGTCTGGTTCTTAATCGTCATAGATCCACAAACTTTTGTGTTTCCGTCACGATCTTTGTTATAAAATTTTAGTTCTTTCAAGCACTCGTTTCTCCTTTCTTATATTGTTCTCCTGCCATTTTGACCGGAATAAAGTTTCCATTCATAAGAAGCACGTCTCCATCCGGATCTCTTGGAAGATCTAACAGTTCTCGTGCTTCATTTACCTTACGCATTCCGTTTTGAACTCCCTGAGCAAGTATTTCCATCTGTGTCTTGGAGTCTGTCCTCAGGATCGCTTTTTCGTTGAATTTACAGCTTTTATCTGTTCCTATGTACAATTTGTACGTTAATTCCTCTTCGTACTGTTTCAGAGGGAATAACATAGTATCAACTAAGAATGACAGCTGCTGCATTTCGCTGTTTGCATAGGACGACTTTTCATAATCATTGATCTGATTCGGCTTGACTCCGAACGCTCCTGCAATTTGCAACGCTGTATATTTCTTCAGTTCAAAGAACTGTGCATCTGTCAGCTTGTAATTTAATGGCTGTAGCTGCATACCTGCTGGTACTGGCACAATCTTTCCGGCATTCTTCGGGCCTGAAAGATACTTATCATACTTCTTTTGCAATAATTTGATCCTTGATTCATCAATTTCTCCAGAATACTGTAGTGCCATCGATGCAGTCATTCCGCCTTTGTACAGATTCGACATGTACTGTTGGCTCTGTGATGCCCCTTCTACCACATCTCCAAGCATATCTCGTACCGGGATTCCTGTTAATCCATCTAACGTCATTGACGTTTTAAAGTGCAGCACATCCATTTCTGGAAATACATACATTTCTCCATCCAGCGGATCTGTATATTGATAATAGATCTTGCCTTCTCCAGCAAATATTCCCTTGTTATCATAGATCGGTGTCACGCAATTTGACTGCATAATCCAAAGGCCTACGTTTTCGCTTCCATTCCTGGAAATTCTTCGTTGAATCCATACATATCCATTCCCATAATGATTTCTATTGTTCTCAACTGTTGCAAAGAATATAGATGGTGTCATATGTGGATTCGGTCTTTCATTTAGTAGTTTGGATGTATCGTCCGGATCTGCTCTAACCTTTCCTTTGCTCCCTTGCCATTCATAAACCTTAATTGGCAGTTTCCCCATTGTTTCCGATAAGATTTTCATGCAAGTGTAGTAAGTTACCTCTCGCAATTCACTCTTATTTCTGTATCCAATTCCAAGCCATTCTGCAAAGTCCTCTTCTGACATTCCCTTTGTTGGAGATCCCCTAAACCAATTTGTTATTTTATTTATAATGTTTGCTGCTATTCCCATTTTTCTTCCTACCATTCATTTGCTAAAAATTCATCTAACGCTTCTTGTCTGATATTGTTAAATTCGTGATACCTTGCTAATTTATAGCCACACAGCGTCGCATCTACTGGATCAATCTTCTTGGATGTTGCATCCTTATCGATCTTGATCAGTCCATTATTTTTTTTAATCACCGCATTACTCATTGAGTAATTCAAAACCGGATTATACAAATAGCATACAGTTCCCATGTACACTTCTTCCCTGAATCCCTCTGTTGCTTCATTCAAGGATTTGTGGCTCTGATAAACTTCTTCAACAATATAGCCTTCATTCGATAAATCAATCATGATCTTACTTGCATTTGCCGGATCAAAGCATAATGTCTGGATATCCAGTTCATTTTCTTTGCAAAAATTAAGAACGTAATCCATTACTACGTTTTGGTCCACGATTTCGCTATTTGTTATTGTTATGAATCCTTGTCTCTCCCATGCATCATATGGAACTTTATCCCTGAATACTCTTTCCATTAGTTTTTCTTGGTTTGGAATAAACGAATGAGATAATACAATGTATTCTGTGATTTCTCTTCCTGTCTGGTCCAGTTTCCCATTTCTATACGGAATCACAAACGCTACTGACGTTAAATCAATTTTGGAAGACATATCGAAGCCAACATAAACTGGCTTCCCTTTGATGTCGATCGGAAGTTTTTTCACTTCACATTTCTTCCATTTTTCCATATTCATGTAGCCATTTTCCTTCTGCTGTACCCACATGTTCAGCATTTTTGTTAAAAAGGCTATCATTTTTTCTGGAATTACCTTTGCGATCTCGTAATCTCCACGGATTTTTTCTCGCCCGGCCGGATATGACATTCTGATTGGATTCGCTTTCTTCCAGTTTTCTTCATCTCCAATATCATCTCCCTGGTCAATTTCCATGATGTCAATCAGATATGTATCATTTTCAACATCAATATTAGAATCTAACACCTTGCTGCAGTAATCGTATTCCTGTGTATAGCAAGGATACGTCAGATCCATTCCAGCTGTTGTGATGATCATCAACAAAGATTCTTTTGTATTCGATCCAAGTCCAAGGTCAAGAAACTCTGTTGTTTTGTGCTGGTGGTACTCGTCTACAATCAGCCCGGCTGGGTTCGTTCCGTCTCCAGTTTTTCCATCTTCTTTTGACAATGCTTTTATATAGCTTCCTGTTTTTACATGTGTGATCGCATTATTTGTAAGTTTAAACTTCTTTCTCAATGGCGATCCGTTCAGCATCAGTTTTGCTTCTTCAAATACGATCTTAGACTGATCTCGTTTCACACCTGCTGTATAGTATTCATAAACTTCTTTATTTTTTGTTGCCTGCACAGAAATCTCATACAATGCAACGCCTGCTTCTTCCTGACTCTTTGCGTTTTTTCGTGCAACCTCTATAAAACTTTTCTTAAACCGCTTATACCCATCCTCTTTTCTTCTCCAACCATACAATTGGCACAAATGAAACTGCTGCCATTCTGTCAGCTTGATCGGCTTTCCTGCTAGGACTCCTTTTGAATGTCGCAGTAAGCTAAACCATTTGATAATTTTTTGTGCTTCCTGGTCGTCCCAGTAAAAAGAGGCTTCCCCACTTTCTTCCCTTTTCACATCTCTCAAGAATCTGCTGCATGCCTGTTTATGCTTCTTGCAAGAGATTATATTTCCGCTAATGCAGTCGGTTGCATACCTGATCAGCCTGTTTTTTACTGTCATATGTCACCGAATTCATCATTGATCTCGTTATCAATGCCTTCTCTCGCAATCGTTGCCGCTTTCAGTCTCGAATCTATCGTGAGTCCACACATCGATGCGAACTTCCTCATCTCCTCTGAATACATTTTTTGCAGATCACACAGTGGATTTTTAACCAAAATTTCGCCATTTTGAGTCGGTTTTTTAATCACTTTATTCTCTTTTTTGAGCTGTTTTGTAACTGAAATATAGTAAGAAAACGCATTACAATAGCACCCCAGGTTGTTCACATCCAGGTTACCGATCACATCAATTTCCATTTTTTCGAACTCTTTTACAAGTCTTTTAAATTCATTTTTAGCCCTGGCATCAATGAGCCAAGTTGGCGGTTTTGCTAGGGTTTCCTTGCCTGTGAGCACAAGTCGTTCTTCCAGTTTTTTGTCTTCCTGTTGTGCAACTGTCAGATTCCCTTTTTGTGTTGCAAGTGGTTTTCGTTTGCGTGGCATTTTCTCACTCCTTTCATTTTTCAAATTTTATATTTAGAATTTTGCGAAAAGAAATCTAGGGCGTGCGGTCTATAGGAATGATCAAAACAATTTGACCACCCCTCCCACCTCTGAATTTTCCTTTTTCTTCCATTTCTCTTTGTATTCAAGAAGCAAGCGGATCATCTCTTCTTCTCTTCCTTCTCTCATTGTTTTATGCACTATCCCATGGCTCTTGTCGCTTAGCGCTATAAGATTCCCTCTGTCTAGTCTCTTCGCATAGTCTGTCGATATCGGAACAATGTGATGAACCATTGTCGCTGGTATGAATTTGCCATCGTGATAGTATGCATAGAGATCTATATACATGTAATGTGTGAGTACATCTTCCTTTGTCAGTCTCCAAGCTTTTGTCTTGTAGAATGCAGCGCGTGTCTTGTTCCTTCGGTGCTGATCGTAGTCCTTATCTCGTTCCTTCTTCTGCTGCCGTCTGATCTGCTTAATGCATTCACATGTTGTACCGGATGGAATTCTTTTCCCACATTTGCTGCATCGTTTATAAATTGGCATTGTATCACTTCCTTCTACTGGACCTCCAGGGACTCGAACCCTGGACCGATCGGTTATGAGCCGACTGCTCTGACCTACTGAGCTAGAGGTCCATAATTAAATCATCATCTTTTTCAGATACCATCTTTTCTGTTCTTTCTCTAATCGTATCTGTTCTTCTAATAGCTGTATCTCATCATTAACCATCCTCATATTATTAACCACATATCTCTGCACATCCTCGTTGTCATGCCAATAAATTTGGAAGTGTTTTAATGTCCCAAATTGTAAATTGATTGTTGTCCTGTATCGTCTTAAGAAGTTTGGAAAACACCTCTCAATTGCAATAAACATATAATCAGTATTGATCTTATCTTTTGGTTCAAACACTGCATATCTTTGATCTATCAATCCTTTATCCTTAATTTGTCCAACACTTTCATCTACCGCACTCAGCTTTATAAAGCAAGTACCTGCTTTATACTCTTTCCCAGATACTGCACGTTCTACATTACATATGTCATAAATATTTATTTTTCTTGTATTTAAATTCATAACAATCCCTCAAATGATAACTGTCCAATTACTTCTTTTGCTGGTTTCTTTGGTTTTAATATGTTTTTATGCATCTCTACAACTTCCATATCTTCCTTACTTTCTGTCAAATCATTCAACATGCTATACAGATCGGCTTTTATTTTTGTTTCTTCTTCATCTATTTGTTTCAGATCTTTCAAAATCTGTCTAACATCCGGAAGTGGTTCTTCTTCAAATGTGTCTACATATCTTGGGATATTTAGGTTAAAATCATTCTCTTCAATCTCTTCATAGCTTGCAATGTATGAATATTTTTCAACCTCTTTCCTGTTTAAAAATGTATTCACTACTTTTTCGATATGTTTTTCTTCCATATCGTTTTGTGCTGCTTTCTTTATAAATTCTTTTGATGCGTCTATAAAAAGCACATCTTTTGAATTATGTTCAATCACTAGCAAAAAAACTGGAATCGAAGTATTCAAGAACAATTTATCAGGAACTCCGATCACTGCGCTGATCATATGGTTTTCAATTAACCATCTTCTTATCTTTCCTTCCTGTGCTCCTCTAAATAATATTCCATGTGGCAGCACTGCAATCTGCCTTCCATCTTCCTTTAGATGTTGCACACCTCTTAATATAAAGCCAAAATCTGCTTTGCTCTTTGGAATCTTCCAGCCTAATATTTCATAATCGTCTGTATCCGGAAACTTCATTGAATATGGCGGATTCATAATAATGTTTTTATATTGATCTGGATTCTGTCTTTCTACCTGTCTTGGTATTGATATTTCTCCGCACTGTTCAAGCGCATAGCTTTCAAATATCTGTGATCTTAAGCAATCAGCTCTACTAATCATTCCGGTCATTCCATTTACACATGCATCCAATAACGCAAACGGAATTGTTCTTTCCGAATATTCGTATTCGTTGATTTTTATTCCTCTTGTTTTATTCGCCCATTTACTCAATGCTCCTGTGCCTGAACACATGTCAATATTGTCTCCATCTTTCATAATTTCGGCTACAATCTGGCATATGCAATCTGGTGTGAAATCCTGTTTAAGATTTTTTCTATCTCCTTGCTCTTCCTGGAAGATGTCCCGAATTTCTGTATATCCTTCATCTTTAACTTCTTGTATCTTATCTGCTGCCTGATCAGATAGCAGATATTCCAATATTTTATCCGACAGTTTATAGCTTTCTTTTACTCCAAATATCTCTAACAGACTTTTTCTATCTTCCATTACTTATTCTCCATGTTGTAAATTAAAAAAGGAAACCAGATCTGCTGCCGTATGGCTTACATTCTCGTTCCCTTTTTTATTCATGCTACTATAATAGCACTTTGAATTGTATGTGAGTCCCTCTCTTTCCTTTATTTTCTTTAATTTACATTTTTAGTCGTCTAACTTTTTGGATAGGATGTAGTAGAACTTTCTTCGCTTTTCATAGAAGTAGTTCCTTCCGGCTGGTATATTCATCACCGTTTTCAGGTACTTGTATGTTATTCCTTCTTCTGTTACTGCTTTTAGAATGTACTTATACAGCTGATGATCCGCTTGCTTTGCTGATTCTTCTATCATCTTGCAATTCTTCTTTGCCCATGCTCTTTTGATTGCCAATTCCTCTGTTACACTCTTTGTTACTCCAGATCCTGTCGTATCTCCAAATTTTGGACTACCAACAGTATTTGTTTTGTATCTAAGAATGTCCTTAAATTCTTTGTATCTCATTGCAAAATGATACGCTTGATAAAACGCGTGATTGCTTATGTCCCATTTCTTTTCTGATAGCGGTCTTATATTCTGCATCCTATCTCCTCCAGTCGACGATCTGCTACCTTTTCCGTCCAAATTTTTTGCTCATCGCTTTTCGCCTGTAATATTTTAGTTTCGTTTCCGAATAGAATTTATTCTTATCTTCTTTCTTCTTTTCTCTTATCGCCTGCATACTTAGTTTCCATGCAACAAACTCTGTGCACTTTCTTCTGCATTCGACTCGCTTTTCTCTTTCTCCTCCGTGATCGCATTTAAGGCACGGACAATCTTGCTGTCCCATTTTGTATCACTCCTTTTGTTCAATTCTTCCGGCTTCTTTTCTTTCTCTTGCATTTCTATTTTTTGCTCTATTATCGTCATTTTTTCCCATACATTATCTATTTCTTGTTTTGTTAATGCTGCTCCAACTGAAACTGCCATTAATACCGTCAATGTTAAAAATCTTAGGCTTTGGTAGACATTCTTTTTATAAGCATAATAAAAATGCATTCCTGCATCTATTACCATTACTGTAATAAGTGCTTTTATTAATAAATTGTTCATTTTGCCTCCTAACATTCAATCTTAATTTTGCCAAATTTCCTTATCTTGTCATAAGCTTCATTTGCCAGCTTATTAACGTTATCCATATCTTTCATGAGCCTGTCCAATTCTTCACGTTCCACAGATACTCTAATTTTTACTTGGTTTTCTTTGTTTCCGCGTACAGTCGGAACTCCTAGCATCCGAAGTGGTCCGCCTCCACATTGCGAACAGCTTTCTCCGTCTCTCCATTTCCTGAAATACACATGTATTCTTCCGCAATTTGCGCACTGTACAACCAAGCACGCATTTTCTTCATCATTCCTCTTGTTCATTTTTTTCCTCCTATAATTTATTTAACGGACATTCCATGCAAGGACTGTCATCCGCAAATAGATCTTCTCTGTCATTTACAATAGTTGGATACTTGCAATAATCATCGCATATCTCCTGCTTCACTTCTTCCAGGATGTCAGTTACCGTTTTGCTTTTCTCTCGATCTTCTTTTACAGCTCCTGCGATTCCGGCAATGGTTTTTTGTTCCTTCGTGATATCTTCTTCTGTCCCCAATAAGTAATCAGAAGTGGTGTGTAACGCATTTGCTATATTGGCAATAGTTGGTCCTTTAGGGATTCGGCCTCCGCTGATATATCGTGACATGGAAGCTTCAGTAACACCAACTTTGTTAGCAAGCTCTCTCTGTGTCAGTCCGCTTTTTTTCAATAAATCAGCAATCCTACCTCCTAAGTTATTTTCGTTCATTGTATTTACCTCTTTCTAAATATGGATTTGTCATTACTTGATCTTAATGACTCTCTGCCCTCTGTCGTACTGACTAAGTATTTGTTCTAGTGCTTTTTCTGCTTCCTCTCTTGTATTACATGTCTTAACAGTTTTAGACATACCTCCTGTCATGTCACATTCAACATAGTATTTATTTTCATTATTTTTTAACTGATGTTTGTAAATCCATATATCTCGTATACATTGTGTATTCACAATTGTTTTATCTTCTGCTTGTATTAACATAGATCTTCACTATCTCCTTTCCCATGCATATAATACTTCTTTATCTGAATCTGTCATGTTCTTCTTCCTTTTCTACTTCTTTTGTTTCGAATGCTTCGATTGCCAGCATCCCGTCGTCTATTCCGTTTCTCACATATTCTACATTTACATCCAATCCTTTTTCTGCAAGGTATTTAGGTATGCCCAAATCTCGTCCTTGTGTAAACATATGAATTTTTCCTAACCTGTTTCTAATCGTTGCCATTATTTTTTTGCCTCCTCATCCATCATTCCGCCATGTATTTTTATAATTACATCAACCAGGTTTGCTGGTACGTATGCATATATTGTTTCCAATAAATTTTCCGGATCTTCTGCATATGGTTTTAGGGCTTCTTCCTCTGCATTTAGCGCTCCGCATTCTACACATATATATCTTTTTCCGTTTTTCCATTCTTCAGCGCTAATAATATGCTTCGGGATGCTGTTTATTCCGTGTCCAACTTGTACACTCATCCTGAATCCATCTCTGCACATGATCCATGGTAGCGGACGTATGTCGTCATTTTTCTCATAGAATACCTTTATATATTCGTTTATCTTCATTTTTTCTCCTATTCGTACCTTCCTGCTCCTGCTCCGTATCGGTGCCACGTTGCTCCTGTTTTAACTTTCTTTCTTCTTTTGTTTATCATTTTTTCATGATCGGCGATTATTATATAGCGATACTTGTTATCCCAGTACTCCAGCATTTGTGGACTGATTCCTGTTTTCTTTGCCATCGTTTTGTATGTTATTCCATCAAATAACATTTGAGTTACTATTCTTTTTTTGTATTCTTCGCTGTATTTTTTTCGATTGTTATCGTCTACCTTTTCTATCTCTTCATCTTTATATTGCTTTACCCACTTTCTTAATGTCATCAAGGTTATTTTTGTTTTGTCTGCAAATTCTCTCCTCGTCATCCCTGATGCTAGTAGCGTTCTTACGATGCCTCGTTTAAATTCTTCTGTATATTGCATAATTTTGTTCTCAGACAGCTTAGTTCTTCACCTGATGCAGTGTATTTAACCGTGATCACTGGTTCTTTCTTTTTGTCTAATCATGTTAAATCCCTGTGATTCTTCGTTTGTGGTTTGTGATTTGTAAAAAAATAATAATGATTGTGTTATAAATAAACAGAAACTTGATAATGTATAATAAAACTTTGTTAATAGTTGCTAAAAGAATCTCTCAGGTAAAGAATTAAGCTGTCTGTTCTCCTTTCTGCCTGCTGCCTTTTCGGCAGTAGGCTAATAGATCTCATGGCTTATACATGACTTCTTTGTTTCTTATGCGTTTTGTTAATAGTTACTTGTGGTATATTGCATCTGGTTACTACCAGTAGTGCATCATTTCATTGTGTCCGATTCGGACACCTTTCTTTTTCGGACCTTTTGCTTTGCTATAAATCTTTTTAGTGGCTGTCCATTCATTTTTCTTTTATTGTTTCCTGCATTATGCAGCTTTCTCTTTTGCTTTCTTGTTTCTCTTTTTATATCGCTTATATCAATTTCCCATTCATACACTTTTGGCATTTTTAGTTCTATCGTCCCATATACAATCTTGCTGCCTTTTGCTGCTTCTTCCTGCATTTGAACATTTTTAATGTTCGTTAATTTTGCGACTTTTTCTCCGTCGGCAAATATTATTGCTTCTCCTGGTACTTCTATTTTTTTATTTGTGTGCCTTTCTCCTTCTTCTAACTTTTCTTTTATGTAACTCTCGCATTCTGGATGTACGTTAATCGTTCCATCTTTCCTTAGTCCTGTCGTTATCTTTCTAAGTGCTTCTCTGATCTTCTTTATCCCTTCGATCATTGTTCTTTCCTTTCTGCAAACTCCATACTTTCTGCCACGATCTCCGTCGTGTACACTTTTGTTCCGTCTGTTTTTGTATAGCTCCCTGTTTGGATTCTTCCTTCCAGTGCGATCTTGATTCCTTGATCCAGCCATTTGTCTGCAAATTCTGCCCCTTTACCAAATGCAACGCATCCGATAAAGTCTGCATCCTGCTGCCCTTCTCGCTTAAATCTGCGGTCTACCGCTAAAGTAAATCTTGCTATACACAGATCGTCTTCATTCCAACTTATCTCAGGCTTCCTGGTTAATCTGCCCATTAGCATTACTTTGTTCATATATCCTCCACTTCTGAGAGTCCCAGGATGCAATATCCTTCTTCCAAGCCTTTAAACCCTTCCATGATATAGATCACTTGTTTCTCTGTTACTCTTCCTGTTTCTTCTCCGTCACTCATCTCGTGCAGTTCCAGGACGTCTCCGATCTGATAGTTTCTATCATTTTTTTGCAGTTCGAATGACTTATTTCCTGTGTCCACTGCATCAAAGAACATCTTTGCAAGCTTTAGGCGGTGTCTTCGCTCGTCTGATTTGCTTCCTGGTACTTCCACCTTGTTCATCTGCGGAATCTCCACACGTTCTGTTTCTTCTTTCTGCTCTTCTGATCTTAGTATTTGATATGTAACATTTGCTGCCATTGTTAGCGTCATGTCTACAATTACATTGTCATATGGATCGCTTATTTTAACTCTGTCATTTTTCACTTCCCACCATCCGGAGAATTTCAAATCTACCAGCGCCCCTTCACTGGTTGTGCCTTCGAATCTTGCTATAAAATATTCTCTTAATTCCGATAGGCTGTTTACCGCTGTGTTTCCTATGTCTTCTCTTATTTTTTCTGCAAATGCTTTGATTGCAAATTCAAATCTATGTTCTGTCGGGCAATATTTCGGAAAATCTCTTTCCTCTTCCATCTGTCCTTCAATCTCTGTTTCTTCCTCTTCTTCGGTTTCGTCCGCTTCTGCTTCCTGTCTTGTTTCCTTTAGCTCTGCTTCTTGTTGTTCTTCCAGGATGCGTTGCTTGTATTCTCTTATCTTTTTTACAGTTATGATCTTGTCCGGATACCATCTATATATTTCTTCCTGTTCATCTTCTTCCAGTCCTGCGATCTCCACTGCTGTCGAAAAGCTGATTTCCTGTTTTTCTAACAGCTCTCTCAGTTCCGGAATCAAATTGTTGTTGATGCTCATTGCATTTGCGATCTGTGTCGGTTTCTTTCCAAGAATCTTTGCTGCTATGTCTCTCAGTCTTCCAGATTCTAGATCGTAGCCCATTATCTTCTCTCCTGCTGCCTTTGCATCTTTCAGTGCATCCGTCAATAATTTGATTCTTTCCAGTTCTTTTTCTGGTGTTGCTTTTCTGTAACTGTTGGAGATGCATAGCTCTATGATCTCTTCATTTTTGCTTCGTGGCTTTCTGATCTGGCATGTTGCTTCCCTAAATTCCTGGAGATCTTCTTCCTCTACCAGTTTCTTTAATGCTCTCCATCTTCGTTCGCCACCGATCAGCTTGTATTCTTCTCCGCTCTGGTTAGGCTCATACATAACTTCTAATGGCTGTAGCAGTCCAAGAAGTTTGATCTCTGCTGCCTTTTCATCGATGCCGATCTGATCACTTATGTTGTCTTCGTTTGCGTAAATGTTATAGATATCTATGTCTTTTGTTCTGAATCGTGCCTTTGGCTTCTCTTCGATTCCTTCTTTGCTTGTCTTATTAAGCATGTCCATTACGTTAAATCCTGCCATGTCTTTTCCCTCCTTTCCTAGTCTACTTTCTGGAATCTTCCAGTCTTCTTGTTTCTTCGCTTTGATTCGATATACGCTTGTGCTGCATTCCATTCTTCGTCTGTCATAATTTCTCTGATCACGTTGTTGTAATCTTTCGCTGCATTGCTTCCTCTTGACATTTCTGGAAGTGGTCTTTTTGCTGTTTCTGCTTTTTCTGCAACAACTGATCTTCTAATTTCTGTTTTGAACATCTTGTCTTTATATGTATCTCTTAGCCACTGTGCTGTATCTTTGTTTGTTATATTCCCAGTTTTCATCGTCATTAAGACCTTGACCTGCTGCCCTTCATGAATTCCTTTTGTCTGCTCAATCATGTTTTCAACCGCATCAATTCCATAACCTCCTGCTTTGACCGGAATTATTAACAAATCCGATGCTTTAACCACATTTAGCACTGTTACATCAAGCAACAATCCACAATCACAGATCACATAATCATATTTGTTGTTGATACATTCATCATTCAGCATTTTTTCAATGCGATCTATCTGGTTTTCCATACTATAGAGCAGTTGAGCGTTTGCCTGCATCAGCCACATGTTTGCCGGGATAATATCCACATTCTCATATCTTGTGCGTCTGATCGTTTCTTCTGTACTTTGCTGCTCCAGTAATATTCCGGCAAGTCCTTTTTCGTTCGGATCATATACCCCCATAGTTCCTGAAGCATTTCCTTGTGCATCTGCATCTACCATCAGCACCTTCTTCCCATATCTTCCTAACAGATACGCCAGAGATGTTGATGTCGTTGTTTTTCCGACTCCACCTTTTAAGTTTCCAACTCCAACTACTTTCATGATTTTTCCTCCTAATATGGCTATTTATTTGTTATCTTAGTTTTCTTTGTTTCCTTTTAACCATTTATTTAATTCTTTGCTGCATTTTCCGCAGACGTCATATTCTTTATATCTATTTGCGTTTTTTAATCCCATCCTTTTTTCTTTTACTATTATCTCGTTATATGAATCACTTTTACCGCCAATCTTATTTGATGCTATATATGGCAAAAAGAATCCTCCACACACATCACATTTTCTTGCTTCCATTTTGTTTCTCCTCTGTTTTCTACAATTCAGTTTCTTCGTAAACTTTAATACGTTTTCCTTCAGTTTGCATAAGCATCATGTCTATTTTGCCGATTTCTACTTTGTAACCTTTTTCGGTTATTCTTTCTACAATCTCTTCTATCGGCAATACTTTTTCCATTGTATTCGGATAGTCAAACGCTGCGACCATCTTTATTACTTTTGCCATTTCTTTTCCTCCCATCTTTTCAACACCTGGTTGTTCTCAATCGGCATTATCTCTCCTGTTTTTAGTGTTACATAATCTTCGATCACTTTTAGCGCGATCTCTTGGCTGTAGCAGACAGCAACGAAGTTTCCATAATCTGCTGCCTGTTTTAAGAATTCTTTCTGTTCCTTTTGAAGCCTCCCATCTCCGTACTTCATTTCGATGTACAAACTTGCATACTGTCCTTTTGGCACTGGAAGGTGCAGATCTGGCACTCCTGCCTTTACTCCCTGTCGTTTCAGGACTGCTGCACTTACGCGATCACGTTTCCCTCCGTTTGGGCAATGATGTAGTAGTTTCAATTCTGGATAACGATTCTCCATAAACTTAGCATGTACTGTTGTCTTCTTGCTCTACTCATTCTTTACCCTCCATCGTCTATGTTCCAAGATCTGTATCCATTTTGAACTAAAATGTACTCTACAAATTTATATCCTCTTTCTGTACTTCCTTTTCGTACTCCGCCATTGTTTTCATCGTGTCGTTTGTCTATGTAGTATCCTTTTGGACTTTTTGCATCCTCTCTGAAGAAATCACATTCCCAGATCACATCTTTCTCGATGTGTGGCTGTTTTAAATTCCTAGATGGGGGAGTATGTCTTACCCCCGTATTTCTCCATTTTTTTACGTCCTTTTTCTTTTACCAGATATGATGCTAGTTTCCCATATTGCCCTGTGTCGTCAAGAAGCCTGATGTGAATTCGTCCACGATCCCAGCATTTTTTTATTGCTTTTGTATCAATGCTTTCAATCACCATGTGTATGTGCCTTGCGCCTTTGTCTCCTGTTTCCAACACATATACATACTTAAATTCTTTTCCAATCTTTTTATACTGTTTTCTTAGATCTCTGATCAGTTTATCCTTCTGCTTTAACATCTCTTTGTATGTGTCTGGTCTTTCGTCTTTTCTGTAGGAAAATGTGATGAACATATCTCCACCTTGGAAGTTACAGTTTAATTTCCATCTTAGCTGTTCTGTTTGTCTTCTGATATTTACATTCTCCTGTTCTAGTCTACTTGGTTCTCCAGTTTTGGCTCTCTTCTCTTTTGGTTTATGCTTTCGGCTGTAGTATTTCTTTATCTCTACTGTCTTGCCTGCGTACACTCTTCTAATCCAATATGGCATCTTGTCTCTCCTCTTTGTACTGTTCGTTTAATCTATTAGTATTTACTCAAACTTAATACTTTTATCGAGTCTTAAAAGCGGATTCGAACCGCTTATTTCCTTGCTTTTTCGTTTTTAATTTGCTATACTATATTTGTAGTTTTTAATCCACAATATGGCATTGAAAAGGCATCCCGATCACTGTTCCGGGATGCCTTTTTCTTTTACCATTTCTTTCAATCTCTCCGGATCATCACATATGTCCTCGTATCTTCCAAGCTTGTCCACAATGTCCCCGATCGCGCAGTTATTATCTACGCGAATCAAGGACGCTCTGTATGTATAAGATTTATGATTTCTCATCGTCAATCTCATCTTGATCTCCTTATTCTAAATGCTGTCTGATCGTTATTAGTCGTTCACGTAATTCTTCTGCTTGCTCTGCATTCATTCCGCAAAATTCAATTCCATCTAATCCTTTTTTCATTCCGATAATCAGAACATTTCCATTGATCGGATGCCCATGAACATCTGTTTCGTATAGATATGACGCAATTGGATTGACCTGCGCCGTTTCATGATACAAATACTCTTCATCTACAAGCATCATCACTGGATACTGTTCTTCTGTTAGTGTGTACAGCCTTTTTGGATGCACAGCTTCTACAATTTCACATTCTTTTCCTATTAGCTTATAAAACTTATGTAGCTGCTCCATATTCGTTCCTTCTGGATAATCAAGCATCAATACTTTATCGCTCATATTTTTATCATCAAAGATGTCAATATTTACTCCATCCTTGATCAGAATCATTTTCCCTGTCTTATCACTCATTTTTTGCTCCTTTACGCATATCTACGATCATCAATTTTCCTACTATTTCTTTTTGATCAAGCTCCAGGATATACCTGTCTTTAAACTCTATATAATTAATCAGCTCATCTGCCATTCCTATAGCAGAGCCTTTCTTTATGTACTCAATATTTCCATCTCTATATAATTCATTTGGAATCACAGTTTTTTGATATACTATTTTAATGTTTTCCAGTATTTCAACTGCTTTTCTCATTGCAGAGATTGTCGGATTTTCACCCAATAAATCTCCTCCCATTATTCCGTGCATCTTCATTTGCTCATCATATCTTTCGAGATTATTTTTCAGCACGCTCACAGCTGTACTGATATTCATCTTGCTTTCTTCGTTTCTTTCATGATATAATTTGTTTGAACTTTTATTTGTGCCTTGGGAGTTAGCTAGGCTACTTCCTGGGCCTTTTTTATTTTCACTCATCACTATTTTTTCTCCTCTTTATACTTGTATGCTTCTACTGTCGTTGAGCTATGTAGGGCTTCTTGCACTTTTTTTGCCATTTCTTTTCCTGATTCATCTAGCCCCCCCTCCTCTTCCAGGAGATCTGCAACATATCTTAATACTCCAATCGTAATGTGTACTGTTGCGTCACATAACGGAGATATGTACTCGTTTACATCTCTTGCTGCTTCTACACATGCTTCCTGCAGCGTTACCACCGATGCTATATTCATTCCATTTTCCTTCAATCTCATTGACTTCTCTATCTCGTTTAATAATTTCATTTGCATTGGTCCCATTTTATGCTTGTCCTTCCTGCCCGGAATCTCACCGGGCTGTTTTCTTTTCTTTTGCTCCGATGGCTCTGATCACTGTCACTGCCATCATCTTTTTCTGTTCTTGTGTCAGTTCTCTTACTTCTTTGTCGTTCACAAATCGTCTTACCTTATATTCTTCCATAGCGTTCCCTCCTCTCTTCTCAGTCTATTTGTATCTGCTTGTCTGTTATGCAGCATTCGTTGGTGTGTTCTCATCCATCTGCTGACGTGCAGCCAAGATCTCGATGCTCGCCTTTACGATCGCCAAGGATTCCTTGTCCAGTTTCTTAAGATTCTCCACTGTTCTTTCAAACATGTCTTTTCTTTTCTCTGTCATATTTTTCACCTTCTTTCTTTTGTTTCGTTGTTCAGATGGATTGACACTCCGCCCGATTTATTCACATATAGATAAACGATTAATTGGGGAGGCTCCGCGTGGTTTCGGAGCTAAGGATTTCTTTTTGGATCGCAGTCAGGAATCGCCTGCATCTCGATCGGACGGAGTGTCAATCCATCTGTTGTCTTATTTGCTATTTACTTTTTTCCTGTGTTGCCAAAACAGTATTCTCCTTGTCTATTTACATCTTTCTTCCTATAATGAACTTACAGGACACTGCCACGTCCAAGTAAATAAGGAAGGAGAACACTATTTTGGCAACACATAAAGAGTTATCTAATTTCACGAACGAGAAATTATCTGAATATAAACACCTTGAGTTAAAGATTGCTAAGTTAAAAGCAGGGCTTACTGTAGAGCAAGCTAATATGTCAGTACCTCAATCTATCGCTGATAAGCTTGATAAGTTATATGATCAATATCCAGAAGCTCCAAAGCCAAAGAATTACATCATTTCTGTTATTCTTGAATCTTTATTGGTAGCAATAGCAGAAAAGGTTTCTGACGTTTTGATTGATCAAGTTTTAAAAATTATCACTGAATTCTTAAATAATTTTGTTTTATAATTTCTCAACTCTCCGATATTGCTTCGGAGAGTTCTCTTTTTATATTCTCAAAGAATTCTTCCTCAGCTCCAATTAGTCCACTGCATACAAACTTTAATATTTTTCCTTCATCCTGTACCAACACCAAATTCCCACATACATTCATTATGTTTATAGTTTGCTGCACTAGATTTTTAAATTCTTCTTCTTTGTTCTCTTTTTTTGCCTTCTCTTTCTCTTTGCGTATGATTTTTTTGGCTAATTTTAAACGAACTTTATATAATGTTCTTATTAATCGCCTTGGTTCTCTTAGTTTTACTGGGTATTTTGTTTTAATATCCAACGAGATCCCATTTTCATCCTCATCCACAATAACGCTCATGCTTTTCATACGGTACAGTTTTATTGTTCCGCCTACTAAATCAACGTTATATCCTGCTTCGTCTGCAATCTTTTTTGTCGTTATACTGCAATCACAGTTGCATGATTCTATATCTGGACAGTTCTTGCATGGTTCTGTAAAATCTGCCTTTTTCCCTTCTGCTGCCTGCATTCTTAAAGAATCCGTATGTCTTAATGCACATCTGATTCCTATGTCCCTGATCTCTTGCTCTGTCAATACTTCACCTTCTTTCCTGGTTAAGATCACGTTGAAATTTCTCCGGTAGATTGCTTGCGTTCAATCCCATATCCAAGCCAGTAATCTGTTGGAGTTTGTTCATAATCACGTCATAATGCATTTTCCCATTTTCATTTTCAAAAGACTTTTCGCATTCTTTCCAGTATTTACAATATTGGCATCCATAAAATATCCATCCGCCTGTAAATACGGAACTTTGAATAATTCTTGCAATGCAATAGATATCTTTTTCTGTTAGTTCTATTTTTTCTATTTCCTTTCACTTTTCTTTCCAGTTTATTTATTCCTGCTTGTCTTTTATGCTGCTGTTGTTGGTTTGTTTTCATCCATCTCCTGTCTGGCAACCAACATCTTAATGCTCACATTAAGCATTACTAATGTATTTCTGTCTAATTTCTTTAAATCTTCCACTGTCTTTTCATACAGCTCTTTATCTTTTTCTTTCATATCTTTCACCTTCTTTCCTTTTGTTCCTGGCGCAGATAGATTGATACTCCGCCCGATCATCATGGTTCATTCCTTTTATCCAGGGGAGGATACGTTGTTAACGTATTTGAGGATTTTTCTTTATACTGTACGGGGTTTATACAGTTTCGGACGGAGTATCAATCCATCTGTTGCCTGTTTACTTGTTTCTGTATATCATCTTTCTTGTTCCTTACAATCACATTGTATTTCATTTAAGGAACTTTGTCAATATATTTGTTCCTTTAAGTCACTTTTTTATTGATTTTTGTTATTTTTAATGCTATTGTATTACTTGAAAGGAGGAAATAATAAATGACACAAGGTGAACGTGTTCGAATAGTAAGAAAGGATCTCTCACTTACCCTAGAGAATTTCGGAAAAAAACTAGGTGTTGGGAAAACCGCTATTTACAAAATCGAAAAAGGTGAAAATTCCCTTACTGATCGTATGCTTGAATCAATTTGTCGTGAGTTTAATGTTAACGAAAATTGGCTTAGGTTTGGAGATGGAGATATGTATCTTCCTGTTGAAGACGAGGTGGCAGAAATTGTTTCTCGTTTATTAGAAGACTCGAATCCTTTCTACGATCTTATTTTGGATATAATGCAAGCATTTGATAAATTAGATGACAATGGAAAAAAAGTTTTCTGTAATGCTATTGAAGAAAGAGCTAAAAAAAGAGAAAAAGATAATGATTAGCCATAGTAATATGTAAACATTAAAAAGGAGCGAATTAATGAACGAACGATTGCGGAAATTACGCAAAGCATTAAACATGAGTCAAACTGCATTTGGTAAAAGAGTTGGTCTTAAACAATCTACTATTACTGGTTATGAAACTGGAAATCGCATTCCTCTGGACTCAGTTATACTTCTAATTTGTAAGGAATTCAACGTTAACGAAGAATGGCTCCGATCTGGTAAAGGTAAAATGTTTTCATCCCCGCAAATCGGTTTACACATTAAAGAGCTTCGAAAATATTTAAAGTTAACTCAGCAAGAATTTGCGGATAGAATTGGAAGTAAGCGTAACACAATAGCCAAATATGAAACAGGAGTCAATGCACCAAGCACTGCTGTTATATCATTAATTTGTCGTGAATTTAGCGTAAATGAAGAATGGTTAAAAAGCGGTAAGGGAAAAATGTTTTCATCTCCACAAATTGGTTCGCGTATTAAAACACTTCGAAAATCGTTAAATTTAACTCAAAATGACTTTGGTGATCGTATTGGCGTTAAAGCAAACACTATTGGAAATTATGAATTATCATTGCGTAATCCTTCCAATGCTGTTATACACTCAATATGTATAGAATTTAATGTAAATGAAAATTGGCTCAGATTTGGAAAAGGAGAAATGTTTTCTCAAAATAAAACATTCAATTTTAGAGATATCTCCTGTGATAACAGTTCCTCAAAATTCAATAATATGCTTTTAGATATTATGACTTTTTTAAATCAACTTGATGATGAACAAAAAGGAATTTTATATCCAATTTTCGAAGAAATAGCTAAAATAATCATCAAAAGCAAAGAATAATTTTTATCCATCCAATCGGAGGTAGGTACTTATGAATACTCGTTTGCGCCATTTGCGAAAATTATTAAAATTAAGTCAAGAAGACTTTGGAAAGCCTCTTGGTGTAACTGGTGCATCTATCAGTAGGTTAGAAAAAGGAACTCGTAATCTCACAAAACAAATGATTTTAGCAATTTGTCGAGAATATAATGTTCGTCAAGAATGGTTATGCGGTGAAATTGAATATAACAATTATCCCTTTATAAAATCAGAAAATAATATGAATGAGCGTATTAAATTTCTTAGAATGTCTTTAGATTTAACACAACAAGAGTTTGCTGATAAATTAAGTATAAAGCGTGGATCTATTGCAAATTATGAAATTGGTCGAAATCAACCTATCGACGCTGTAATTTCTTTAATGTGTAAAACTTACAATGTTAACGAAACATGGCTTCGAGATGGAAAAGGTGAAATGTTCTTGCCTATTGGAGATGAAGTTTCTCTATTATCAGATGTATCCATCCCTATTCATGATTTGATTTTAGACATAGTTACATCATTTAATGAGCTTGATGATAATGAAAAAACAGTTATTTGTGATTATGTTAGTACAGTTGCAGAAAGAATGGCAAAAAGAAAAGAAGGAAGACGATTAGCCTTCCCTCTTGATGTGATTTCTGATGATGATAAAGATTCTTTTCAAGAATAATTCATCATTGATGTGCATGATCATTTGATTGATCTGTTGTCTATACCATTCTTTCATCTCTTTATCCTCCTCTTTCTTTTATTATAATCTTTTCAAAAGATTCTGGAAGATGTTGGGATGATATGTCCAGTACGCTGGACATTATGGTGTAACTTTATATGAATACAAATCTTCTGGAGACACATGCAATGCTTCTGCAAGCATGCAGATCGTTAATAATGTCGGTTCATAACGATTGTTTTCGATATTGTTGATCGTGCTTTTACTAACTCCAGATAATTCAGCAAGTTTTCTGCTGCTGATTCCTTTATCAGATCGGATCTGATAAAGATGATATTCAATTTTAACATTCAAGTCTGTACCTCCTGGTATGTCTTTAGAGTGTACAGTATTGTAATTTAATATTAACCATTTTGCTGATATCGGGAAAATGGTAAAAAAATACCGCCCAGCTGGTAACTAGGCGGTATTCAGAAAAACACTTGCACCTGTCAAGAACAGATGAAATACTTTTCCCTCAACAAGTAAAGTATATCATTTTTTCTTGGCACCCGGCAAGGGTGTATTTTTTGTACAAATTTTTAATATTTTATAAAAAGGAAAAGGTGATAACATGAAAAAAATTGCAGCTGCTTATATAAGAGTCAGCACGCATATGCAAGAAGAGCTGTCTCCTGATGCACAGCTTAGATGTATTAGAGACTGGGGAAATGTGCATGGTTATTATATACCAGACGAATATGTTTTTATCGATAATGGAATTTCTGGAAGAAAAGCAAAAAAGCGTCATGATTTCTTGCGAATGATCGGATTGGCAAAAACGAAGCCTGCTTCTCCTTTTGAAGCAATACTTCTTTGGAAATTTAATCGTTTTGCACGAAACCAAGAAGAAAGCATTGTTTATAAATCTATGTTACGCAAAAAATGCAATGTTGATGTAATCAGTACTACTCAGCAAACAACAAAAGACATTTATGGAGATCTTATTGAGCGTATCATCGAATGGACTGATGAATTTTATTCTATCCAGTTAGGGGAAGACGTTTTTCGTGGTATGACAGAAAACGCCCTTCGCGGAAATTTCCAGGCATCTCCGGCTTTTGGATACAAGGTAGAAAAAGGACTAGGACTAGTCATTGTTGAAGATCAGGCAAATATCGTTCGCATGATTTTTAATTTATATGCCAATACTAGGATGGGATTTTATGAGATCGCTCGTCATTTGAATCGCTTAGGCTACAAAACCAAGAAAGGTGGAGCTTTTGAGGCTCGCACAATTAGGTATATTATCCAAAATCCAATCTATAAAGGATACCTTAGATGGAATTATGCAAATGGTACTACACGTGTTGTTAATGATGAAAGCGAATGGATTATTGTAAAATCTCCACTAGTTCCTATAATTGTGTCTGAAGAACTTTGGGATCGGGCAAACGAACGTTTAAAAAATGAGTATCGTCCTAAAAACGGAAAACCTGTAACAAAGCATCGACATTGGCTGTCCGGTCTTGTTAAGTGTTCTTCCTGCGGTGCTTCTCTTTCTACGTCTGTGCAATACCGTCATGATCGCACCTACATTAATTTTCAGTGCTACAAATACCTTAAAGGAAAATGCATTGTTTCTCATGGAATTTCTGAAAAGAAGCTTGTTCCATTGGTTTTAAATGTCTTGAAAGAAGATATGAGTAAATCTTACATAGAGTGCGAACGTATAGAAAAGGTTGTTGAAAATCAACAGGATATCCTGGATGTTCAGTTGAAACGTTTGGCTACCAGAGAAACACGAATTAAAGAAGCATATTTGAATGGTATTGATTCTTTGGCAGAATATAAGGCTAACAAGGAAGAAATTCAAAAAGAACGTGAGTTTCTTCTTCAGCAATCACAGGATCATAACAAAACGGAAAATGAATCTAATGAACTTCCCAACAAAATTCGTGGTGTTTATGATATACTGGTATCTGATCAATGCAGTAAAGATGAAAAACAAGCTGCAATCCGTTCGATCGTGAAAAAAATTGTATTTGACAAAGAGAATAAAACATTAGATTTTCACTATTACATAAAAGAAGATTAGATCATTGAGATATTTTTAGAAATCATGTATATTGTTTTTCCGAGATACATATGCTATAATGCCAGTAGGCAAAATGATAGCAATGTTTCAAGTTGAAACAAAAAAAGAAAAAAACCTCAGTACGGCAATACTGGGGTTTTTTCTTGTCTATAATGGGACAAGATCCACGGTTAGGTTGTACGCTATTTATGCCTGTCTAACCATTTGCATAGGTAGTAGGCAACTACGCTAGCCAATACAGACATAATAAATGATAGCAAATTTTCCAAGCTGAAACCCCCTTTCTGTTGCCAGATTGGGTGCGACAACATTGATATGTTATCACAAAAGTATTTTTTGTGCTATACTTAATTCATATAGCTACATAATTTTTAGCCTTTTCTTATTTACTTTATACGCACTTGCAGAATGGATGACACAGTGGGGTTCTAAATACTTAGGTGATCAGGGATATGCTCCGATTGAGATCTTGAGATATTATTATGGAGAGAGTATGTACATCAATACCGCAGAACAGATTTCAGGAATTCCTTCTTCCTGGCCGGGATATGATCTGACGATCGGCAGCAGAGGAGATAAGGTTCGACAAATACAACAACAATTGAATCGTATTGCTAAAGATTATCCTTCTCTGCCTACGATCGCTGTGGATGGTGTTTATGGAGAATCTACTGCGAATGCTGTTCGGAAATTCCAGAATATTTTTGGACTGCCACAGACAGGAATTGTTGATTACCCTACTTGGTATAAGATCAGTGAGATCTATGTTGGGGTTAGTCGGATTGCGGAGTTGAATTGAAATCTTAGATACACCAAAAGCCCCACAAAGTTCATCCTTGTGGAGCTTTTTTTCATTTCTTATTCTATTTACTCTTCACCAAACACCGCTTTTTATAAAAAGCAATTCCATAACACAATACTTCCTCATAAGCATCTTCAAACTCTTTTGCATACATCTTTGTGTTGATCTGATCTAACGCCTTTTGACAGTCTTTTTCCAAATCTTCTAATTTCCTTGAATACTTTGCTTCAAATACTGCAACTTGTCCTGTTACATCATTGTAGATTACAATATCACTTCGTCCTTCTCCATGCTCTCTATTCGACTCTACACTATAACCTGCTCCTGCAAAGATTCCTGCAAGAAATGCATGATAGAAATTTTCTCGGTAATCATAATAACTGATCGTCATTCGCAGTAATGTGCTGATTTCTTTTGTTGCCTTATCCGCATCTTTGTTCCACACTGCATCAAATAAATCTTTCCGATTCGTAACTCTTGCACTGTCTTCAAACCATTTCCTTACGGTTGATTCGAAAATTTCTTTTACTTCTTTGTTTGGAATTCTTAATTCTATCTGACCATCCTTATCACGTTCTCCGACTTTTGTAAGATATCCAGTAAGATAGAGAATACTCCATAAATTATCTTCTGATGAATGTAGATAATCATATGTGAGGTCTTCTTCTATTTTCTGGCAGATGCTTCCACCTGCGATCAATACTTCTAGTTTTTTTCGTATAGCAGCTCCCGTATAATCAATAAAGGAGCGAATGATCGCATTATCACTGGTATTCTTCCAGTAGCTGACTGGTCTTGCATTCAGATCATTTTGAAGATCTCTTAGATAATTCATGACATCCCATGGACAATATACTTCAAACTCTCCAAAATTATATCCATCATACCATTCTTTAATCAGCTCCGCTTTCTCTTCAATCTCCGCATCTGCTAAAAGCTTATCTACATCCTGTTGTGTAAATCCATAATATTCATTGTATCTTGTGGATGAAATCGTATCTGATACAAAGTTATTTGTTCCAGTGAAAATACTTTCTTTGGCAATCTTTAGGCATCCTGTGATGACTGCAAACTTTAATGAGGAATTATCTTTTAAGGCTGTACTAAGCAAACCTTTCATAATTTCTAACATCTCTTTGTAGTAACCATTACTACTTGCTTTTGCAATTGGAACATCATATTCATCAATTAAAAGGATCACTGGCTTTTTATAATAACTTTTCAGCATATTGGTAATTCTTAATATACAACTTTGAATTTCCATCATACTTGCACTACAAGTCTTTAATTTTTGAAATACCAGTTTATCCCCTTCATCTATCTCATCACTATCCAACAAGTATACATGTTGTTTACATGCTTCAGATATAATAAATTTCAAAAAATTAAACGCATTCTCAAATGTAGTTCCATCTACATCCTTAAAAGACAAAAATAATGTCGGATACTGATTCATCCATTTCTCACAAATCTCGACCTCATCAGATATCTCAAGTCCTTTAAACAAATGTCTGCTATCTTTCCTGATATCCAAAAAACTGTTCAACATATTCATCGCCATCGTTTTTCCAAACCGCCTAGGCCGCGTAATCAACGTCACCTGATCCATCTCACCCTGTAACAACGTCTTGATCAATCCGGTCTTGTCCACATAATAATAATTCAACTCTCGAATTCTCTCAAAATCCGAAATCCCAACAGGAATATTTAGATTCTTCATCTCTTCCTACTGCCTCCTTTCTTTTATTAATTATATATTGATAAACATATATTCGCAGTTCAATTATGTTAAATCTTTAAACCAATACATGTTATAGCCAACAACCTTCCAGAATCAATAGTTAATCATTTCTATTTATTCACTTCGAAATGCTGATAATCCTTAGAGCTTCTCCACTCACCACCCCAGCTGAATCCATATTTCTTAAAGATCTTATAAGCTGTGTCATTCTTATGGATCATATATCTTTTATATTTTCCTTTACATTTTGACGTCTTTCTCTGTTTATACACCTTACCATTTGCCGGTGATACCTTATTTCCTTTGACCCACGGATTGATCCTTGGATTGATATCGATAGCCATTCCATAAGAATGGTTGGAAAGTTTTGTCGTTCCACTGATCACACGATAATTAAACGCAGAGGTATTATTTGCAGCCATAGACTTCTCATCATTCGCACCATAATCATCAATCAGTCTCATTCTCTCAATTCTGTACCTCTTCTGATAAAGAGCATAAAAGACCTTGACCGTTTTCTTCGCGATCTTCTTGTTAACGATCAACTCACCCTCTTTTACCTTCCCATCAAAACCATAATGAAGAACCTGTACATATCTTAAATCAGACAACTTAACATTCTTATTCTTTCGATAAGATTTTCCCGTGATCCTCTTTTCAATATTCGGAGAAATCTTCTCATAAGTAAAGCCTTTTTTATAAGTATATTTCGAAGCTGCATTCGCAGATTTTCTCTGTAAACAAACTGGAATCACAGCAACTGTAAACGCTGTCAATGCAATTATCGTAGTTAATTTCAATTTTGATCGATTCATTTATTCTCATCCTTTCCAAAACTTCAATCATTTATCTTAATCGGTTTCATTATAACATATATTCCAAAACCCCACACTCCATACCTTGAAGCATTTCAAAACAACAATTCAATATCCTCTTGTATAAAGAATATTTTAAATCATAATTGCCCAGTGACCGTATGAACACGCCTGCACTTAGTGAGTGGCTGGTCGTAAGACCTGTCACGAACTTAGTACAGCTGCGTGAGAATCCGAATGCGAATGGGTCACTGGGCAATTATGATTTAAAATATTCATTGAAAGAGTGAATTATTTTTGATATACAAGAAATTGATATTCAATATCAAAGTAAGTCTCTTCTTCACTCTCTTTCACAAGTTTCCACTCTGGCATCTCATCCAGATCTGGAAAATAAGTATCTGCATCATATGCAAAGTCTGTTCTTGTAACATAAGCTGTATCACAATAAGGAAGCATCATGCGGTAAATGCTTTCTCCACCGATGATAAAAATATCTTCGTCCTTATATTCTTCCAGCTCATCTAACAATTCTTCTTTACTTCCAACTACGATCGCTCCTTTTGCATCGTAGTCTTTATCATGCGTTAATACAATATTCGTTCTCTTTGGAAGCGGCATTCCATTTGGAAAGCTTTCTAATGTTTTTCTTCCCATGACAACGACTTTTCCTGTTGTCATCTGACGAAACATCTTCATATCATTTGGAATATGGACTAAAAGTTCATTGTTCTTTCCAATTCCCCAGTTCTTATCTGCATTTACAATAAGATTCATCTTACCTTCTCCTTCTTATATTGCGATCGGAATATCTTTGATCTGTTCTCCTGCCTGATAGTCTTCGATTTTAAAGTCATCTGTTGTGAATTCATAGAAATCTTTGACTTCTGGATTAAGCGTTACTTTCGGTGCAGGATATGTCTCTCGTTTGATCATCTCTTTGATGATTGGAATATGGCGATCATAAATATGTGCATCTGCGATCACATGAACTAACTCTCCTGGTTCCATATCACATACTTGTGCCATCATATAAACTAATGCTGCATACTGTACAACATTCCAGTTATTTGCTGCTAAAATATCCTGAGAACGCTGGTTCAAGATTGCATTCAATGTGAGCTTATCATGTCCTGGTTTCTTTGTTACATTAAATGTCACACTATACGCACATGGATAAAGATTCATCTCATGAAGATCTTGGTGGACATAAATATTTGTCATGATCCTTCTACTGTATGGGTTGTGTTTCAGATCATAGATCACACGATCTACCTGATCCATCATTCCTTCTTTGTATTGGTGCTTTACACCCATCTGATATCCATAAGCCTTTCCGATTGAACCATCTTCATCTGCCCATTCATCCCAGATATGACTCTTCAGATCATTTACATTATTTGATTTCTTCTGCCAAATCCATAATAATTCATCAATAGCTGACTTAATATATGTCTTTCTTAAAGTCAATGCTGGAAATTCTTTGGACAGATCGTAACGATTTACAACACCAAACTGTTTGATCGTATAGGCAGACTCTCCATCTGGCCAGTGCGGACGGACTTTCTCTCCCTCTGTACTAGTTCCATTCTCTAAAATATCTTCGCACATAGATATAAATACCTGATCTGCATAACTCATTCTTTCTTCTTCTCCTTTTCTTCTTCCTCACTGTTGATCGTAAGCATCTCAAATCTTCGTTTAAAAAATGCAATCTTACGGTCAAACACTCCTAATCGGTATAAATTGATCACAAACATTCCAAGGATCAGGGCTAATAACATTCCTCCTAATCCTCCGAATTTCAGACCAACGTAGATCAAAAAGATCGTTGTCAGTGCTGAGATTCCCATACTGTCTCCCATCATTTTTGGCTGTAAGACCTGTTTCAATACCAGACAGATCGCATAAATGATCAGTAAGATAACTGCTGTTTTGATATCTCCTGTGATCAGCTTAAATATTGCCCATGGAATGATCACAGTCCCTGTTCCAAGGATTGGAAATATATCGACAATTCCTACTAATACCGAATAGATAAAAGAATGTCCAATCCCTGCAATAAAAAATCCGATCCAAAGGATCGCTATGATCACTATCATGATCTTTAACTGCGCAAGGCAGTAACTTACTAAGACTCCAACTGAGTTCTTCATAAATACATTGATCTTATGCTTCACAAATCCTGGAATACATTTTTCATACCATGCTATGAGTTTTTCTCGTTCCAGTGAAAACATATAAGCTGCAAATAACATAACAACAAGCCCTAACAGACCGCTTGTCACACCCTTTGCAACACCACCTGCATGTGCTACCCCATAATCTCCTGCAGAAGATGCCGCTTTCTTGAAAAGCTCTCCGATCGATCCGCTCCACTGATCAAACTGTTTTCCAAAAGATGGTGGAAGAATACTTAAAAATTGCTCTATCTTCTTCTGAAAGATCATTCCTTGTCTCATGATCTCATGACGGATATCTGGTGCATCCTGTATAAATCCGATGACCTGCAGTGCGATACCTCTGACTGCAAAATAAAGAACCACTATGATTCCTGTGATAACTGCCGCGATCAAGATCGCAGAACCGAACTTCTTCGGTAATTTTACCTTCTTCTCCAGATATTCGATCACTGGGTGGGCCATCATTGAAATAATCCATCCTGCTACAAATGGCCATAAAAATACGATTGCTTTTGGTAATACAAAGATCAAAAGCAATGCACCTGCTAATATGACCAACAGTTCCATGATAATATCCAGATAAATTTCCCAACGTTTCATAATTTTTTCACTCCCTGATGTAATTAGTATATTCTTGAATTTTCATACCATTTTCCATCTCTTAATGAACTATTATACGTTACAAATTCTTACTTGGCAATTCTAATCTCATCTTTCTCTCTGTCGTAATGATATATGTGATCTGATAAAACTTCTTCCTGATCCACAACCATACGGTTTGTCTCTCTAACCATTTCTCGTAGTTCCTCTGAACTTTGCACATATTCATCATCCAGTAAAAGAATCACTTCATGAATACTGCTTGGAAGAATATAAAGATCATGTCCCATATAATTCGCGAAATCTCTCAGTGGATCTTTATAAAGCATGACGGATGCTCCATTCATATAATCTCCATTTGATAATACAAACAATGGAATCTCCATATCCGTGATCTTTACTGGTATCACAGACTGAATCTTGCGCATCACTGGTGGGAAGATCTTCTCCGTGTTCTCCTTTGCATCCTTCATCATCTGTTCCTTTGTCACACCCCATAACAGCAACTCTTTGTTCCTCACTAATGCACTCGCCATCCCGTCATGATTCCGGTATGCTGCCCAACGATATGTAACTGCCAGATCTAAGAACCGCTCGTATGGTGTATACTTTAACATCTCTTTATTCTTCTCATAATTAACCACACGATAAAACAGATTCTTCTTAATATGCTCATAATCTGAAACTTTATCCTCATCCAGATAAAATCCAACCTGATGTCCTCGATAAATTCTGGCGATATCTTTCATCGTATCTGATAATTCCTGTCCCCTTAAATAATTTCGATAAAATATCTCCAGATACAACACTGGTACCAGATAATTCTTGGTCTCTCCGATCGACAACCCCATCATCGATATCTGATTATTCCTCTTAACCCTCTGCACCATAACTTTCTTTCCTTCCATCTCTGGAAGATAGTTTAAAATATTCGCTTCTACATACTGATAAAATTCTTTCTCATTCAACATGGTCTTCTCCTTTTCTGTGGATGAAAACGCATGCCATAACCCCATTTTATTTGTTTCCCTCACTCGCCTTCATATGTAAATAATTTCCATATCATCATACAATATTTTCCAGTTAATTGCAATAAAAAAAGAAATTTATTTTTCAAAATTTCTTTTTTTATTCAATCTCTATTTTGTTGCTGTAAATTCTTTTAAGAAGTCAAGTAATGTTTCCATTTCATCTCTCGTACCGATCGTAATCCTTAAATAATTATTGATTCTTGGCTGATCAAAATAACGGACATAAATCTTTGCTTTCTTCGCTGCTTCAAAAATCTCTTTGGCAGGTACGCTTTCATGTGTCGCAAAGATAAAGTTTGCTTTGGAATCTGCAAAACTAAATCCGATCTTTCTCATCTCAATCTGGAACCATTCCCTTGTATCAATGATCTTATTTCTTGTCTCCTGGAAATATTCTTCATCTTCTAAGACAGCTGTTCCAAGAACAATGGATGGCTCATTCATCGTATAAGAGTTGTAGGAATATTTCACATCATTCATTGCCTTGATCAGTTCCTTGTTACCGATCGCATATCCGATACGAAGTCCTGCTAAAGATCTTGATTTGGAATATGTCTGAACGACTAAAACGTTATCATATTTTCTTGTCAGTTCTTTCGCTGTGTCGCCGCCAAAATCAATATAAGCTTCATCAACAATCACAACAACATCCTGATTGTGTTGGATGATATCTTCCACAACCTCTAAAGATAAAAATGCGCCTGTTGGTGCATTAGGATTTGGGAATACCACCCCGCCATTTTCAACGTAATAATCTTCTTTCTGAATCTCAAATGCATCATTGACTGCTTTCTTCTCGTATGGTATTCCGAATAATTCTGCCCATACAGGATAGAAGGAATATGTGATATCTGGGAAGAAGATTGGTTTCTTACCATTAAAAAATGTCATAAATGCAACGGCAAGCACATCATCAGATCCAACTCCGACAAATACTTCTTCTTTATCAAATCCATGATAAGAAGCGATCGCTTCTACTAATTTAGTTGCTGCAGGATCAGGATATTTGCGCAGATTCTTGATCCCACTCATCGCTTCCTTGATCTTATCGGATGGCGGATAAGGGTTTTCATTTGTATTTAACTTGATCACACCTTCTTCTTTTGGCTGTTCACCCGGCGTGTAAGGTTCTACTTTTCGTACATTGTCTCTCCAGCTGTTCATTGAAAGTCTCCTTTATCTATATTGGCTTATTTGCGATAGTCATCGATCAGTTTCTTAAATAATGGAAGGGCTTTTTCGATACGTTCTGTTGGTACACAGTAAGAAATACGCACATATCCTGGGCATCCAAAGCTGTCCCCAGGTACGATCAACAGATCATATTCTTTCGCCTTCTCGCAAAATGCATTGGCATCTTCTTCTAATGCTTTCGGGAATAAATAGAAAGCTCCACCTGGTTCTACACATTCATATCCCATATCCACTAATGCATTATAGAATAAATCTTTGTTCTTCTGATAGATTGAAAGGTCAGAAGTTAAATCTACACATTCTCCAACAACTTTCTGATATAAGGTTGGCACACAGACATAAGAAAGTAAACGTGCAGATGCGATAAACGCTGGCAGTAACTGTTCAAAATCTTCTGCCTCATTTGGTGCTACGATATAACCGATACGTTCTCCCGGCAGTGATAAGGATTTACTAAAAGAATATGCTACTAATGTATTGTTATAAAAATGTGGAACATATGGCACTTCAAATCCATCATACGCGATCTCTCTGTATGGTTCATCGGAAATGATGTAAATGCTGTGTCCATATTCTTTTTGTTTCTTCTCTAATAATGCAGCTAATTTCTCAATCGTCTCTCTGGAATAAACAACTCCGGATGGGTTGTTTGGAGAGTTGATCAAGATTGCTTTGGTATGCTCATTGATCGTTTCTTCTAATTCTTCGAAATTAATCTGGAATACTCTGGTATCTGCAGAAATGACCTTTAATCTGCATCCTGCTCCCTGTGCATATACTGCATATTCTGGGAAATGTGGTGCGAATGTGATAACTTCATCTTCTGGCCCATCAACTAATGTCTTAAAGCAAATACCAAGGGCTGCTGCCGCTCCGATCGTCATAAAAATATTCGCTGCTGTATAATTTGTATCAAATCTTTTATTTAAAGACTTGGCAATGTTTTCTCTTACTTCCAGTACTCCAGCATTGCTTGTATATCCATGAATATCCACTGGATCTGCTGTTTTTAACAGGCGAAGTGCTGTCTCATCAATTTCTTTTGGTGCTGGAACACTTGGATTCCCGATACTGAAATCAAATACATTTTCTGCTCCGACTTCTTTTGCTCTCTTCATTCCATATTCGAAAATATCACGGATAATAGAATGCTGTTTCGATAATTCTACTACTTCTTTTGATAACATGATCTGTCTCTTCCTTTCTTTGCCATTAGTTTTATTTTACAAAAAAATGCAGAAAATTACAACAACCCTCGCTGATTGCTGTAATTTTCACGTAATATCATTTGACGATCATTTTATTCATCTAATGCATCTCTTAAGCTCTTTGTAAACTCATAAACCTTTTCAGGACTTTCTTTACCATATTGACTGATCAATTTGACGATCGCACTTCCGACGATGACACCATCACAATATGTACTCATTTTCTTTGCCTGTTCTGGTCCTGAAATACCAAATCCCACTGCACAAGGAATTGTTGCATTCTTCTTGATCACACCGAAGAATTCATCAAAATCTGTTGTAAATTCACTTCTTGTTCCTGTAACTCCGATGGAGGATACACAGTATAAGAATCCTTCTGCTTCTTTTGCGATCATTGCGATACGGTCATGAGATGTCGGTGTTACAAGACTGATATTGTCAACTCCGTAAGCTGTTGCCACTCCCTGAATCTCGTCTTTTTCTTCGTATGGCATATCAGGCACGATGACGCCCTGAATCCCACATTCATTACAAAGGTCAAAGAATCTTTCGGTTCCAAAACGATAGATCGTATTGAGATACATCATCATGACAAATGGTGTTTCTTTGATCTCTTCTCTTAATTCTTTTACCATCTGAAAGATTCCCTTTAGTGTTGTACCACCTGCGAGTGAATGCTGGCTGGCTTCCTGAATGACAACACCCTCAGCGATCGGATCTGAGAATGGAATACCGATCTCGATCACATCTGCTCCTGCTTTTACCATAGCTCTGATATTTTCTTTTGTTGTTTCGTACCCATAATCTCCAGATACGATGTAAGTTACTAATGCTTTTTGCCCATTCTTTTTTCTATTCTCAAATGTTTCTCTAATTTTCATCTAACTGCACTCCTCTATATCTTGCTACCTGATAAACGTCTTTGTCTCCACGACCGGACAGACAGATAACGACTGACTGGTCTTTACTCATTGTTGGGACGATTTCCATTGCTGCTGCAACTGCATGAGATGATTCGATCGCAGGGATCACTCCTTCTGTTTTGGATAAATATTCAAAGGCTTTGACTGCCTGTTCATCTGTGATACTCATATATTCTGCTCTTCCGATTTCATGAAGATGTGCATGTTCTGGTCCGATTCCCGGATAATCAAGTCCTGCTGAAATAGAGTATACAGGATCGATCTGGCCTTCTTCGTTCTGTAAGAACAAACTCTTCATTCCATGAAAAATACCTTTACTTCCTTTTGCGATCGTTGCTGCATGATCTAATGTATCAATCCCTCTTCCAGCTGCTTCTGCCCCGATCAGTCTGACACTTTCATCTGGGATAAAGTCATAAAACATTCCCATTGCATTCGATCCGCCTCCTACACAAGCAAATACAGCATCTGGAAGTTTTCCTTCGATTTCTTTCATCTGTTCTTTTGTCTCTTCTCCGATGATCTTCTGGAAATCACGAACCATCGTTGGATATGGATGAGGTCCCATAACAGAACCGATGCAGTAAAATGTTGTCTCAATATTTGTAGCCCAGTCTCTCATTGCCTCGTTAATAGCATCTTTTAAAGTTCTTGTTCCACTCTCTACAGCATGAACTTTCGCTCCAAGAAGTTCCATACGGTATGCATTCAGACTCTGGCGTTCCACGTCTTCTGCTCCCATATATACAACACATTCCATGTCAAATAATGCTGCAACAGTCGCTGTAGCAACTCCGTGCTGTCCTGCACCTGTCTCTGCGATGATTCTTTTTTTTCCCATTCTCTTTGCAAGTAAAATCTGACCTAATACATTGTTGATCTTATGGGCACCTGTATGATTCAAATCTTCTCGTTTTAAATATACTTTTGCCCCTCCAAGATCTTTTGTCATCTTCTCTGCGTAGTATAAAAGAGATGGACGGTTTGCGTAATCTCTGTATAACTGACGTAATTGGGCTAAGAATTCTGGGTCATTTTTGTATGTTTCATAAGCCTCATTTAACTCGTTTACCGCGTTCATTACAATTTCTGGTACATACTGTCCACCGTACTCTCCAAATCTTCCTATTTTATTCATGTCTTCCTCCTGTTATCTGCATGATTTCTTTCATTTTTTTCAAATCTTTGTATCCATCCGTTTCGATTCCACTGGAAATGTCGATCCCGTATGGATGAACTTTTTTTGTGATTTCTTTTATATTTTTACTGTGAAGCCCGCCTGCAATGAAAAATGGTTTTCTGATTCCTTCTTTTGGAATCAGGTCGTAATTCATTACTTTTCCGGTACCTCCATACATATCTTTTTCTTCTGTAAATGTATCCAGTAACAGTTTATCAACTGGAAGCTGTTGGGCTTCCTTGATGTCTTTTGTATCTTTCACTCTGACCGCTTTCCAGATTTCTTTATCTGTCTGCTGTCTTAACTGTTCAATATAAATAACATCTTCATCGCCATGTAACTGGATCACGTCTAATGGAACTTCATTGGCGATTTCTGTAACTTTCTCAATTGTTTCATTGACGAATACTCCGACACTTAAAATCTTTTGATCTAAGTTTTGATCAAGTTCTCTTGCCTGCTGGCCTGTGACATAACGCTTGCTTTTTGAAAAGAAAATATATCCAATTGCATCTGGTTTTACTTCATTTGCATATGCGATATCTTCTTTTCTGCGCATGCCGCACATCTTTACTTTCAGACTTTGTTCTTTGATCTGATTTTGTATCATAGGCAGCTCCGTAACTGTTTCATTGTTTCTTTGATGTAATCGGATCTCATAAATGTTTCACCGATCAAAACTGCATCGGCTCCTTGCTCTTTGACATTTTTCATATCATTTTCATCCTTCATTCCACTTTCGGAAACTAATACTGCTTCGTATGGAATAAGTGGAGCAAGTTTACTTGTTGTATTTAGATCAACATCAAATGTTTTTAGATTTCGATTATTGATTCCGATAATATCGCATCCACATGCAACGACTTTCTTTAATTCTTTTTCGTTATGAACTTCTACCAGACAATCAATCTCTAAGCTTTTTGCCAGATCATAAAATTCCTTTATCTTTTCTTCAGAAAGAATTGCTGCAATCAGAAGGATTGCATCAGCTCCTAAGACTTTTGCTTCATAAATCTGATATTCATCGAAAATAAAATCTTTTCTTAACATTGGGATATCTACCTTAGCTCTGATATCCGCAAAATATTTGCTGCCACCTTTAAAATAATGTTCTTCAGTCAAGCAGGAAATGGCTGCTGCCCCTGCATCTTCATAGGCAATGGCTGTCTCCACTGGGCGAAAATCTTCTGCGATCACACCTTTGGATGGAGACGCTTTTTTAACTTCTGAGATCACGGATAATCCAGATTTCTTTAAGGCCTCTTTAAATCCATGATTTTTATTCTTAGAATTTAATGCCATCTCTTTCATATCCTGCGGCTCTATATTATCTTTTTCTCTTTGTAATTGTTCTTTTCTTTTTTCTACGATATCATCTAAGATCATGTTCCACCTCATTTATTTTACATTTGTGTATGCAATAAACTGTTCTAATTTCTCATTTGCCTTTCCAGAATCGATCATCTCGGCTGCCAGTTTCACTCCATCTTTGATCGTCTCTGCTTTTCCGATCGTATAAAGGGCTGCTCCTGCATTTAATAAAACGATGTCTCGTTTTGCTCCCTGTTCTTTTCCAGTTAGGATATCTTTTGTAATGATCGCATTTTCATCTGCTGTTCCACCAACAATATCTTCTTTCTTGGCAAGTGTTAATCCTAATTCTTCTGGATCGATCATATATTCTTTGATCTCATCTCCATTAATCTCACAGACACTTGTTGTGGATGAGATTGAGATTTCATCTAATCCGTCGTCTCCATATACGATCAGGGCTCTTTTAACTCCAAGATTCTTCATAACATCTGCCATCGGACGAACCAGCTCTTTTTCATAAACACCGAGAACGATGTAGTTTGTCATTGCTGGGTTTGCTAAAGGTCCTAAGATATTAAATACAGATCTTACCCCAAGCTGTGCTCTGACTGGTCCGGCATATTTCATAGATCCGTGATGTGTCTGTGCAAATAAGAAGGCTGCTCCAACCTCATCCAAACATTTTTTACTTTCTTCTGGTGTTAATCCGATTTTTGCTCCTAATGCTTCTAGAACATCGGCTGCCCCGCTCTTTGAGGATACACTTCTATTTCCATGTTTCGCAACTTTTGCTCCTGCTGCTGCAATGACAAATGCAGATGTTGTGGAAATGTTAAAGCTGTTTGCAAGGTCTCCTCCAGTTCCTACGATATCGATCGCTTCTGTTTCTTCTGGCACGATCGCTGCTTTTGCTCTCATCACTTTGGCAAATCCTGTGATCTCTTCTGGTGTTTCATGATTCATACGAAGACCTGTCAGGAAACTTCCCATCTGGGCATCTGTCGCATTTCCAGACATGATGCAGTCCATGGCCTTATAAGCTTCTTCTTCTGTTAAATGATTTCCTTCCACGATCTTTGTTAAAAATGGTTTTAATGTTTCCTGATTGACTGCGCTCATAGTTTCCTCCTTTTTAGAATCTCCAAGTCTGATTCCTGCGATGTTTGTTAAAAAGTTTTCTAAGATCCTCATTCCCATTTCAGTTAAGATCGATTCTGGATGGAACTGAATTCCATAGACTGGATATTCTTTATGACATACTGCCATGATCTGTCCTTTTTCATCTCTTCCGATAACTTTTAAATCTTCCGGAAATGTCTCATCGTCGATGATCAGTGAATGATATCTTGCTGCATATATTTTATCTTCTAATCCTTCAAATAAAGGATTCTTGTTATTGATTGTGATCTCACTCATTTTTCCATGCATCAATTCTTTTGCTGGAACGACTTTTCCGCCATATACTTCTCCGATCGCCTGATGTCCCAGACAGATTCCCAAGACTGGGATTTCTTTTCCGAATGTTTTAATTGCCTCTTTTGAAATCCCTGCACTGTCTGGATATCCAGGTCCTGGTGAGATAACAAGTGCTTCTAGATTTTGTAAGTTTCTGATCTCATCAATCGTTATTTCATCGTTTCTTACAACCTGAATCTGTGGATACAAAGATCCAATGTACTGATATACGTTATAGGTAAATGAATCGTAATTATCTATCATTAAAATCATAACCTTGCTGCCTCCTTCACTGCATTTACAACGGCTAATGCTTTATTCTTTGTCTCCATAAATTCTTTCTCTGGAACAGAGTCATTGACGATTCCTGCTCCTGCCTGCACATATCCTTTTCCATCTTTAAATACGACGGTCCGGATTGCAATACAGGTATCAATATTTCCATCAAATCCAAGATATCCAACGGTTCCACCGTAAACACCTCGTTTTTTATTTTCCAGCTCATCAATGATCTCCATGGCCCTTACCTTTGGTGCTCCGGATAATGTTCCTGCCGGAAGAACACTCATCAGTGCGTTGATCGGATTTTCATCATCTCTTAATTCTCCCTGTACATCACTGACTAAATGTGTGACTTTGGAATATTTTTCAACAGTCATAAAGTTTTTCACTTCTACAGTTCCAAACTTACTGACTTTCCCGACATCATTTCTTCCAAGATCAACTAACATCGTATGTTCTGCTCTTTCCTTTGGATCATTGACTAACTGTCTTACCAACATATCATCATCTTCTTTTGTCTTTCCTCTTGGAACCGTTCCTGCGATCGGTTTAGTTGCTACAATTCCATTTAAGACACTGACTAACTTCTCTGGTGAAGCTCCAACCACCTGATAGTCAATGAAATCAAAGAAATAAAGGTACGGAGATGGGTTTGATGTTCTTAAGCATCGATAGACATCAAATGGATCAACATCTGTCTCTACCTCAAATCTCTGGGATAAGACCACCTGGAAAATGTCACCGTTTTTGATATATTCTTTAGCTTTCTTTACGTTCGCTTCGTATTGTTCTTTTGTAAGATTCGATGTTACTTCTGCCTTCGCTGGTGCAAATCTGTCTTTGGAAAGTGATACCGGACGTTCCATCTTGTGAAGGATCAATTCTGCTTTATCTTCTAATTCTTCATATTTTTGTTTGATATTATCACCTTTGTGGATGTTCCGGATGATCACAGCTTTGTTTGCTAAATGATCGAATGCGATGATCTCATCGTACATGCATAAGTGGCATTCTGGCATCTTCAGATCATCTTCTGGTACATTTGTTAATTTCTTTTCCACCTGACGGATCATGTCATATCCAAAATATCCGATCAATCCTCCAGTTAATTTTGGATAATCTTCCATAACTGGAGATTTATATTTCTTGATCAGATCACTTAGATAGCTCATCTTGAATTCTTCTTCCTGCTTTACTCCATCGACTTCTAATTCTTTTCCTGAAATCTTGATCTCTGACTTAGGATTGATCCCGATAAAGGAATATCTTCCCCACTGATCTTTATTTTCCACACTCTCAAGCATGAAACATGGCGTTCCTTCTTTTCTCAGTGCCTGGAACATACGGATCGGTGTCATATAATCTGCCAGTACTTCGTAAAATACAGGTACCATCTGATATTCTTTTAATAGTTCTTCAACTTTGTTTAATGTCGGATATAACATATCTGCCTCCTGATCAAAATTTATCGCCGTGGTTTTGTTTTTTCATAGTTTGTATATCTGTATACTATGATTTATAGATAGGGCCGTTTTGCATAAGCAGTACATTTTCTTTTATTTATGAAATAAAAAAGGCCCATCGTTCCTACTACTAGGGACGATAGACCGTGGTGCCACCCATATTCAAGAAATATCTTCTGATCTTCTCTTCTTGTTAAAATATCTTAGAAAATATCTCTCCTCACTTAAGATACTCCGCTTTGTTCGATAATAAAAAGCTTTTATATCTCGTTCCCGTAACGTGGGATAACGGCGACAGTTACTAAGTTTCATAAACAGTTCTCTGTGCTCCTCACAAATCCATTCGCTTATCACATATCTATGACCTTCCAGCAACCGGTCACTCTCTGTAAGACTGTTTGATGAGCTACTTACTTTTGTTCATCGGATTTATCACTTTAACTTGCTAAATATTTGTTTATATTATATGAGTCGATTTTTTATTTGTCAAGAATTTTCTGATTATATTTTTTGATTCATTAAAATTTCACAAATCTCCTCTCTGCTTTTCTCTGGATTAAAAAAGACAGGAGCCCACGAAACTCCTGTCCTAAATACTCATTCATTATAGCGTAAGTAACCAAATCTCACTGTTATATTTCTATTCCTACAATCCTGATAATGTTCTCATAACAAGATCTACATCTTTATTCTCTAACTCCTGTATGATATGTAAATATGTCTTCTGCGTTGTCGTCATGCTTGCATGTCCTAATCTTCTTGCCACACTTGCAATGGATACTCCTGCGAATAACAACAAAGAGGCGTGAGTATGACGAAGTCCATGAATAGATATTTCGGAAATTCCACATTCTTTACAATGTCTTGAAAGTATATTATTTACTGTTGAATTGTATATCTTTGATTCTCCTACAAAAATTGGCTGGTCTTGTGGTAAATTCTTGATCAATTCTGAGAACTTTACCACAATCTGCCAATCTATTTGTATCTTCCTTACAGATGATTTATTTTTTGTTGGAAGAAATCCGCCTGCTCCTTTGTAGTCCCATGTTTTGCTGATGGATAGTGTCTGTCTTGAAAAATCAAAATCTTCTGGTGTGATCGCAAGTGCTTCTGAAAAACGCATCCCTGTTTTCGCTACCAGTAATAAAAACCAATCCCAATCTGGTGTCTCTTTTAGTTCTAAATCTGCTAACAATGTATGTAATTCAAATTGATTCAGATATTTAATCTTCTTTACTCTTGGTGTCTTACCCTTGATGATCGCTTTTCTTGTTGGATCTCTTTTGATCATTCCTTCATCCAATGCATCAAGGATCGCTCCTTTCAGCTGATGATGAAAGTCAAGAGTTGTCTGGCGTTCATGTTCTTTGGCGTAATCGTTTAGTAATTGCTGGTATGCCGTTCTTGTTAATTCTTCTACTTTTAATTCTGGAATCAATTTTTCAAGCCATTTCTGTGTCATCAGATATTTTGCCATGGTTGCTTCTCTGATCGCACCTCTTTTATAGATTTCAATCCATTGTTTGTAGTATTCACAAAAAAACTGTGTTTTATCCATATCATTTTGCATAAGCTACCTCCATTTTTATTACTTACGCTGATAATGATCTGGATTTTTAAATAAAATGCTAGCTTATCATAAGTGGCTCTATCTCTTCATCCAATGTCTTTCTCAATTCCTCAAATAATTTTGCATAGTATTTAAATTTTGGAATCGCCTTTTCCTGCGCTTTCTTATAACTTGCATAATCTACAGTTGTTCTGATCGCACTTTCATTTGGAATTTCTCCATTTCTGTAATGTGTTGCTGCATACATGATATCTTCTTTGGATGCAAACCAACGGTAACAGAAATCTGTGATGACCTGATCAATACAGTCTTGTTTTGTGTCTTCGACAATATGTAAAATGGATTGTCCCTTATATTTTTCTTCATCTTTCTCAATTTCTATGATCAAATCTGACATAATCTGTGCAATCTTTGGATTTTCTTTATTTAATTCTTCTACATACTGTTTTACTTCATCAATCTTTTTCTGTCGTTCTTCTGGCGTAATTTCTTCCGCTTCATCATCTGGTGTAACAATATTCTGGATCAAATGAATGATGTATTCATAGTCAATCTTCGTGTTACTGTATGCCATCAATTCATAGTCTTCATCAATAACTGTATCTTCTTCCTGTCCATTTGGATCCCGATCTGCTTTTTCTGCTTTAATTTCTTCTATCACATTGAAATAATGGCCTGCATAATCATCATATTCTTCTGGTGTGATGTTATATGTTTCCATCATGCTGTCATCATATCTTGTAAATGATTTCAACTGAGCAAATAAACGGTCAAACTCCTGAAATGCTTTAGCAAATATCTCTTTTTCTTTTAATGACATTGTTGGAATCTCTTTCGGTGTCTCTGCTACAACTCTCAGTGCAGATAATGATTTACGGAATGCCGGTTCGATTTCATCCCATTCCGCTAATAATGCGTCTTTCGTTCCTCCAGCAGAATACAGTTTTACTGCATGATCCACTCTCTCTTTAAATAGTTTTGGAGCTTGGAATGTTACAATCTGCCCATATGTCTTGTTTTTATCATAAATACGATTTGTCCTTGAAAATGCCTGGATTAGGTCATGTGGTCCCATTGGCTGTCGGTCAATAAACATCGTTGACATACATGGTGCATCAAATCCCGTTAACAGACGGTCTACTACAATGACTAAATCTAACTGTTCTTTTCTGCTTTGATATTTTGAATCTTTTCTAGCAAGTCTCTTATTTAGATTCGCATTATATCCCTGAATCTGTGCCAGATCATATTTTGTTCCAAACATCTCATTGTAATCATCCAGAGAACCTTGCATCTTTTGTTGGTTTACATGAGAACCTTCTTCATTTTCTGTTACTGAATATGTAATCGCAAACTTTGGAAAATCTGGAAGTATCTGTTTCATTTTTTCGTCAATCTGAAGTGATGTTTCTCCTTTTTTCACACGATTTAATAAGTCATAATATCGCTGTGCCATTTGAATAGAACTGGTTGTCAAAAGTGCCTCATAGGTCTGCCCTCTTCCATTTTGGAATCCTAATTTGTAGTAACATTTATTCAAAATATGATCCAATACTTTTAGCATATGTGTTTCATTTTCATATGCACTGACATCTGTTTCATCCGTCATCTGTTTAGGACCATTATGTTCTACCTGAAATCCTAAAACTGCACCATCATGAATTGCATTTTGAATCGTATATTTATGCAAACGTTCTCCATATAACTCTTCTGTTGTACGTGGTAAATCTCCTTTTTGTGGATATGGATTCTCTGCAAATCTTGGTGTTCCTGTAAATCCATACCATAGTGATCTTCCAAAAAATCTTTCAATTGTTCTTTTCGTTCCTGGAGTCACTGCTCTATGACATTCATCCACTACAAATGCAATTCTCAGATTTTTCATCTTTGTATATTCCGGAGTTCCCTCTTTTAATCGTTTTGTGATCAGAATCTGTAATTTCTGAATCGTTGTAACAATCACCTGTCGGTCTGCAGATTTCAGTTTCTTCTTTAGATCATTTACATTGTCTGTTTCATCTACATCTATCAGATCATTGTTTGCATAAGCCTGAAATGCCATTGTTGTCTGTGTATCGAGATCTTTTCGGTCGATCAGGAAGATTGCTTTATCAATTGATGGAATATCCATCAGTAGATTTCTTGTTGTTTTATAAGATGTCAATGTTTTTCCTGAACCTGTCGTATGCCAGATAAACCCTGATTTCCCATTCTTGGAGGCTTCTCTGACTGCTTCAATCGCATGAATCTGATATGGACGTAGTAAGATCAAACGTTTTGCATCTTTATCTAATACTGTGTATCTTGCGATCATTTCATGAGCTTGTGGAATACTTAATACACTTTTTGCAAAATCTATGTAGTCCGATACTGGATTATTTTCTTGATCTAACCATCCACTGACAAATTTCTCATTTAATTCCGTATCACTTGCTGCAGAAAAATATTTTGTATTCACTCCATTACTGATGACAAACATTTGAACTGCGGAGAAAATCCCTGTAAATTTGCCTTCTCCAATGTATTTTTTAATCTGTCGAAAACCATCCATATAGGAATGTTGTTTGTTTTTTAATTCGATATGGATCATTGGAAGGCCATTAATCAAAAGTGTAACATCAAATCTTCTGTCCCTTGCTGGCATGTTGCTGTTTTCGTCTGTGTTTAATGCACTATACTGGTTAATTATTTCATAGACACTGCTGCCACCTGCTATATGTTCGTGATTCATAACAACGAGATGTAAACGTTTAGTATCTCTCTGAACATGGACTTGCACTTTTCCATTTTCTCCTACTAACCATTCTCCTGCTTTGTAAAAGGAGGAAAACTGTAATTGGTTCTTTACCTGTTCAAATTCCTGATCTGATAGAGGTTCTCCATCAAGGCGATCTTTATTGTTTTGCTCTAAAATATATCTAAAGTTTGCCCATAGGTCTGCTTCTGTTTTCAGATCTTTACGATACGTCCACTGTGAATCACCGTAAACTAACTGTTCGATGAGTTTTTGCTCTATCATTGATTCTAATTCCGGCATGGTGTCCTCCTTTTTTGTATCTTGGTTGTCGAATTTTTGTTGATTCGGAAATTGTTTTTCAATATTTATTTGTATATTTTTGTTATGAATTGATTATGTTTTCTGTTTGTATGTTCAAATTTTATTATTTTTTGAATGTTTTTACTTGCACTGGTGAAGAGTGATTAATTTATCCAAACAAGAAAAATATTTTCCTATTTTTTCT